>ERZ773068.111-NODE-111-length-43390-cov-36.493573_pt1 | contig 43390 bp, 40 predicted proteins | sample MGYA00580620_ERZ773068 | MGnify/ENA primary metagenome ERZ773068 (study PRJEB29015, sample SAMEA2737983) | human oral metagenome | biome: human oral; feature: human-associated habitat; material: dental | place: China | collected 2101 ... | reverse complement strand
GGCGGTTTGTTACTATGATACGGAAGTTCCGATATACAAGGTCGGATTCTTGAATCCGACATCCTTCTAAAAATATATTGATTTTGAACAGCACCATGTTGTTACACAGACGCGAACATATCCAGCGTTTATTCTCAATGTTTATTACCAACCAAAGATTTGATACGCCATTTGATGTTGGTAATTACGATGGGGGATTAAATTTTTTAGGTGTGTTGGGACAAGTTAAAGTCCATGAGATAGAAAATCGTACTGCGACACTTTGTTTTGAATGGAAAGGTGCGGTTTCCGAACCCAAAGCAAAGGATGATTACAAGGACTTAAAACCTAATGTTCTCTATGATTTCAATGGTTCGGGTAATCATTTTGACAATCCCGATCCCCGTTATTTGCTGCCTGTGGGTTCAAGTGGTTTGATTTTAAAATCAATAGTGATAGATGATGAAAATGAGTTATTGAGACATTGGCTGCTAAGAAAAGGGTTTTATTATCGGACTTATCAATGGATAAAAAAGATGCCATTGATACGAAATTATCTATTGTCAAAGGCATGGCATGAGATTTATGAATTAAATAAATTATGTCGCGCAGGAACTTTTGTTATCTCCATTTCACACAAAGATAAAATTTAGCTGATTCAGCCTTGCTTTTTATCTAAGATCAAATACTTTCAGGCAGCCTGAAAACCGCCGGATACCGCTATCCGGCTTACACCAAACCATACAAAAAACCATGACCACTACCGACCTTATCAACATTATCGGTACCATCGCTTTTGCCATTTCCGGCTATCTGGTGGGCTACGGCAAGCGGCTGGACGTACTCGGCGTTGTGATTACCGCTCTGCTGACCGCCATCGGCGGCGGCATGATGCGCGACGCGCTGGTCGGCCATATTCCGCAGGTGTTTTTGCGTACCGACGCGCTGATTGTGGTGTTTGCCACGCTGGCGGCCGCCTGGCTGTTCCGGCTCGAGCGCCGCCGCCGTTCCGCGCTAACCGCCGCCTTTATCGTTGCCGATGCCATCGGCCTGGCTGCGTTCAGCATTACCGGCGCGCAGGTCGGCGTGGCGCTGCATTTAAACCTGTTCGGCGTGGTGGTGTTGGCGTTTGTTACCGCCGTCGGCGGCGGCATTGCCCGCGATATTTTGGTCAACAAAGTGCCGATGATTCTGCGCTCGGATCTGTACGGCAGCATCGCCATCCTAATCGGCATCCTGATGTATCTGCTGGCCAAAGCCGGCTGGATCAACGCGCTGACGCTCAACGCGCTCTTTATCGGCGGCTGCCTGCTGCGCTTAACCGCCTACCGTTTCCACTGGCAGCTGCCGGGTTTTCAAAACCGCCACCGTGAGCAAAGCCGGCAGGATAAGGGCGCTGCTTAAGCGGACGGACAAGCTTTTTCAGGCTGCCTGCGGCTAGGGCAAATCGAAAAAACGGGCAAAAGGCTGATAAAATGCGCGCCGATATTGCCCTTTGTTTTTCAGGCTGCCTGCCGCTTTGCCGGCAGATTGCGCCCACTCCAAAATTTTCATGCAGAAAGACCATCTATGACCTGGGAAACCGTAATCGGATTGGAAATCCACGTCCAACTCAACACCAAATCCAAAATTTTCAGCGGCGCGAGTACCGCCTTCGGCGCAGAGCCGAACGCACACGCCAGCGTGGTGGAATGCGCGCTGCCGGGCACGCTGCCGGTGATGAACCGCGAAGTGGTGGAAAAAGCGATTAAGCTCGGCTTGGCGCTGAATGCCCAAATCAACCAGAAAAACGTGTTTGACCGCAAAAACTATTTCTATCCCGACCTGCCCAAAGGCTACCAAATCAGCCAGTTGGACTTGCCGATTGTGGAACACGGCAAGCTGGAAATCGTGGTGGGCGACGAAGTGAAAACCATCAACGTAACCCGCGCCCATATGGAAGAAGACGCGGGCAAATCGGTGCACGAAGGCTTGAACGGCGCCACCGGCATCGACCTGAACCGCGCCGGCACGCCGCTGCTGGAAGTGGTGTCCGAACCCGAAATGCGCTCCGCCGCCGAAGCGGTGGCCTATGCCAAAGCCCTGCACGGCTTGGTTACTTGGCTGGACATTTGCGACGGCAATATGGCGGAAGGCTCGTTCCGCGTCGATGCCAATGTGTCGGTGCGCCCCAAAGGGCAGGCGGAGTTTGGCACGCGCCGCGAGATTAAGAATCTGAATTCGTTTCGCTTTTTGGAGCAGGCGATTAACTACGAAGTGGAAGCGCAAATCGAGATTTTGGAAGACGGCGGCAAGGTGCAGCAGGCAACCATGCTGTTTGACCCCGACAAGGGCGAAACCCGCGTAATGCGCCTGAAAGAAGACGCGCACGACTACCGCTATTTCCCCGATCCCGACCTGCTGCCCGTCATCATTTCAGACGGCCAAATGGACAAAGCCCGCGCCGCCATGCCCGAGCTGCCTAAAGAAATGGCGGCGCGTTTTGTAGGCGAGTTCGGCGTAAGCGAATACGACGCGCGCCTGCTGACGGCAAGCCGCGCCCAGGCCGCCTTTTTTGAAACCGCCGCCCAAAGCAGCGGACAAGGCAAGCTGGTTGCCAACTGGATGAATGGCGAATTGGCGGCGACGCTGAACCGCGAAGGCTTGGAGCTGGCGCAAAGCCCGATTACCGCGGCGCGGCTGGCTGCGCTGGTGGGCAAAATCGCCGACGGCACATTGAGCAGCAAGCTGGCGAAAAAAGCCTTTGAAGCGATGTGGGCAGAACCCGAAGCCACAATCGAACAAATCATTGAAAAACACGGCCTAGTGCAAATCACCGACAGCGGCGCGATTGAAGCGATGGTGGACGAAGTGCTCGCCAACAATGCCAAAGCCGTTGAGCAGTTTAAAGCGGGCAACGAAAAAGCGCTGAACGCGATTGTGGGGCAGGTGATGAAAGCCAGCAAAGGCAAGGCGAATCCCGCGCAGGTGCAGGAATTGGTGAAAGCCAAACTGGGGTGATGCAGATGACAAAGGCAGCCTGAAAACCGAAATACGGCTTTCAGGCTGCCTTTAGCAGGCTTAGACAGCGAAAAACATTATGATCTTTAAAGAACCGAAACGAAACGGCATCAGCCGTCCTAAATCAGACACCAGCACCATCGGCCAATTATGGGATTTGTTCGACAGGCTGAGCTTGGCGCAAAACAGTCTGATTGAACGCAAAGACGCTACGGCCATCGCTCTGGCTTCGGGTTTCAACCACAATACGGTCGGCCGCCAATACGGCGAATGGAAAAAATATAACCTGCCGTCTGAAGCCGTACAAACCGCTCCCGAACGAAGCAATACCGCATTCGCTGCCAATATCCCCCAGGCGGCACTCGAAGTGTCCGATCCAATAGAAACTGCCGTGCACGCGGTAAAAGCTGCCGAAGACCGTGTCGCCCGCGAACTACTGACCCGCCTACAGGAAGAATCACCGGAATTTTTCGAGAAGGCCGTTATCCGCCTGCTGCTGGCGATGGGCTATGGCGGTAGGGAAAACTTCTACGAACATTCCGGCCAGCCCAACGACGGCGGTATCGACGGTATCATCAAACAAGACCCGTTGGGTATTCAGAAAATCTATCTCCAAGCCAAACGCTATGCGGACAATAATTCTGTAGGCCGCGATGCTATCCAGTCTTTCGTCGGCGCACTGCATCCCAGCGGCGTAGCCAGTGGCGTATTTCTGACCACATCAAATTTCACCAGCGGCGCACGCGAATATGCCCGCAGCGTCGGAGGCAAAGTGATTCTGATAGACGGCAAAGAACTAGCCAAGCTGATGATCCGTTACCGCGTCGGCATCCAAACCCGGCAGGTTTTGGAGATTGTCGAAATCGACGAAGACTTTTTTATTGAAGACGGTTTATTCTGAACAAAAAGCAGCCTGAAAACCGTTTTCAGGCTGCCTCCCAATTCTCCGATGACAAACCAACGCCTTATCTGCCTCACTCTCGCCGCCGTATCGCTCGGCTTATTGATGCTTGCCGCCGATATGTACCGCGACGATGCCGCCGTCTGCGATCGGATGGACTACCTGATTGCCGAAACCGAAGCCTACCACCGCAGCCACCGGCTGCAATCCGACAGCCTGGCCGACGCGCTGCGCCGAAAAAGATCAAACGTTCCCGATACCTCGTCCGAATGCGCATTCTACGACCCCAAGCTGCCCGGACGCGGCGACTGCTATTTCACGCCCTTACCCAACAACGGCTACGCGCTCACCGTAATCGGCCGCCATTACGGCGCAGTTTACGATTCCGAAACAGGCCGCATCCGCACCGGCAACGCCTATACGGCCGCATGGGGCGACTGACGGCAAAGCAGCCTAAAAGCCGCAAACCCCATTTTCAGGCTGCCTAAGCGCTCATCCAAACCACCCTGCTCACCACACACAGAAAGCCCCCATGAACCTGCAATCCCCCACCCTATGCCGCGTCCGCGCCATTACCGCCTTTGCCACGCTCACCCCCGACGTGCAAAGCTGGCAGCGCGTGCTGGCGGATGCCAAACGTCAATGCGACCGCCTGGCCGCCGCCTTTGCACAAGCAGGCTACACCGTCCAATCCGTGCGCATTGTCGCCAACCCCTTCGGCGAATATCTGGACACCAGCAGCCCCGCCGCCGCCAAACAAGGCTTGGCGCGCATCCGCGACATTCTCGGCAGTCTCAACCAAAACGGGTTGCGCATCCGCTTTGCCATCGGCGAAGCCCGCAGCGCCGCCGAAATCGCCCTACTGCCCGAGCTGATCCGCGACTACGGCGACCTTGCCAACGCCTGCGTCAATGTCGCCGCCGACGAAAACGGGCTGCCCGACAGCGCACAAATAGAGCACTGCACCGCCGCCGTGCAGCAAATCGCCCGCATCACCCCGCGCGGCGAAGGTAACTTCAACTTCACCGTCAATTTCAACTGCGCGCCACTGATTCCCTACTTCCCCGCCGGCTACCACCGCGGCGCAGACGGCGACTGCATCGTCGTCGGGCTGGAAACCCCCGACCTGCTCGCCGCCGCCCTGCGCAGCATCAGCAACCCGCCCGACGACCACGCCGACTATCTGCGCATCGCCTACACCGCCATGCGCCAAGCCCTGCAATACCATGCCGACCGCGTACAGGAAATCATTGCCGCCACCACATTGGACGGCGGCTGGCGCTACGCGGGCATGGACACTTCCGCCGCGCCGTCGAAAAACTGCACCTCGATGGCGGAAATCTACCACCTGCTGCGCGTGCCGCATTTCGGCGCGGCAGGTAGCATAGAAGCCTCCGCCCTGCTCACCCGCGTGTTCAAAACGCTGAAAAACGTCCGCGCCGTCGGTTTCTCGGGGCTGATGCTCGCCGTAACCGAAGACAGCGGCCTCGCCCAAGCCAGCCAAATCCCCAGCTTTGACCTGCGCGCCCTGCTCACATACAGCAGCGTCTGCGGCATCGGGCTGGACACCGTGCCCATCCCCGGCGACACCCCCGCGCATAAAATCCACGCCCTGATGCGCGACACCGCCGCCATGGCGTTCCGCCTGAACAAACCGCTCACCGTGCGCCTGTTCCCCGTGCCCGGCTTGAAAGCCGGCGACATCACACAGTTTGAAAGCAGCGATTTGTGCAACTGCGCGGTGCTGGCGGTGGATTAGGCAGCCTGAAAAGCCGTTTGCCGTTTTCAGGCTGCCTTGCCGATGGCGCTGTCTGATGCTGCCGGTTTGGCTTGGATACTGGCGCCGGCCGCTTTATCCCGCGCCCGATTTATGGGAAAATCGCCCCCTTTTTTAACGCCATCACGCGAAAGGCAGCCATGCTGGACAGAGAAGGTTACCGGCCGAACGTCGGCATCATTCTGACCAACCAGGACAATAAAGTGTTCTGGGGCAAGCGCCTGCGCGAGCAGTCGTGGCAGTTTCCCCAAGGCGGCATCAAGCCCGGCGAGAGTCCGGAAACGGCGATGTACCGCGAGCTGCTCGAAGAAGTCGGCCTGCTGCCGCACCATGTGCAGATTCTCGGCCGCACGCGCGACTGGCTGCGCTACGACGTGCCGGGAAACTGGGTGCGGCGCGAATGGCGCGGCGCCTACCGCGGCCAGAAGCAAATCTGGTTTCTGCTGCGGCTGACCGGCCGCGAGAGCGACGTCCACCTGCACGCCACCAGCCATCCCGAGTTCGACGACTGGCGCTGGCACGAATACTGGGCGCCGATAGACGAAGTGATCGAGTTCAAACGCCGCGTATATCAGGGCGCGCTAACCGAGCTGTCGCGCTTTTTGGTCGGGCTGGAGAGCTTTGGCGAGTACTACGGCAGGATGTGGGACGAAAAAAAACGCCGCCAGGCCGAGCAGCAGCAGTAATGGTGTTGGCGGGCAAAGCAGCCTGAAAACCGGTAAAGCGGGTTTTCAGGCTGCTTTTTGTCTGACGGCTGTGCGATTTGTTGGGAGCGGCGCAGGGTCTTGCCGCCCGGCAGCAAAAAAAGCAGCCTGAAAAACTTTCAGGCTGCTTTAACGCGTGGTTTGCGTTCTCTTTTGTTATTCGGTGTGTGTGTTGGCGCTGTCGCTCAGGCGGTAAACGTGGGTTAGCGCGCTGATCAGGTGTTTGTCTTGCGCTTCGGCCTTGTTTAGGGCGCGGGTGGGCGAGTGCAGCAGTTTGTTGGTGAGCTGGACCGACAGGCGCTCGAGCACTTCTTCGGGGGCGGTGCCTTTGGCCAGCTGGCGCATGGCGTTTTCCAAAACCTGACGGCGGGCGCGTTCGCCTTCTTGGCGCAGGGCGCAGATCAGCGGTACGCGCTGGCGGCTTTGCTGCCATGAAATAAAGTCGGCCACTTTTTGCGCAACCAGCGCTTCGGCGGTTTCGGCGGCGCTGCGGCGGGCTTCGCGTCCGTGCTCGACGGCAGCGGTCATATCATCGACGGTAAACAGGCTGATACCTTCAACCTGCGCAGTTTCGGCTTCAATATTGCGCGGCACCGCCAAATCAAGCATAAACTGGCGGCGACCGCCGCGTGCGGTCATGGCGTTTTCGGCCATTTCGCGGGTAATCAGCGCGTGCTGCGAGCCGGTGCAGGCGATCACGGCATCATAGCGGTGCAGAATCTGCGGCAGGCTTTCCAGCGTGGCGGCTTCGAGATTGCCTTCGAGCTTGGCGCACAGCGCTTCGGTGCGCGCCAGCGTGCGGTTGGCAATGGTCAGAAGACGCGGGCGGGCGGCGGAGAAGTAGGCGGCAACCGATTCGACCATTTCGCCGGCGCCGACAAACAGCACGTTCAGGCCGCTGATGTCGCCGACGGTGTTTTCCACCATGCGCACGCTGGCCGAAGCCATTGAGACTACGTTGTCGCCGACGCCGCTGCGGCTGCGCACTTCTTTGGCAGCGGAAAAGGTTTTCTGAAACAGTGAATTGAGCCAGGTTCCCAAGCTGCCCTGCGCTTCGGCGGTGCGCACCGCTTCTTTCATCTGGCCGAGAATCTGCGGCTCGCCCAACACCATGCTGTCCAAACCGGAAGCGACGCGAAAAGCGTGGCGGATGGTTTCGCTGCAGCCGTAAACGTAAAGATAGGGGCGCAGCGCTTCAACGGAAACGCCGCGGTGCTCGGCCAGCCAGCCGATAATCATCTCGGCATCGCCCACGCAGTAAAGCTCGGTGCGGTTGCAGGTGGAAAGAATCACCGCTTCGGCGGCGGCACGGTCGTTCAAGTCGCGGACGGCATCCGGCAGTATCCCCGCGGGGAAAGCCAGTTTTTCCCGAATGTGTAGCGGGGCGGTCTGGTGGTTGAGGCCGATAACGGTGAGTTTCATGGCGGTGGTCTGTAATTTTGGGTAAAACTTGGGCGCGATTATAGCAAAAAATTACTGACATACAAAAAAATTTAGTTTTTAACTATAAATAGGAATCGTTATTATTTGACTTAATTTTCAAAACCCTGCATTCATGCGCTTTGCCGCGGCAGATGCAATGCGGCGGCGGCAGGACTATAATGCGCGCCGCCATCCCATTTTGTCTTTCAGGCTGCCTGTGCTGCGGCCGAAGGCAGCCTGAAAAAGGAGTTCGAGCATGGATCTGCACCATATCCGCGAGGATTACAGCAAACAGGAATTATCGGAAAGCCAATGCAGCGACAGCCCGTTTGAGCAGTTTGAACGCTGGCTGGACGAGGCGGTTAAGGCCGAAGCGAACGAGCCGACAGCGATGAACGTCGCCACCGTCGGCGCCGACGGCCGCCCCAGCGCGCGCATGGTGCTGCTCAAGGAAGTGAACCGCAACGGCTTTGTGTTTTTCAGTAATTACTCCAGCCGCAAAGGGCAGGCGCTGGCGGCGCATCCCTTTGCCGCGCTCACTTTTTTCTGGCCGGAACTCGAGCGGCAGGTGCGCGTGGAAGGGCGGGTGGAACAACTGCCGGCGCACGAGTCCGACGCCTATTTCGACAGCCGCCCCTACGCCAGCCGTGTCGGCGCGTGGGCGAGCGAGCAGAGCACGGTGATTTCCGGCAAGGCGGTACTCTTGGCGCGTGCCGCCGCCATCGGCGCCAAACACCCCTTAAAAGTGCCGCGCCCGCCGCACTGGGGCGGCTACATCATCCTGCCCGACAGCATCGAATTCTGGCAGGGCCGCCCCAGCCGCCTGCACGACCGCATCCGCTACCGCAGCGAAAACGGCGCGTGGATTAAAGAGCGGCTGGCACCCTGACGCGCATTTATCCGCCGGCAGCCGTTTTCAGGCTGCCTGCATCTGAAGCAAACCACCGCTATGGCCAAAAAATTCCCCATCCATCCGAAAAATCCCGAACGCATCTGCTGGGGCTGCGAGAAATACTGCACCGCCGCCGATCTGCAGTGCGGCAACGGCTGCGAGCGCATCCAGCACCCTATCGAAACCGACGGCCCCGAGTGGTATAAAAACGGCGACTGGAGCAATCTGCTGAGCGAGAAGCAGCAAATCGAGCTGGGTCTGAAACCGGCGCCTGCTGCCGCGCCCGGCGCCAAACCGCATATCAAGCTGCCCCTGCCGGGCAAAAAGAAAGAAACCGTTTAAACGGTTCGACTGCCGTCTAGGGCAGCCTGAAAAAGCGTTTTGCCCTTTTCAGGCTGCCTGGGGCAATCAAGATTTTTTCTGCAACCGAAACGGAGGTAACACCATGTCTGTAAAAACCTTATCCGCTATCACCGCTTCGCTGCTGCTGGCCGCCTGTACCGCCGGAGATTGGTCCGGCGACGGCCAGCCGCCGCTCAAGCAGGTTTGGCAGCTGCGCCATCTGCCCGGTATTGCCGATGCCCGCGTGGCTGAAGTCGGCGGCACTTTGGATTTGCGCAAGCTGCCGCAGGCGCATGCCAAGATGGGCTGCAACGGCATCAGCTTTGATGTCCAGACCGACATCAGCGGCACCTTCCGCCCCGGCACCGGCGTCAGCACCCTGATGTATTGCGACGGCCGCATGGATCTTGAGCAGCGCTTCAACCACCTGATCGAAGAGATTGGCGCCGACGGCCGCTACCGCATCGAAAACGGCCGCCTGTTTCTCGGCAAGCCCGGTCAGGAAATGGTGTTCGAGCCGGCCGCCCAAGCCGCGCAGTAAGCCCGTTTGCCCTTTTCAGGCTGCCTGAAGCAAAGCAGCCTGAAAAGTGGCAGGCTCCGCCAAACAACAAAACGCCCGCCCCGAATTTCCGGAGCGGGCGTTTTTATGCGGACGGTTCAGCAGTCGCGGGCGGTAACGCGGGCGGGCGCGGTCAGCATTTTGCCGTTGGTGGTGAAGATGCGGTATTCGATGGCGTAGCGGCCGTGCACCATCAGATCGCGCAATTCGCGGTTGTGGCAGGTTTCCTTGCGGATGTCGCGGCGGTACACCGCTTCCAGCTGGCGGCGGCGCGCCGGATCGACCTTGCGCACGTCATGGTAGTTTTTCAGCACCATCGAATAAACGAAAGTATCGTCCGCGGCGCGGTAGCTGATGTCTTTAACGCGGATATCGCGGTTTTCGATGCTTGCTTTTTCATGGCGGAAACGGCGGGCGACGTCGCGGCCGACCGCATCGCGCTGGGCGGCAGTCATCGACGCCATATCGCGTTTGAGCTGCGGCGAAGCGCCGCTGCGGCAGCCTGAAACGGCCAGCAGCGCGGCGGCGCTAAGGATAAGGGGAAGGCTTTTTTTCATGGCGGACTCCTGACAGGGGGAAGGATCAAACAACGGCGCGCGGCGCCAAAACAGGATGTGCATGTTTTCAGGCTGCCTTTTGTGGTTTTGCTGCGGCAGCCGCGGCGCGCAGTTTACCGCGCGGCAGCCGCACCTTACAATACGCCGCATCCGTTTTCAGGCAGCCTGAAAGCGCTTTGGCAAACAGGAAAAGACAAGATGTCCGCACACAAAAACTATATGACGCCGGCCGGCTGGCAGGCTTTGAAAGACGAGCTGTTCCAACTGGTGAACAAAGAGCGCCCCGAAATCGTGCAGGTGGTGAACTGGGCGGCTTCCAACGGCGATCGCAGCGAAAACGGCGACTATCTCTACGGCAAGCGGCGGATGCGCGAAATCGACCGCCGCATCCGTTTTCTCACCAAGCGGCTGGAAGCGGCCGAAGTGGTCGATCCCGAAAACCGCGAGGCCACCGACCAGATTTTTTTCGCCGCCACCGTAACCATCGAGCGCGGCGACGGCAGCGAGCAGCAGGTGCGGATTGTCGGCGAAGACGAAATCGACGCCGCCAAACACAAAATCTCGTGGAAATCGCCGCTGGCGCGCGCGCTGATCAAAGCCCGCGAGGGCGACGCGGTCTGGCTGCACACGCCGCAGGGGCGCGAGCAGATCGAGATTCTGGCGGTGGAATATGTGCGGATAGACTGAAATGCCGCGCCGCAAAGGTTTTCAGGCTGCTTGGAAGGCAGCCTGAAAACATCCTTTCAAACAAAAAACTAGGAAAAACAATGAACCATTACGATGCGGTCGGTTTTACCGGTATTACCGACGGCGAAAGCATATCCGCCGCCATCGACCAAGTGTTGCCGCTTGCGCAGGCTTTCGGCGATTACGCGGTTTACTGCGATGCCAGCGGTGCCGAGTTGTGGACAGCCATCGACCAAAACAACGAGCTGCTCGCCTTTGAGCCGTATTTTTCAGGCTGCCTGCAGTCGGTTTGGGTAAGCCATGTCGAAGCCAACGAATACAACGGCACGGGCTTTGCCCAAGTGTGGCAAAACGGCAGCGCCGACGGCGAGGGCGATTATCCCTTTGTGCTGGACATTCCCGATATCGTATCCTTTCCCGCAAGCACGGCGGACACGCCGCAGAAAATCGCGGTTTGCGCCTTTGCCGAATCGGCAGAGCTATTTGCCGACGAAGCCGCATTCGATGCCGGCCAAGAAGGGCAGGAAATAAAATGGGCGGCGCAAAGTTTTATTCCCAGCGGCATGTTTATCGACGAAAACGCGCCCGAGCGCACCCGCCCCGCCGCCCGCGCCTTGTTTACCGGCGTGGTGCGGCGGGCGGAAAAACGGCGCAACGCCCTTACCGGCAGCGCGTTTTACTACTGTGAAATCGCAACCCACGGCGGCGTGTGGTCGGCGGTTTATCCCGACGCGGCTTTTAACGATACGCCGCAGGCCGGCAACGTGATACAGGGCGAGTATTGGCTGACGGGGCGGCTGGCAGATCTGCCCGAGTCCGAAGCCAAAGCCGAAACACCGGGAAAACGCGGGTTTTGGCAAAAACTGCTGGGGAAATAATCTTTCAGGCTGCCTTGGCTTGAACGATAAGGCAGCCTGAAAGCGCAAAATGCCCTGATTTTCGGTGATACGAAAATCAGGGCATTTGTTTTGCCGGGTTTCAGGCTGCCTTGTTGCGGGCAGCCTGAAAACATTGGCGGGTGCAAACCGTCTTTACTCTTCAAAGCCGACAATTTCCAAACCAAATCCGGTCAAACCGTTCATCGACGAGGGTTTGCCCATCACGCGCATTTTTCTCACTTTGAGGCCGGCAAGGATTTGGGCGCCGATGCCGTAGGTTTTTCTGTCCCATTTTTTCACTTGGAAGCTGTTTTTCGGCAGGGTGCGCTCCAAAAGGGCGCTGCCGTCTTCGGTGCGGTGCAGCAGGATGGCGACGCCGTTTTCGGCCTGCTGGATGCGCTCGAGTGCTTTGGGCAGCGGCCAAGTGTGGTTGGGGTCGGCCTGTAAAAAATCCATGGCGCTGAAGGGCTCGTGCACGCGCACCAGGGTTTCTTCGGCGGCGGCGGGGTTACCTTTGACCAGCGCCAGATGGGTGTCGCCGTTGAGTTTGTCCACGTAAACGTGCTGGCGGAAGTCGCCCCACGGGGTGCGGATCAGGGTGTCGCCCATTTCTTCGAGCAGGCTTTCGGTGCGGCTGCGGTATTCGATGAGATCGGCGATGGTGCCGATTTTGAGGTTGTGTTCGGCGGCGAATTTTTTCAATTCGGGCATGCGCGCCATGGTGCCGTCGTCGTTGAGGATTTCGCAGATGACGCCGGCGCCGGAGAGGCCGCACATTTGGGCGAGATCGACGGCGGCTTCGGTATGGCCGGCGCGTACCAGTACGCCGCCTTTTTGCGCGCGCAGCGGGAAGATGTGGCCGGGTTGGACGATGTCTTCGGGGCGCACGGCGGGGGAAACGGCGGTTTGGATGGTGTGGGCGCGGTCGGCGGCGGAGATGCCGGTGGAGATGCCGCTGGCCGCTTCGATGGATACGGTGAAGTTGGTGCCGTATTGGGCGCCGTTTTTCTGGGTCATCAGCGGCAGGCCGAGTTTGTCCACCAATGCGTTTTCCATCGGCAGGCACACCAGGCCGCGCGCGTGTTTGATCATAAAGTTGATGGCTTCGGGAGTAATGAATTGGGCGGCCATCACCAAATCGCCTTCGTTTTCGCGGTCTTCGGCGTCGGTGATAATGACCATGCGGCCGGCTTTGATGTCGGCCAGAATTTCGGGTACGGGAGAGATTTGGCTCATGGTGTCAGGCTTTCTGTGCGGGATTTTTGCGGGCGAAGTAAAAGAGGCCGGCAATGCCGACAAGCACCATCGGCAGGCTCAGCCACTGCCCCATCGACAGACCGAGGCTCAGCAGGCCGAGTTGGGCGTCGGGCTGGCGGGCGTATTCGGCGGTAAAACGGAAGATGCCGTAGCCGGCGAGAAACATCATCGAAACCTGGCCGCTGGCGCGCGGTTTGCGCGAAAACCACCACAAGAGCACAAACAGGCACACACCCTCCAGGGCAAATTGGTAAAGCTGCGAGGGGTGGCGCGGCAGGCTGCCGTATTGCGCCAGCCATTGGGCGTACTGCGGATTGGCGGCGGCCAGCTCCTGGTCGGCATATTGCGCCTGCGGGAAACCCATCGCCCAGAAGGCGGCGGGATCGGTAATCCTGCCCCACAATTCGCCGTTGATAAAATTGCCGATACGGCCGGACGCCAGCCCCAGCGGCACCAGCGGCGCCACAAAGTCGGCCACCTGCCAGAACGTCAGCTGGTTTTTGCGGGCGAAAAACCACAGCGCCAGCAGCACGCCGATAAAGCCGCCGTGAAAAGACATACCGCCTTCCCACACTTTGAAAATATCCAGCGGATGCGCCAGATAGTTGCCCGGCTGGTAAAACAGCACATAGCCGATACGCCCGCCGAGTATCACGCCGACGATGCCCCAGGTGAGCAGATCGTCGAGCATCTCGCGGGTAAACACCGTGCCGCCGCGGCGGATGCGCAGCCGCCCCAGCCACAGAAACAGCATAAAGGCGGCGATATAGCTTAGGGCATACCAGCGGATGGGCAAGCTGCCGATGTGAAAGGCGGCGGGGTTGAATTGGGGATGGATAATCATGGAAAGGATCAAGCGCGAAGAAAAGGAAAAAGGCAGCGATTATAGCGAATACGGGCAGCCTGAAAAGTTTTCAGGCTGCCTTCAGGCTTTCAGGCTGCCCTGTATCAGGAACCGGGGCCGACCAGACTGCGTATCCACGAGCCGAAGTTGTCGCTGTTGCGCGAGCAGAGGATGACTTTGCCGTTGCCGGAGAATTTCAGCACCACGCCTTCGCCGCTGGTTACGCTGTTGACCAGATTGCCCAGCAGGCCGCCGCTGTTGCGCGAGGTGGTGACCGAGGGCTCGTAGTTCAGGCGGCTGTCCCAGGCGACGACGTGGCCGTTGTCGATGGTAACCGGTTTGTCGGCGGTTACTTCCAGCGTAAACAAAGTGCCGAAGCCGTTTACCGCCAGCTGGCCGCTGCCGCTGCTCTGGCCGATGAAAAAACCGCCGGTGCGGGCAAACAGCGCACTGCCCAGGCTCTGCATCTGCGCGGTTACCTGCACGCCGCTGCTGGCGGCCAGATAGGCGCCGTCGGAAATTTTGTACTGGGTGGCGCCCACTTCGAGAATCTCGATCGAACCGGGCATGGTGGGCGCGAGCAGGCAGTCGCCGTCGCCGCGCACCGCTTCGATGTGCTGCTGGAAAAAGCTCTCGCCGTTGGCCAGGCGGCGGGTCAGCGCGCTCCAAAAGCCGCCCTGCATGCGGCCGGAAAGGTCGAGATTGGCTTCCATCATCACCATCGCGCCGCTTTCGCAGGAAATGCTTTCGCCGCGGGCAAGGGAAACATGCAAAAAGGGGTCGTTGTCGCCGGTTATGGTAAATCGGGGCATGGCGGGTTCCTTATTCAAACAGAAAAACGGGAAAAAACGGCTTTCAGGCTGCCGGCATGTTCGGGCAGCCGAAAAAGCAGCTTGAAAAGCGCAGCCGGCGCAAACCGGCAATTCGCGCAGGTTTCAGGCTGCCTGAAACTACAGCACGGCCTGCGGATAAGAGCCGATCACTTTGACAAAGCCGGTGCGCTCACGCAGCTCGGCCAGCGCGGCGGCAACGTTGTCGTCGCCGGCATGGCCTTCGATGTCGATAAAAAACAGATATTCCCATAGGCCGCTGCGGCTGGGGCGGCTCTCGAACTTGCTCATCGACACACCGGCGCGGGTAAAGGGCTCGATCAGGCGGTTGAGCGCGCCGACCTTATTGGGCGTGCTGACCACCAGCGAAGTTTTGTCGCGGCCGCCGGCGGCCACTTCCTGATGGCCGAGCACCAGAAAACGGGTGGTGTTGTCCGGCTCGTCTTCGATGCTGTCGGCCAGCTTGTTCAAACGGTAAATATCAGCGGCGGCCTGGCCAGCGATGGCGGCGGCCTTGGGCTCTTCCTGCGCCAGCCGCGCCGCTTCGGCATTGCTGGACACCGCCACGCGGCGCACTCGGGCGGACAGGTTGTTGTTCAGCCAGTGGTGGCATTGCGCCAGCGCCTGCGCGTGGGCGTAAACCACGTCGATATCGTCGCGGCTGTCGGCACGACTCAACAGATGGTGGTGGATGCGCAGCACCACTTCGCCGCAGGCGCGCAGCGGCGTCGAAACCAAAAGATCGAGTGTGCGGCCGACCGAGCCTTCGGTGGAGTTTTCCACCGGCGCCACGGCAAAATCCGCCTGCCGCGCTTCGGCCTGGCGCAGGCTGTCGTCCACCGTGGCGCAGGCAACGGTATGGGCGGCGTGGCCGAAATGCTTGATCGCCGCCAGCTGGGTGAAAGTGCCTTGCGGGCCGAGATAGGCCACGGTCAGCGGCCGCTCCAGCGCCAGACACTCGCTCATCACTTCGCGAAACAGCCGCGCCACCGCTTCGTCGGGCAGCGGGCCGGGGTTGAGCGTTTGGATGCGGCTGAGCACCTGCGCTTCGCGCTCCGGCCGGTAAACGGTGCCGGTGCCTTTCAATTCGCCGATGGCGCGGGCATGGGCGGCGCGTTGGTTGAGCAGCTGCAGCACCTGGCGGTCGATTTCGTCGATGGCGTTGCGGTGCGGCAGCAGTTGGTCGTCGGACACGGACATGGCGGCTCCTGTGGGCGGAAAATGCAAAAGCACTCATTCTACTATATTTGCGCCGCCGCGCCGCGCCCAAGGCAGCCTGAAAAAACGCAAGGCCGCCGCAACACCGTTTTCAGGCTGCCTTTGCCCCGCAGCTTGGCGCCAGCCTGAAAACGCTAAAACGCAACGGCAGACGCAGGCGCTTTCAGGCTGCCCTTGTCTGCTTTGCCGTCCAAGGCAGCCTGAAAGGCGCAAAGCGGTGTTTTTTCCGGCGCCGCCCGTTTATCGCCGCGGCGGAAAATGGTATATTGCGCCGCTTTGCAGGCCGTTGCGGCCAGATGTCCACCCCCACTTCGGAGAATCGAGATGACCTTGAAAACCACCCCCTTCAACCAGGCCCACAAAGACGCGGGCGCGAAATTGATCGACTTCGCCGGCTGGGAGCTGCCCATCCACTACGGCTCGCAAATCGCCGAGCACGAAGCCGTGCGCACCGACGCCGGTATGTTCGACGTATCGCACATGCTGGTTACCGATGTATCCGGCGAGCAGGCCAAAGCCTTTTTCCGCAAACTGATTGCCAACGACGTCGCCAAGCTGGCTTTTGTGGGCAAAGCGCTGTACTCGGCGATGCTCAACGACAAAGGCGGCGTGATTGACGATTTGATCGTGTACCGCACCAACGAAGCCGAAACCCAATACCGCATCGTGTCCAACGGCGCCACCCGCGAAAAAGACAGCGCCCAGTTCCAAAAAGTCGGCGCCGAGTTCGGCGTGGCCTTTAATCCGCGCTACGACTTGGGCATGCTTGCCGTACAAGGCCCCAAAGCGATTGAAAAACTCTTGACCGTCAAACCCGAATGGGCAGACGTGGTCAACAATCTCAAGCCTTTCCAAGGCGCGGATTTGGGCAACGATTGGTTCGTCGCCCGCACCGGCTACACCGGCGAAGACGGCGTGGAAGTGATTCTGCCCGGCAGCGAAGCGGTTGCCTTTTTCAAAGCGCTGGAAGCGGCGGGCGTGAAGCCCTGCGGCCTCGGCGCGCGCGACACCCTGCGCATGGAAGCGGGTATGAACCTTTACGGCAACGATATGGACGACGATACCAGCCCGCTCGAAGCCGGTATGGGCTGGACGGTTGATCTGAAAGACGAAGCGCGCGATTTCGTCGGCAAAGCGCCGCTGCTTGCCCTGAAAGAAAAAGGCGTGGCGGTGAAACAAGTCGGCCTGCTGCTCGCCAAAGGCGGTGTGCTGCGCGATCATATGGAAGTCGTTACCGATGCCGGCCGCGGCATCACCACCAGCGGCGTGTTCTCGCCCAGCCTGAAACAGTCCATCGCCATCGCCCGCGTGCCCAAAGCGTTTGAGGGCGACGCCGCCAAAGTGCTGATTCGCGGCAAGGAAGTCGATGTGCGCGTGCTGAAACTGCCCTTTGTGCGCAACGGCCAAAAGCAGTTTGACTAAACCGATACGCGTTAAGGTAGCCTGAAAAGTTTTTCAGGCTGCCTTTCGCCGTGCCAACAGAAAAAACAGAGAGCAAAACCATGAACAAAACCATGAACAAAACCGGATTACTGCTGCTGGCGCTGGCGCTGGCCGCCTGTTCGGGCGAAGGGGAAAAACCGACCCCGCCCGCAGCTTCCGTTTCCGCACCGACGGCAGCTTCCGCCCCTGCCGCTTCCGTTCCCGCCGTTGCGGCATCGGCGCCCGCCGCCGCAAGCTGTCCGCCGGAAATGCCCGCTGAAATCGCCGGCATTTTGCAGCCCTATCTGCCGCAGGTGGGCAGAAGCTGCGCCGATGTCAAATTGCGCTACGGGCTGGACGAAGAGCCGTCGGAAGAGTATCCGCAGGCTACCCATTTTATTCTGGTCGGCCATATCGAAACCGACAATCCGGGTCGCGATATCGTCAAAAAACTGTTTGGCGATCGCGATATCGGCCTGATTGGCGATGGCGATGTCAGCGATGCCGGTTCGTTTGTCGAAGGCAACAGCGAATGCCTGTTTTCCTATCTGCCCGAAGGCGTCGATACCATGGACGAGAAGGTGGAACTGAAAGCCGATGTGAAACGCGAGTACCGCGTGGTGTTCACCTGCGGCGCCAAGACGTCCCAATAGCGCGTTTGTGCGTGAAAAAAGCAGCCTGAAAGTTTTCAGGCTGCTTTTTGCTTGGGCGGCGGAGTTTGCTTTGTGCCGCTCAAGCGCCGACGCTGCGGCGCATATCCTGCAGCTGCTGCAGCACGCGGCGGCTGGCAACGCCTTCGGGCAGCCTGAAATCGATCAGCAGCCTTGTGAGCCTGACTGCCTGCTGCAGGGCGTCGCCATCGGCAAATTCGCCCGCGGCCAGCTGGCGTAGCAGGCTGCCCGGCACGATGATGCCGCCCTGTTCGGGCGCATCGGCGGCGGTTTCTTCCAGCATGCGCTCGGGATGCAGGCGGTAATGGGCGTCGTCTGCCAGCGGCCGGCCGGCTGCGTCGCGCGTCAGATCGGGGGCGTAGCCCGTTTCGCGCAGCAGCGTCCATTCAAAGCGGCGCAGCGCGGCAACGGGATTTTCGTTTTGGCAGATGCGGCGCATCAGCGCAGCCAGCTCGTCAAACAGCAGCGGATGCGGGTCTTCGCGGGCGGTGAGTTTGAGCAGCAGTTCGTTGGCATACAGGGCGCTGAACAGGGCGCGGCCGTGCGGCTGCGGCCAGCCGCCCAGCCATTCGGCGCGGTGCAGGGTTTTGAGTTCTTCGCGGCCGAACCACGAGGCCGACAGCGGCACGAAGGGCACCAGTATGCCGCGCAGTTCGGAACCGCGGGTGCGGGCGCTGCGGGCGAGCAGGGCAAGGCGGCCGTGTTCGCGCGAAAACACTTCCAGCCACAGGCTGTTTTCCCGCCACGGTTTGGACGAGAGCAGAAACACTTGCTGATGATTGACCCGCTGGGTTTGCGCCATGGCTGATGCCTGTTGGAAAAAAGTGCGGATTATAGCGGATGCGGCGGCGCGGGCGGACACCGTTTTCCCGGCGGCAGCCTGAAAACGGATGATTCAAAGCAGCCTGAAAGCCGTTTTGCCGCGCGGGACAGCGGCGCCGTTTGCGCTATAATCGCGCCTTTTTTTCAGGCTGCCTGCCCGTTTCCCCTATGCGTCTCACCCACATCAAACTTGCCGGTTTCAAATCCTTTACCGACCCCACCACCATCCACGTGCCCGGGCAGCTGGTGGCGGTGATCGGCCCCAACGGCTGCGGCAAATCGAATGTGATCGACGCGGTGCGCTGGGTGCTGGGCGAGGCTTCGGCCAAGCAGCTGCGCGGCGAGAGCATGCAGGACGTGATTTTCAACGGTGCCGCCACCCGCCGGCCGGCGCCCAGGGCGTCGGTGGAACTGGTATTCGACAACGGCGACCACAGCCTGCAGGGCGCGTGGGGGCAGTATGCCGAAGTCAGCATCCGCCGCCAGCTCACCCGCCAGGGCGAATCGAGCTACTACATCAACGGCCAGCCGGTGCGCCGCCGCGACATTACCGATTTGTTTTTGGGCACCGGCGTTGGCGCGCGCGGCTACGCAGTGATCGAGCAGGGCATGATTTCGCGGATTATCGAAGCGCGGCCGGAGGAATTGCGCGCCTATATCGAAGAGGCGGCGGGCGTTTCCAAATACAAAGAGCGCCGCCGCGAAACCGAAAGCCGGCTCAAAGACACCCGCGAGCATTTGCAGCGGCTGGCCGACTTGCAGGGCGAACTGGCGCGGCAGGTGGAAAAGCTGCACAAGCAGGCCGAGGCCGCCGAGCGCTATCGGGCGCTGAGCGACGAATTGCAGCACAGCCAGAACCGCTACGATTTCGCCCGCTGGCGCCAGGCGCTGGCCGATGCCGATGCCGCCGAGGCCGAACACGAGCAGGCACAGGCCGGACAGGACAGCCTGGCCGAGCGCCAGCAGGAATTGAACGAAGCGGTGCAGACCCTGCGTGCCGCCGAAGCCGAGCAGCAGGAAGCGCAAAACCGGCTCAACCGCGAACACGCGCTGCTGCGCGAGCAGAGCGCCCGTTTGGAAGAACAAATCCGCTCGCGCCAAAACCAGCGCCAGCGCATCGAGCGCGACCGCACCGCGATGGCTGCCGCCGTGCAGAAAATCGACCACGAGCAAAAACTCTTGCACGAGCAGGCGCAGGCTCTGGCCGACGAAGCCCAAGAGCTGGAAGCGCAGTTGGCGCTGCTGGCCGAAGAAACCGCCGCCTGCGAAGAGCGGCTGCCCGAACTCGAAGCCGCGCAGCAGCAGGGTGCCGCCGCCCGGCAAAACCAGCAGGACGAAGCCGGCCGCATCCGCCGCGAGCTGGCCGTCAAGCAGCAGCAGTTGCAGTACAGCCGCAGCGGCATCGCCCAAATCCAAGCGCGTCAGTCGCGCCTGCAGCAGGAAGCCGCCGCGCTGAATCTGCCCGCTGCCGACGAGCTGGCCGCCGCCCAGCTGGCCGCCGCTGAAATACAGGCGCAGTACCAAACGGCCGAGCAGGTTTTGCAGGCGTTGGAACAACAATCGGGCAGCCTGAAAACCGATTTTCAGGCTGCCCAAGCTGCTGCGGGAGAAGCCGAACGCCGCCTGCTGGCCTTACAGGCCGAGCAACAAACCCTACGCGCCCTGACCGAAGAAGCGGCGGCGGGCGACTTTTGGCAGGGCAGGGCAGAAGCCGCCGCTCCCGCGCTGTGGCAGCACATCCGCGTGCCGCAGCAGTGGCAGGCGGCGCTGGCGGCGGTATTGGGCGAGCGCCTGCACGCGCGGGCGCTGCCGCCGGATTTTGCCCCCGCCGCGCCGCTGGGTGCCGCCGCGGCCGCCTGGTTCGACCGCGAAGCCGCCGCGCCGCAGTCCGCCCGCCCCGCGCAGGCGCTGTTAAACCAAATTCAGGCGGAAAAACCGTTTCAGGCTGCCTTAAACCATTGGTTGGCGGGCGTGCTGTGCGCCCCCGATTTGGATTACGCGCTGGCCGAGCGCCACCGTTTGCAGGCCGGCGAATGCTGGCTGACGCCCGAAGGCCACCGGATCGACCGCATCGGCGTGCTGCTGCACCACGCGGGCGACGCCGAGCGGCTGATGCGCCAGCAAAGCCGCCTGGCCGAACTCGACAGCCTGCTGGCCGACGCCGCGCCCGCTTTTCAGGCTGCTTCCGAACGCGCCCAAGCCTTGTCGCAGCAGTACGAAACGCTGGAAGCGCAATACCGGCAGGCGCAAAGCGCGCAGCGCAGCTTGGCCGCCGAACTCAATACCGCCCGCCAGAGAGCCGGCGAAATGCTGGCGCGCACCAACCAGGGCCAGCTGCGCCGCGAGCATATCGGGCAGGAATTGGCGCAGCTGGCGCAGGAAGCCGAAGAGCTGGCCTACGCCGCCGCCACGCTGGAAGACGATGCCGCGCTGCTTACCGAGTCCGCCGCAGGCTTGAACGAAAGCCATGCCGAAGCCGAAGCCGCCCACCGCGAGCAGCAGCAGGCGCTCAAGCAGGCGCAGCTGGCCTTGCTTGAAGCCAACCGCCGCCACGGCGCCGCCGAAATCGCCGTCCACCGCAGCCGCCAGCAGCAGCAGAGCCTGCGCGAGCGCATCGCCGCGCTGGAAACGCAAAAGGCCGACTGGCAGGAGCGCCAGAGCGAGTTGGAGCTGGTTAGCGCCGAAGAGCCGGACGAGAGCGAGCAGTATCTGCGTTTGGAAGAGCTGGGCGAGACGATGTCCGCGCTCGACAATCAGATTCAGGCTGCCACTGCCGCGCTCGCCGCCACCCGTGCCCAAGGGCAGGCGCAGTATCAGGCTTTGCAGGACTTGTCCGCCAGCCAGCCGCAATGGCAGGCCGCCGCGCAAAACGCCCTGCTCAAACAGCAGGAAGCCCTGCTCAACGCCAAGCATTTTCACGACGCGCTCACCGCCCGCGAAGCCGGTTTTGACGCCCTTGCCGCCGAGTTCGAGCGCGAAGGCAGCCTGAAAGACGCAGGCAGCCTGAAAGATTTGCCGCAGCAGATCGAGCGCCTGAACAACAACATCCGCGCGCTCGGCGCCGTCAATCTCGCCGCGCTCGACGAACTTGCCGAAGCCCGCGAGCGCGACGACTACTACCGCAACCAGAGCAAAGACGTCCAAGCCGCCATCGCCCTGCTGGAAGAAGCCATCGCCCAAATCGACCGGGAAACCAAAGAGCGCTTCAAAACCACCTTCGATGCCGTTAATGAAAAAGTGCGCAGCTTTTTCCCCACCCTGTTTGGCGGCGGCGAAGCGGCGCTGCATATGGTCGGCGACGATTTGCTCAGCGCCGGCGTGTCGATTATGGCGCGCCCGCCCGGCAAGAAAAATTCCACCATCCACCTGCTCTCCGGCGGCGAAAAAGCGCTCACCGCCATGAGCCTGGTGTTCGCCCTGTTCAGCCTGAACCCCGCGCCGTTTTGCCTTCTGGACGAAGTCGATGCCCCGCTCGATGATGCCAACACCACCCGTTTTTGCAATCTGGTCAAAGAGATGAGCGCGCAAACCCAGTTTCTCTACATCTCCCACAACCGCCTGACCATGGAAATGGCCGAGCAGCTGATCGGCGTAACCATGCAGGAAAAAGGCGTCTCGCGCATCGTCGCCGTCGATATCAAACAGGCGCTGCAAATGGCCGAGGCAGCCTGAAAAACAGGCAGCCTGAAACGCCGGTTTGGTCGTTTCAGGCTGCCTTTATCCCATCAAACCGAAAGCCGATTATGCCCGACTCCACCGAACAGAATTTCGCCGCCCAAACCGCCGCCTTTGCGCCCATCTCGCCCGATGAACTGGCGCAAATCATCGCCGGCGGCCAAAGCGCCGTGGTGTTTTTCGGCCGCGAAAGCTGCTCCTACTGCCGCCGCTTCGCCCCCAAACTCGCCCGCGCCGTCGCCCACAGCGGCACCGCGCCGTACTTTGCCGACAGCCGCGACAAAGCCGCCTGGGCAGAGCTGCGCGCCACCTACCGCATCCGCACCGTCCCCGCCCTGCTGCGCCTGCCCGAGGGCGAAGCGGTGTGCGATTCGTCGTTAAGCGAAGAGCGGATTGCGGCGTTTCTGACGGCGCAGGCAGCCTGAAAAACTTGCCCGACCCAAAAAAGCAGCCTGAAAACCGTTTGCGGCGGTTTTCAGGCTGCTTTTTGTGCGGCTCGGCGATGGTTTAGTCGAAACCCGGCTGTCTGCCGTGCAAAAAGCGCACGGCTTCGTCGCGGCTGCCTTCGAGTATCAGCGGCATGGCGGCCAGCGATTTGGCGACGGCGCGCTCGATCAGTTCGCGCTCGGCGGCGGGCGGTTTGCCGAGCACGAAACTGGTTACCAGATTGCGCTCGCCCGGGTGGCCGATGCCCAGGCGCAGGCGGTAGAAGTCGGGTGTGCCCAGCCGTGCCTGGATGTCTTTGAGGCCGTTGTGGCCGCCGTTGCCGCCGCCGATTTTGAAGCGGGTTTGGCCGCAGGGGATGTCCAACTCGTCGTGGGCGACGAGGATTTGGTCGGGGCGGATTTTGTAAAACTGCGCCAGCGGGGCGACGGCCTGGCCGGAGAGGTTCATAAAGGTGTCGGGCTTGAGCAGCCAGATATCGCCCTGCGGCCGCTCGGCGCGCGCTGCCTGGCCGTGGTATTTTTTCTGGCTTTGGAAGGAGACGCCCCAGGCGTGCGCCAGTTCGTCGAGAAACCAGAAGCCGGCGTTGTGGCGGGTGTGTTCGTATTGGCTGCCGGGGTTGCCCAGGCCGACGATCAGTTTGATGTCCATAATCTGCAATCTGTGAGTGGTTTTCAGGCAGCCTGAAAGTCAGGCAAACCAGCCGCGCAGGGCTTCGAGCCCCATGTGGCGGATGTTGAGCGCGGCTTGGGCGCGGGTTTTGGGTTTGGCGTGGTAGGCGATGCCGAAGCCGGCGGCCTGCAGCATCGGGATGTCGTTGGCACCGTCGCCGACGGCGGCAACCTGATGCCGCTCCAGGCCGAGCGCCAGACGGTGCTCTTCCAGCAGCCGCGCTTTGGCTTGGGCGTCGATAACCGGGCCGACGACCCTACCGGTGAGCTTGCCGCCGGCGGTTTCCAGCGTGTTGGCATACGCCCAGTCCAGCCCCAGCCGCTCTTTGAGCCGCTCGGTAAAAAAGGTGAAACCGCCGGAAACCAGCAGAAACTTCACTTGGTGCTTTTGGCATTCGGCCAGCAGATACTCGGCACCGGGCGACAGGCGCAGCGCGTGTTCGTACACATCATCGAGCACGCTTTCGGGCAGGCCGGCCAACAGGGCGACGCGCTCGCGCAGCGAGTCTTCAAAGTCCATCTCGCCGCGCATCGCCCGCTCGGTTACCGCCGCCACTTGTTCTTTCAAACCGGCTGCGGCGGCGATTTCGTCGATGCACTCGATGGTAATCAGCGTGCTGTCCATATCGCTGACAATCAGCCCCAAATCGGCAAAGGCGGTATCGGCCAGCAGCGCGTATTCGGCACCCGCCGCATCCAATTCGGCGGCCACTTCCGCGGGAATGGCGGCATCTGCGGCTACGGCAAGGCGCAGGCTGCTGCCTGAAATACTTTCAGGCAGCCTGAAATGCCGCGCGGTCTGCGGCAGCGGCAGATGGACCAAATCGGGGTGTTGGATGACAAAAACCGTTTTCATCGCTGGGGTGCCGTATTGCAAAAAACGCCGCATTTTACAGGCGCGGCGGCAGGGTGCAAGCGCGGCGCGGCAAAAAGGCAGCCTGAAAACCGCGAATCCGGTTTTCAGGCTGCCTTTGGGGCGGGGCGGACGGCCGTTTATCCGCCGAACAGCCGGCTGAAAAAACCGCGCTTGGGCGCCGGCTCGGCGGCTTGCTTATCTTCTGTCGCCGCCGGCTCGGGTGCGGGGCGGTAAACGGGATGACGGTCGAAACTCTGCGACACCGGCATCATCTCCAGATAATTGACATTAACGTGCTTGGGCGTCTGATACAACCACAGCGCGGCGGCGGCGACGTCTTCGGGCGCGAGCGCCTGCACGCCTTCGTAAACGGCGGCGGCGCGCGCTTCGTCGCCCTTAAAGCGCACCTGCGAAAACTCGGTGCCGCCGCACAGGCCGGGTTCGATATTGCTCACGCGCACGCCGCTGCCGTGCAAATCGGCGCGCAGGTTCAGGCTGAATTGGTGCACAAAGGCTTTAGTGGCGCCGTACACATTGCTGCCCGGGTAGGGGTAGCTGCCGGCAATCGAGCCGATATTGATCACGTAGCCTTCGCCGCGCGCCACCATCTCCGGCAACACTTGGCGGGTGAGATAGGCCAGGCCGGTGATATTGGTGGCGATCATGTTTTCCCAGTCGGCAAAATCGGCCTGGTGGGCGGGGGCAAGATCGAGCGCCAGACCGGCGTTGTTGATCAGGCAGTCAATACTACGGAAGGCTTCGGGCGCTTCGGCCAGCGACAGCAAGGCGGCATCAACCGATTCTTTGCTGCGCACATCCATCGCCAAAGGATGGAACAACTCGCCCAATTCGGCTTTCAGTTCGTCCAAACGCTCGCTGCGACGGGCGGCGCCGATAACGGCAATGCCATCGGCGGCAAAACGGCGCGCCATCGCCGCGCCAAACCCTGAGGAAGCTCCGGTAATCAATACGGCCATGATTTTTTCCTTTCCGTGAAATTAAGGTATGATGCGCCGCCTTTGCGCCGGCCTTTCGGCTTCAGGCAGCCTGAAAAACACAGTGATAATAACACCGACGCCGCATCACACGATAGGAACACCCGCATGAAAAAGCCGATTTTGATTTTTGCCTTAAGCGCCCTGCTGCTGGCCGCCTGCGAAGGCGGCGGTGGGGCGGGCGGTGCCAAAGGGCCGCTGTCCGAAGAGCGCAGCATTGCCTTCAAAACCTTTATGCCCGGTTTTTCGCGCATGGGCAAAATGGCCAAGGGCGACGAAGCCTATGTGCCCGAGCAGTTTGAAAAACTGGCGCAAACCTTCAGCAGCGAAGCGCGCGAGCCTTTCGAATATTTCGCCAGCGATCCCGAAGGCAACGGCGACGCGCTGCCCGGCATCTGGCAGCAGCCGCAGCAGTTTAAGGCCGAGCAGGACAAATTTTTCGCTGCGGTGGACGAACTCAACGCCGCCGCCAAAAGCCAGAAACTCGACGACATCCGCGCCGCCTACGCCAAAGTGGAAGAAAGCTGCACCAGCTGCCACAGCAGCTACCGCCGGCCGAAATAGCCGCGCCGCCGCCGAATAAGAAAAAGCAGCCTGAAAAGCGTTTGGCACGTTTTTCAGGCTGTTTTTTTGCGTTTTTAACAGCAGGAAAAAGGTTTCAGGCTGCTTGGATGCTGCTTCAGGCAGCCTGAAAAAACCGTCGGGCGCGCTTGGGTTTAATCCCAATCTTGGGCGACAAAGCGGGCGCTCTGGCCTTGGTCGTTTTGCAAAATCAGATAATGGCCTTCGAGACGGTAGCGGGTGAAGCTGCCGATGCGGCTGGAAAAATCGGCTTCCAGCTTCATGCGACCGTCGCAATACATGCGGGTGGCGGCGACGCTGCCAAAGCGGATGCGGCCTTCACGCTGCTGCGGCGCGGCGGTTTCAACGCTGAACATCAGTCGGTTGCAGCCCATACTGCCGCCGGCTTGCGGCAGCGAAGTCAGGTCGATGCCGGCCTGCAGGCGCTGCAGCTCTTCGCGCCCGAAGCCCGGCCATTGTTCGAGCATCCATTGGCGTTTCAGGCCAAGCTGGGTGTTTTGTGCGGACTCGCTTTGCGGCGCGGCTTGGCCGGCGGTGCAGGGGCAAGCAGCAGCGTGCAGGCGGCAGCGGCAAGGGTAGGGCGGGTCATGGTCTTTCCTTTTTAAACGGGTAGGGCTGGCTTGGGCGGATGCGGGCAGCCTGAAAGTTTTGCGGCAGGCGGATTGTAGCCGTTTGCGCGGCGGTGGGCGAACCGGCGTTTTTTTTCAGGCTGCAGATGGTGCAGAGTCGGGCAATAAAGTGCCGCCAAAGCCGAAAAAGCAGCCTGAAAGCGCCAAATGCCTTTTCAGACTGCCGGCAGGGGTTTACAATCGATTACATTCCAATAACGTTTCGCATTAGAGGAGGCGGATATGGCTAAAAAGCTGTTACTGGGATTAGTGCTGGCACTGGCGGCCGGGTTTGCCGCTTACCGTTTCGGTTTCAGCGGCGGCGAAGACCCGCTGGCCGGCATTGCCCGCGCCAACGGCCGGCTGGAGTTCGAGCGCTTGGACGTGGCGACGCTGTATGCCGGCCGCATCGAGCGCGTGGAAGTGGACGAGGGCGACGAAGTGGCGTCCGGCGCGGTGCTGGCGCGGCTGGAATCGGCCACCACCGAAACCCAGGTGGCCGAAGCGCGGGCGCGGCGCGGCCAGCTCGAGCAGAGCGTGCGCCGCGCCCAAGCGCAGGTGGAAGCGCAGCGCCAGCAGCTCAAAACCGCGCAGATGGATGCCGACAACGCCCGCGCGCTCTATCGCGACGGCCTGATTTCCCAGTCCGAACTCAATGCCCGTCTGGCGCAGCGCGATGCGGCGCAGGCGGCTGTGCAGGCGGCGCGCTCGGCGGCGGCCGAAGCGCAGTCGGGTGTGGGGCAGGCGCAGGCGCTGGTGGATCGGGCGTCGTCGGTGATGGACGATTTGGCCGTGCGTGCGCCCAAAGCCGGCCGGGTGGAATATGTGCTGGCGCAGCCCGGCGGCGTGCTGCCGGCTGGCGGGCGGGTGGTGAGCCTGCTGGATTTGGACGACGCGGGCATGGATATTTTTCTGGCCGCGCCCGATATCAACCGCATTCCGCTGGGCAGCGAAGCGCGGCTGGTGTTCGACGGGCTGGACGCGGTATTTCCGGCGCGGGTAAGGCATGTGGCGGCACAGGCGCAGTTCACGCCCAAATTTGTCGAAACTGCCGAAGAGCGCACGCGGCTGATGTTCCGCGTACGGCTGAAAATCGACGCCGACACCGCCCGCCGCTACCGCCGCTGGCTCAAAGGCGGCATGACCGCCACCGGCTATGTGCGGCTCGACCAAACCCAATCCTGGCCGGCGCAGCTGGCGGTGAAACTGCCGCCGGCAGGGCAGCCTGAAAGTGCTGAGACCGCATCTGCTGTCCAAAAGCAGCCTGAAAACCCGAGCAGGCAGCCTGAAAACGCTGCTTCCGGGGCGCGGCCGTGAACGCCGTCGAAATCCGCGGCTTAAGCCACGCCTACCGCGGCAAAACCGCGCTCGACAATATCACCCTGAGCCTGCCGCAGGGCGCCAGCATCGGCATGATCGGGCCGGATGGTGTGGGCAAATCGACGCTGCTGGCGCTGATGGCCGGCGTCAAAACCATCCAGAAAGGCAGCGTGCGCGTGCTCGGCGCCGATCCCGCCCGCCGCCGCGAGCGCGAAGCGCTGCTGCCGCGCATCGCCTTTATGCCGCAGGGCTTGGGCAAAAACCTGTATCCCACTTTGTCGGTGCGCGACAACGTTGCCTTCCATGCCCGCCTGTTCGGCTTGAACCGCCACGAGCGCGACGAGCGCATCGCCCGCCTGCTGGCTGCCACCGGCCTGACGCCCTTTGCCGGGCGTGCCGCCGGCAAGCTCTCCGGCGGCATGAAGCAGAAACTCAGCCTGTGCTGCGCGCTGGTGCACGATCCCGAGCTGCTGATCTTGGACGAGCCGACCACCGGCGTCGATCCCTTGTCGCGCCGCCAGTTTTGGCAGCTGGTCGCCGAGTTGCGGGCGGAAAGCCCGGGTATGACGGTATTGGTTGCCACCGCCTATATGGAAGAAGCCGAGCAGTTTGATTATCTGCTGGCGCTGGATGCCGGCCGCGTGCTCGCCTGCCGGCCGATGGCCGAAGTGCTCTCCGGCGGCGGCACGCTGGAAGCGGCTTATGTCGCCATGCTGCCGGCCGAGCGGCGCAGCCCGTGGCACGACGAAATGCTGACGCCCTTTGCCGCCGATCCCGCGCTGCCGCCCGCCATCGAAGCCGAACATCTGAGCAAGCGTTTCGGCGACTTTACCGCGGTGAACGATGTGAGTTTCCGTATCGCCCAGGGCGAGATTTTCGGCTTTCTCGGCTCCAACGGCTGCGGCAAATCCACCACCATGAAAATGCTCACCGGCCTGCTGGCCGCCAGCGACGGCAGCGCCCGCCTGCTCGGCAAGCCGGTGGCCGCCGGCAATCTCGATACGCGGATGCAGACCGGCTATATGTCGCAGGCCTTCTCGCTCTACGAAGAACTCAGCGTGCGCCAGAATCTGGTGCTGCACGCCCGTCTTTACCGCATCGCCAAAGCCGCCGCCGCCATCGACGGCGTGCTGCGCCAGTTCGAGCTTGCCGAACACGCCGACAGCCTGCCCGCATCCTTACCGCTGGGCGTGCGCCAACGCCTGCAGCTGGCCGCCGCCTGCCTGCACCGCCCCAAAGTGCTGATATTGGACGAGCCGACTTCCGGCGTCGATCCCGCCGCCCGCGATATGTTTTGGCAGTATCTGCTGCAGCTCTCGCGCCAAGAGCGCGTCACCATCTTTGTTTCCACCCACTTTATGAACGAAGCCGAGCGCTGTGACCGCATCTCGCTGATGCACCGCGGCCGCGTACTCGCCGTCGGCACTCCCGCCGAACTGGTGCAGCGCCAGCAGGCCGCCAGCCTGGAAGAATCGTTTATCCGCTTTCTCGAACAGGACGAAGCGCGGGAAAGCGGGCAGCCTGAAAGCGTGGAGACTGTTGCCGCAGATAAAGGACAAAAGCAGCCTGAAAATACCGAAACAGGCACCGCTAGTAATCTTTCAGGCAGCCTGAAACCAAGCGACGGCGGCAGGCAGCCTGAAAATGCTGCGGAAGACGTTTCAGGCTGCCTGAACGGAAGTCAGAACGCTGATCAGAAGCAGCCTGAAAACCTAGCAAGGGCAGTTGAAGCAGTTGCGGAACAAAGGCAGCCTGAAACCCTCAAACCCAACACCGCCAACAATCTTTCAGGCAGCCTGAAAAGCGCCAAGGGCAGTAAGCAGCCTGAAAAACCGCGCCCGCGCGGTTTGCGCTACTGGCTGGCGATGGTGCTGACTTTCGCCCTGCGCGAGGGGCGGGAGCTGGCGGGCGACCGCATCCGGCTGATGTTTGCGCTGCTGGGGCCGCTGATTTATCTGTTTGCCGGCAGCTTGGGCATTTCCTACGACACCGACCAGCTGGATTTTGCCGTGCTCGACCAAGACCAGAGCCGCTACAGCCGCGAGCTGGTGCGCGAGTTTGAAGGTTCGGCCTATTTCCGCCGCGGTGCCGATTTGTCGCGCCGCGACGAGATTAGCGGGGCGCTGGTTGCCGGCCGCGCGCAGCTGGTGATCGAAATCCCGCCGCATTTTGGCCGCGACCTGCTGGCGCAGCGGCGGCCGCAGGTGGCGTTTTATATCGACGGCGCCATGCCGCAGCAGGGCGAAAACATCGCCGGCTATGCGCAGGGTATTGCTGCCGGTTATGCGCTGTCGCTGTACCGTGCCTACGGCGTTCAGGCTGCCGGTGCCGCCGATCTCGATATGCGCTTTATCTACAACCCGACCTTCAAAAGCATCAATGCGCTGACGCCGGGCTTTCTGATGCTGGCGCTGGTGATGATTCCGGCGATGATGACCGCGCTGGGCGTGGTGCGCGAAAAGGAAATCGGCTCGATTATGAATCTGTATTCTTCGCCGGCTTCCAGCCTGCAGTATCTGCTGGGCAAGCAGCTGCCTTATGTTTTGCTGACGATGGTGGCGTATGCGGTGCTGATGTTGGTGGTGGTGCAGGTGCTGGGTGTGCCGGTGAAAGGCTCGTGGGCGGCGCTGACGGTGGGCGCGTTGTGTTTCGTGCTCTCTTCCACCGCCTTCGGCCTGCTGGTTTCGACCTTTGTGCGCTCGCAGGTGGCGGCGATTTTCGCGGCGGCGATACTCACCATGATTCCGGCGATGAATTTTTCCGGCATGATTTATCCGTTTTCCACACTCAGCGGCTCGGGCTACTGGATCGGCCGCGGCTTTCCCGCCAGCTGGTTCCAGATGGTGAGCCTGGGCGTGATTACTAAAGGGCTGCTCTGGCGCGACGTTTATCCGATTTTCGGCGTGCTGCTGGCGTTTTTTCTGGTTTATCTGGCAGCCGCCGCGCTGCTCTTGAAAAAACAGGAGTCCTGACATGCGCCTGCTGCACAATATTCTCTATCTCACCGCCAAGGAAATCCGCAGCTTTCTGCGCGACTATGCGCTGCTGGCGCTGGTGGTGTTTATGTTTTCTTCCAGCATTTATTCCACGGCAAAAAACATCACCACCGAGATGAAAAACGCCGCCGTTGCCGTTTACGACCAAGACCGCAGCACGCTTACCTACCGCATCCGCGATTCGCTGCTGCCGCCGCAGTTTAAAAGCGTGGAAGACATCGACGAGCCGGACATCGACCGCGCCATGGATACCGGCCGCTACACCTTTATCCTGTCCTTCCCGCCGAACTATACCGCCGACCTGCTCGCCGGCCGGCGGCCGCAGGTTCAGCTTCTGGTTGATGCCACCGCCATGTCGCAGGCCGGCAAGGGCACCGGCTATCTGCAGGAAATCATCCGCCGCGAAAACGCCGAATATCTGAAAGATTATGCGCCGGCGGTGCTGCCTTTCGAGCCGCAAATCAATATCCTGTTCAATCCCAATCTGAAAACCGAATGGTTTATGCCGGTGTCGCAAATCGTCGGCAATGCTGCGCTGATGGCGATGATTCTTGCCGGAGCCGCGGTTATCCGCGAACGCGAGCGCGGCACCATCGAGCATCTGCTGGTGATGCCGGTGGGTGCCGGCGAGATTGTGCTCGCCAAGATTGCCGCCAATGTGCTGATTATTCTCACCGCCAGCACGCTGTCGCTGTATTTCATCGTCCATCAGGCGGTGGGCGCGCCGATTAACGGCTCGCTGGCGCTGTTTGTTGCCTGCAACGCGGTGTTTTTGTCGGCAATGGCCGGACTGGGCATCTTTCTGGCCACCTGCGCGCCGACCATGCCGCAGTTCAGCCTGCTGTGCATCATTATCTACATCGCCATCAACCTGATTTCCGGCTCGGCCTCGCCGCTGGAGAGCCTGCCGCTGCTGATGCGCCAGATTTCCCGCCTTTCGCCCTTAACCCATTTCACCGCCATTTCGCAGGCGGTGGTGTTCCGCGGCGCCGGCTGGCAGGTGATCTGGCCGCACGTTGCCGCCACCGCCTTCTCCGGCCTGGCCTTTACCGCGCTGGCTGTTGCCCGTTTCCGCCAGATGCTGGCACGGCAGGGCTAACCGTTTTCAGGCTGCCGGAAACGGGAAAAGCAGCCTGAAACCCCAAAAGCAGCCTGAAACCCCTTTGCGCTGCTTTCAGGCAGCCTGAAAACCGTCTGCCCGGCTTTTCAGGCTGCCTGCCGCCCCAAACCGAACCACGAAAGGAATCCGCCATGTCCGCCGTCCCGTTTCGTTTTGCCGCCGCCGCGCTGCTGCTGGCGCTGGCCGCCTGCCGCAGCACCGAGATTGCCGCGCCGTCTGCCGTGCGCCTGCCGGCGAATTTCGAGCATGCCGGCACGGCGCAGGGCAGCGCGGACATCGCCCGCTGGTGGCGGCAGTGGCCGGATGCGCAGCTGCAAAGCCTGATTGAGCGGGGCTTGGCGCACAGCCCCGATATTGCCGCCGCGCAATCGCGCTTGGCGGAAGCCCGCGCCACCGCGCGGCTGGCGGGTGCCGAGCTGAATCCGCAGCTGGGCGCGCAGGCTGCCGGCTACGGCTACCGCAGCGGGCGCGACGACCCGCATTTCGGTAACCATGCCACCATGACTTCTTTCGGCCTGCGCGCTTCGTGGGAACCGGATATTTTCGGCAAAAAACGCAGCGACGCCGATGCCGCCCGCGCCGCCGCGCTCGGCGTGCAGGAGCAGCTTTACGGCAGCCGCCTGCTGGTGGCAGCGGAGATTGCCGAACATTATCTGCACGCGCTGCGCATTCTCGAGCAGCAGACGCTGCTGGAGCGCCGTGCCGCCACCCTGCGCCAGTTGCAGCGCTATGCCGCCGGCCGTTTCCGCGCCGGCCAGGCCAGCGCCCACGATACCGATGCCGCAGCGGCGGCGGTGCAGGCGCTGGCGGCGCGGCAGGCAACGCTGGATGCCGAATTTGACCTGCACCGGCGCAGCATCGCCGTTTTAACCGGCCAGACGCCGCAGGATTTCCGTCTCGACACCGATGCCATGCGCCGCGCCGCGCTGCTGCAGCATCTGCCCGCCGCACCGCAGGGGCAGCAGCCGGCCGATCTGCTCGAGCAGCGCCCCGATATCCGCGCCCGCGCCGCCGAAGTGCAGGCGTATGCCGCCAAGCTCGCCAGCGCCAAAGCCGATCTGCTGCCGCGCTTTGAAATTAAATTTTTGTGGCAGACCGGCCGCATCGAGCTGGGCAGCGATCTGGCGCTGCTCAACAACCAGCGCAGCAGCAGCGGCGGCCTGCTCAGCCTGGGCGTGCAGCTGCCGATTTTTACCGGCGGCCGCATCCGCGCCAATATCGATGCCGCCGATGCCCGCCTGAAAACCGCGCTGCTGCGCTACGACCAAACCCTGCTGCAGGCGCTGGCCGACGTGGACAACGCCTATCAGGCGCAGGCAGCGCTGGCGCGGCAGCAGGAGCGCATCGCCGCCGCCGCACAAACTGCCGCTAAGCAGGTGCGCGACGACCGCCTGCTGTTCCGCCACGGCCGCAAAACGCTTGATGTCGCCCTGCAGGCCGAACTCTCGGCAGCGGATGCCGACGAAAAACTGGCCGACAGCCGTCTGGCTGCCGGTCTCAACCTGCTCAACCTTTACAAGGCCTTGGGCGGCGGCTGGCAGCCTGAAAACGGGGCAGGGCGCTGAAGGGGGCAAAACGGCGTTTGCTGCGGTGGGAAACTCGTCCACAAAATCTGTGGGTAACAATGTGGATAAAAGCAGAATAATCCTTAAAACTTCTTTACTGATAAGCGTTGACCTGTTTTTGCCTAAAAAACGCGCATGGTTAAATTTGTTTTAAATCATGTTGTTAATTTGGGAATATTGATTTGAAAGCGCTTTTTTATTCTTGACAAAAAGCGCTTTGTGAAAAAGGCGCCGATGTGCATAAAACTGCGGGAAATTCGCCGTTTGCCCCAAGCAGCCTGAAAGCGCGGCCGGCGGCAGAAACGGCGAAACAAACACGGTTTTTAAGGTTTTTTGTGCTTGCATTCGCCCCGCCGTCTGCCTATGCTTGGCGCCCCGCCCGACAGGGTTTGCAAGCACACATCAGGAAAACACTATGGATACTTGGCAACAAAACTTGGCTGCGGTGCCGCTGGGCGATACCGGCCGCACCCTGGGCAGCGAAAAAGCAGTGGCCGCCGCCGAAATGCGCGCCGGCCGGCCGTATGTGAAGCTCGAATTCGGTTTTCCCGCGCAGCATCTGGCCGCCGGACTGCGGCAGGCGGTTTGCGATGCCATCGGCCGCGAAGCCGATATCGAAATCAGCAGCCGCATCATCGCCCACAAAGTGCAGCAGGGCGTCGCCACGATTAAAGGCGTGAAAAACATTATTGCCGTGGCTTCGGGCAAGGGCGGCGTCGGCAAATCGACCACCACTGCCAACCTGGCCACCGCGCTGCAGCGCATGGGCGCCCGCGTCGGCGTGCTCGATGCCGATCTGTACGGCCCCAGCCAGCCGACCATGCTCGGCGTCGCCGAAACCCGCCCCGAGCAGCAAAACCGCAAATTCATCCCCGTGCGCAACCGCGATGGCATCCAAGTGATGTCCATCGGCTTTCTGATCGACCCCGGACAGGCCGTCGTCTGGCGCGGGCCGATGGTCAGCCAGGCGCTGCAGCAGCTCTTGTTCCAAAGCGAATGGGACGACGTGGATTATCTTTTCGTTGATCTGCCGCCGGGCACCGGCGACATCCAGCTTACTCTGTCGCAGAAAATCCCGGTAACCGGCGCGGTGGTGGTCACCACGCCGCAGGACATCGCCCTGATTGACGCGCGCAAAGCGGTGGATATGTTCGATAAAGTCAATATCCCGATTTTGGGTGTGCTGGAGAATATGTCGGTGCACGTCTGCACCAACTGCGGCCACAGCGAAGCCATTTTCGGCAGCGACGGCGGCAAAGAGCTGGCGGAAAAACTCAAAGTGCCGCTCTTGGGCCAGCTGCCGCTGTCGCTGCCGGTGCGCGAAGCGATGGACGCCGGCCAATCCGGCAAACTGCTGGCTGACTATCCCGCCGTCGCCCAAGTCTATACCGACGCCGCTTTTGCCGTCGCCCTGGCCGTGGCCGACAAAGGCAAAGACTTCAGCCGCGCCTTCCCGAAAATCGTTGTCGAATAAACTGTGAAGGCAGCATAAAGCAAAAAAGCAGCCTGAAAGCCGCAAATCCGGCTTTCAGGCTGCCTTTGTAAACCACCATGACCGACATCCTAATCTATTTGTTCTTCGCCGCCATGGCGCTTGAATTTCTCTTCGCCCTATGGCTAAACCGCCGCGCCCAAAGCGTGCTGGACGCCTTTATCGCCAACCCGCAGCTGCACGAAGCGGCAGGCAGGCCGTCCGACCTTTATTTTGTGTGGGACATTTACCGGCTGCGCTACCGCTTTGCCCGTTTCCTGAAAAAACATCCCGCCAAGCCTGCATCGCTTGCCTGTGCCGATGCCGATTACCAGTTTGTCCGCAAGTTAGCCATTGTGCTGCTGCGGCTGGAAATCGGCCGCGGTCTGCTGATTGTGCTGTTTGTGTTTGCGCACCAGTGGCTTCGTTAAAAAAGGCAGCCTGAAAACCGCTTTGCCGCTTTCAGGCTGCCTGATGCCTGTTTCAATCTTATATATAATCGCCCCCTTTTTTCGGCAGCCTGAAACTGCCCAACCCATTATTTGACAAGAGATTCCCACCATGAACATCACCGCCACCCTAGCCGCCGAACTCTCCGCCACCGCCGCCCAAATCCAAGCCGCTGTTTCCCTACTGGACGACGGCGCGACCGTGCCCTTTATCGCTCGCTACCGCAAGGAAGCCACGGGCGGGCTGGACGACACCCAGTTGCGCACGCTGGCGGAACGTTTGCAGTATTTACGCGAGCTGGAAGAGCGTCGCGCCGCCGTGCTCAAATCGATTGACGAACAGGGCAAACTCACGCCCGAATTGCAGGCGCAGATTGAAGCCGCCGACAACAAAACCGCGCTGGAAGATTTGTACCTGCCCTACAAACCCAAACGCCGCACCAAGGCGCAAACCGCGCGTGAAAACGGTTTGCAGCCGCTGGCGGATTTGCTGCTTGCCGAGCAGCCGCAGGACGTGGAAACCGCCGCCGCGCCGTTTGTCAATGACAATGTACCCGACACCAAAGCCGCGCTGGACGGCGCACGCGCGATTTTGATGGAACAGTTTGCCGAAGATGCCGCGCTGATTGGCCGCCTACGCGAAAAACTGTGGAACGAAGCGGAAATCCACGCGCAAGTGGTTGCGGACGAAGAAGAAAAAGGCGAGAAATTCAAAGACTATTTTGACCACCGCGAAGCCGTGCGCACCATGCCCAGCCACCGCGCGCTGGCGGTTTTGCGCGGGCGCAACGAAGGCGTGTTGCACATCGCGCTCAAATATCAAGCCGACGACACGCCGATTACCCAAGCGAGCGAATACGAGCAAATCATCGCCGCGCAGTTTGGCGTGTCAGAAAATAATAAATGGCTGCGCGACACCGTGCGGCTGGCGTGGCGGGCGAAGATTTTTTTATCTTTGGAACTCGAAGCGTTGAACCGTTTAAAAGAAGCCGCCGACAGCGACGCGATTACCGTATTCGCCCGAAATCTCAAAGACTTGCTGCTCGCCGCGCCTGCGGGGCGTTTGCCGACCTTGGGCTTAGACCCCGGCTACCGCAACGGCGTGAAATGCGCCGTGGTGGACGATACAGGCAAACTTTTGGATACCGCCATCGTCTATTTGCACCAAGAAAACAATATGTTGGTAACGCTCTCGCGCCTGATTAAAACCCGCGGCGTGAAACTTATCGCCATCGGCAACGGTACCGCCAGCCGTGAAACCGACAAAATCGCGGGCGAACTGGTGCGCGGAATGCCCGAAAGCAGCCTGCACAAAATCGTCGTTTCCGAAGCCGGCGCGTCGATTTATTCCGCGTCCGAACTGGCGGCGCGCGAGTTCCCCGACTTGGACGTTTCCCTGCGCGGCGCGGTGTCCATCGCCCGCAGGCTGCAAGACCCGCTCGCCGAGTTGGTCAAAATCGACCCCAAATCCATCGGCGTGGGCCAGTATCAGCACGACGTGAACCAAAGCCAGCTCGCCAAATCGCTGGACGCGGTGGTCGAAGACTGCGTGAACGCCGTCGGCGTGGACGTGAACACCGCTTCCGCCCCGCTCTTGGCGCGGATTTCCGGTTTGAATCAAACCCTTGCCCAAAACATCGTCGCCTACCGCGATGAAAACGGCGCGTTCGACAGCCGCAAAAAATTGCTGAAAGTACCGCGTTTGGGCGAAAAAACCTTCGAGCAGGCGGCGGGCTTTTTGCGGATTAACGGCGGCAAAGAGCCGCTGGATGCGAGCGCCGTCCACCCCGAGGCCTATCCCGTCGTCGCCAAAATGCTGGCTCAACAAGGCATTACCGCCGCCGAATTGATCGGCAACCGCGAAAAAATCAAACACATCCGCGCCGCCGATTTCACCGACGAGCGTTTCGGTTTGCCTACCATTTTGGACATTCTCGCCGAACTGGAAAAACCCGGCCGCGACCCGCGCGGCGAGTTTCAGACGGCCTCCTTCGCCGAAGGAATCCACGAAATCAAAGATTTGGAAGTTGGCATGATTTTAGAAGGCGTGGTCTCCAACGTCGCCAACTTTGGTGCGTTTGTCGATATCGGCGTACACCAAGACGGCTTGGTACACATCTCCGCGCTTGCCGACCGTTTCGTACAAGACCCGCGCGAAGTGGTTAAAGCGGGTGATGTGGTCAAAGTGAAAGTGCTGGAAGTCGATGCCGCCCGCAAACGCATCGCCCTGACTATGCGCCTTTCAGACGACCCCGCATCAGGTGTAGCAGGCAAAAGGCCGTCTGAAAGCCGAAATACGCGTTCCGACAACCGAAGCAGCCTGAAAAGCAGCAAAGCCCAACGCGAGAAACAACCGACCAACAGCGCGATGGCGGATGCCTTTGCCAAGTTGAAGCGGTAAGGACGTCTGAATTCCCATTAATAACTGAAAGCCCATTATGCAACTTACCTCCCTACTGAAAGACACCAACTACAATCTTTCCCAATTCAACGAAAAGCAAATCACCGAACTCGAACAGGCTGTTTTTATGAAAGCTGGCAAAAACGGGGATGTGCCGTATGTAAAATGCCTGGTGCGTAAAAAAGACATCCGGCTTACTCCCGAAGAAGCCGTTCGCCAGCTTTACCTGCTGAAACTGCATCAGGATTACAACTATCCCTACGAGCGCATGGAACTGGAATACGCCGTAACTTTCGGGCGCGAAAAGAAACGTGCCGATATCGTAATATTCGAGCGTGACAACCCTACTGTGGTTTACATAATTGTCGAACTGAAAAAACCCAAGCTTAAAGACGGCAAAGAACAACTCAAATCCTACTGCAACGCTACCGGTGCACCCATCGGCGTATGGACCAACGGCGACAGTATTTCCTATTACAACCGCCGCGATCCCAACTATTTCAAAGATATTCCAAATATCCCCAAAGTATCGGAAAAGCTGTCCGACGTATTGGGTGAACGCTGGACAATAGTCGATCTGATCGCCAACGACAAAGTTGCCCACGAGCGCAAATCGCTAAAAGATTTGGTTGTGGAAATGGAAGATGAGGTATTGGCAAACGCAGGCGTGGACGTCTTTGAAGAACTATTCCAACTGATTTTCACCAAGCTGTACGACGAAATGGAAAGCACACGCAACACGCTTCGCCACCTTGAGTTCCGTAACTACGGCGATACCGACATCGAGCTGAAAAGCAAGATTCAAGACCTGTTCGACCGCGCCAAAAAGAAATGGGAAGGCGTGTTTGCCGAGAGCGCGAAAATCAACCTTTCTCCCTCACATTTGGCCGTCTGCGTTTCCTCGCTGGAAGGTGTAAAACTGTTCAACTCCAATTTGGACGTGGTGGACGAAGCGTTTGAATACCTGATTAACAAATCCAGCAAGGGAGAAAAAGGGCAGTATTTCACTCCGCGCTATGTGATTGATATGTGCGTGAAAATGCTTGATCCAAAAGCGCATGAAACCGTAATCGATACCGCGGCAGGTAGCTGTGGATTTCCTGTGCACGCCATTTTCCATGTGTGGGCAAAACAGCTTGCCGAACGCGGCATGGAGCGCAGCCATCTGTTTACGGCCGAAGAAAAGCTACCTGAACAAAAAGATTACGTTGAAGAAAAAGTGTTTGCCATCGACTTTGATGAAAAAGCCGTGCGTGTCGCACGCACGCTCAATCTGATTGCAGGCGACGGGCAGACCAATGTTTTGCATCTCAACACGCTCGACTACGAACGCTGGGACGACAATACCACGGAAGAAAACTGGCTGGATGTATACGGCAACGGCTGGCGTAAGCTAAAAAAACTTCGCCAAAACAAATCACAAAACCGCGATTTCCAATTCGATATTCTGATGGCCAATCCCCCTTTTGCCGGAGAAATCAAAGAAACCCGCATCATTGCCCGTTATGAGTTAGGCAAGAAAAGCAACGGCAAATATCAAAACAAAGTCGGGCGCGATATTTTGTTTATCGAGCGCAATTTGGATTTTCTCAAACCGGGCGGGCGCATGGCAGTGGTGTTGCCGCAAGGACGGTTCAACAACAGCAGTGACAAATATATCCGCGACTATATTGCCGAACGCTGCCGCATCCTTGCCGTAGTCGGATTGCACGGCAACGTGTTCAAACCGCATACCGGTACCAAAACCAGCGTACTGTTTGTGCAGAAATGGGACGACGAGCTCTGCCCCAAACGCGACGACTATCCGATTTTCTTCGCCACCATGCAGGAGCCGAGCAAAGACAACAGCGGCGACAAAATCTACGTTAAAAATTCAGACGGCCTGCCAGTGTTGGATGACCACGGACACCTGATTGTCCGCCACGACTTGTTTAACCACGACGGCAAAACCCAAGACGGTATCGCCGAAGCCTTTTTGGAATTTGCCAAGAAAGAGAGACTGTCGTTTGTGGGAAAGGCCTAAGCCCTTTCAATGAAGCGAGATATAAGGCTTTGTTGGAAGGGTTGGAGATTATGGAAACACATTATTCTAAGTTAGAGCGCACTTTAAGAATTGATGCTGAGTTTTACAGTAAATCGTATTTTTTAATAGATAAAATATTACAGGGGGCATTGCCAATCACTGACTTGGTTTCTGTATCAGACGGAAATCATATGAGTATCAGTGAACATTTCATTGAAAAAGGTATTCCGTATTATAGGGGACAAGATGTCCGCACATTTTTTATTGAGACCTCAAATCCAATGTATATTGGCAAAAGGATATTTGATACTAAGTTGATGCAGCGATCTCATTTAAAAAAAGGGGATGTTTTGTTGTCTATTGTTGGCACTGTCGGAAATTTATCATTATTTTATTCTGATATGCTAGCCACATGTAGTTGTAAGTTGGCGATTTTGCGGAAGAAAAATATTAAGCCTGAAATTTTGGCTATATTTTTAATGTCAAAATATGGTCAGATGCAAATTCAACGGTTTACTAGAGGAGCAGTACAGCAAGGGTTGATTTTAGAAGACATGGATCAGATAAAAATACCTAATTTTACTGCTACTTTTCAAAATGAAATAAAGGATATTGTTTTTCAATCATATGAGAATCTTAGATTATCCCAAAAACAATATGTTGAGGCTCAAGATGCATTATTGAATGCTTTAAGTTTCACTGACTTTCAAACGATCTCTCCCTGCCTCAACCTAAAAATCCTTAAAGAAAGCTACCTGAAAACGGGGCGGCTGGATGCGGAGTATTACCAACCCAAGTATGAACATTATTGGAAAACTTTGCAATCTCAGCCACATACTTTTATTCGTAGCGAATACGATCTGATTACCAATAAGCCCTTACTGAAAGGAGCAAGCTGCAATTATGTTGAAATCGGTGATATCGATATTTCAGACGGTTCGTACAAAGCTAATTCAGTTTTGCATGAAGAATTGCCTGCCAATGCCAAAATTTCTGCCCGTAGGGGTGATGTGTTAGTTTCGACTGTCCGTCCGTATCGCGGTGCAGTGGCTATTGTTGAGAATGACGATAATCTAGTAGTTAGCGGTGCATTTACTGTATTGCGACAAAAAGCAGACAGTAATTTTAGGACGGAAATTTTAAAAGTGCTGCTGCGTACCCCGTTGTATAAAGATTGGTTGTTGCAATTTAATGTTGGCACCAGCTATCCGGTTATCAAAAACGAAGATGTTTTAAACCTGCCCATCCCACTTATTGATACCGCCACCCAAACCAAAATTGCCGATTATGTCCAAAAAAGCAACGCGCTGCGCCGTGAAGCAGACGCGCTGCTGCAACAGGCGAAATCGGCGGTTGAAGCAGAAATCGAAAATAAATCAATAATTTCAGAAACTTGCGGGGGGGGGTAAGCCTTGGAAAACATAGGGAAATTTTGGAACAGGCGCAGCATTTTATGCGCCTGGCCGAATGGGTGCTGCTCGAAGGGCTGGGCGTGTTCAGGCAGCCTGAAAACCGTTTTGCCCATTTGAATACGGCCGTTAAAAACCTCAGCGAATCTTTTCGATCCAGCGGGCGTTTGGATGCCGAATACTACCAGAGCAAATACGACCGTCTGCTTGAGCAAATCCGCAAACGCCCGCATCAGAAATTGGGTAATTTGGTATCCATATGCAAATCGGTCGAACCCGGATCGGAAGCCTACCGCAGCGAAGGCTTGCCTTTTGTCCGAGTGTCCGATTTGTCTGTATTCGGTGTTTCAACACCTGACAAATATCTGGACGAAAATGCTTTCGCCGATGCGCCGCATCCGAAAAAAGACACCATTTTGCTCACGAAAGACGGTACGGTCGGCATTGCTTACAAGGCAGAAGAGGACATTCAGGCGGTTACTTCCGGTGCTATCCTGCATCTGAACATCAAAACCGATACTGTGTTGCCCGATTATCTGACGTTGCTGCTTAATTCCCCAATTGTCCGCCTACAAGCCGAACGGGATGCGGGGGGATCGGTTATCCAGCACTGGAAGCCGTCTGAAATCGAAAACGTCCTTATCCCGCTGTTGTCTTTGGAAGAGCAAGCTGCCATTGCCGATACTGTGCAGCGCAGCTTTGCGATGAAGCAGCAAAGCGAATCATTATTGGAACAGGCCAAGAGCATGGTAGAAATGGCAGTAAACGTAGGTTAGATTAAGATCCAACAACTCTTTGATCTGTATCGGTGAACAGGTGGTGGTTTTGTACTTTGACAACGGCTTCCGCCGCTGCTCCAATATTGACTCCACCCAACTGCAAACTTTCTGCAACCAAACTGGTCTCGCCTACCTCCCCTATGACGGTACCGAAGCGCAAACCCTGCCCCAAAGCAGCTTGAAAACCGGTAAAACCGAAACCGGTGCCGCAGATTCCAGTGTGGCACCAAGCGGCAGTTTTACCTCCAAAACCCTGCTCGACTACATCTACGCCGTACTGCACAGCTCCGCCTACTGCCGCCGCTACGCCGAATTTCTCAAAACCACCTGCATCCGCAAGGTTCCCGCCGCCGCATGGCAGTTCTATATCGGCGGCTACCAACCCGCCCAAAAATGGCTCAAAGACCGCAAAGGCCAAACCCTCACCGCCGCTGACATCGAACACTACCAAAAAATCATCCTCGCCCTCACCCGCACCGCCGGGCTGATGCAGCAAATCGATCAGGCAGCGCAGCCCGTGTAAAACAGCAGTTTCAGGCAGCCTGAAAAGTTTTCAGGCTGCCCCATCTCCCACCGAAAGCCAAACCCTATGGAAACTCCCGATTTCATCCCCGCCCATCTACTCACCGACACCCCACCCGGCAAGCCCTTGCAGCCTGAAAAAAGCACCGCCACCCCGCCGCTACTGTTCAGCCGCGAGCTGATGGACGAATTGGGCATTGATAAAAACCACTGCGGCATTTTCAGCGTGCACGGCGAAGCCATGAAGCCGACGCTGGACGGGCGTTGCGAATTGCTGGTTGATTTCTCCGATAACAAACTTGCCGATGGCGGCATCTACGCCCTGCAAATCGGCAGCCGCTCCCTTGTCCGCTGCGTAAAGCTGCTGCTGCGCCAAATCATCCTTGCCTGCGATAACCCCGAATACCCAGACATGACTATTGAAGGCGAAGACCTGAACTGCCTGAAAGTCATCGGCCGCGTGCGCTATATCGGGCGGCGGGCGTAAGCCAATATAACAAGGCAGCCTGAAAACTTTTCAGGCTGCCTTTGTGTATCCAGTCATTCCTTCCTGTGGTTATGTGCCGACGAGGGGTAGGCGGGAATTTTTTCAGCTGCGGCAATGCCCCTTTCCCCGCCATACGCTGCCGCTCACGCAAGATTTCCGCCTGCGCGGGAATTAGGTAAAGTTTTGTTTGCCGCATTGCTTCCCCCCCCCTTGCAATTTACACTGACACCGCATACAACTTGTATGTTCTTAAAT
>ERZ773068.103-NODE-103-length-44780-cov-5.906205_pt1 | contig 44780 bp, 61 predicted proteins | sample MGYA00580620_ERZ773068 | MGnify/ENA primary metagenome ERZ773068 (study PRJEB29015, sample SAMEA2737983) | human oral metagenome | biome: human oral; feature: human-associated habitat; material: dental | place: China | collected 2101 ... | reverse complement strand
TTATAAGATATCGCTTTCTATTATAATCTATGAATTTTTTTAAGAATTTTTCGCTCCCGCTGGTTGGTCGCGGACACGAAGAAAAGCATCGCGTCTCGACGCCGCTGGAACTTTTTTTGATTTGAGGTATGTAATCGCTATGTCAGCGATTGTGCATGGATTGTATCATTTACTCGTTGAACATAAAGTTTTTTTCGGAATTGGGTCATTTATTTTTGTGTTTTTTACTATTTGGTGGTCATGGATGAATTATACCTGGTTTTCATCCGCGTACGATAATGACGATGTTATTTTTCGGATTCTGACATTTTTTCAAATTTTTTGATTGTTTGTGTTCGCAGCAGGAATTGCCTCCACAATGATAGAAAATCCAAATTTTGTGCCAGAATTCATAGGTTTTATCATTATGCGTGTTGTCATGGTTTTGTAATGGATCCGAGCAGCAAAATGAGATCCAAAAAATCGCCGTACCTGTTTAATATATGCCGGCGGCTTGATTTTGGCACTTATTGTGGGGGTGGTGATTGCGGTGAAATGTGGTCTGGAATTGATTTATGCAGTTTTTTTGATTCTACTCGGAATTATTATATATTATCATCACGTATATTGGTCAATCGTGCCCTTTGACAAAAAAATAAACCTTCTTCGGAAGGTTTTTATAATTTTAAAAATGAGGCAATCTTGATACAAAATGGCGTAATTTTTTCAACAATTTTTTCAACAAATGGTCTAAAAATCATCGCGCCAATAATCCCAAAAAAGAGGCCAGCCACGATATCGCCAGGATAATGTACGCCACCCAACACGCGACAACAAACCGTAATGAAGGCAAGCAAAATGGTGAGCGTAACGAAAAAATAATTTTTCGTATAAGTAAAAACCGCTACGATAAATGCACCAGAAAAAAGTGCGTGTCCAGAAGGGAAAGAATTATCCGTTGGATGAGGAATGAGTGGTGTGATATTCGCTCCATTCAGGAAAGAATGGGGATGCTCGCGCCACTGAGGAACACAAAGATTTACAATCGTATAAATCACAAAAACTGATACAATCAAACCAAAAACCTGTAATGCTTGTTTTTTGTAATCATCATTTTTTTGAAAAGTTCCGTACAGCCACGTTCCTACCAAAAAAATTGCACACCAAACAACGATACTTTCCGCTAGAATCGTTACAATCGACGAATATTGAGCCGGAATAACGCCTTGAAGCGAAATGAGAAGATTTTTATCAAAATCAAGTAATGATTGAAAATTCATAAGGAAAAATTATAGGGGAATTATACAAAAAAAATCCAAAAATCAAGAAAAAATCCGAATTTCTCGGATTTTTATGCGGTAGGTTTTGGTTTTTTCTGAGGCTTGTGTTTTTTGTTGTTTTTGTGATTTTGAGAATTTTTTGGCTGAGAATTTTGCTCGTTTGGTGATGTATTTTGCGGATTTGATTCGTTGGCAGGGTTTTGTGGTGCATTGATATTGGCAGGATTTTGCTGTGAATATGGCGTGATGCCTTTCGCTTTGAGGCGCTCTTCCATTTTTTTGCGATTTTCTTCCGCCTTGCGTTCCTTCGCTTTTTCTGCATTTTCTGCGGCTTTTTGCTTGAATTTAATTTCTTCTTCTCGAACTTTTCCCGCGTATTCAAAAATTTTTTTCTCTACAAATTCTCGTTTTTTGGTATATTTTTCACGAGAAACTTTGAGAACCACATCGCGAGATTGTTGTTCTGGAACATCCACGCGCGACATCAGTGGCGCAAAAGTGGTCGCTGAAAATACGGGCGATGGCATCCCATCAATCAATAATTTACTATAAATATCGTATTTTCTAAGATTTGTTAAATCGTTGGGCAAAATTATATCTTCACCGCCAAACATTTCTGAAAGTACGGTCGCATCTTGTTGCCCCACCTGAAACGAAATAATCGTTCCAACATTCCCGAAAACAGCTCCCTGAACGGTGTCTGCCATTTGTGCGATATATTGATTCGCCATCGTGAGTGAGAGCTTATATTTTCGTGCTTCTGATAAAATCGTCGCAAAGGAATCTGTGGCAAAATTTTGAAATTCATCGACATACAGACCAAAATCGCGTCGATCTTTCTCGGGCATATCCGCGCGCGTCATGGCTTCAATCTGAAATTTTGTTACCATCATCGCCCCAAGAAGGGCCGAACTATCCTCGCCAATTCGTCATTTTGAAAGATTGACAATAAAAATTTTTCCATTATCCATTACCCATCGCATCGAAAATGGATTTTTTGGTTGTCCCAGAATATTTCTGAGAATGGGTGAAGAAAGAAATTGTCCTACTTTGTTGAGGATTGGATTCACTGCTTCAGAAACCATATTGGGTACCATTTTATCAAATTCTTGCGTCCAAAATTGAGCGAGAAGCGGATCATCGAGTTTTGAGACAATTTTTTTACGATAACTTTCGTGGGTGAGAATGAGTGGAATTGAGACGAGCGTTGCTTCTGGAACGCGCAAAAGTGTCAAAATCGTATTTCGCAAAATATATTCGAGGCGAGGCCCCCAGCTATCCGCGAACATTTTTTTAAAAATTGAAACCAGTCCAGAACCCACGATGGGGCGAAGCTCTGGCGAAGGGGATTCCAGCATATTGAATGCAATTGGGAATTCGGTATCCGCCGGGTCAAAAAGTACAATATCGTTGGTTCGAGATTTTGGAATAGAACGAAGAATTGTTTCGGCCAGATCACCATGTGGATCAATGACGCCCACGCCACGGCCAGCCAAAATATCAGAATAAATCATATTTTCGAGCAGTGTCGATTTTCCCATACCTGTTTTTCCGATGATATAGGTATGTCGCGCGCGATCCGCTGGCTGAATCCCAAATTCTTCTTTGTAGCCACGGAAATTGGAAATCCCAATCGGTGTGTTCGGTTTTTCAGCATTTGGCAAATTGTGTGGCGGCTCAAATCGTCGCGTAACCACCCAGTTTACGCCCGGTGTTTTGACATACATGGTTGGCATATGTACGAGCCCTGCGAGTTCCGTGACACTCAAAATACTACGATACGGTGAATAGGTTTTTTTTGTTTCGGAATACATTTTTTTCGCCACTTTGTTCGCCACAAATTTTGCGCCATTTGGCGAAGAAAAAATTGTCAAACTACTTGCGATTTCCTTGGTTCTGTGGGATTTTGTCGATGCCATCACGAGTCGTGTCGAATATCCAAATGTCGAAAATTTTTCTTCTTCAGGAAGATCTTCGGATTTTTTTTCTTCCGGGTTCTCAGAATTTTTTATAAAAATTTGTTTTAGAATCCATCCCAAAAAAATAAACGGCGCACAGATAATTTTGAGCCACCAATGATTTTCAAGACGAAAAATTTTCCAGCCTTCTGATCATTTCCCATTGGTGATAATTTCTCGAGCATATCATTCGCGAAAATTTTCATCTTCAATTGGCGAAAAATCTACACGAAAAAAAGCAATTTCATCCTTGGTAGAATGGGAAAGTACTGATGTAAGCGACGAAAGTGGATCGATCGTTTCTTTTTCGGTGCGGTCTTTTAGATTTACATAGAGCTTGATAAGATCACTCGAAATCTTGGACAAATGTCATTCTTGCGTGAAAAATTCTTGATTTTCCGCAAATGGAAGGGATGATTCTGTGATTTCAATATTATTGTAATGAGCGTAGAGTTGCGACTCAAAAAATTCGCGATATTTGGTCGGAACTTCGAAAAAAAAGCGAATCCGACCACCAATATGTACGAGAAAAAAGCGAAATTGTGGGTGTTTTCGCTTTTTGGAAAAAAAATTTTTTTCTTCAGAAAAAAGAACATCGTGGAGCGTCGAGAGCATTTCTTTGGCGACAAACACACCTTTTTCGTTCTGTCGATCTACCGCGATTTCGAGAATGATATTTTCCTGAGTATTCATTGTTCTAGTATAGCACAATTTTTCCAAAAATACAATTGCAATTTTGATGAATTTTTTTATAATCCTCAAATGAAAACGATTTTTATTCAAAATAATTTTGTCGAAATTTCGACAGATGCGCACATTGTCGATCTTGGCGAAATACCCGAAGTAAACCTTTTTATAAAAGAAAATTGCACAATTCAATATACATTTCTTCCGAAGATATCAGCCGATTTTGTTCGACACATCAAAATCGCGGAAAATGTTAATTTCATTGGAAAAAGCGTGATTACTCAGAATGGAAAAACGAAAATTACGATTGAAGCGGTTGGCGATAATGCGAGCGGACATCTCGAATTGCTCGCCATTGCTCAGACTGATGCGAAAATTTCTGTCGAAGGTGTGGCGAAGGTGGATAGCCCATACAAAAATTTATTTTTGCGAGTTGATCAGACGAATATTTTGATTGGCGAACAATCAGTCGTTCGTGGCGTTCCTCGTCTTGAAATCGCCACTGATGATGTGGTTGGTGGCCATTCTTGTAAGATTCATCGCTTGCATGGTGACGCACTCTTTTATCTTCAGTCACATGGAATGGATGAAAAAAACTCCGAACTTTTCTTGCTCAATAGCGAGATTTTGCGCCACCTTGATACTTTGCCAGAAGATTTGCTCCAAGAAAAATGTAGTGACATTCATCGTGACTTGCTTCAAAAAAAATAATTCCTGAGGGAATTATTTTTTATTTGTCAGTTTCTTTGTCATCATAGGGGTCCAAGTGAAATAAAATTGACCACTCAGAATCTTTATCTAATTTTCGAATTTCGTCTTCGATTTCGTGCGAAACTCGGTGTGCATCGAGAAGGGAAATATTTTCATGAAAGACAAGATGTGCTTCAACAAATTTGACACCACCAGATTCACGCGAGCGAAAATTATGATAGTCAGAAAGTTCGTTATGATTGTCTAAAATATCTAAAATATTGACGACGTGCATCTCATCAAGTGACACATCAAGCAACAATAAAAATCATTTTTTCACGATATCAAAGGCAGAAAATGCTATATAAATCGCGATTCCAATACCGATAATCGCATCGATATAATCCCATCCAAACCACGCAATCAAAATGAGTCCTACGAGAATCGCGAGATTTGAGAGTAAATCCGTTTTGTAATGGAGCGCATCAGACGCAATGACGATACTTTTTGTTTTTTTTGCGACACTTTCGAGATATCCGACAAGCCAACCTGTCACAATCACCGAAATAATCATCACTACGACACCAATCCCAATTTCTCCAACCGGTTTTTGATAAATAATGCGACTTACAGATTCGTACGCGATAAAAATCCCAGCCATCGCAATAATAATCCCTTCAAGAAATGCTGCCAGCGCCTCAATTTTTCCGCGCCCATAATTGAACTGATCATCAGGATCTTTTCAAGAATTTTTGACGGCGACAAAATTGAAAATCGAAATCCCCATATCAAGCAGTGAATCAATCGCGCTCGCGAGAATCGCAATGGATCCAGAAAAAATCCCGACACTAAGCTTGAAAATGGCGAGAAAAAATGCTGTTGTTGTCGCGATAATAGTCGCTTTTTGTTGAATTTTCATATGAGAATTCTAATGATTTTTTCTCAAAAGTAAACAAAAATTTTGAAAAATAAAAAAAGCTTCGAAAAGCTTTTTGAAAAATATATTTGGAGGCACCTGCCGGAGTCGAACCGGCCTCCAAAGCTTTGCAGGCTTCTGTATAACCGCTCTACCAAGGCGCCACGCGTCTTATTATAGAGAAAAACGCAAAAAAGCAAATTTATTTGCAGGTAAAAGTTCGAAAAACATCAATATACTTGCCTGTGTCCGCATCGAGGGCTACGCTTGCGTGAAGCAAAAATACAGTGGTTCCGCATACTTTTGCAGTTTGCAAAAATCGTAATTTTTGCGTTTGTGCGTTATAGCGCGCATCAAAAATATAATATTTTCCTTCATCGCTGTCACCAAAAATAATTGGCCCAGATTTGACAAGGGAATATTCGAGATATTTTTTCTGAGTTTTCAGATTATTTTGCTCGCTATATTGTTTGGAAGTCCCAATATAATCAAGTTTGTCAGAAATAACGATGATATTGTTCGAAAAATTATATTTTTTTTCTGGAGAGACGGCTGCTAGTACTACTTCACCATTGGGAAGCGACGGAAGATTATCTACGCTGCCAGATGCTGCCCATTCATTGGGGATTTGCATCGTAAAATTTGACTCAGCAAATTCTTTGGTTGGAAGGCCTTCAATTTTTGTGTTATTATCAAAACACGATGTCAAAGCAAAAAAAGTAAAAGAAAGAAGAAGAATTTTTTTCATACAAGAATATTAAGCACCCAAAAAACCAAGATGCACCGAAAGTGCAAAAATACCAAAAATCGCAAAAATTACGCCAGCAATAATAAGGACAATTTTTTTGTCAGGAAAATGCAGGCTCGCGGCGTATTCTACGATAGAATAGCCAAAAATCGCAGTCGAAATAATAAGCAGTGAATACAGATGGTAGGTTATTTTGGCGAGTGTGTCAATACTAAATGGCCCAAAATAAAAACCCCCAACCGTAAAAAGATAGCACAAAAAATATAATGCTACCGTGAAAACAAAAATTTGTTTTGCGATCAGGAAGCGAATTCTGGCGTATTCCCAAGAATTTTGCGTCAATCGGGATTGAATTTCCTTGATTTTTGACATAATTTTTATAAAATATTTTTTGACTATTATATACAAAAATGACTCTGACACAAGAACAAATTGCACGACTTTCAAAACTTTCTGCACTGAACGTGGATTCTCACACACAGATTGATTCAGTGCTCGATTCGCTTCACATGCTTGCAAATACTGATACAACTGGGATTGAACAGGATTCTCGCTCTGGTGCAAAAATTTTAGCACCTCGTGCTGATGAAATCATCGAAGATGAAAAAATTCCTGATAAACTTTTGGCTTGTTCACCGCAAAAAGTAGCAGCACATCAAATCGTGCTTTCTGGTATTATGCACGGAGAATAGTATGTTGAATCAACTCATTATTTCCTCGTTTCGTGGTATGACAAACGAGAATTTTTTGTTTTGACAAAAAACGCATATTGTGGGAAAAAATGGCTCTGGAAAAACGCATATTCTCGATGCAATTCATCTTGTGACGGGCGCCAAAAATCTCTATGGAAATACGAAACTTGACCCAGAAAATCGAATAGAAATTTTGTTTTGAGAAAACTTTCAGAACGCTTCATATATTTTTGCGTCTGATGATAAACGAGAATTTTTTTTGGTGCAAGGAAAAAAAATTTCCAAACCAAAATATCTTGAAGAATTGCCTTTTAGAACAGTCTATGTGTCCCCATTTGATATGAATATTTTGTATTTTTCGCCCGCGATGCGCCGTGAATATTTGGATGATATTTTGTCTCGTGCGTATGCTCAATTTTCCAAAATCAAACGCGATTATGAGCAAGTAATGCGCCAACGAAACGCTCTTCTCAAAAAAATTCGTGAGGATGGCGTTGCGCAGGATGGACTCGATTTTTGGGATCAAAAATTTGCAGAAATTGCTGTTCAGTATGGGTTGTATCGCGAACGATATATTCGATATATTACCGAGAAAATTCCAGAATTTCCTGATTTTTTTGCTCATTATCAGATTCGCGTTAAGTATGAAGGTAATTGGATATATCAAGAAAATCCTGAAAATTTTATTAGAAATTACCTTCAAGAAAATCGACAGCGTGATATTTTTTCTGGACACACGCATATTGGTCCGCATCGAGATGATTTTTCAATTTTAATGAAAAGCGATCAAGATGAGGAACATTCTGTACAATTTTTTTTATCAAGAGGCGAAATGAAGATGATTTTGCTTGGTCTCAAAGTGATTGAAGCAGATTTTATCGCAAAACAAACAGAAAAACAGCTTATTTTGTTGGTCGATGATATTTTTGCAGAATTGGATGAAAATAATATTATTCTTTTTTTAAATATTATTATACAACATCAAATAATTTTGACAAGTCAAAAAAGCCTCCCAGATGGGATAAATCACGAAAAATTCACTTGCATAAATTTAGTTAATTCGTAAAATCATACAAATTTTTTCATTTCTATGTTCAAAAAAATTCTTGCATTCTTTACAGCGGCAATAATTTCCACTTCCGCATTTATTATTGTGCCATTTGCACACGCTCAGGCTGGTGGCGCTACCAAATTCCAGATTACCGCGCCCGCAACAGCTGTAGTTGGTGAGGCTTTTGATATCACTGTTACCGCGCTTGATAAAGATGGGAAAAAAGCAACTGGCTACCTCAATTCTATTATGATTTGGACCGATAATATTGGTGATACTTATCCAATGCCAGGGCGTCTTATTCCTTTTACAGCAGAGGATGCTGGTGAAAAAAAATTCTCGAAAGGAGTGATTTTTAAAAAAGCCGGAAAACAAAAATTGTACGTTCAGGATGGGAAAGAAGATATTGCTGGCGAGGTGACTATCACGGTTGAAGAAGGTAATGGCACAACGGCAACTTCTACTGGAGAAATTCAGATTTTAACACCAACAGCAGATTCAAAAATTACTACTTCGACATTGCTTGTGAGTGGTACAGCTCGTAAAAATTCGAAAGTATCACTCGATTTGAATGGGGAAAATGTTGGAACAGTGGTTTCTGATAGTGAAGGGCTTTTTACAAAAGAAATTTCTAATATTTCTCAGGAAAATAATGTTCTCAAAGCTTCCTTGATTGACGCCAATAATTCTGTAATTGCTACTTCTTCAGAAATTCGTTTTTCAAAAATTAACGAAACCAGTTCTATATATGGTCTTTCTATTTCTCCTTCCAATAAGGTTGAGTCATCAGCAGGAATTACTCTCACGATTGATGCTATTAAAGGACTCTCTGAAGTAACTGCCATGATGGACGGAACAATTTTGAAAGCCACAGAATCTTCTGAAGGGAAATATACAATTGCGACAACTGCGCCTCAAAAAGCCGGTGAATATGCGATTGATGTAACTGCAAAAACGGTAACAAACCAAACAACCACCAAAGAAAAACTTGCGACTTTAACGGTGATAAAAAAAGAAAAAACCGAAGAAAAACCTGCTGTAAATCCTGCATTCAAAAATGTAAAAGCTGAAACTGATCAGCACAAAATTACTTTTACTTTTTCAGTAGAAAATGCACCGGCAGACTTGGCTGCGTTCAAAATTTTTCATAATTCCGGTTCAGTGGTAACACATTCAGCTTCCAAAATTTTGAAAGACGGCGTATATTCTTGGTATATCGATTCTCTTACCCCAGGGCAGTATACTTTTCAAATTCAAGGTCAGAATGCGAGTGGCGCTTTGATAGAAAACCTCAAATCAGAACCAATTATGGCAACGATTGGGGCGCTCGGATGTACGGTTTCTAATGTTGGAAAAATTTCTGTAAAAACAGATACCAGCAAATCAGTACTTACTTGGGAGGCAGTTACAGGAGCCAATGGTTATAATGTATACAAAATTGATGCAGAAGGAAAATATAATCTTGTAAAGCACGTAAAAGATCCTTCATATACTTTATATCTTTCTCAGGGGGCTATCACATATGATAATTTTGGAGTGAAGGCTACTTGTGGAGAGAATACTGAATCTCAGGATTTTTCTGGTGCTTCTAAGGTTCAAACAGGACCTGGAATGGTAGCTCTTGTGGTGATTATTTCAGGATTTGTTGCTGCGATGGTTCTTCGTCGCCGTGACGCATAATTTTGGTTTTTGATAAAATTGACAAAAACTTATATTTTTGTTTGACAATTTTGATATTTTTTATACAATACGCCTACTTTTGTGCGTAAAAGCCTATTTTTATTTGATTTTTTATTTATGCCTACTACAAAATCAGCAACGAAAGCCTTGAAAGTAAGTCAAAAAAAACGTTCTCGTAATCGTCGTTTTTTGGAACTTCTTAAAGAAGCTACAAAGAAATTTGAAAAAGCTCAGGCTGAAGGAAATGCTACAGCTCTTACAGAAGCTCTTTCTCTCGTGTACTCTCGTATTGACACACTCGAAAAGAAAAATATTATTCATAAAAACAATGCAGCTCGCAAAAAATCTGCATTTGCCAAAGCACTAAAAAACAACGCATAATTTATGAGAAAAACAAGAAGTTTTCCTAAAAATAGAAAAGATGAGAAACGAATCAATGAAGCGATTACTGCGCCAGAATTGGCAGTAATTTCTGATGCTGGTGAATTTCTTGGAAAAATGTCTTTGTCAGACGCTCTTGCGACTGCGGAATCTCACAATCTTGATTTGGTAGAAATGTGAGGAATGCAGGAAGGTGTGCCGCTTGCGAAAATTATGGACTATGGAAAATATATTTTTAAGCAGCAAAAGCAGCAGGCTCAGAATAAGAGCAACACCAAAAAAACTGAACTCAAGACCATGAAGATTACTTATAAAATTGGCGATCATGATCTTGATGTTCGTCGCAAGCAAGCAGAAAAATGGGCAAAGGAAGGAAATCCAATGAAAGTTTTTCTTCAATTGCGTGGTCGTGAAAATCAGTATGAAGATATTGCTATCGAGAAGATTGAGGAATTTATCCAAAGTGTAGAATCTTTCTACAAAAAAGATGATAAATCCAAACTTCAAAAGCAATGAAACACCTTCAATATTATTCTTCATCCAAAAAAATAATTTTTTAATTTAACTTTTATGAAACTCAAAACACTTTCGAGCGCGAAAAAGCGAGTTCGCATCACAGGTACCGGGAAGGTTATGGTAGACAAAACTTGCAAACGCCACCTCCTTTCTCAGAAATCAAAAAAAGCGAAAGGTCGCGATAAATACGGAAAAGTTCTTCCTGAAGCAAACATGAGAGCAGCGAAGGCATCTCTTCCATATAGTCTATAATTTTATTTCCTAACAACTTGATATTATGGCTCGTGTAAAACGCGGTGTGATGACACACAAACGACATAAAAATGTTCTTGCGCTTGCGAAGGGATATCGTCGTATGAATGGGAATGTATATTCTCGTGCAAAAAATGCAATTATGAAGGCTGGTCAGAATTCGTATGTTGGACGCCGTTTGAAAAAACGTCAGTTCCGTCGTCTTTGGACTATTCGTTTGAATAATGCAGTTCGCCCTCTTGGAACAAACTATTCAACTTTCATTCACAACCTTTACGTAAATAAGGTAAAATTGAACCGAAAAGTTCTTTCAAACTTGGCTATTGCTCATCCTCAGGTGTTCGAAGCAGTAGTAAAAACTGTTACAAAATAAAAATTCCCTAATTTAGGGAATTTTTATTATCCATGTCCGTATGTAATGAAGAAAATTAGGCTTTCTATTGGTTCGTTTTCATGAAAAAAGAGATGAATTTTTCCATCTTGAAATGAAAAATCTTTTATATAGTTCATATAATCTTTTTGAAAATCCCGTTCATCTGGGTTCTCCTCAAAAAATTCTTGTGAAAATAATTCGCTTAATTTGGTTGTTGGAAGAATGCATTGACCAACCATGCATTTTCATTCAATAATTTTTCATTCAAACAAATAGAAACCACTGATTGCAAGATTTTTCTCACTCCCTTCTTCTCGAAAATTACTTCAAGCCAAGAGAAAAATTTTGGTATTTTCAGAAATTTCACTCGTATTGGTTACAAGTTTATTTTCTTCATTGATGAGAAAAATGAAAATTTCTGGAATTTTTGCACTTGGAGGAATATTTTTCAAACAAAGCTGCTTGGCGCTCGTAATATATGACGATAATTTTTTCGGAATTTTTATAAAATTTCCCCATTTGCAGCCATAAAAAATATTTTCCAAATCTGAAAATTTATTTTGAATCAATGAAATGAGTTCGTGATTTTCAAAATCTTTTATATTCTCCAATTGGATGATATTGTGCGAAATATTTTTTGGAAAAATATTTTCGTGAGGTTTTACAAAGCTCTGCTGTATCAACAAAAAATAGAAAAATCATATTACAGAAAGAATCATAGAAAAAATTATAATACTTTGATTATATTGAAAAATCTAAAAACTCAAAAAATCCCGATTTGGGATTTTTATTTTTTCTTGAACATATTGAGACGAGAAGGGTCGCGCATGCTGTATTTTGCAACACTTTCGCTGACAGTGCCATTTTCTATGAGTCGTTGCAGTGATTCATCCATTAGAATCATGTTGTCCTGTTTGCTGATCTCAATTGTTGAATAAAGATGTTGCGTATCACCGCGAATAATAAGATTTCTAATAGAATCGTTATTGAACATAATTTCACGAGCCACCACACGACCAGTCCCATCTGCTTTTGGAAGGAGTATTTGAGAAATAATCGCCCGCATCGTGAGGCCGAGTTGCATACGAATTTGATTTTGTATATTTGATGGGAATGATTGAATGATTCGATCCACTGTCTGCACTGTATCATTCGTATGAAGCGTTGAAAATACAATATGTCCCGTTTCTGCGAGCGTGATAGCTGCCTCAATCGTTGCAAGGTCGCGCATTTCACCAATCACCACAACGTCCGGATCTTCACGGAGAATGGAGCGAATCCCATTTGGAAAACTATCAAAATGCTTCCCAAGCTCGCGCTGATGAATGAGCGATAATTTATTTTTGTACACAAACTCCACTGGATCCTCCAATGTGATAATATGCCTACGACTTGTTCGGTTGATATATTCAAGCATAGTTGCCATTGTGGTGGATTTTCCTGATCCAGTCGGTCCTGTCACAAGAATGATTCCCTTACTTCCATTGGTAATATCTAACAGACTATTGGGAAGAAGAATTTCTGCTGGTTCTGGAATTTGTGATGGAATCGTACGAAGCGCAATTGTCATTCCATTGATTGTGTGAGAAATATTGACACGAAAACGCGTTCATTGGTGTTCAAATGATACATCGATTGTATGTTCCGTAAATGGTCGTCCAATAAGACTTTCGGCGATTTCGTGAATTTCTTCATCACTGATAACTCCATATTGAGCAACTGGCACGATTCCGCCGGTTTTGTTACGAATGTATGGCGGCTCATTGCTTCCGAGGTGCAAATCCGAAATATTATTTTTGATAACCTCTTCAATGAGTGAAATGAATTTTGGATTCATAAGGAATTAGTTAGAAGTTGTGAATTTAAAAAGTTCAAGTGTAAGTTGTGGAATACTGAACAACAAAACATTATCCGTTGATTCGTAATCCAAAACATTGAGAGAAATGGTTTCCATAAAAACTTTCCCCGTTTTTTTATTTGTAAGGATGATTTGGAATTCTTTTGAGAAATTTTCGTTAAAATTGATATTGTTTTCGTGAATTTTGAGGTTAAACGAATTGCTAATTGTGTCCGTGTTATCGAGTGTTACCCAATTTGGCGCATTGCGCAACTCAATGTTAAAAGTGGCGACATCAAGCAATTTTCCATCTTTGCTGATAGGATTGAATGTGATATTATTCAAAAATTGTGCTGAATTTTGCGTTGTATTTTTTCGAACGATATTGATTTTGCTGTCTGGAAGTAAAAAAGTTGCCAAATGTACGATTTCATCGTCACTGAGGTGGTTCGATTTATCAGTAATTTTCTGAATTTCATCAAGGCGATGTGCCGCGATAATTCTCTTGAATTGATCGTGAGAAATTTTGAGATTTGAGCCAAATCCCATCATTACAAGCTGAGTTTTTGTTCGTTCTGGAAGATTTGGATATTTTTTTAAGAAATCATTCACAGAAATCAAAAATTGCGTCCAATTTCCAATAGTTTTATCTCGTTTTTCGAATGAATTGAGAAATTTAATTTCTTCACCAAAAGCGCGATAATCCGTAAGAGAAAAATATTTTTCAGTGGAATTATGAGACTGATTTTGTGAATTTTTGTTCTGATTTTTGATAAATTCTTCCACGAGACGACGCTGTGCTTCAAGGCGAGAATTATTTGAAATAAGTGGTGAAGTGTCGATATTTCCACAAGTTGTCGGGTTTGCATAGTCGCTCACGGGCTTATTCCAAAGCAATCCTTGCTTTACAAACGCACAATGCAAAAATTTCCACATTTCCGCGCTGTCCATCTGCCAAGCCGTTCCGCGTATTACTGGCGCCGCAGAAAGCGTAATGTTTTCTTCGGTTGTTTTTTTGGCTTCTGCAAGCGGATTTTCGCCATCAATCCCTTGTGCAGAAACCGCATTTGCAAAAATATTTGTCGCCATCAAAAGCGCAACTCCTGTTCCCAAAATTCGTTTTTTCATAAAAATAAAAGAATAAAATTAAAATGACAATGGCAGTGTAGCACATTTTATTTCTTTTTGTCAAATATTTGCTAACTTTTTCTTTTTGACTTTTTCTACTTTTCTTGTACACTTTGAAAAATATGAAAATCATTGTGGGACTTGGAAATCCGTGAAATCAATACCGCGAAACTCGGCACAATGTCGGGTTTTTGATGATGGATTTTTTGTGATTAGAATGGGATTTTTCTGATTTTTCGGATTCCAATTTTGAAGCACTGATAGCAGAAAAAAATATTTCGGGCGAAAAAATTTTGCTCGTCAAGCCGATGACTTTTATGAATCTTTCTGGAAATGCGGTTTCAAAAATTATGAATTTTTATAAAATTCCGCTTGAAAATTTGCTCGTCATTTCTGATGATATTGATATGGAGTTTGGAAAAATTCGCCTTCGCGAAAAATGAAGTCATGGTGGTCAGAATGGGCTTCGTGATATTATTGTGAAGCTTGGAACGGCTGAATTTTCTCGCCTCAAAATTGGTATTGGTCGCAATGATCGATTCTCGGTTTCGGATTGGGTTTTGTCCAAATTTTCGCTTGATGAAAAAAATACTTTGCAAACCGAAATTTTTCCAGAAGCGCTCGTGCGAGTGCAAGATTTTTTAGAAAAATAATATGCGAATTGACAAATATATTGCTCAAACATACGGTTTTTCGCGCAATAAAGTTCAGCAATTTATTGACGCTGGTCTGATTTTAAAAAATAAAATCGCGATTTCGCGTGCGTCTGAAAAAATGATTGCCGAAGATGTGATCGAAATTTTGGAAAATCAAAAAATTCATTGGGTGTCGCGCAGTGCAGAAAAACTTCATGGATTTTTAGAGCATCATGATGAAATTCGCGCGAAAATTCAAAATGCGGAATGTCTTGATGTAGGCGCGTCCACGGGCGGATTTACGCAGATTTTGCTGGAAAATGGTGCTCAGCATATTGATGCGGTCGATGTAGGAACGCGGCAGCTCGCTCAAGTTTTACGCCAAAATCCGCGCGTGACTTCGTGTGAAAATACCGATATCCGCGAATTTTCTACTCACAAAAAATATGATATTATCGTGTGTGATGCGTCATTTATTTCGTTGCAAAAAATTCTTTTGTCGATGAAAAATTTTTCGCAAGCAAAGACGATTTTTGTCATTCTTTTTAAGCCACAATTTGAAGTAGGAAAAAATCATATCACCAAATCAGGCGTTCCAAAAAATGAAAAAATTATTTTGGAAGCGATGGAAAAATTTGAAAAATTTTTGTGAGAAAATAATTTGGAGATTTTACACAAGGAAAAATCAGTTTTGATCGGTGAGGCGGGCAATCAAGAATGGGTCTATGCGCTTCAGAATACTCAAAAATAAAATCCTCGAAAGAGGATTTTATTGGTCTTGCCATTTTGGTACATTGTAATATGTGAGCAAATATGTGGCAATTTCTTTGTAGAGCGCGGCAGCAGTTTTTTCTGAATCACCAGAAGTTCGAGGACGCTCAAGCATCACCACCATTACAAATTTTGGATTATAGGCTGGTGCGTAGCCACCATATGAAGTCACGGTGTGACCAACGGCTTGGTTGAAATATAAATTTTCGTAGGTTCCTTTGTATGGAATCTGAGAGGTTCCCGTTTTTCCTGCCATTGTATAGCCAGGCACAGCACCCGCAGCGGCGTATCCATTTTTGACACCATCTACCAGCATCGCAGTAATAGTTTTGGAGGTTTCTTCTTTGATTACGCGACGAAGCTGGATTGGTACATTGTCAATTTTTTTATTATTTGGATAGGTGATAGATTCAACAATATATGGCTGCATATAAATTCCACCATTGGCCAAAACATTGTACGCGGCTGCCATTTGGAGCATCGTGATACTAATACCCTGACCGAACGACATTGTAAAAAATTGTGCGCGCGACCAACGATCATATGGAGCAATCTGACTGAAAACTTCGCCATCAATCGTAAGATCAGATTTTGCGCCAAAACCAAAATTTCGAATATATGAGTCAAAAAGTGAGCGCCCCACTTTTTCTACAATGTCAATCATTCCGACATTACACGACCAGTTGAGAGCAGAAGTATAGGTGTGTCGTCCACCACAACGAGATTTTGAATAGTTGCTAATCACGGTTTTTGCACCTCCACCATAGTCGAGTGTTACTGAGTTTTTGTCATAATAACTCATATTTGGAGTGATTTCGCCAGTATCAAGCCCGATAGCAACAGTGATAGCCTTAAAAACCGAACCAGGTTCGTAGAGTGCAGAAATCACGCTATTTTGATAATTTCCTACGCCGTAGCCATTTTTGTATTTGAATTTTTGAATCGCATTATTATTGATCTCATCATCCGTGGCTTGTCGAAGTTTGACAAGTTTCCCATCAATATTGTGCGTGAGTGTTCCTTTTTCAGAATCAACGACGAACATCGGAAATCCGAACAAATCATATCATGGCTTTGGATAATCAGCGTATTGTACGGGCTCAATTTCATGAACTTCTGTAAACTGATTTGGGTCATAACTCGGATAATTGACCATCGCGGTGATAGCACCAGTCTTGGGGTCTGTGATAATCACGCTTCCACGATTCGCTCGAAAGTTTTTCACATTTTTTTCGAGAATTTTTGAAACTTCTTTTTGGATATTTCGGTCAATCGTGAGCGTGATATTGGCTCCATTTTGCCCAGAAATACTTCCAGTTGATGTATAATCGCGCAATGGACGGCCGCTACTATCTTTGGTGATGACTTGCTTTGGGGCTTCGCCTTGTAAATCTTTTTCAAAATATCCCTCTATCCCATATTGACCGACACCCTCGCCATTCACATATCCTGTAATTTGCCCCATCGCGCTTCATTCTGGGTAGTAACGCACGAGATTTGGTTCAATTTTTATAAACGGATAAATGGCGTACTCCAAGAGTGCAGCTTCTTCGGCTGCCTTTTTTTCTTTGGTGTCAGAAACCTTAGAGCGCGCGTCAGCAATGGCTTGTTTGGTAGTTTCGCGATTTTTTTCAAGTGCATTTTCTACGAGGTCGTGCGTCGCAATATTCATTTTTCGAATAATTTCCAAATGTCGTTTTTGCTTAACTACAAACGCTGGCTTGATTTCATCGGCCGTTTTCCCAATAATTCCCGCCAATTTACTTGCCAAATCATCGCCATTCTGAACTTTTGTCGGATTCACATAAAGATTGTTCGATGCGAAAAAAAGTGCCGGATTGTTGAGATTATTAATTTGGTTGATAGCCTCGTCACTCAGATTTTCCGCCAAAAACATGCTTTCCACCGGAGTATTCATACGTCACTTAATATATTCTGCGACGCGTTTTTTGAGTTCTTCATCACTCAGATTTTGTGTCGTTTTGAGTTCTTCGTTGCGCGTGTAGGATGCAATATTTTCGATACAATTGGCGCGCGTTTCTTGTGAACAAAATTGTGTGACCACGGCTGTTCCAAGCAGATCAAGAAGTTTGGTTGTAGAGCCTGTCTGCACAGGGTCAATCGCGAGCGTTCCCAGATCCGTTGAAACCGCTACGGTTCCATGAAGTGAGGCATTGGAAGAGCTGATAGTTCCGCGAGAATCAGGGTTAGTGACAGTGGTTTTTTGATAATAATCCGCGAGATTTTTATAAAAATCGTGATTGAGAATCGTGAACGAAAAAAGCGCGGTCACCAAAATGAGCGAGAAACCCGCCAGAATATACCACATTTTCCCGATTCTATCAAGATTTTTGAAATATCGTCCCAGTCGGGAAAGATAGACTTCAATATTTTGTTTTGCCATATTTTAGAGATGATGGAGGTCAAAAAAATGAAACTGCGAAAGCGTTTTGAGTCGCGGCGTGCTGGAAAAAATTTTTATTGAAAATTGTTCAGAATCCGCTATGTGAGCGAGAAAATCCGTATATGCAATCCGTACAGGATAGTGAAAATACTCGCCCGAAAAACTATCTTCTAAATACCAAATTTCATCATAACGACTCAGATTATACTGCAGAAGTCGCCGAGTTCAAATTATTATTTCACTTTTTTTATTATAAATATCAACAAATGCCTGCGCACGCTTTGTTTCGGTCATTTCGCTGGGATAAAACGTGATTTTTTTATCCAAAATTTCAGGATTTTTTTGAAAAAAATTTTCAAATCGTGCAAGCAAAATATCATCTGGTACGACAATGACGAGATTTTTTTTCAAAAATGGAACCAAAAGTTGCGGAGAAATAATTTCATTTTTGGAAATGAAAATTTCATTTTTGAGAATATTTTCTTCAATTTTTTTCAATTTTTCGAGTGGGAAATTGTATTTTTGCAAGCGTCGCAATGTCGGTTCATTCAAAAAAATTGCTAGCGCTTTGTGAATCGGAAGAATGTATTTCATCGCGAGGCGCTCAATAGTCCGAAGCTGATATGGTGCGAGAATCGGTTTGGGATCAATAATCGCCGAAATGCTTTTGATATCGAAGGTTTCCTCAGAGTTGTCACCACGAAAATTTGCAAATTTTCCGACGATAGCAACGCTAAAATTTTCATCATTTTTTTCAAAGTGGTTCTCAGAAACTTCAGCAACAACTCACAAAATATTTTTTTTACCATACGGAATCTCGATCAATTGTCCAGGAAAAATTTCCGAACGAAAAGAATCCCCCACAAAATATGTGAGGGGTTCGGTTGAAAAAGATGTGCCGTGCGGAATAATTTTTGCAAGCATATTAGAGTCCAAGAGTTTTTTTGATTTCGTCGGCTTTTTGTTCATCAAGTCGCGCTTGTTCGGCAGCGCGCGCTTCTTCTGTATAAATGTCTTTGAGTTGTTCCCATTCGTTCTGTGCCTTCACAACCAATCCTTTAATGATTTCGCCTTCCGTTGCCACCAATTTTCGGAATTCTACGCGTTCATCTTCAAATACTTTCATGAGTTCATCAATCTGAAATTGAGAAAGATTGGAAACACTATCAATCACGCGCTTTTTTTCAAAAGTTGAAAGGGAAAGAGAGTGTTCGAGCAAATCCAAAAATTTCGTTTCATCAAAACTCGTAAGCGGATGAACACTCACGCGCTTCAAAAGATTTTCGTTTGAAGTTTTTTGTCGTGGAGTTTGAGCGTTTTGCTCGTTGTTTTGCTTATTTTCTGACATAGAAAAAATTATTTTTTGTATTATATGTCAAATTCAAAAAATTTCAAATTTATGTGCGGAATTTTCTTTCGCTTACAAATTTTTCCACTTCTGCCCAAAGTGCGTCGTCAATATCAGCATTATTCCATACTACTTCCACATCTTCATCTTCGTCGAATTCATCAAAAAGTTTGTACAATTTGAGTGCGATCTCAAAATCTGTCACACTCGTGTAATTTTTTGCACGATAAAAAAATGAAGATTCTAAAATTTCGTATCCAAATGTTTCGAGCAATTTTTTGGTTTCCAACAGGTCCGTCGTTGCTGTCCAAATCGTAATATTTTCATTTTCGATTTCATAATCTTCGGCTGGTGTTTCGAAAATTTTTTCTTCAAAATCGTCAATATTTTCTGGACGCGAAATTACAATTTTCCCAACATAATCAAACATAAAATTGGAAACAGAGCCTGTTTCGCCGAGATTTCCACCAAATGCTGAGAAAATGTGGCGAATATTTGGCGCTGTGCGATTGCGATTATCAGAAAGTGCGCGCACAATTACGGCAATTCCACCCGGTCCGTATCCTTCGTAGAAAATTTCTTCCACTTTTTTGGCATTCTTATCAAGTCCTGCTCCGCGTGCGATGGCGCGGTCGATTACATCGGCCGTTACGCCTTCTTTTTTGGCAGTGTGAATCGCATCTGCAAGCGAAGTGTTGAGATTTGGATCGGCTCATTTTTCAGCCGCGAGCGCAATGAGCTTCGAGTGAATAGTATTAATTTTTGCTTTTGCTTTGGCATTTTTGTCTTTTTTGGCTGCCACAACTGGTCATCGTCCCATAAATTTGTTTAAAAATAAAAAATAAAATCAGAAAATTTCCTCGTGTTGGTGGAGGAATTTTTGATGGAAAATGAAGAAAAAATCGTGATTGCATAGCGCAAATTATATGGATTTTTAAATTTTTGCAAATTTTTCAAAAAAGTTATTTGACAATATATATTCTTCTATTCAAATATATTTGTTTCACTGAGTTAATATTTTTCAAAATTTTCAAAAAGGAGAAAAAATGGGGAAAATGCTGTTTTTTGTGCAGTTTCAAAGCGCGAGAATGCAACGATCTTCGTTCGTGGATTTTTTGCGAAATGATTCAATTGTTGCCCGTCGATATCGCGCAAAAACGAGATGATAAAATCGTACGCGAGGTTGGTGATCAACAGGCCCTTTGGAGGAAATTTCTCAAAGAAAGTTCCGTGGCACGCGCTCGTCCAAATCCAGAAAAAAATAATTTTTTGTCGTATATTTTGGAGGCGATACATATTTTTACGGATGAATGGTTTGAATTTGAGTTGCCCCGATTTTTGCCGTACAATTCAAGTCGAGTGATGATTGCGATGAATTTCGGAAAAAATTTGACCGATACGCGCATAATTATGAAATTTTTCTGCAAAATATGCTCTATACTTTGCGATCGGTTGATGATTATTGTGTGGATATGGCGATTGCGGAAGAGCTTCAGCGGCCGTATTGGTCAGAATATCATCACAAAAAATTTCAAAATTTTGTCGAATCGAATATTTGAAAGGAGGAAATATGGCTCCCACGCGCGTGGGAGTTTTTTCTTGGAAAATTAAAAAAATAAAAAGAGCTTCGTAGAGAAACTCTTTTTTGTGTATAAAATGGTGCAATCGACAGGACTCGAACCTGTGACCTCCTCCTTCGCAGGGAGGCGTTCTAATCCAACTGAACTACGACTGCAGGTGCAACGAGTATAATGATTTTTTTAAAAAATCAAGTTTTTTTATGAATTTCGTGGCATTCCGTAAAAATCAAATCATTTCGCATCAGTCATAGACTTGGTAATGTAGTTTTTTTTCTTTCATTTTTTGAAAAATCCGCGCTCGTCAATAATTCCCATTTCAATCAATTGTTCAATATTTTTGGTCGGTAATTTTTTCTTCGGAAAAGATTGTTTGTTTTCGAGATAGCGTTTGCGTTTTTTGAAAGAAGTGTTGGCGCGAATTTGTTTGTTTTCATTCCCAGTAAAAACGGCCGCGGCTTTTTTCTTGTTTTTTGCAAGTTTTCGAGCGGCTGCCTGTTTTTTCACGAGTCGTGCGGAAAGTCCGTGGGAATTTGCCATAAATAATTTTTTAAAATCTGGAGCGGGGGACCGGGTTCGAACCGGCACACCCAAGGGTTGAAGCCTTAGTACACTCACTCTTTTATGTTACCCCCGCGAATGCCACTGCATTGTATAAAATTTTCCAAAAAAGTCAAAAGAAATCGCTTCCAATCATTATTTTTACTTTTTTCAAAATTTTTTTAGAAAAATGTATGCAAATTTTTGACATTTCAAAAAAATTCTGCTAGTATGTTTCTGAGCTACGGGAAATACCTTTCCGAAATCTTAGTAGCAGCATGATTTCATGCAACATTTTATTTTTTTATTTTTCTCTTATGAAAAAATTTTCTGCTCGCAAGGGGTTCACTCTTGTGGAACTTATGATCGTAATTGCGATTATCGGTATTTTGGCGGCGGTTCTATATCCAACTTTTACTGGATTTATGGAAGGAGCGCGCGATACGAGTCGTCAAACTTCTCTTAAGAATTATTCTGTTGCACTTATTTCATATCAGCAGGATAATAATATTTTCCCAAAGACAAATCAGGCAAATAATTCTGGTACTAATACAGCGTTCTGTATTAAGGATCTTTATAATAATCACCTAAAATCATATATGCCTAAGGGAATTGAGAATGATCCTAAAGGTGGTAATGGAGTAAAGATTGGCTCAACAGATTGTACTGGTGCTAACGGAGGTTATGCCTACAAGGCGCTAAAAGCTGGTGGGGAATCAGCTTTCAATGGTAATGCTTATGTACTAGGTGCAAAAATGGAAAAATGGGCAAATGCTAACTTTAATGCTGCCGGTACTACGGGTGCAAATGGTACAAAGAGCTTTGCAGCTCTTGCTAACCGCGAAGAAATCAAAACATTTACAAAGGGTTCGACTGAGTCCCAGGCTTTGAAAGCGAAACCACAGGATGCGTATTATATTGTGTCAAACTAATTCTCAAAATCCCCTTCCTGAGGGGATTTTTTCTTTTTCAAAAAAAATTTGACATTTGCAAGAAAATTCATATATTTACTGCACTTCGGCGGGGTAGCTCAGTGGTAGAGCAGAGGCCTGAAAAGCCTTGTGTCGGTAGTTCGATTCTACTCCTCGCCACCATTTCGGATATTTAAGACGCTTTCGGGCGTTTTCTTTTTGAAAATTTTTTGTAATTTTGGAAAAATTTTGCGAGAAAATTTTGCTTTTTCCTGAAAAAATATATAATATCGGCGAGTCCGCATAGCTCAGTGGAAGAGCAGTGGCCTTCTAAGCCAAAGGTCGTAGGTTCGATCCCTACTGCGGATACCATTCACGAAACAATAAGATGTTATTGTACGATTACTATGATCGTTCTTTAACATCTTTTTATTTTTATTCAAAAAGGCGACCCTACCCTTTACAGTCGGAATAAACAGAAAACCGATCGAGTGGTTCAAACAACGAATTGAACGGATAGATGAGGCAACGAATTTTTGAAATTTGAAAAATAAAATGCAAGAAAAAGTACAAAATATCAAAAATATTTCTACTGTTGTAGATTCTTTCAAAAATACTTAAAACATCAAAAATAATCAAAAAATCCTCAATTATTCCATGAACTTTAGCAAAAAGAACGAATAAAATGAGGATTTGGAAAATCCAAAAAGCAAAAATCCGAAAAGGATTTTTTTATTTCTTAAAACTCCTTCAGAGTACTCAAAACTTGCAAAAATGCAAGTTTTTTATTGTTAAAATTTTCTTATGAAAACTCTTATTTTCTTTTATTTAGTTTTTATTATTTCGCAGGTTACGGCGAGAAATATTAACGAAGCATTATTTTTTGCTTTGTTTTTATCTTTTTTTCTTGTTTTTGCCTCTTATCGTTGGGCAATCGAAGCCAAAAAAGAAGAGGAAAAACGCAAAAAATATATGTATAATTTTGACTTATAATTTTATTTGCCCCGCCTAAAAAATGGGGCTTTATTTTACAAAAAATGTACGATCCAGCTGATGAACTTATTCGCTTCGAGGAATGGAACGAAGCAATAAATGAGCGAGAGGCTCGTGATGATGCTGAGGCCTGCGATATGGTTGATGCACTTATGCAATGAGACTTTGAATAGTCTTTTTATTTTTTATTTTTTATTTTTATGTCAGAAAATACAACAATTCAATTGGTAGATATTTACTCACCTACTACTCTCGAACTTCGAGAAAAGAAAAAACAGGAACTATACGAACTTGATATTGAAGCAAAAAAAGTGCTTGAAATCGAAATCGTGGACAATAAAACCCGTGAAATTATTCACGAACAACAAATGAAACTCAGAAACGCTCGTGTAGAAATCGAGAAAGGACGCAAAGAGTTCACGCAGACGCTTGACGAACAAAAAAAGGCGGCGACAACCATTGAAAAAGAATTGATCGCGATTATCGCAGAAACGGAAGATGCGCTCAAAGCAAAAAAAGAGGCATACGACGCGAAAATCAAGGCAGAAAAAGAAGCAGAAGAAGCGCGCAAGCAACAAGCCATTGCCGACCGAACAATGCGTCTCGCAAAGTATGGAGCGCAGTATGATACGCTCGCTCACTCACCAAATGTGATGAGTGATGAAAAATTTGACGCATTCGTTGCACAACTTGAAGCAGATTTTCAAGAAAAAGAGCGAATTCGTATTGAAGAAGAAAAACGGCAAGCCGAGGAAAAGGCACGATTTGAAGAAGAACAAAGAAAATTCCGCGAAGAACAGGAACGCAAGCAAGCCATTGAAAATATCAAAGGAAAAATGATGGCAAGTACATCGATGAATGAACTTGAACACTTTATCGCGTATGCGAAAAATAATTTTGCCGAAAATTTTTCAGAATTTGAACTTACAATCCAAACGAAAAAATCGGCGCTTGAAATCTTGGAAGCGCAAAGAAAAATAGAGGAAGAAAAACGAAAGATAGAAGAAGAAAAACAGCGAGCAGAAGCAGAAAGAAAAAGAATTGAAGAGGAGAAAAAACGCGAGGAAGAACTCAAAAAAGCTCGTGAAGAAGCAGAAGCGAAAGCGAAAGCCGAAGCGGAAGCGCAAAAAATCCGTGAAGAACAGGAACGCGTAGAACGCGAAGCACGCGAAAAAGCCGAAGCCGAGGCAAAAAAAGCCAAAGAAGAAGCAGAACTTCGAGCGCGTGAACGATATAAAAAATTCTTGGATGAAATCGGATTGACCGAAGAAAATAAACACGAATTTACTTTTATTGATACAGACGAAGGACGAAAATTTTATAAATTCGTTGGTTTGTATGCGAAATAATTTTTAATCTCACTATTCAATATGACTACCGCTATTACTACCATTGAAGATCTCAAAAAAAATCTTGTTTCTGAACACATGAAAACACTCAATAATTTCTTCTCGAATGACGAAAAAAGGACACTCAAATTTTTGTCCGCTGTTGCGTATTGTGCTCAGAGTACACCGAAGTTGTTGGAATGTTCCCAAGCAACGATTATTTCCGCATTTATGAAATGTGCAGAATACAATCTTTTCCCCAGTTCTGTAAGCGGAGAGGCATACATCCTGCCGTATTCAAACAAAGGAAAGATGGAGGCGCAATTCCAACTTGGTTATCAGGGGATTATCACATTACTGTATCGCGCGGGTGTTCAGTCTATATATACTGACATTGTGCGTAAGAATGATGAGTTCTGAGTATATGGAGGGCTTGATCCACGAATCGAGCACAAATACGCTCTGGAAGCTCGCGGAGAACCTGTATGAGTCTATGTGGTCGCGACGATCAATGGCGAGAAAATTTGGAAATATATGGCAAAGGATGAGGTTCTCGCCTTCAAAAAATTCTCAAAATCCGCAAATGGTCAATATGGTGACAAATACTCACCATGGAACCCTGAAAACGACCCAGAGCTTAACATGTGGCGCAAAACTGCAATCAAGCAACTTTCGAAAATTCTTCCGAAAAATGAGGAAATATATAAAGTGCTTGATTCTGACAACTCTGATGGAGATATCAAAGAATACCAAGAACGAGAATTATTGGAACATTCAAAAAGACCGAGTGAAGCAAGTGTTGCTGACTTATTGAAGCCATCAGAAAAACCAATGGAAGAATCTGCTGAAAAAGTTGAAAATACTTCTATAACTGATATGCCAAATGAATAAAATTTTATTTTTTGACATCGAGACAATTCTTGATGAAAGTAAAAATCGAGAAGAAATTTTTGCAAAAAAAGAAATTATGAGAGAAGAATTGCAAAAACAATTCGACTTTATGCCAGAATTTCACCAAATCCTTACAATTTCTGTGGGAATGTTTGATAAAAATAGTGAAAAGGTGGTAAAAAATCTTGAATGAAATGAAAAACAGCAAATTGAAAAATTTTTTGAAATTTCTGAAAAATATGATTTGTGTGGATTTAATATTAAGGGCTTTGATATTCCGTTTATTATTCGACGAGCATTGCACCTGGGTATCAGAATTCCGAATTCTTTGAAATTATTTGGAAAAAAACCTTGGGACATGACAAATTTCATTGATCTTAAAGAAATCTACCGCCATACTGGTATGATGTCCGCTTCGCTTGATGTAGTGTGTTACAATCTTTGAATTTTAACCCCAAAGGATGGGATTGATGGCTCACAAGTACAAGATTTTCATGATCGATGAGAGGATGCAAAAATTCTTGCTTATTGTATTCGTGATGTTGAAGCCACAATGGATGTATGGAAAAAATTTGTAGATTTAAATTTTATTTAATATGAATAATATTATTATTTCTGATGCTCCGCAAGGTACAGAGGAGTGGCTCAGGGCTCGCGCAGGCAAGATAACTGGTACGCGACTCAAGACGGTTGTTACCAGTAAAAAAACCACGAAAGAGGAGCTGATTTATGAACTACTCGCTGAAAAACTGGCCCCACTTCCTGAGGTATATCAAAGTTGATGGATGGAACGAGGTCACCGAGTCGAAGAAGTTGTAAAAAAACTTCTTGAGGAGGAAAAAATCGAGAGTGTTGGATTTATATCTCGCACAGATATTGATTGGATTGGAATATCTCCCGATGGTATCATCCGTAACGAGGAAGGGAAGATTATTAAAGCTATTGAAGTCAAAGCTCCAAGCCCCAAAATTTTTGTAAAATATTTTTTGTCAGATAAAATCCCTGATGAATATTTTTGGCAAGTGGTCCATTATTTTATTATTTTAGAAGATCTCAAAGAGCTTGATTTTATTGCTTATAACCCTGATTTTTATGCAGAAAAAATTCGTATGAAAAAAATTCTTGTTACTCGCGAGGAGTTGCAAGAATCCATTGACTTGGCGAAAACTTGTCTTGCTGAATTTTATTCAGAATATGACAAAATGGCACAAAAATTTATTGAAAAATCCGAAAACAATTAACCCCATTTTAGGGGTTTTATTTTTTAAAATATCAAAAAATGAATTCGAATAAAAAATATGGATATATTTATATTCCTGAACCAAGAAGAAAAATTAAGCCCCTAAAATACATGATGCAAAAAGAAGGAAAAACAGCAATTATGGATTTCTGCAAAAAAATGGATGAAAGTTATAATAATTTAATCCAAACCTTCTATCGAAATAAATCACGGGAAAGTATCGTGAATAGGATTATTTCAAAGGCAAATAAACATTTCTGATGGAATCTTAAAGCAACGGATTTTGAAGAAATTGAAAAATAAATACAAAAAATTCTCTTTTCTATAATAGAAAATTTTTTATGCAAAAACTATGACTAAAAAAGTAAATTATTTTTCTCATGATTTCTCAGCGAGAAATGATGCAAAAATTATTAGCCTGCGACGAAAGGCTGGAATGGAAGGGTTGGGAATTTTTTGGGCGATCGTCGAGATGCTCTACGAGAATTGATGAGAACTTGCTTGTGATGACGAAATCCTTGAAAACCTAGCGTATGAGTGGCGATGTGAAGTTGAAAAAATCAAAATCGTGATTTTTGATTGTAATTTGTTTGTTGTTAATTGAGAGAAATTTTATTCAAAATCAATCAATGAGCGAATGAAAAAAATTACAGATATTCGCGAGAAAAAACGTGAAGCCTGAAAAAAATGAATGTTGAAACGATGGCAAAAGAATAACACAAGTTATAACACTACTATAACAGATGTTACAGAAAATATAACAAATGTTATCGAAAACAATAACACCAGCATAACAGAAGGCGAAAAACCTATAACAGAAAATAACAAAGAAAAAAAGAAAGAAATAAATAAAAATACTTTAAATCCTTTAATTGAAAGAGAAGTAAGTGAGGAATCCCCAATATCTGCCAAAACTTCTGATGAAAAAAGTGTAAAAAGTGTTTTATTTAAAAAATTTTTTGAAAAATTTCCAAAAAAATCACACTCTATTGAGGCTGAAATCGCCTTTATTGCACTGAATAAAAAGGAAATTGACGAAATTTCGAGAGTGTATCCATTTTGGCTAAATTATTGGCAAACTATACCTGCAGAATACCAGCCCAATGCTTATAACTGGCTTTTTAATAAACTCTGGAAGAATCCAATTCCACAAGCAATACAGACTCACCCAATCGCGGTGCAAATAGGAACAGATCAGACGGAAAAACTTGAAAAAAATCGTCAAAAACAAGCCACACTTGAGGCTAAACAGAAGGCGGAAACCGAGAAAAAACTATCTGCCGAAAAAAACGAACGAGCAAAAATTCTTGATTTTTTTAAAACTTTATCTGTAGAAAAACAATTAGAAATTACTGAAATGGTCGAGAAAAAATTTGCGTGAAAACCAGTGAAAAAATGAGATATTCTCTGGCAAATCGAAACCACAAGACTCGTCAAACCAATGCTGAATTTTTAAAATTCTTTGCATCCAAAATCTATTTTTTAACCTATTTTTTTATGTTAGCATACGCTACTCTTGCTTTATCTTTCGCGTTTTTGGTCGATAGTTTCAAATTTTCAATTTTGACAAAAAAAATTGAGAATTTGGAGGAAAAAACTATTTTTTCCAGAAAAAAACTCGATGAGATTGAAGTGAATCATAAACTCCTTTCTCATCATGTGGAAAATATCTTTAAGGATGAGATTTTTGTATCTCGTGATGAATTCCTGGAGGCACTCCAAACGATTACGGAAGATTTTGAAAAATCTGAAAAAGATTTGCAAAAAATTTCTGAAAATTCGGCATTTGAAATTGAGGAAATGAGAAAATTTTTTGAAAAAATCACTCGATCTCAAGCAAAACGAATTGATCAACTCGAGCAGCCGCTTGTTGCTTCCAAAGATTGGGAAAAATTCGTGAATTTAAAAAGATAATATGAACGAACATAATCACGCCGTTTTATTCGCCAACTGGCTCAGGGAAAATAATTATATTTTTCATCATTCACCAAACGAAACCTTCACCAAATTCCACAATGTCAGGCGAAAAAACACACTTGAGGGTGTGGCGAAGGGTTTTCCTGATTATTGCATTATCTTGAAGCGTTGAAGTCTTTTGTTTATTGAACTCAAAAAAGCCCGAGGCAAGCGAGGTGGACTGAATGGCTCAAAAATCTCTCCAGAACAAGCAATTTGGATTTCTGAACTTGGAAATATTGAAAATGTGTGAGCGTTTTTCGCGCATTGATTTGAGGAAGCAAAACGGATTGTGATGGAGTGTGAGAAATTATAATTTTTAACTTTTTTTTAAAATCTATGAAAGTACTATTATTTGCACATATTGTAACGCTTATTCTTTGTACAATGCTTTGCTTGTATGCACAGAAAAAAAATGATTCTTTTTACATGGTTATGGGGATTGGTGGAGTTATTGCAATCTTTCTGCATATGTTGTTACTTGATATCTGATTTACAATTTTTAAATAAAAGATTTTATGGAAAAAATAACATTTTGAAATCCACCGTTTAAAAAATATTATAGTTGTGTTTATGGTAACGAAGACCAGTTTTGTTTTATGTTTGATTTCGACTCTTGTCCTTATGAAATAAAGCGAGAAGTTATTGATATTCTGAATGATAAAACAGATAAGAAAATAACTGCAAAACTGGAAATCGTTGATGGTTATAAAATCTACATGGAGAATAAGCCTTTCATTACTATCCGTGGCTGGGGATACCTCACAGGATGCGGTGGTGGACTTTGCCTTGATCCTGATGTAGCTAAAAAGACTCAAGACGATTTTATCAAATGGATTGTGGATAAACTTACTAAATAATCTTATGGAAAATAATTTTGAAAAAGCACTCAAAAATGCTGCTAAAAAATTTAGAATTTTTATTACAATTTCATTAGTCATTCGCCTATTATTCTCTCCAATATTTTTTGCTTTCTATATCATAAAAAATCTTTGTGAAAGAGTATTTGATTTTTGTATGGAGGTAAAAAATTGTTTTCTTAAATCTTGTATAAAGCCCATAAAAAAATACAGAAGATTCAAAAGAAATGCAAACGAAGAAAACTTAAACAAAAAAATTGAATTTCAAAAATTTAGAGAAGAACAATTTTGAAAAAAATGGGATTGAAAAGTGGATGGATGGAGAGAATTTATTTGATACTTTTTTAATATATTTTTTTAAAAAAAATTTTATGAACATTTTAGACTTCATCTCCAACTTCCGATCAAAATTCTGAAACGAATTCTTCCTCAATGGTGGTTGCTACATTTTCGCTCGAATCTTACAAAAAAATTTCTGAGGTTCGATTTACTCGAATATTAACCACGTGGTTCTGAAAAAATCTTGAATTTTGTACGACATAACCTGAATAGTCAAGAATGACGGAAAATATTCCATTATCGACCCGATTGAAGAATTGCGGTATCGGGATTTTGAGAATTTTAATCATTAACTTTTATTTTTTATGACAAACACAACAAAAACATCTCGACAAGAGATGATAGATGCAATTTATGAAAAGATTGCACGAAAGGATTTAGAATTTGGGTGTAGAATTTTGTTTAAAGACCAAGAATTGGATTATGAATCAACCACGCCAGATGCTTATTGAGATGGGGATACTATACAAGCAGAAATCCCTTGCGACATAAAAACCATTTATATGTGAAAAGGTGATTTCCGCATCATTGACATTATTATTCACGATAAGCCATACAATGATGGTTATAACAATCTAACCTACAGCGAGATTTTTGATTTTACAGATTTTTCTGAAGATGATATTTCATGTTATGAAGATTCACTATATTCAACGAACATTGAAGGGTATAAACATGCGGAAATCATCGGTCATCCAGTCATGATTGGCGACGTGATTGATTTTATTGAAAAAAATACACAAGGAGTAAAGCCAGAACAAACAAAGTGAGAAGGAGCTATTAAAATACAATTATGATGTTCAAGAGATAAAGCAATAGAGATATTTACTGATCACATCATTTTTGTTTGGAAAAATAAAAGGTTTCCAATCGAAGAACAACCTGACAAGTGTATTGATTTTATATATTCTTTAATTTCTAAATAATTTTTATGCTACTTTACAAAATTGAATTTTTCGACAATAAAATTGTCTATATAATTGCTGATTCAATTGATTCAGCAATACAAAAAACTAATTCCTATGATTATAGGATTAAGAAAATAAAATTGTTAGCAGAGGAAACAGAAGAAGGATATTTCGTTGAATAAAATCCCCTCATAGTGAGGGTGGTGATGATGAATACGGAAAAGTATATGCTATAAGCCGAAACAGACAAAGTATTATTATCACCACTCTCCTTGTGAGAGTTTTATTTTTCTATTATTTCATTTTATGAACCGAAAAGAAAAAATTTCAGCCATTTATGAAAAAATGTTTGAAAAAGCCTGATTATTTCGGGCATATATAGGAGATATTGTTAAATATCTCGGAGGAAACATTGAGGTTTATGCGGTGATGGACGAGGTGTGTTACTCACGAGGTGAAGATATAATTAATATCATCAACAATTGGGACGACCTATCGCTTCCTATTGAGGAACAGAGTTCTATTTGCGTTGATTTTGTTTTTAATTTATTAAAATAATTTGAAAAAATGATTAAAATCAAATTTTGCTTAAATACCTGATTTATTACACCTCAGGGCGTTACATTCGAAGGAAAAGACGCTGAGGATGAATTGAATATATCTGAAGATATGTCAGATGAAGAAATTAAGGAAGCCATCGAAGAGTATATACAGGAGGCAATGTCTGACATAAGTATAGGTTATGCTCTTGAAAGAACATAACTCCCTCATTGTGAGGGTGGTGGTGTAGCTTAATTGAGCATAAAGCATTCAGCTGATAACTGAAGAGTTGCAAGTCAAACCTTGCCTCCACCACTCTCATTGTGAGAAAATCCGCAGTGGTGAGCTAAATGGAAAAGTTGCTGGTCTTCAAAACCAGTTGATGCGGGTTCGATCCCCGCCCACTGCTCCAAAATAATTTTACTTTTTAATGAAATGTTGTATAATGCAAGAAAATATTTCATCACATGAGTAATAAGAGTAAGAGTTCTAAATTAACATCAAATGAAAAGAAAGCATATCAAACACAAAAAACCTTATTTTTGTGAATAATACTATCTTGAGTCCCTAATGCTTTTTCATTTATTTGCCCAGAGTGGGAAGTTACATGAGTAATAATTTCCTACCTCATCTTCCCGTTGTTATTCATTTTTTTATGACAAAATTTATTTAAAGTTACGTTAGAACGGGATGTTTTAATTAAAAATCAATGGGTTAATAGTATTCTTATTGTTTTATATCTCGGTATAGCACTATATTTTATGATCACATGAATTTCATACGTTTTAGCAAAGCAAGAATGCATGAAATGAGAGCTTTGAGTAAATATCCGCCAGTGTTTACAGGAAGCAGAGCAAAACCGCTTTATAAATTTTCGTTAAATATTTTATGAAAAAAAATTTTTTTATAGCTATAGTTTCTATTATATACCTCCTCGCTGCGCTCTCAATTACTTGATATTTTTTATTTGAAAACAAAATAATTGAAACAAATAATAAAGAGAGTATTGAGACTTCGAAAGAGGAATCATTTACAGGAAATACCTTTGACCCATCTTACACATGATTAAATAGTGAAGAAAAAACTCAAACATGAGTAATTTCCCCAGAAACTAACTCTGGTTCAGCTCATACATGATCAACAGATAGCAAAGCTATTCTCGATGATTTAGATAGAATTGCTTGATTCAAGGAAAATGGATTTTATAGAATTTACAATCCACCTGTACAACCAAAAGTCAGTTGATCATATGAGGAGAAAAGTGCAATACTTAATTCATTTATTACCAAAAATAATTTCCACTTCACTACAACTTCCAAATTATCTGAATGATATCTACTGATACGAACGGAAAAGCCATTATGAAAAAATGATGATATATTTCTCTATTTTCATAATACAAGCCAAAATTGATACCCAGTAAGTTGAAAAATATCAAAAATTGATACACTATCAAATTCGGATAAATGAGAGTATATATACAAGATAGATGATCTGCCGATTTTTAGATATTATGACAAGAAGTTAATTCACTATAATTGGCTTGAGAATGAGCTTATAAATACTAAAAAGATTCATTTCATCGCTTGATATATCACAACATCATCAGGAAACAATAGTATCAGAGAAATTATTATTGCCTGAAAATAATCAAAAGAAGCCCAACAGCTTCTTTTTTTATCGCCCAAATGGCGTCCATATTTATTTTATAATTTTTTAGAAAAATTATGCCAATAAAACCGAAAAAAACTCCAGCAAAAAAACCCGGGAGAAAGGTTGGGAGGCCAACCAAGAATCGCGATGAAATTTTCAGAAAATTGGAAGAAGCTTTTTTGCTTGACGCTACTATTTGAGAAGCTTGTTTTTATGCGTGAATTTCGCATGAGACTTATTATCAGATTTTGAAGGAAAATCCTGAATTTTCTGAAAGATTTGAGGCGTGTAGGAATAATCCCATACTAAAGGCTCGTCAGTCTGTGATCAACAACCTGAGTGACCCCAACATCGCACTGAAATATTTGGAGCGCAAAGCGAAAGCGGAGTTTTCGACGAGACAAGAACTCACAGACCAAAATGGTAATTCAGCATTCGCCTGATTTCAATTAAATATCGTAAAAAATGACAACACCTAAAATTTCTTTCTGAAATATTTTTGAAAAAAACTTCTACACAGATAAGCGCATTGTTATCAATCGCGGCGGCTCGTCATCAGGAAAAACAGGAACACTTATTCGCATGATTCTGGTGTGGCTCTTTCACGGCCAAATCGACAATTCAGGAAAAACTTTTGATCGATGAACTTTGTCGGTGGTACGTAAATACACAAGCAACCTCACTAAATCAGTATTGCGTGACTGGGAAAATATTTTGGATGAAACAGAAACGCGACAATTTCTTGAAATCAACAAAACAGAAAAAACCTATAAATTTGGAAATCGTATTGTGGAATTTATTGGTATTGACGATCCACAAAAAGCCCGCTGACCGCGTCGTGAAATTCTGTATTGCAACGAAGCAAATGAACTTACATACGAGGATTTTCGTCAACTTGCAATGCGCACAAATTATCGTATTTTTATCGACTTCAACCCTGACGACGAAGATATTTGGATCAACACAGAAATTGAACAAAAACGACAGCACGAGGAAGGTGATGTTGCTGTTATTGTTTCCACTTATCGTGATAATCCGTTTCTGCATGAACAAATCATCAAAGAACTCGAACGACTGGAAAAAACAGACCCCATCTGGTGGCAAGTCTACTGACTGGGGCAATACTGACGACTGGAAGGGCGAATTTTCGATTTCAAAGAAATTTCTGAAGTTCCTGAAACTGCCAAGCTGCTTGGTTATGGGTTGGATTTCGGTTTTACGAACGATCCAACGGCTTTAGTTGCCGTGTATGAATATGGCGAGGCGCTTGTACTCGATGAAATTGTGTATGAAAGTGGATTAACTAATCCTGATATTGTGCGGAAATTTGAATCCGCCAGCATTGCTAAAAATATGGAAATCTGGGCGGACTCTTCTGAACCGAAATCTATTGAGGAGATTTATCGTTCTGGTTACAATATACATGCTGTGGAAAAATGACCTGACTCTGTGCGGTTCTGAATAGATATGATGAGGCAGTTTCTGTTATATGTGACGGCTCGTTCGCTCAATCTCCGTAAGGAGTGAAAAAAATATATCTGGAAAAAAGACAAAAACGGAAAGTCGCTCAATGTGCCAATTGATGAGTTCAACCATGCAATTGATGCGGCCCGATATCTCATTATGTCGAAGAAAAAACAGCAAATCAAAAAACGCTTTCGGTTTGATTCTCTATAATTTCAACAATACACAAAAGCCACACAAGAAGTACAATATTGATGTACTTTTTTATTTTTTCATTTTTAAAAATGACTGAAAAATTTTCTCAAAAAACAAATCAAAAACGAGGCTATAAGAATAAATGAATGGTTGGCATACTAAATTTTTCGAATGAAGAAATTCCTGCTACTCAAGAGTTGTTTTATCGTTTATTTAGGAAAAATACCGACATAAAATCGGCGGTTGCAAAACTTCAGTCTGCGACTGGTGGGCGAGGATTTTTCATTGAAAAAAATTCTGAAAAAATTACTGATGAAAAATTTGTTCGTGCTTTCAGAAATTTTCGCAGTATTAAATCTTCAATGATTCGTGATTTGTGGGTGTCAGGAAATGCTTTTTTGCTTCCTATTAAAAATCCGTATGGCGATATTATCAACTGGCAAACACTTGATCCTCGTACTATTACAATTTTTTTGGACAAATACGGTGAAGTGACTCGCTATACACAACGCGTTGGGGCGAATTTTGAGCATTTTGAGCCTGGTGAAATTTTCCACCTCGTTGAAATGGCTGATCCTGATAATGAACATCTTGGATTGTCTCGAATTGAGACGCTTGTATACGATGTTATGGGTGACAATGAAGCAATGAAATCAAATTATTTTTTCTTCAAAAACAATGCGGTTCCAAATACTATCGTGATTCTCGAAGACGGAATTGACGACGAACAATATGAAAAGGCTATTGCCTCGATGAAAGCTCAGTTTTCGGGTGGGGCAAACCGACATAAAGTTTCCACGAATATCGGTATTAAAGATATTCGCACTATTGGGCAAACATACAAAGATATGGAGTTTACGCTGTTGCGTCAGTTTACAACTGATAAAATTTGTTCGGCGATGAGTGTACCAAAAACGGTTCTCTGATATCACGACAGCGTAAATTATTCTACGAGTGATAATCTCTATCGAACTTTCATTGAAGAAACGGTCCGCCCTTTGGAAGATTTGCTCAGCGATTTTATTTCAAAAGTCCTTCAGGAAAATTTTGGCGACCCGAATATCCGTTTTGTATTTGTTGATGATCGTGATTTTGACCGAACAGCGAAAATCGATGAATACATCAAAATGCTCAATAATGGACTGATTACCATCGATGAGGTTCGCGTTGAGATGGGGTATACAGCATTTGGGCTTGACGCCACCACGAAGCCAATTATTCGACAATGATATGAATTTGTAGAAGATATCTGAACTATGGATTTATTGCCTGAGAACTTGCCGCCTGAGGAATAGGCGGTTTTATGTAATTTTTTAAAAATATGCAAGATAAATGGCTCAAACGAATGGAAAAAGTAACCGCAAACGCGGTTTTTCGTGCGCTTCAAAAACAGAAAACAGCAATTGTTGACTTTATTTGAAAAAATGGCTTAAATGATGAAATCTGACTGAAAGTGGTGATGAACGAAACGCATAAACCTGTTATCGCTGCATTTATTGAACGTACTGGAACGACAATGAAGCGTGGCTATTCTGAAGCAGAAAAAATCTGACCTGAAAAACTCTCCTGAATGGATTTCTCTGTGCCGACTTCTCCTGCTCGTGTGTATCTTGACGCACTACAAGATTTGCATCTCTCACAGCGTCAGGGTTCGATTTCTGCGACGACAGAAAATGAAGTGCGTTCTATTGTGGCCCAATGAGTTCAAAAAATGAAATCCAAAGAAGAAATCGTAGAAGAGATTCAAAAACTTTCGAAAATCTTTGGAAAAAATCGTGCAGACTTAATTGCTATCAATCAAATAGGGAAAGCCTTTCAGTATGGAAATTTTGTAGGAATGAAAGAGTATTATGATGCTGGATACCTGACCCTCAAAGAATGGTCAACTGTTGGAGATAATCGAGTCACAAAAACGCACACACAAAATCAGAGTGACTGATATCGGGAGTTGAGTGAGGTTTTTTCTGGAACTGGTGACCTAATGCCGCCTGCGTCAGATAACCCTCGATGTCGATGTTCCTTGGTATATCGAATTTGAAACATCAAAGGAACGCAACAACCAAAAGAAATACAGAATTTATTGGAAGCCTGAAAAAGAAAATCACAAATTAACGATTTTTTTCAAAAACTGACAAATCATTATTCGTATGAAAATGATATTGTTATGCAAAATGCTATGACTAATTGGAAATGAAGTGGTGCTGAGTATTTTTGGAAACTTGCCAACAAGGAAATTTCTGAAGAAGAGGCTGTTTCACTTTTTTGGTGGAAAACTGAACAGTATGCTCATATTAACGAAATCATACTGAATGGTGGCTATGGAACTGAGTATGATGGAATTATTTTGAATTTACGAAACGCGATTAATTCACTTCCGAGATACTCAAAAACTGTGTGGCAAGGCGTTTCTCAACAAGATACAGATTTATTACAAAAGCTTGAAAAACTCGAAAAATGAGATATATTTGTGCCAAAATCATTTTTTCCAACATCAAAGAAAAAAGAAAAGGCTCAAGAATTCTGAGAAATTTTACTTAAAATCAATAATCCAAAAACAGGGTGAGATTTTGGGAAAATGGATGAAATGACTCTTCAAGAATACGAAGTACTCTTCAATCCAGGAATTTCACTGGAATTTGTACGAAAATCCTGAAATATTTATATATTTAATGAAATATAATATATGGCTGATAGAAGTGATGAGATGAATGCAGCATTACTTGCTCAAGTAATTCGAAAAATTAATGATCCTAAAGAACAGGAACGAATTGCAAAACGAAAAGCCAAGATGCTTCAAATTGTAAAAGAAGCTAATGAGGCCGAAGAACTTAAAAAACACAAAAACAAAAACCATCAATAATTTTGTACATTTTATAAGAACCAAAAAGGTTCTTTTTTTATTTGTCTATTTTTCTACGCTATGACTTGTAAACCGATTTTGGTTTTTCTGGAAGAAAATGGAATTGCACCGACTCTGCTCAATAAAAAGCGGTGGCAAGCAGGTTGGACACTTTCCGAATTGCGTGATGGCAGAGAAAGTGTTTTAGAAAATTATGACAAAAGTATCGAAAATGAATTTGGGAAAGATTTTAAAAAGTTGAAAGAAATTGAGAAAAAGAAAAAGAACGAAAAACGAATCGCTGAGATTATTGAACGCGAGAAAAAACGACGAGAAAAATTCCAACAATTCACAAAGATACAAACAGGTATAAAATGAAAACAATTATTTATTGCTAATTTTTTTGTGAATGAATAAAAAATATTGTTTCCAAGTCAAGTTTGACAAGAAAGAACTGGTGCAAACTACAGAAAATGAACGAAAAGTATTGATTCGCGGGCTTGCTTCCACGAACAACCTTGATCGTTATTCTGATATTGTTGAGCCAGGCGCATTCGCCAAGTCGATTGCGACTTATATGCTTAACCCTGTAATGCTCTTGCAACACAACCCTGAAAAGCCGATTGGCCGATTTTTATCGGCGAATATTGTACCGAATGGCATTGAAGTTATTGGCGAAATTCTTCATAACGAGGACGGTGTGATGGAAAAAGTTGAAAAAGGTGTGATGTCTGCTTTCTCTATTGGCTATATACCGAAAAAATATGAGGTTCGCTCACCTGATGGCACCTTGCTTGCCACTGAAGAGGGAATTACGGAAAATGCACCAATGAGCGCATTATTCGACAATAAAAATACTCGCGTTATTAAGGAATTAGACCTTCTTGAAATCTCAATTGTTTCTATTCCAGCCAATGCACAAAGTGTATTCGCTCTTGAAGCCTCTACAAAATCTTTTTTTGGCGATATGGAAAAAACTTGGCAGGAAGAACTGAAATCTTTGGCTGAAAAATCTGAAGATCAGAACGAAGAAAGTTCTGAAAATAACGAGCTTCCACCTTCGGGCGACGAGTTGGTGGAAAATGATAATGTCGCAAATGAGGTAATATCTGGAATTATCGCGGAGGCTGAAAATTCTTCTGCTGTCACTGAAACTGATGAAAATTCAGAAAAAATCGAAAGTGAAAAATCTTTTGAAAATTCAGAGGCAAAAAATATTTCTGATGCACCTTCAAAAATCTTTGATTTCTCTACTGAAATCAAGGCTCAAGCAGAAAAAAATGAAACATATGAAACTGCTCTGAAAGGCTTGGTTGAACTTGTGGAGAATCAAAATGCAGAAATCGAACAGATGAAAAATATTATTTCAGAAATTTCTGTGCGAAAAGGGCTTTCTAATTACAGTACACAAAAACAACCTGAAAAATCCTTTTTTCAAAAAATGTTTGATGAGGCGAACAAAAATAATTCTTAATTTTTCTTTTTTATGAACAAACTTCAAAATAATATCGACGAAATCAAGTCGGTTCTTGGCCTTACTACAACCGCTGTTGATACAGCTGAAGAAAAAGGTGTTGGCGATACGACTAATACTGGAAATACTGGACATGGTCAGGAACTCGTACAGCACACAGCGTTTTCTGCACAAATTCTTGAAGAAGTACGCAAGGCTTCCAACTTCCTTTCTCTATTGCCTGGGTATCACGGCTCAAATCTCCCTCAAGACCTTAAGGTTCGCGTAATCGGCGACGCTGAATATTTCGAAAATGAGGGTGAATGGACAAATCCAGCCAATACTGGTCTTGGCGCTTCAAATATTGGTTCTGCTGAAATCACTTTGAGCCGAAAAAAACTTCAGCGTACTATTCCTGTATCTGACGAAATGATTGCGGCAGGTGTTGATATTGAAGAACACGTTAAAAATATTCTTGCTGCTTCTTGGGGAAAGACAGTTGAATCGATTCTCTTGAATGCTGACAACACTACTGGTACTGACAATATCAATGCCAAGGGCGAAACTATTGCCAACACAGAGAAACGCCACTGGTTCCGTCAGGCTGGACTTCGTAAGACAGCACTTGCTCACGCTACAACTTATAACATCGACGCACTTGATGAGAATGATTTGTTTGATTTAGTTGGAATGCTCGGCGATAAGGCGGCTAATCCTGCTGATTGTATCTTTGTAACGAACCGTCGAACTGCTCTGAAAATTGCACAACTTCCAGCACTCAAAAATCAGTATCAGAACGGTCGTTCTTCTACTATCGTGAAGGGTGCTGAAACGAACCTTATTGGTTCCGATGTGGTTATTTCTGCGGAACTCAAAAATACAGATGCGGAAGGATCTGTATCGAAAACTGCTTCTGAAAACACGAAAGGACAAATTTTGTACATGAACAAATTTGCTCCTCAGTTCGGGTTTACTCCTGTTGCGTTCGAAGTGGCTCGCGTGCCTGGGAAAGGGTACAATATTATTGCCACTTCATACTTTGCCCATGCGATTGCTGACAAACTTCTTGGTGCTGACCCATCTGTGGCACTTGGTATTAATGTTGCTCTTTAATTGGCGAATGATTTGCAGGCCCAAGGCTGGGCTTGTAATTATTTTCTAATTTTTCTAATATGCCTTTCATTAAAAATATTTCTGATCGTGAAATCCGTGTTCGTTCCTTGGGAACAAAAATCGATTTGCCTGCTGGCGAAATTATTGAAGTTACAACTGATGAAGTGCAAATTGCGGAAATATACCCGAAAATGTTTGAAATCGTCGAAAAAATCGAAAAAAACGCTGAAGAAAACGAAAAAACTGCTTCTGAGGGGTCAAATTCAAGCGATAATCAACCTGACGATGTAGATGTCGGAAAAAATAAAACAACCACCGAAAAAACTACTAAAAAATCAGAAAAATCAGCGGAAGAAAAATAATTTTTAATTTTTCTAAAAAATGCCAACACAAAAAATAAAAATTTTTGAAATTTCTGAAATTCGGGACTTAATTCCTGAACTTATGAAAATTCCTGAAATAAAAATTCAAATGTTCATTGATACAGCCGTTGAGAAAATTTGTTTTTTCCTTCATAAAAAAGAATTGTCCGACGAACTTCTCAAAAATCCAAAAATCAAAATTGCGGCGTTCCATCTTATCAGACATGAATTTTCTCTCCAAAAAGAAACTACCGGAATGACGGCATTTAAACAGGGAAATATTTCTGTGAATTATGAAACTACCGAAAATCGCACTGTCGCTGTCGAAGCGGAAGTGAAAAAAATTTTAGCTCCTCTGATTCAAGTTAAAGTATGGTCATAACCACCAATACACATATCGAAATTTTTCGCCAGTCGGATGAGGGCGAATTTTTTCGTGTTGCCTCTGGAATTGATGCTTTTATTGATCCTGCTGGAGATACAATTCAGACTATCTTTGATGAGGTGCCTGGCGGGCAAATTTTTATAATTTTTACCGATTTTATGGAAATTGAAATTGCTGATAAAATCATCGATGACAGTCAAAATGAATATATTATTCAGGGGGTAAAAAAATTCCAGAGTTTCTTGGGCGAACACACAGAATTAACCGTACGAAAATGAAGTGAAATGTAATCAGTAAATGACGCCTGCCATCTGTGGCAATCGCAAAAAAAGCAATCATTGCGAAGTCAGTAACAGAAATTCACTGATTAGCAACCAAAAAAGCACCGTATGATACAGGTTTGCTCAGAAAATCATTGGCTATGCATATTACCAGCACTTACGGAAAGGTAGGAAGCAACCAGAAATACGCAAAAATTCAGGAATTTGGTTGAGTTATTCGCCCGAAAAAGAAAAAATTGCTTGCTTGGAAGGCAAAGGGTGGCGGTTGGGCGTTTGCTCGTCAAGTACGAATCAAGGCACAACCATATCTTATTCCAGCGTTTGAAAGCGTTACAAAAAAACTCTGAAATATTATCATTACCGAAATCAATAAAACCACTAAATAATTTTTATGTCATACCAAAAACTTTCTGAAATTCTTGCAAAAACGATTGAATCTCTCTCACCGAAAATTCTCAAGCAAATTTCGACTTGTGAAATTATAAATCCTTCGAAATTCCCATATGCAACCATTATTGAGGACGATACAGCAGACGATGAGACTGTTTTTGATACCATCTCGAATCTCGCGAATTATAAATTCAAAATTCGCCTTGTGGATTCGATGAATGGGACGAAAACCATGGAGAGTGTATCAAAAAATATGCGAAAAATTGTAGATGAAGTGCTTACAAAAATCAGAGAAAATCAGTATTGGGAGTGTCAAGCACAGCGCGTCAACCTCTCAGTACGATGGGGTTGGAACACTGAAGAAAAACTCAGAATTGCGGAAATTGGCGTTGAATTTTTGGTTTTAGTGGAAATCTAACAATTCACAAAATGAGCAAGTATAGTACAATATACTTGTTTTTATTTTGCTAAAATTATAAAAAATATGGCTAATTGTAATGTGGCTATTGGTCGCCTTTCAGCGATTGGAATCGGGAAAGAAGTGACACCAGGCGTGCCAGTTGAGCCGACGGCGTGGATTCCTGTTGAATCTGGCGAAGTTACGCCGATTATTAAGACGGTAGAAGATACTTCTGGTTACGGCATTATTGATAAAATCGCCGATGTAATGACAGTTGAAAATACTTCGGAAACAGCTGTTTCTGGAATTATTCGTTCTGAAAGTATTGGACATATCTTGATGGCTACACTTGGAATTGCAAGCGCTCCGAAAGAAGTAGAAACAGGCGTTTATGAACACAAATTTTCTCGCAAAAACGATAATTGTCCTATCACTTACACTATTACCGAAGATACTCCAGCAGGAGCGAAGCAGGCTCCATATTCCGTTATTGACAGTCTTGATATTGAAGGGAAGGTTGGAGATTATGTCCGATTCACGGTTAAATATATTGGTGGGCAAATTATTACGGTAACGGATAAAAACCCAACATATCTACAAGAGAATGTTTTTGTGGCGGCTGGAATGAGCGTCAAAATGGCGAATACGGTTGCTGATATTGCAACTGCTCCAAAAGTTCGCGCACAGTCGTTTAAGTTTACTGTCACAAAAGGGGCGGAATCCATTATGGCACTTGGCTCAACTAATGTTGATGCCATTCATAATACAGTTCTCGAGATTAAGGGTGATATGGAATTAGTGTATGATTCTGACACGATGATGCAACGCGTCATTGATTGATCAAAGCAAGCCATTTCTGTATTGATGGAAACTGGTGAAAAAATTGGAGCAACCAAAAAAGCCAGCTTGGAAGTTACATTCCCTCGTGTAGCTTTGTCTGAATGGAAAAAATCTGGCGATATGGATAAAATCGTAACACAAACGGTTGGATTTACTGGCACTTATGATATTGCTACTGCCGCGTCTGTTATAATGACACTTGTCAATAAAACCAAAAAACAATACTAATTAACTTTTCTTTTTATGCAATTTACTACTACATCTGGGCGAACTGTCAATATTGCTGATTTTCGAACTCGCAAATTGGATCGTGAATTTCAGGAAGCAGTATCTGATGGGCTTCTTGTGAATACTGATGGTTCGATGTCGCCAATTCCTGCGAAAAATGTACAACGAGCCAATGATATTCTTGTTATGGGAATGACTGGTCTTTCGCAGAATGAAATTGATACGATGCCGACGGTAGACTATAACGAAATCCTCGCAAAAATTAATGAAGAGGAAGCAAAAAAATCCCCAGCGAAGAAGTCCTAAGGTCGCTGATGGCTTCCGTTGAGTGACGACAGACTCGACATCATCGAACGTATCTTGAATATATTCTAATTCGAGACTTGTACCACTGCACACCCACTGAACTTGATAATCAGCCCAAGCATATTGTTGACCTGCATCTTCGGATTATGAGTATGGAGGCAGAATATAAGTGGAAACAGGAAAAACGCGCAAAGCAATAAAAAACCTCACCCGAAAGGGTGGGGATTTTTTTATCTACAATAACTTTTTGAAACATACACTTTTTTTCCACTATCAGAATAATAGAAGCATCCACCTCTTGGTCATGTGTAATATGTTCGACCACTTGATGGTTTTGAGTAGTTTGAGTTTGTATTTTGCTGCTTTGGTTTTGTGGAAGGATTGTTTGGCTTTGTTGCTGGTGGTGTAGTATTTGTATAATTTTGTACTGGTTTTCGTTCGCCACCACAAGCATACCATAATCATCTATTATTATTTTTTGCAAACTCTTCCGCTTGCAAAAGTTCTTCGTAATTATTCGGTTTTGTTCCATTGCGATATACCCAACCATATCAATTTTCAATAAGATGTTTTGCTAAATCAACTCAGCCAATTGATATGCTCGCAAGATCTCTATTATATTTATCATTTCCATTGTATGTAACATCTACTGTTGTTCCAATTGGCAAATAATTTTTTACATAATCGCTCGCTTCTTTTCCGTAGCACTCTACATAACCAAAACGAGTGTCAAAGCTTTCAGGTGTGTCCAGCCCCAGAATACGAAGTTTATGGATTTGCTCATTATCATTTACGGTGATTGTGTCGCCATCTGTTACCGACACAACAGTAACTCCTGTATTTGTTGGGTTTTCTTCAATAATTGATAGGTTATTGTATTTTTGCAAAATATCTTCTCGATTTTCTCGAAGCGTTTTCCAAATAATTTTTGTAAATTCTCCACGAGATACATTGTTATGTGGTCGGAAGTTACCGTTAGTATAGCCGTTTGAGATTCCTGTAAATTTTGCAAAAGCAATATATTTCGCAAAGACGGAATTACGCTTTATATCAGGAAAATTTTCCATTCCATTAATGCTTTTATTTTCGAGATTTACACCAAGACTTCTGAGCGCCAAATAAATTGCAAAATCGCGAGAAATCTTTTCGTTTTGCGAGAAGGTTTTTTCATTTTGAGAAAAATTTTGATTATAAAAATCAATGTATGGAAGCGACCAGTTTTCTGAATTTTGTTGAATTTGAGAGAAATTTTCGCTTGCATTTATTGCAATTTTAAGAGATTCAATAAAACTGACGGCTTTGTTTGGGTGAAATTTCCCGTCGTTATATCAAGAAATAAGATTTTCGGCAACCATATTATTGATGTATTGCTCAAAATCAGAATTATTTGTATCTGAAAAGGCAAATACTGAAAAAGGTGAGATAATTAGAAGAAGGGCGAGAAATATTTTTTTCATATTCT
>ERZ773068.101-NODE-101-length-45336-cov-30.854751_pt1 | contig 45336 bp, 34 predicted proteins | sample MGYA00580620_ERZ773068 | MGnify/ENA primary metagenome ERZ773068 (study PRJEB29015, sample SAMEA2737983) | human oral metagenome | biome: human oral; feature: human-associated habitat; material: dental | place: China | collected 2101 ... | reverse complement strand
GGCCGCCCGAGACCTGGTCCGGCTCACCCCCGCGAATGCGGGGACGACCGGAGGCCACCGCAGCCTATGAGGACGCGCGCGGGCTCACCCCCGCGAATGCGGGGACGACTCGGGTCCGGCGCCGGGAGCGCATTGGGGATCCGGCTCACCCCCGCGAATGCGGGGACGACGTATCGAAAGCGGCGATAAGCTCCCGGGCCATAGGCTCACCCCCGCGAATGCGGGGACGACTAGGCGGGGGCGGCTGCCGGGTAATTGGGCAGCGGGCTCACCCCCGCGAATGCGGGGACGACAACCTCCTTAACGAGAGCATCCCGGGCATTTCCGGCTCACCCCCGCGAATGCGGGGACGACTAGAAAGGATGCAATTGTGAGCGTTTATGCTATGGCTCACCCCTGCGAATGCGGGGACGACACAGCCGGCTGCGCGCCAGCGGTAAACTGCGCAGGCTCACCCCCGCGAATGCGGGGACGACTACGACGAGCGCGGCCGGGGTTTTGCGGCCTCATGGCTCACCCCCGCGAATGCGGGGACGACTCAAAGATTCCGATGGGATAGAGCGACCGCTTTGGCTCACCCCCGCGAATGCGGGGACGACCAGACCGCTGCCCGGATCGAGACTGATACCGATGGCTCACCCCCGCGAATGCGGGGACGACGAGCTTAGCGCGCTGACCCATAGCGTGTCCGATAGGCTCACCCCCGCGAATGCGGGGACGACCCAAACATTATCTACGGCATCGAGATAGCACTCGGCTCACCCCCGCGAATGCGGGGACGACTATTCTTGAGACTCATAATTGGAGGGAAAGCACGGCTCACCCCCGCGAATGCGGGGACGACATCACCGATTCTTTCGATGAGCTATCGGCGCGCGGCTCACCCCCGCGAATGCGGGGACGACCAGATAATTACGATATGCTTCTTTGGATATCGAGGCTCACCCCCGCGAATGCGGGGACGACACCACGGCCGCCCAGATAATTACGATATGCTTCGGCTCACCCCCGCGAATGCGGGGACGACTTAGCTGTTTTAGCTGGCGCGGATCCGCCGGAATGGCTCACCCCCGCGAATGCGGGGACGACGCTTACCTCGCTTCTGCTAATAACCGGTGGGGGGGCTCACCCCCGCGAATGCGGGGACGACGCTATTAAAGCCGAAGCGACCGATCCGGTAGTAGGCTCACCCCCGCGAATGCGGGGACGACGCGTGAGGGTGATAATCCAATTAAGCAAGATCCGGCTCACCCCCGCGAATGCGGGGACGACCCACCAGCAGCAGTCGGGTCGGTATCTGGCACAGGCTCACCCCCGCGAATGCGGGGACGACGGGTGGCCTCAATGACCAACACTGCTACCATCGGGCTCACCCCCGCGAATGCGGGGACGACCGGCATGACCCCGCACATCCAAGCGTTCTCGGCGGCTCACCCCCGCGAATGCGGAGACGACGACGTTGCGCACGGTGTGGTGGTCGCCGTCGAAGGCTCACCCCCGCGAATGCGGGGACGACCCGGTGACGATCGCCCGGAACGTCTCGGAGTTGGGCTCACCCCCGCGAATGCGGGGACGACGCATGGCCAGACCTTCAGGCTCGCCGAAGAACAGGCTCACCCCCGCGAATGCGGGGACGACATTGAGGACCCGGTTGATATCGACTCTACGATGGGCTCACCCCCGCGAATGCGGGGACGACCCGATCGCTCTCGCGACGTTGACGCAAACCGCGGGCTCACCCCCGCGAATGCGGGGACGACTAGGGAAGATCTTGGATCCAGATCCAGGTGGCCGGCTCACCCCCGCGAATGCGGGGACGACAAGTCAACTTCAGGCTTGGGGAGGGGCTCGTGAGGCTCACCCCCGCGAATGCGGGGACGACAGTAATGGCCGTATCGAAAGCGGCGATAAGCTCGGCTCACCCCCGCGAATGCGGGGACGACATCGAAATCACCTGTTTCGTCTTGGGGGTTGTAGGCTCACCCCCGCGAATGCGGGGACGACCCCGGCTTGGTCACCCTGACCGAGCTGCACCGGGGCTCACCCCCGCGAATGCGGGGACGACGAACAGGCGGCGTTCAGCGCGATCTTCGAGACCGGCTCACCCCCGCGAATGCGGGGACGACCAACGCGCTAAGCTCAGAAGCCATCTGCTTCTGGGCTCACCCCCGCGAATGCGGGGACGACGCATTTGCTGGTGTCCCGCGATGTGCTGGATGCGGCTCACCCCCGCGAATGCGGGGACGACTAACTCGTAAAGTAGACACACCAGTCGGGACCCGGCTCACCCCCGCGAATGCGGGGACGACCTTGTGGACTACGCCGTTTGGTCGAGCCTGAACTAGAATTCTATCACTTCCTCGCTTTGCGCAGTCGCGCGGCCTTACTCCACCCTGCGCGCATGGTTGGCCGTGGAGGATGCTCATTGGGTCTACGGATCAGTGTTATCCCATCGAAATCGACGGGTTCCCAATCGTGCCTGTGGACTCGGAAATCGAGACCTTGATCACCGCGTCGGTTGAAGACCATGAGAGCGCGTCCGTCCTTGCTCATCTCAACGATCCGATCCCACATCTCGTCTCTGACTCGTGCCGAGACCTTCCCACAGAACACTCCTGGCGCTATCTCCAAGAGCCAGCGTGTCAGATGCCCCCTCAGGCCAGCGGGGCAGGCAGTAAGAACCACGACTACCACATCAGGTCCTTTTCATAGTTCTGACCTGCTGCTCGATTACCGCGGTAATCCCAGAGTTGCACGACTTCCAGTCGATAGTCGGAGTCTGCGTCTCCGGCAGAGCCCAGCAATTGATGTATGTCCCGAGTACAACGATCCAATAGCCGAGCGTCGTACATGGCGTCCCGCATGGCCCTACGCACATCGCCATCTATGTCATCGCTTTCACCAGCAACCACCTTGAACGCTACCGGCACCGCAATCTCCACCTTGTAGAGATCGGCCACGTCATAAACAAACGACCGATCACTGCCGGTGTGGATGAAGCCAAGCCCGGGCGCACACCCCAGCGCAACCACCACAGCATGCACAAGACCGTAGAGACACGCGGTTGCGCTGCTCAACGCCATGTTGAGGGCGTCGCTGGCCTCGAAGTCGTCGGGGCGGTAGTCTCGCGCTTTCCACTCCACGCCAAACTCTTGGGCAGCATCCCGATAGGCGCGGCGGACCCGCGCGCCCTCTCGGCCACGCAATTGCTGCATGGTAAGGCGGTCCGTCTCCTCGCCGGGGAATCGCTGGGCATACATGGCGCGAGCCACCTTAAGCCTGCTCGACTGATTCGAGACCAACGCTGCCTGCGATTCCAGCAACCGGCTGGTCCGCGCCAGGGGCCGGCCATGTGCGTAGTACCTGACTCCTTGCTCGCCTATCCACACCGCACACGCGCCGCTGTCGGCCAACAGCATCATTGCCTGATGGCTTATCGTGGTGCCCGGCCCGAGCATCACCGAGGCGATGGTCGCGGCCGGCACGTGAACCACTCCGCGCTCGTCCCGGACCGTGATCGCGTTGCCATCCCGATGCACAATGGCATGTTCCAGGTATAGAAAGGTCATGCGATCACTGATCCGGGCGAGTTCCCCCACCTTGGCAGGCGGCGTACCGGGAATTGGTTTCATGGTAGGGCAGCCAGAGTCATCAGGCCGCAGCCATAGGCCTTGGCCGATCCAACCCCTTGGCTGAGAGCGTTTCGGAGCAACTCGGCATCCGTCACCTCCAGAACACCCTCAAACGCAGCGGTGTTCAAAGTGACCAACTTGGTTTCTGGCCCACCTCGGCGGAATCGCTCAGTACGCTGTTCAGTGACTCGAACATTGGGGCCGTTCTCCCCGTCAACAACCTCAAACCCGTATTTACCCCCCCGATGGACCAACCACGCCAACTGATCTGCAGCGCGCGGCAGAGCAACCCGCTGCCCACGCTTTCCCACATCACGAGTAACGCTCCGAATTGGATTGGCCCGCAACCGGAACACCCAACGCTGACCATCGGCCAACCGTCGCAGAAAAGGCCCATAGTCAGTGGTACGCCAGACTGGCTGGGTAGACCATCCAGCCTGATCGGCCATGGATTCCAGCGACGGAGCCATGTGACTTACCAGGTAGAGATCCAGCCGATGCCGTTCAGGATGATCAAGCCGCCACAGAATCCGTCCCGTCTCCCGGCTACCCGGCGGGAATACTGCCAGCACTGCCGCGTGTAGCCGCTGCGGTGACTGCATCAGGTCCCTGGTAGAGCGCCGCTCCGGATTGAGAGGCATATGCGTCAGAAACATCATTCCTCCTTGACTGCCGCTTCTACCGCCGACATCCAGTTGGTCAACTCGGCAGCCGGGGCTCTGGAGAATCCATCCGGGTTGGCGACCGAAACCGGTGTGGCATGAGCGACTTCACGCCAGCCATACTCACGACGGGTAGGGCTGTAGCTGATCGGCACGTCGCGTCGTGTTTCCATTGCCCGATCATCGCCCGGCAGCGCGTCCAGGTAGAGGTCCAGCCCGACCTCGGATGCCTGCCTGCGGCGATACCACGGCGAGGCCAACCAAGGTTGCTTCCGGAGGGCCTCCTCAAGATCGCATTCCTCCAGGGAGAGGAACACGGGACTGGTCACCGGGCACGAACGACGGCCCAGATACAGGGGGAAACATGGTTCCTGTAACCGTTCAGCGAGCCCCTCAAGCAGGGTTCGCTCCCCTTCAACCCCGGCCACGAAAACGGCATCGGTCAGGTAATACCTATAAGACAGGGGCATCGAATGGCCGGTGTCCCAGTTGATGGCAGTGTGGAAATCCCGCAGCATACGCCCTGGCTGATCCACCCGGACCCCAAACCGTAGCCGCGTCAGATCCTCGATCGGGTCGGTTCGGCGTCGTCCGTCGGCTGCAGCCAATAGCCCCAGCACTCCGCTCTTGGTGGGGACGACCCGAGTGTCGCGACGGCTGAACCGACTTGAGTCACCCCAAGCCTGCATCGGCCCAGCAAGTCTCAGCAGCAGGACGGTCACGGCTGCTCCGTTCGCACCCGCTCACCAACCCGGGAAACCAACTCGTCGAATGGCAGCGTCTCACCAAGCACCGCCAGAGCATCTGTTCCCCTGCCCACCCTGCTGATCCAGGTGTCGGTGGGCGCACCACCGAAGGCTTCATCAACCTTCTTGGCATAGTTGGCCAACGCGCCACAGGAGCCAGTCACGTAACCTTCGTGCCCCTTGACTGCACTTTCAAACGCACCAACCAGATTGACCGGACGCTGCGTACGAACCATGACGACCACGGCATCGGGAATTGTACGATTCGCAAACGTGTTCTGTTTGCCGGTGGGCATCGACAGCGTGAAGGAACGCACAAATGCTTCGGTTGCCCGCGCAGTCGCCTCATCCTCGCCGAGGTTGTGCCGCAACGCCGCAACGTCGACGGTCGCATAGCGGTACAACGTGGCGGAGTCAAACTCCACCGTGCCAATCATGACAGCCCCGGTCTCCTCAGCCGGATTCTTGTCGTCAACAGCGGTGTAGTAGTCGAACTCGGTGGCCACTGCATGGGTGCTGAGCGCGTGTGAAACCTGGCAGGCCGCATCGACGTTCAGGTTGGCGGCATCAGTCACCATTCGACCGAACAGTGCCACGTCGACGCTGTGCCCATCCTTAAGCACGGCCTTGACCGCCTTGCTGTCGATCTTTGCCTGAGACTCCGCGGCCAGTGCTGCCAACCGCTCAAGTTGCAGGTTGCTGAAAAAGACCAGGTACTCGGTCAGGGGGGTGCCACCATCCTTGGCCTTTCGCCCGGTCTTCACCTTCAAACCCGCCGCCTTGAGTGTTTGGATCGCCAGTTCAGTTGCCGCACCGGTATCCAGACCTGGTGACAGTTCACGAAGGCGCATGGTCAGCAACTCCACGGCACGCTTGGTGCGAACCCCAAGGCTGGTGGGGTCAAGGTACTGGCTGAAATCTCGCCGAGTGGCGCGCTTCCAGGCTTGGCTGCTGACGCGCGCCCGCCGCACGCCCCCGTAGATGGCGGTCTTGGGACTGCCGGTATCGTCACGGTTGAGATTGCTCGGCGGCACTGTTTGCAAAACGTGAACATCAATGTAGAGGCTCATTTCGTCTCCTTTTCGGTATTGGTTTTCATGCTTCTTGGGCGGGCGTGCAGATCACGTCCCCAACGGGCGATGACGGTGTTGGAATCCTGATAGGGATCAGCAAACCCCCACAGATCAACCGCCAGCAGGCCGTAGTCAAAACCGATGCCCTGTCTCTCGGCACGCATGAGCTGGATCAGCCCCCGCAGATGGTGCAGCCTGCCGTCAAAGTCGGTGGCCAGTGCTGCCTGATGCAGCCTACTCACGGTGCCAGCATCAAGTTCCTCACCGATAGCGCGTGCTCTGGCCAGTTCACCCACTGCCCTGCCAAAGCTGATTCCTGCCTTGTGGGCAGCCTCGTCACGGCTCTGCTGATGCACCGCATACAGCACAAGCGCGGCATACAGCGCACGTTCGGCCGGAGTCGGGTTCTCTGGCCGTCGATCACCAAAATGCGTCAGTACATCCGGCAGATCACCCAGCGTTACTGCCCAGATGAGAGGCTCGGCGCCCACATCTCCGGGGTCGGCTCTCCTCAATCGAGCCAAGGTGGCCACCGCCGTGCTGTCATCATTGAACAGCCGGGCTTGAAGTTCTGCCACCCGTCGTGCTGCGGTGTCTTTCAGAATGGCTCGCAGATTACGGTTGCTATCGGTCATTGGTTCCCCCTATTGGGTTCGGGTTCAGTTGGAGGAAAGCTCTTTGTGAGCGCAGCTCGGAACCACAGATGAGCCAAACCCGCATCCAGAAGCTGCGTGCTGTCGGTGCCTGACCGCCCTACCTGCCGGCCCACCAACGCGGCCGGTCCGGCATCCGCCACCAGAGCCTCACCTGCTTTGCGCAACACCTCTGACGCAGTGGTAGCCCACACGGCGCGGTAATGGGGTGCATCGCCTGGCTCTTTCAGAGTTCTGACCCACATGCGATAGCAGGGATCAAGCAACCCGTACCCAATCTCGAAGGTTCGCTCGCGGGCTTGGCCTTCGCCGCCGGCAGCCCGATCAAGATTTTCTGCAAGATCCGCCAAGGCCACCACACCATCTTTGGCTTGGGCAACAGCATCAACTGCGGTCTGGACCAACGTGGGATCCGTCAGTGTAGCCACCGTTGCGGTGAGCCGATCGTCAATGGAGCCTGAAATGACTGTGTTCCGGGTGCCATATTCAATTCCCAGGATCCGCAGATCCACCAAGCGTTCCCGAGGCAGTGCCCCATCATTCTTGAGCCGATCCAGCCATACGACTACCGGGGCCGGCTGCGTGCTGCCATCTTTTGCGCGTTGGAGTAGTGGCCCCAAGCCCTGCCAGATCCGACGAGTCGAGTCATGCGTGGTTGGCATCTGGACCGGAGCGCCGGCCTTGGATTGGGACTTGCTGCGTCGCCAAGCCGTCATTGACTCGTATGGATGCAGATTCTGTGGCCCCAATTGATCACCGTTTGAAATCTGCACGTCAACCACTCGGTCGTCCGACAAGAAGAGCCGCATGCGCCGTGATGGCCAAGTGAACAAATCGGCAGGCCCGTTGGGCGTGGGGTGTTCCACATCAACCGCTGGCCCCAGTTGAGCGCGTTCCCAGATAGGCAGATCGTCCGGACCGGACATCAGCCACGGAGTATTGAACAACAGTGTCTCGAACAGCGTGCCGCCCACAGCGAGAACCAGGCCCAAGTTACCGGCCCACGCTGGCCAATTACGTAAGTAGCCTTTGCCGTTTTTGACCCGATCGTCGCCGATGGCTCCGGTCTTGATGCCAGCCGGATCGAAGGCCTGGCAGTGCACCAGCCATCGGGCAGCCTCGGCCATGCTCATGCTGTTGAGTTCCGAACCCCCGCGGGTGGTGAAGAAGAGTTGATTTGGCCGCAGATCTGCTATCAGCTTGCCAAGGCCGGAATGATTGCCCGATGCCGTGGTCAGGCCAGCTACCTGCATGAAGGGCACCTTCGGGTGGAGCAGATCAAATCGCTCATATATCCGGGCCAGATAGGGATCCAGTATCTCGGCGGGCACTTCACCGCGCTCCCACCAATCCTCGAAAAGATCAATGCACTCCCGCTCGCTACGCGGGAAACCCGGGCGGGTGGCGCCAAGGATCACCGCCAGCAGTAACCGCAGCACGGCAGCGTCCTGTGTCGGGATCTCCCCAGCCAGGCCGCGCAGCCGAGGAGATTCCACGAGAACGTCCCGCAGCGAACGCTCCGCAACATCACCGTCAATAGTCCGCACCCTGATCCAGGGCTGTTCGATCAGATTGAAACTGGGAGTTGAGGTCATGCTTTCTCCTCCAGACGAGTTACGACGAGGCCTTCGTCGGTGGTGTAGTGCAGATCGAATCCTGCAAGCTGGGCATGATCGTCGGGACCGAATACGATCGCGAGTTGCCCTTTGAGCCAAGGGGAGTGTTGCCAACCCGAATAGTCAACTGTGCATTCGAGTTCCCCGATGGTCCGATTGATTGTTCCAGGGTTTGTGAATTGGATCGGCAATGACAAGGTGCAGGCCGCCAGGGCACGGGCCATGGACTGTTCAGACCCGGTGCCCCATTCCAGGCCCTCGGGTACGATCGCCCATGGGTGTCCTGGCGCGCGCCGGGGCATGTGCAGTACACCGTCACCATCGCGCCACAGTGCGAGCACTTCCAACGAGTCCTCAGAATCCCGCACCTGCGAGCGGCCTTGTTCCTCGCTGCGTTCAGGATCTTCCGCCGGCACGTCCAGCCACCCGGTGAGGGTCATCGGTTCCCGAGGATCCGCCAGTAGATAACTCTGGGCACGGGCCTTGGCCCGGGCTTTGCCGACAGCGTCCGCCTCTCTTGCTGACTCCCAACGTTTCTCCCAGCCGGCGGGCGGTACAAGTGCAGGGTCATAGGCTTCCCGCACCATCCGGGGAATGTCCACGGGCAGGATGATTTCGGCATTGCGCCCGACGACAGCAGCAGCCCGAAGCAGCGCCGCCTCTCCATAGACTGTACGAGACCCCGACGCCGCAACCGGTGGCATCGCATCCCAGTCCGCCACGCCCCGTATGTAGAACACCGGTTTGGCCACTGGCTCCGGTCGCCGAGATCTGACATGCCGATGCATACGGCCGACCCGCTGCAGCAGCAGGTCAACTGGTGCCAGATCACTGACCAACACGTCGAAGTCCACATCAAGAGATTGCTCCAGTACCTGGGTGCCCACGACCACCGCACGTTTTGGACGCTCGCCATCGCGCCCCAATCTGGCCACCAGATCGCCTTCCCGAACTGCCCGGTCGGGCGCCACGAAACGGCTGTGCAACAGCACCGTGTCATCACCGAACTCCGCCCGCAGCGCCCGATAGGCTTCCTGGGCACGGGCCACGGTATTGCAGATCACGCCAGCGCAGCCTCCCTCGGCCAGCAACCGCTGCAGCAGGCTCACCAGCCCGACAGGATCATCGGCAAGAAGCTCCACTCGAACCGCACGGCGAGCCTCATCCCGGGCTATTGGACGGTCGGAAACTCCACCGTCATACATCGTGATACGGGGATACACATCGGTTGGCAGCGCCCCGGCAGGCTCCCGATCTCCTCTGCCCTGAGCATAGGCGGCTATGTATTCTTCCCGTTGGGCCGGCGGCAGGGTGGCCGACATCAGGATAACCGGCGTTCGATAGGCACCCAACCAGGTGAGGGCACGTTTAAGATACTCCCGCATGTAGGTATCGGCGGCATGAACCTCATCGACGATCACGACTTTTCCGGCCAGGCCAAGATGTCGCAGAGCCACATGCTTCGCCTTGAGCGCAGCAAACAGTCCCTGGTCGATCGTGCCCACGACAAAGCTCGCCAGGCCAGCCCGGCGTCTACCACGCAACCAACTGTTGACAATGGGACGCCCGCCTTCGGCATCGTCCTCGTCGTAGACATGGCCGCGCCAGGAATCCCGGATCAGCCCGGCATAGGTATCGTTCAACCCTGCCTTGCCATGAGCCAGAGAAACACTCGCATCGGCCTCGCCCAGAGCCGCACGCAACCAGGCCAAGACCCGGTCGAACATCGGATTGGCAGTGGCCATGGTTGGCAGCCCGATGTAGACCCCTCCTTGGCCAAACCGAGTTGCCACCACCTCGCTGGCCAACAGGGCAGCCTCCGTCTTTCCACAGCCCATCGGGGCCTCAAAGATCAACAGTGGCGCCTGCCTTGCGACCAAAGCAGCCTCAACCAATGCCTTCTGACTCGACCTAATGCATTGCGCACCAAGATCCGGGAACCTGGCACGGAAGAAAGCATTGGGATCATCAGATGGCCGCACCGGGCGCCATGGGCTGGGCAGTCCTATCTCTTCAAATGCGATCTGGGCACGCTCGTGCGGCGTCAGCGGATCAAGGTAGGGGAAGTACTCCTGATTCGAGGCCAACCAGTCCGAAACCACCACAATGGCCGTGAGCAAGACCTGGCTCTGGATCGACAGTTCGGACCCACCATGTTCCTCCAGCCAATCGCGAATCCCGGTATGCGCGGTTATCTGCTCGATGATCTCAACCCGTACCTGCTTCCAGAGCCCGACCCCAACCACATGCGGGCGGTTTTCTGCCGCAATCAGGGTTGAATCATTCGGATTGCAGCCATGGTGACCACCAACCACGCACGCCCATGTGTTTGCCCGCCGCCTGGTGAACGCAAGCGCGGCCTGCAACCAGTCACGCAGGGCAAGCTGACCAATCGTCTCATGCCGCACATGGTCACTCCTGGGCACCGGATTGACCGAAAGACCCGCATTCTGCATTCGTGCCAGGACGAAATCCATACCGCGCCCATAAGCCTGCTGTGCAAAGGCCACAGAGGCCTTCCCCACATCATGAACCCCTGCATACCAGCAGCAGAGCGCCCGCATGGCCTCATCTGTGCCACCCAAATCGGATGCAAGGATCTGCTTGACCGCTGGCGGGACGAAAGAATCCCAGACCAGCCCCGCCACCTCCATGGTTTGCTCAAGATGAGTAACCAGCGGAACCCAGGCGACGCTCTCGGGCTCCAGTTTTCCCCAGACGCTCGCCGCAGCAGTGCTCCATTCCATGACACCCTCGTTCCTCGCTGCCGTTGCGATATAGATCAGCAGGGAGCACTGACAAAATTGGGGCACCACCAATGCCAAGGGAGCCAAGCCAGTGATCTCCGCCCACCCGCTCACGACCTCGTCCCCCAAACCATTGACGCCGGCCATGACGCTCCACTGCCTCCGCCTTGCGAATGCATACTGTAGTCAGCCCATTCAGAGTTGACCATGACTACGATCAAGAGAGGGAAAATCGTTACTGGATAGTCATTGTCGGTCCAGCAGATGCCCCCATGCCGCAATCACAGCCGCCCACCATGGAAGTGGTACACCGGTTCGTCCGCCCAAATCGCACACTCTCGCCAGGTCTCGAAACCCGGTTGGGCTTCAACCCGGAGACCGCGCATCTTGCCAGTCGAACCCCTTGCGCCAGCCGGCGGGCCCGATAGCCTGAATCGAGTTTCTCGAAGCCCCTGCCCAAGGAACCAAGCCACCCAGAACGATAGGGAACCCTATGACTTCGCAGACCAGTTCGACAACGACATCGTCGGATGACAGGTCACCGACCACCGACCGGCCGGGCAGGCTGCTGCACACCGGTCCCGCGATCGTCGACATCAGACTCGACGTCACACACCACCCCACCCCGGGATGCGATGTGTTGGCCTCGGCCAGCCACATCACCGCGGGTGGCGGATTCAATGTGATGGTCGCTGCCGCCCGAGCCGGTGCCCAGGTGAGCTACCTGGGCCCGCTGGGCGACGGGCCGATGTCACAGATGGTCGCCGGCCAACTGATCGCGGAAGGCATCAAGATTGGCGCGCCCCGGGCATCCCAGACCGATATCGCCTACTGCGTGGCGCTGGTCAACCCGAACGGCGAGCGGTCCTTCGTCTCCTACCTGGCAGGCGACGATGCCCCCGCCCCGGAACTGTCCGGTATCGATCTGCGAGCAGCCGATGTCGTCTACCTGATCGGTTATTCCATGTTGAATGCGGCCAACCGGCAGATGCTCTGCGCCTGGCTGCCGACCCTGCCCGACCGGCTGCGAGTGGTGTTGGACGCCTCCCCCATGGTTGGCGAGATACCCCAGGATGCCTGGCAGGTGCTGGTCGACCGGGTGAGCATCTGGACGCTCAGTATCACCGAGGCCAATACCACCCACACCCGCCTGACCGGGCGTCCGGCCCCGGCGAACCCTGCCGAGTTGTGTGGCGGGTTGGCGGCCACGCTGGGCCGATCGGTGGTGCTACGCGCCGGAACGGCCGGCACCTGGCTGGCCGAAGACACCCACACACCGGCCACCCACTTCCCGGCTCCCCAGGTGGAGGCGGTGGACACCATCGGCGCCGGGGACACCCACACCGGTCATCTGATCGCCCAATTGCTCGCCGGCAGGCCTCTGCCCGGGGCCGTACACCGGGCCAATCTGGCCGCGGCCATCGCCGTCACCAGATTCGGCCCCGCCACCGCCCCAACCCTGGCCGAGGTGGAGGCCGCGTTGACCAGGGAAGAATGAAGGCCATGATCCCGCAACCCCATCCCCGGGTCCGTGGGGACCACGTCACCCGCGCACCGCACCGGTCACCGACGCCGGGCGCCCGAATCCGTCCGGTTTGAAGATCATCTTTCTGCCACCCGGGTGACCCGACCCGCAGCCCCGCTGGGCCGGCGGCACAATCCAACCCTTGCCAGCGTGCGCAGGCATGCCGATCGGCAACCCGGTGGCCTGCTGCGCCTCGACCGCCTCAGCCCCGCGGAACGCGCCAACACGCCCCAGAGGCACGACCACACCGGCAGCAGAACCCACCAACACGACCGGGGCCGCGATCCGGGGAGATGCCGCCGCTCCCGTCCGCGGCAGAACGCGACTATGGTTTCGTCCTGCTGGACCAGTGCGCATTGGAGCATCCGCTGGGCGCAGCCGGAAAGGAGTGACCAGATGCCGCTGGTGGCCGGAATCGATTCCTCAACTCAATCCTGCAAGGTGGTGATCCGGGACGCCCGGACAGGTCGGCTGGTCAGAAAGGGCTCGGCCAGCCATCCCGAAGGCACCGAGGTGGATCCCGAGCACTGGTGGCGTGCCCTGCGAACCGCTCTGGCCGACGCGGGCGGACTGGCCGATGTTGCTGCTCTGAGCGTCGGCGGGCAGCAGCACGGCCTGGTGGCCTTGGATGCGGCCGGCCAGCCGATCAGGCCGGCCCTGCTGTGGAACGACACTCGCAGCGCCGAAGCCGCCGACCAGTTGATCGCCGAGCTGGGCGGCCAGGCGGCTTGGGCGAGCGCCACCGGCAGCGTCCCCGTGGCCTCGTTCACGGTCAGCAAACTGCGTTGGCTGGCCGATCATGAACCCGACCGGGCCAGCCGATTGGCCGCGGTGGCGCTGCCACACGACTGGCTGACCTGGCGGCTGCTGGGCGGGCCGGACGCCGGTCTGGCTGCCCTGACGACCGACCGCTCCGATGCCTCGGGCACCGGCTATTTCGATGCGGTCGCCAACCGCTACCGCCGTGATCTGCTGGCCCTGGCCCTGCGCCGGGAGTCCGCCGACGATCTCATCCTGCCCCGGGTACTGGGCCCGGCGGAACGGGCGGGCACCACCGGCGATGGTGTGGTGGTCGGCCCGGGCTGCGGCGACAATGCGGGCGCCGCCCTGGCGCTGCGGATGGCCCCAGGCGAGGTTTCGATCTCGATCGGCACTTCGGGGGTGGTGGCGGCGGTGAGCACCACCCCGGTGCGCGACGAAACCGGGTCGATCAACGGTTTCGCCGACGCCACCGGGTGTTTCCTTCCCCTGGGAGTCACTCTCAACTGCGCCCAGACCCTGGACGTCGTCCGCGAATTGCTGGATCTCGACCATGCCGCCTTCGACCGGCTCGCCCTGCAGGCGCCACCCGGAGCCGGCGGGCTGACCCTGGTGCCCTACTACCAGGGGGAACGCACCCCGAATCTGCCATTGGCCACCGCATCCCTGCTCGGCATGACCCTGGCGGGGCTGACCCGGGCCAATCTGGCCCGGGCAGCGGTCGAGGGACTGCTGTGTTCCTTGGCCGACGCCTTGCAGTCGTTCGCCGATCGCCGGATTGCGGTGCGCGGCATCCGGTTGATCGGTGGCGGCGCCCGGTCCCGGGCCGTGCAGCAGCTTGCCCCGCTGGTATTGGGCTGCCCGGTGAGTATCCCGCCGGCCGGGGAGTATGTCGCCGATGGGGCGGCCCGGCAGGCGGCCTGGGCGCTCACCGGCGAGTTGCCCGACTGGCAGGCCGACGGCCCGGTCGGGCAGGCGACCGGTGAGCCGACCCCGCAGGTACTGGCCGCCTACCGGAACCGGCGAAGGCTGTACGCCGAGCGCGCTGCCAGGTCGATCGGCTGACCGCTACGACCACCGAACCCGGCTCGGAGGTTCTGGCAGGCCGGTTTGTCCCCGGCCGATACGGTTGCCGAGTGTGCCGTACCGAATGGGGGAAGCATTGAGAGATCTCGAACGACTGTGGGCGGCCGCCTATGACCCGGCGACCCGCCGCCACCTCAGCTACCCCAGCGGCACCCTGTTGACCGAATTCGAGCTGTTCACCAGCAAATATGCCTCTCGGCCGGCTCTGGACTTCTTCGGCGCCCGGACCAGCTATGCCGAGTTGCGCCGAGCGGTGCAGCGGGTGGCCGGGCAGTTGTACCGGCTAGGGGTCCGTCCGGGCGATCACGTGGCGTTGCTGATGCCGACCTGCCCCCAGCATGTGGTGGCCTACTATGCGGTGCTGGCCTGCGGGGCGAGTGTGGTGGAGCACAATCCGCTGTACACCTCCCGCGAGCTGGCCCCCCTGTTCGCCGATCACCGGGCCAGGCTGGCGATCGTCTGGGATGCCGCAGCCCCCAGCCTGCAGGCGCTGCCCGAGCAGGTCAGGCCGGCCACGATCATCGCGATCGACCTGATCGCCGGAATGCCCCTGCTCAAGCGGCTGCTACTCAAGCTGCCCTTCGCCAGGGCTCGCCGGGCCAGGGCCCAATTGTCCAGGCCCGCGCCCGGCACCATCCCCTTCGGCGATCTGCTGGCGCCGTGCGCCCCGCCGCCCCGGCACAGCCGGCCGGCATCCTCCGACGTGGCGCTGCTGCTATACACCTCGGGCACCACCGGCGCCCCCAAGGGGGTACCGCTGACCCACGCCAATCTGCTCGCCTCCACCACCCAGGCGCTGGAGTGGGTGCACACGATGGTTCCGGGCCGGGAGGTGTTCCTGGCCTGCCTGCCGCTGTTCCACGTTTTCGGCTGCTCGCTGTCGATGAATGCCGGGCTGAGTATCGGGGCGATGCTGCACCTGATTCCCAAGCCCGAGACCGGCCTGATCCTGGACGCGATCAAACGCCGCACCCCGACCATGGTGATCGCGGTGCCACCGCTGTTCGACCGGATCGTGACCGGGGCGGCCCAGCGCCACGTTTCGCTGCGCGGCATCCGCACCGGGATTTCAGGTGCCATGGCGCTGCGCGGCGATCTCACCGATCGCTGGGAGCAGGCCACCGGCGGCCTGCTGATCGAGGGCTATGGCCTGTCGGAATGTTCCCCGATCGTGGCTGGCAACCCGGTGAACCCGACTCGCAGGGCGGGTTCGATCGGGGTGCCCTTCCCGGACACCCAGGTGCGGTTGGCCGACCCGCAGGATCCGGCCGCAGATGTGGGGCCCGGTGAGCCCGGGGAGATCCTGGTGCGCGGCCCGCAGGTGTTCGCCGGCTATCGCGAGCTGCCGGACGAGACCGCCGAGGCCTTCCATGAGGGCTGGTTTCGTACCGGGGATGTCGCGGTCGCCGATGAGCAGGGTTTCCTGACCATCGTAGACCGGATCAAGGAGGTCGTGATCACCGGCGGTTTCAACGTGTACCCCTCCGAGGTGGAGCAGGCGATGCGCGACCGGGATGGCATCGCCGACATAGCGGTGGTTGGTCTCGCCGACGAGCGAGGCGGCGAGCAGGTGGTGGCCGCCGTCGTCACCCGGGACGGCCTACTGCCGGATCTGGAGGAACTGCGGCGTTCGGTGAAGCACCGGCTGGCCGCCTACAAGGTGCCCCGCCGGATCTATCTGCTGTCCGAGCTGCCCCGCAACGAGATGGGCAAGATACTGCGGCGTGAGGTGCGTAGCCGGCTGGATCGCATCGACCTGGGCGAGAGACTGGCCGGCCTGCGGCCGCAGTTGAAGTTGCCCGAGATCCTGCCGGAGCTGGGGGAACGACTGGCCGAGCTGGGGCCGCAATTGCGCGAACGGCTGGAGACGGCGGGGCCGGAGGTCAGGGAACGGCTCGGCGCGCTGGATGCCGAGGTGCGCGCCCGGTTGGCCAGCCACGGCCCGAGGCTGCGGGAGCGGATAGAGGCGCTGGATCTGGGTGCCCGGCTGGAACTGTGGCGGACGCATCTGTTCGACATAACCCCACACCCGGCAGCGGCCGAGAGCCGATCCCCCGCCCGGCAGAGGAGGCATCGGTCGTCCGGTCGAGCTGCCGGCCGGCACCCGGCTGGCGGCGGCATCCAGTGACCCGGGTTACCTCAGGGTAAACACCGACTGATCGATCGGCCACGCCGCCGACAGACTGTACGGGTGAATGACGATCCTTCGGAGGCCGCATCCCCAAGCAGCGCCTCCCCGAATGACCCAACCCCAGCCGACCGGACATCTAGCGGAGACCAGCCCGCATCGGTAGCGATGGTCTCCCGGCCGCCGGACGAGCAGTCGAGCAGCCCGCTGCCCGGCGACGCTAGCTCCCAGGCCGACACGGCACCGCAGCCCACATTGCCCGAGCCATCGGATGCGGTGGCCGAAACCGGCCCCCCGCTTCCAGAGCATGCCGCCCGCCCGGCATATCACCGCGTGCTGGCCCCCGACCTGGCCCGGGGGTTCATGCTGCTGTTCATCGCATTGGCCAATATCCCCTGGTACCTGCACTCCCAGCAGCCGTCCACTAGGATATTCGGCGCCCCACCGGGCAATGTGGCGGATGCGATAGCCCAGTTCATCACCGTGGTGTTCATCGACGCGCGCAGCTTCCCGATGTTTGCCTTCCTTTTCGGCTACGGGATGGTGCAGTTCTACCGATCCCGGCTAGCCAGGGGTCTTGCCGACAAGACGGTTCGCGGCATGCTGCAGCGCCGGCATCTGTTCCTGTTCGTCTTCGGTGCGGTGCACTTCCTGCTGCTTTTCGAGGGCGACGTGCTGGCCCCCTATGGCGTGATCGGGTTGATCTTGGTGGCCATCTTCTTCCGCCGCCGCGACAAGACCATCCTGATCTGGGCGCTGATCGGCTACGGCCTGCTGCTCACCCTGACGACGGTGAATATGGTTAGCGCCATACTGATGCCCGACCAGACCGCCCAATTGACCTCGCAGGCCATGGTGAGCGCCGCCCATGGGCGTTCGGTCACGAACCCCGACTACCTGGCCACCTTCGCCGCCAAGCCCTTGCAATTCGCCATGTCGCAGCTCGGCCAGGTCTTCATGTCGCCCTTCGGCACCATGATGATGCTTGGCTGGCTGGCCGCCAGACGGCGCTATCTCGAGAATGCCGCCCAGCACACCCGGCTGCTGCGCCGAGTCGCCATCGGCGGGCTTGGCGTTGCCTGGGTCATTGCGCTGCCGGTTGCGCTGACCGCGGTCGGCGTCCACCAGCTCAGCCAGCCCCTGTTTGCCTGGGCGATCCTGTCCAATATCCTTGGCTGCCTGGGTGGCCTGGGCTATATCGCGCTGTTCGCGCTGCTGGCCGTCAGATGGCAGGCCAGTCCCGGGCCTGCCGTGCAGGCCGTGGCCAATGTCGGCGCCCGATCGCTGTCCAGCTATCTGCTGCAATCGGTGATCTTCGCCCCGCTGCTGTGCGCCTGGGGATTCAACCTCGGCCAGGACCTCGGCCGGTTCCCCGCCGCCTTGATCGCCATCGGCACCTGGCTGATCGGAGTCGCCGCCTGCTGGTGGCTGGCCCAGCACCACCACCGTGGCCCAGCCGAAACCCTGCTGCGCCGGCTCACCTACGGCGCCTACCGCTGACCGCGGACGGTCTTCGGCGGGGGCTATCGCCCACCGGCCGGCGATAGCCCCCGCCGGGATGCTGCCGGTCGGCCCACGCCGCCCACAGGCGGGCCGGCGAGCCGCATCCAGTGCAGAGCCGAGCTAGTCGCGGTCGGGTAGCCCGCCCGAGTCATCCGGGCGGAGGCGGCTGGGCTAACCTCGGGATCACAGGTCGCGTCGCCCAGGGCGGCGACGCCGAATCCAATGATCACACGAGGTCAACGTCGATGAATGCTCAGTCACCCCGGGTTTTCGCAGCGCCTTCGCCCGGCATAGCCGATCCCAGACACACCTTGGGCATCGTCGGCGCCGGAAAGCTAGGCCGCGCGATCGGCGGTTCCGCAGCCGACGGCGGCTGGCGGGTGCTGTTCCACGACGCCGCAGTCACCGAGCCGCTGCGTACCGAATTGGCGAGCAGCGCACCGACCGCCCGATTGACCGGCCTGGCCGAGTTGGCGTCCCAGGCAGACCTGATCGTCCTGGCGGTGCCTTTCGGCGCCGCGGACGGGCTCGACTACACCCTATTCGACGGCAAGATCGTGTTGGACGCCATGAACCATTGGGCGCCGGTCGATGGCGAAATGCCCGAGCTGGCCGCCTACCCACAGGGCACCAGTGCGCTGGTCGCCGGTCGCGGCCCGGGCATGCGGATGGTCAAATCGCTGAACCACCTCAGCTACCACGACTACACCACCGATGCGCGTTCCCCCGAGGTCACGGCTCGGCGAGCGGTGGCGGTGGCCACCGACGACCGGCAGGGCGCCCGGCTGGTCGGCGCCCTGGTGAACGATCTCGGTTTCGATCCGGTTCCGGTCCCCTGGGATCGCGGCCGGCTGCTGGAACCCGGCGGTCCCGTATTCGGGCGTTGGCTGACCGCCCAGCAGATGCGCGAGCTGCTGGCCTGAGGTATTGGGCGTCCGGCAGTGGGGAAGCCCCTCAGCAGCGGACGATGCCGGTAGATCCGGGCGGCTGGCAGGCCGGGCACCAGAAGAGGTTCCGTCCGGCCAGATCGGCCTGCTGCACCTCGGTGCCGCAGACCAGGCAGGGCAGCCCGCCCCGCCGGTAGACGTAGACCTCCCCGCCGTGCGCGTCCGCCCGTGGCGCCCGCCCCATGGCCTCGGGGGTGTGGGCGGCCACGACGGTGTCGATCCGGCCACGGTCGACCGCCTGCCGCATCAGCGCCACCAGATCCACCCAGACCGACTCGAAGACCGCTCGGGGCAACTCCCTGGCCGGCAGCAGGGGATCTATCCGGTGCCGGAACAGCACCTCGGCCCGGAAGATGTTGCCGACCCCGGCGAAGCAGGCCTGATCCATCAGGAGCGCCGCAAGCGGCCGGCCCGTGCGTGCGATCCGTTGCCAGGCGATCTCCGGGGACGCGTCGGCACGCAACGGGTCCGGCCCCGAACGAGCCATCACCTGCGCCCGTTCAGCCGCCTCGATCAGCCGGCACCACTGGGGGCCCCGCAGGTCGGCCACCGCGTGGCCCGAGGCGATCCGCAGCCGCAGGGTCTGCGGGCTGGCCGGCTGGCCGGCCGGCCCGAAGCTCAACCGCCCGATCAGGCCCAGATGAATCCATATGGTGCGGTCATTCTCGAAGTCGATGAGCAGTTGCTTGCCGACCGCTTCGGCGCCGGTGAGCACCTTGCCGTCGATGAGCCCGGCCGCCGCGGCGAAGCGTCCCTGGGGGCTGGTGACCCGCACCGCCTGCCGGGCGAACCGTTGGGTCAGCCCGGCCGCCAGTCGATGGATGACATGCCCCTCGGGCAATCGGTACCTCCCATGCTGCCGGGCCAGCCGGCGGCCACCGCGCCGCGGGCCAGCCGTCGTAGGATCCGCTCAGCCTAGTACCCCATTCAGCGATATCGGTATCGGATGTCGATCCGCCAGGAACCGGGTCGCCTCGGCGGCGTCCCGGCCCCGAACCGGACGCGGGTTCCCGCACGTCCGGTGCCGGCCGTCCGGCACGGCCCAGTCAGGCGGGGTGGCGGCGAAGCAGACGATGGGCGAGACCGCGGATCGGTGACGGTTCGTTTCCCCGGCTGCTCGAAACCCAGCACGGAACCAAAGCAAGCCTTGCTTAACCAGCCCGATGGACGCCGGCGGAGTTCCGCCTCGTCATTTCTCGTCGCCTCCCAACCAATTCAAATTAGACAACCAAAACCTTTCCTAATTGATAGGAATTACGCCGCCGCGGTTTGGATCCAATCAGCCAGACCGGGTTACTGCGTGCCGGCCGAATTCGGGCCGGTGGCTTGCGGATACCGCGACCATATCGCCTCGAGAAACAGCCGGCAACCGGCGGGTCCCACCCGGCACCGGGTATCCGATGCGGCGGCGCCCATCGCCCACCCCACCCGGCAGCGCCAGATACGACGGCATAGGCTGGTCCCATGCTTGTTGCCTTCTCGGTCAGCCCGGCCACCAGCGAACCCGACGGCTCGGTCCACGACGCGGTGGCCGCCGCCGTCCGGGTGGTACGCGACTCGGGACTGCCCAACCGCACAGATGCCATGTTCACCACCATCGAAGGCGACTGGGACGAATGCATGGCCGTGGTCAAGCGGGCCTGCGAGGCGGCCGGACGGTACGGCCCCCGGGTCGCACTGGTGCTCAAGGCGGATATTCGCCCGGGGTACCGTGGGGAATTGACCGGCAAATTGGAGCGGCTGGCGGCCGCCTTGGAAAGCACCGCGCAATCGCCGGCGCCGGATAAGTAAGTGAATTGAATCCCAGACAAATAACAGTGAGTAGAATGTGGCTACAAGACCTCGTTGTAGGTGACGGCCACAATGTGGTTGTCGCACCGGGGAACTGGACCAGTTGCCCCGGTTCGCCAACCAGTTAGGGTAAGGGCTTACCAATGACCGAAGAACGGCTCGATATCACGCAGCTACCCGATCTGGCGGCCACCGGCGGTCGTGTCGGCCCGGTGCGGACCCGGATGCCGATCTATGTCGACCTGCTGCCGCCGTGCAACAACGCCTGCCCGGCGGGCGAGAACGTCCAAGAGTGGCTGCGGTTGATCAAGGAGGACCGGCTCGAAGCCGCCTGGCGCCAGCTGGTTCGCGACAACCCCTTCCCGGCCATCCACGGGCGGGTGTGCTACCACCCCTGCGAGACCGCCTGCAATCGCAAGGATCTCGACCAGGCGGTATCCATCCACTCGGTGGAACGCTTCCTCGGCGACCGGGCCATTGAGCAGGGCTGGGCCTTCAACCCGCCGCGCAACAGCACCGGCTATCGCGTGCTGGTGATCGGCGCCGGCCCCTCGGGGCTCTCCGCGGCCTACCACCTGGCCCGGGTCGGTCACGAGGTGGAGATCCACGATGCCGGCGAGTTGCCCGGCGGCATGATGCGCTACGGCATCCCCGAATACCGACTGCCCCGCGACGTGGTGGACGCCGAGATCAAACGCATCGAAGACCTGGGCGTCAAGATCGTTCTCAACCACCCGGTGAAGGATCTGCTGGCCGAACAGCGTGCCGGCCGCTTCGATGCGGTATTCGTGGCGATCGGCGCTCACCTGTCTCGCCGGGTCGAGATCCCCAGCATGGACGCCGGCAAGATGGTCGATGCGGTCGATTTCCTGCGGGATGTGGCCTCCGGCGAGAAACCCCGGATCGGCCGGCGGGTGGCGGTATACGGCGGCGGCAATACGGCCATGGATGCCGCCCGCGTCGCCCGCCGGATGGGCGCCGAGGAGGCGGTGATCATCTACCGGCGCACCGAGGAACAGATGCCCGCACATGCCGAGGAACTGGCCGACGCCCTGCAGGAAGGCGTCCAGGTGCACTGGCTGCGGACCATCAACGAGGTTGCCGAGGACATCGAGGTCGAGATCATGGAACTCGACGAACGGGGCAAGCCATATGGCACCGGCAAGTTCGAGAAGCTACCCGCCGATACCGTGATCATGGCGGTCGGCCAGATGGCCGATACCGGCTTCCTGGCCAATATCCCGGGCCTGCGATTCACCGGGGACGTGGTGGCCGTCGACCCGGCCACCCTGATGACCGACGTACCGGGCATCTTCGCTGGTGGCGATGCGGTACCGTCCGACCGCACCGTCACCATCGGGGTGGGGCACGGCAAGAAGGCCGCCAAGATGATCGACACCTGGCTGAACCGCCAGCAGAGCAGCGTCAAGATCAAGCACCCGATCGTCGAGTTCGACGACCTACACCTGTGGTACTTCGGCGATCATCCGCGTGCCATCCAATCCGAGCTGAGCCCGGAGGAACGAGTCACCGATTTCGATGAGGTGGTCGCCGGCCTGACCATGGCCGAGGCGACCTTCGAAGCCCGGCGCTGTTTGTCGTGCGGCAACTGTTTCGAATGCGATGGCTGCCTGGGAGCCTGCCCCGAGGATGCCATCATCAAACTCGGCAAGGGCCATCGATACCGCTTTGACTACGAGAAATGCACCGGCTGTGCGTCCTGCTTCGATCAATGCCCGGCACACGCCATCGAGATGATTGCGGAGAAGTGATGACTACCATTGTTGATTCTACCAAGATTCCGGCACCACGACCCAACATGCTGGGTGCCGAAGACCCGGTGGCCAACCTCGATCGCGATGAGCCCGAGGCCACCCCGGACGCCGCCCGGGAGATCGTCGATGGCAACACCGCCGCCGCCGATGTCGCCTTCCGGGTGAACGAGTTGTGTTCGATCTACCCGATCACCCCATCGTCCCCGATGGCCGAGCTGGCCGACGAGTGGGCGGCCCACGACCGGCCCAATATCTGGGGTCAGATTCCCAGCGTGATCGAGATGCAGTCCGAGGGCGGTGCGGCGGGGGCCATGCACGGTGCCCTGCAGGCCGGCGCCTTGTCGACCACCTTCACCGCCTCGCAGGGTCTGCTGCTGATGATCCCGAACATGTACAAGATCGCCGGCGAACTGACCAGCACCGTAATGCATGTGGCCGCGCGCTCGCTGGCGGCCCAGGGCCTGTCGATCTTCGGCGATCATCAGGACGTGATGGCTGCCCGCCAGACCGGCTGGGCGATGCTGGCATCGTCCTCGGTGCAGGAATGCCACGACAACGCCCTGATCGCCCAGGTCGCGACGATGCGTTCCCGGGTACCGTTCATGCACTTCTTCGACGGTTTCCGCACCAGCCACGAGTTGAACACCTGCCAGATGCTGACCGATGACCAGCTCCGGGCGATGATTCCCGAACGGTTGGTCATCGAACACCGTGCCCGGGCGCTCAGCCCCGAGCATCCGTTCATCCGCGGCACCGCGCAGAACCCCGACGTCTACTTCCAGGGACGCGAATCGGCCAATCGATTCTACCTCGCCACACCGGGTATCGTTCAGCAGGCGATGGACGAGTTCGCCAAGCTGGCGGGCCGCCAATACCACCTGGTCGACTATGTCGGCGATCCACAGGCCGACCGCGTGGTGGTGGTGATGGGGTCGGGCGCCGAGGTCGTCGACCAGGCCGTCCGCTATCTCAACGCCCAGGGCCAGCGGGTCGGCATGGCGATCGTCCGGCTCTTCCGGCCGATGCCCGACGAGGCGCTGCTGGCGGCCATCCCGGCCAGCGCCACCCGGGTTGCCGTCCTGGACCGTACCAAGGAACCCGGTTCGGGCGGTGAACCCCTGTTCCTGGATGTCACCGCGGTGTTGGCCGAGGCGGCCAGCACCGGCGAGCGCGAGCGGCTGCCCAGGGTCATCGGTGGTCGCTATGGGCTGTCCAGCAAGGACTTCACCCCGGCAATGGCGGTAGCGGTATTCGACGAACTGGCCAAGCCAAAGCCGCGTCCCAGGTTCACCGTCGGCATCAACGACGACGTGACCAGGCTGTCATTGGATTTCGACCCCACCATCGACCTGGAGGATCCGCTCACCCAACGAGCGGTGTTCTACGGGCTAGGTTCCGACGGCACGGTGGGCGCCAACAAGAACACGATCAAGATCCTGGGCAGCGATTCCGGCACCTACGCCCAGGGCTACTTCGTGTACGACTCTAAAAAGTCCGGTTCCCGCACCACCAGCCATCTGCGGTTCGGGCCCGACCCGATCAAGGCGCCCTATCTGGTCAACAGCGCGGCCTTCATCGGTTGCCATCACTGGTCGATCCTGGAGCGCATCGACGTGCTGGAGTTCGCCCGGCCGGCGGTGCGCGACGGCGAGGGCAACCGGGTCGGTGGCACCACCCTGCTGCTCAATTCGCCGTTCGACCACCACGAGGTGTGGGATCGCCTGCCGGCTCCCATGCAGCGCAGGATCATCGATCTCGACATCGACGTGTATGCGATCAATGCCAACGAGGTTGCCCGGACCGCGGGTCTGGGCGGCCGCACCAACACGGTGTTGCAGACCTGCTACTTCGCGATCTCGGGGGTGCTGCCCCGAGAGGTGGCCATCGAACGCATCAAGCAGGCGATCGTCAAGACCTATTCGAAGAAGTCGATGGAGATCGTCCGCAAGAACCATGTGGCGGTCGACGAGGCGATCGCCCACCTGCACCATGTCGAGGTGCCCAGCCGGGTGACCAGCGATCACGACTATCTGGCGCCGGTGCCCGCCGATGCGCCGGAGTTCGTGCGCGATGTCACCGCGACCATGCTGATCGACCGGGGCGACTCGCTGCCGGTCAGCAAACTGCCGGTAGACGGGTCCTATCCCAGCGGCACTACCAGGTACGAGAAACGCAACATCTCCGACATCATCGCGGTCTGGGATCCCGAAACCTGCATCCAGTGCGGCAACTGCTCGTTCGTCTGCCCGCACGCGGTGCTGCGGGCCAAGCACTACCCGCCGGAGGCGTTGGCGGGTGCCCCCGAGGGATTCGAATCGGCGGAATTGGATGCTGCGGGTCTGCCGTATGCCAGATACACCCTGCAGGTCTATGCCGAGGACTGCACCGGCTGTGGGCTGTGCGTGGAGGCCTGCCCGGTCTCGCCCATCGGGCAACCGCAGCGCAAGGCGATCAACCTGGCGCCGGTGCTCGAACGCAGCCGGCAGCGCGCGAACGTGGAATTCTTCGAGACCCTGCCCAGGCCGAAACGCAGCCGGGTGAACTATTCGTCGGTGCGTGGGGTGCAGTTCCTCACCCCACTGTTCGAGTTCTCGGGCGCCTGCTCGGGCTGCGGCGAGACCCCCTATCTGAAGCTGCTCACCCAGCTTTTCGGCGAACGCCTACAGGTGGCCAACGCGACCGGGTGCTCGTCCATCTATGGTGGCAACCTGCCGACCACGCCGTGGGCGAAGAACGATGAGGGCCGCGGCCCAGCCTGGTCGAACTCCCTATTCGAGGACAATGCCGAGTTCGGCCTGGGTATGCGGTTGGCTGCCGACCTGCACAACGAACTCGCCCGCAAGCGGCTGGAGGAATTGCGCACCCAGATCGCCGACGACGAACTGGTCGATGGCCTGCTGCATGCCCCGCAACAGACCATGTACGAACTGCGCGCCCAGTACCGTCGCCAGGAGAGGCTCAAGGCCCGGCTCGCCGACCTTGAGGGTCCCCTGGTGGAGGACCTCAAGTCGGTCGCCGATCACCTGATGCGGCGCTCGGTCTGGATCATCGGCGGCGACGGCTGGGCCTATGACATCGGTTCGGCGGGGCTGGACCACGTGCTGGCCTCCGGCCGCAACGTAAACATCCTGGTGATGGACACCGAGGTGTATTCCAATACCGGCGGGCAGTCGTCCAAATCGACCCCGTTGGGGGCGATCGCCAAGTTCGCCACCGCGGGCAAGACGACCCACAAGAAGGACCTGGCCATGCAGGCGGTCGCCTACGGCCATGTCTATGTGGCCCGGGTGGCGATGGGCGCCGACCCACAGCAGACGTTGAAGGCCTTCCGCGAGGCGGAGGCCTACGACGGTCCGAGCCTGATCATCGCCTACAGTCACTGCATCAGCCACGGCTTCGACATGCGTAAGGGCCTGGACCAGCAATACAAGGCAGTGGCCTGTGGCCACTGGCCGCTGATGCGTTTCAACCCGGTGCTGCGCGAAGAGGGCAAGAACCCCTTCCTGCTGGATTCCCCCCGGCCTCGGATCTCGCTGCGCGACTACCGCGCCGGCGAGTTGCGTTACAAGATACTGGCCCAATCCGACCCGGCCGAGGCCGAGCGCCTGCTGGACATCGGCGAGCAGCACGTCCGGCGGCGCTACGCCGAATATGAGCAGCTGGCCAGCCGGCCAGCCGAAACGTTCACCGCGGATGCGCGAAGGGAGCTTTGAGATGGTGACCGTCAACCCCCGGACTAGCCGCTGCGAGGCCTACCCGGCCGGGCATTGGGCAGGAGTTCCGAGATGGTGAACATCGACCCCGAGGCCCTGCGAGCGGCAGCCGAATCGGCACGGCAGAAATCCCAGTTGGGCAGCAGCGCTACCGATCAGCTGGCCCCGGGTGGGTCGATCGTGGTGTCTCCCGAGCCCCTGCAATCCCAGCGATCCGCGCGATCCCAGCCTCCCGGTCAGCCCGGGACGACAGATCTGCGCACCCGCTATATGGGGCTGTGGCTGGAGAACCCGGTGGTGGCCTCGGCGGGTCCGCTGAGCCAGTCGGTCGCCGGCATCGAGGAGCTCGCCGCCGGTGGGGTCGGGGCGATCGTGATGTACTCGCTGTTCGAAGAACAGATCCGCCACGAGAAAATGCGCGCCCAGGAGCTGATCGATCTGCACACCGAAAGCTTCGCCGAGGCGCTCGGCTATTTCCCGACCGAGCCCAGCAACGAATCCGGGCTTACCAGGAAGTACCTGGACACGCTGGAGAAGGCCGCCGGACGCATCCGGATCCCCTTGATCGCCAGCCTCAACGGCTCCGCCGCCGGCGATTGGACGGGCACGGCCCGCCGATTGCAGGACGCCGGCGCGGCCGGCATCGAGTTGAACGTGTATTACGTGCCCGGCAATATCCACGACGATGCCCGGGAGGCGGAACAGCGTCACCTGGAGATCCTGGCCGAGGTGAAACAGCAGGTCGGGGTCCCGGTCGCGATGAAGCTGAGTCCCTATTTCTCCAGCTTCGGCCAGTTGGCCACCAGACTGGACGATGCCGGGGTGGACGCACTGGTGCTGTTCAATCGCTATCTGCAACCCGATATCGATCTGGATACCCTAACGGTTGTTCCCGGATTCGAACTCAGTACCCCAGCCGAGGCGAAACTGCCCCGGAGCTGGATTTCGGCGCTCCACGGCCGCGTCCGGGCCTCGCTGGCCGCCACCACCGGTGTCGAAACCGTGGAGGACATCGTAAAGTACCTGCTCGCCGGGGCGGATGTGGTGATGACCACCGCGGCCCTGGTGCGGCACGGCGCCGACTACGCCGGCCAATTGGTCGATGGGGTGCAATCCTGGTTGAATCGCAAACAGCTGACCTTGGCCAGGGTGCGCGGCCTGCTCGCGGTACCGGCCGAGGCCGAGGGGGATGCCTACGCCCGCGCCGGCTATGTGTCCGGCCTGGAACGGGCCAAGAGGATCCATACCCGCTGATCGGCTTGTCCGAGGCGCCGGCCCGGGCCGGCGCCTCTCTCCCCCGCCCGGGTTCACTCCCCCGGTCTGCCGAATCGGCAGGGCCGGCTGATCGCGGTAGGCCACGTCCGCAGAACGACAGCGACCCAGCCGAGGCTGGCTGTCGGCTTGGCGAATCGGGCCGGGGCGCTCGGCGGGGCGCACGCGGCTCAGCCGCCGGCCAGGCGACCGGGACGCCAGGTGCGCAATCGCAGGGAATTGGTGACCACGAAGACCGAACTGAAGGCCATCGCCGCGCCCGCGAGCATCGGAGTCAGGTAGCCGAACGCGGCGATCGGGATGGCGACCACGTTGTATCCGAAGGCCCAGAACAGGTTGCCGCGGATGGTGTTCAGCGTCCGCCGCGACAGTCGCAGCGCCGTCACCACCAGCCGCAGGTCGTGACGCATCAGGGTCAGTTCGGATGCCGCGATCGCCGCGTCCGTGCCGGAACCCATCGAGATGCCCAGATCGGCCTTGGCCAGCCCGGCGGCATCGTTGACTCCGTCTCCTACCATCGCTACCTTGTGGGCGCCGCCGGCCTGCAACTCGGCGATCACGATGTACTTGTCGGCCGGCAGCACCTCGGCGTGTACCTCGTCGATGCCGACCCGGGCCGCCACCTGCTCGGCGGCCGCCCGGCCATCGCCGGTGATCATCACCGTCCGCAGGCCCAGCCCGCGCAGGCTGGCCACCGCCGCGGCGGCATGCTCGGTAAGTTCATCGGCCACCGTCAGCAGGCCGAGGACGCGGCCATCCAGCGCCACGAACACCGCGCTGGCCCCCTGCTGGGCGGCCTGCCCGGCGGCTAGCCCCAGGCCGGCGGGCACCGTTAGTCCTTCGGCGGTCAGCAGGGCGCGATTGCCGGCGATGGCCGGCCGGCCGGCAAGCCGGGCGCGGACGCCGCGGCCCGGGATGTTCTCGAATCCTTCGATGGGCCCGGCATCGGCCGGGCAGGCGTCCGCCACGGCGCGCGCGATGGGATGCTCGGAACCGGATTCCAACCTGGCCGCCACCGCCAGCAACTCGTCTTGTCCCACCCCATCGGCTGGCAGCACATCGCGTACCCGCATCCGGCCGGCGGTGATGGTGCCGGTCTTGTCCATGGCGATGGTGTCGATGCGGTGGGCCTGTTCCAGGGCGTGCGGGCCACGGATCAGGATGCCCAGTTGGGCGCCGCGCAACGAGCCGGCCAGCAGTGCGGTGGGGGTAGCCAGCCCGAGTGCGCAGGGGCAGCTGATGATCAGCACCGCCACCGCCGCGGTCACCGCGAAGGTGGCGCCGGCACCGGCGATCAGCCAAGCCACCAGGGTCAGCGCCGACAGCCCGATGACCGTCGGTACGAACACCCCCGAGATCTTGTCGGCCAGATCTTGGGTGCGGGACTTGCCGGTCTGGGCGAGTTCCACCAGCCGGGCCATCTGGGCCAGTTGGGTGTCGGCGCCCACCGCGGTGGCCCGCACGGCCAACAGCCCGGTGGTATTGATGGCGGCCCCGACCACGATCGATCCCGGACCCACCTCGACGGGCAGCGATTCCCCGGTGATCACCGAGTTGTCCAGCGCCGAGCGGCCCTCGACCACCACGCCGTCGGTGGCGACCTTTTCGCCGGGCCGCACCACGAACTCGTCGCCGACCCGCAGCCCTTCGATGGGGATGGTGGCCTCCCCCGCCTCTCCGGGGCGGCGCACCCGGACGGTTCGGGCACCCACCTCGGCCAGCGCCCGGAGCGCCTGGCCCGCGTCCTGCCTGGAGGTGGCCTCGATATAGCGGCCCAGCAGGATGAAGCAGATGATGCCCACCGAGGCCTCGAAGTAGATGGTCGTCAACCCGTGTTCGCGGCCGAGGGCTAGCGTCCACTGGTGGGTCATGCCGATCCGGCCGGCCGAGCCGAATAGCATGGCGGCCAGCGACCACAGATAGGCCGCAGTGGTGCCCAGCGAGATGAGGGTGTCCATGGTGGACGCACCGTGCCGCAGGTTGACCAGCGCCGATTTGTGGAACGGCCAGGCGCCCCAGAGCACCACCGGAGTGGCCAATGCCAGGCTGGCCCACTGCCAGCCGGGAAACTGTAGGGGCGGAATCATCGCCAGTACCACCACCGGGATGGCCAACGCGGCGCAGCCGGTCAACCGGCGGCGGAGTCCGGCCGCCCGGTCGATCGGTGGGTTGGCCGGGGTCGGCACCGAAGCGTCGTAGCCGGCCTGCTGAATGGTGCGGATCAGGTCGGCCACGCCCAATCCGGGGGGCACCACCAGGTGGGCCTTCTCGGTGGCGTAGTTGACGCTGGCCTGCACTCCGGGCAGCTTGTTCAGCTTCTTCTGGATGCGTGCCGCGCAGGATGCGCAGGTCATCTGTTGGACATCCAACTCCACTAACCGGCCCGCGATCCCGGTCGCGGAATCGGTTTCGGTGGTGCCGGTGGCCGACGTGGGCCCGGGTGGTGGCATGGTCATCGGGCGGGGGTCACCTGGTAATCGCCGGCTTCGGCGACCGCGGCGGCGACCAGCGCAAAATCGGGTTCGGTTTCGGTGGTGAGGCGCAGTTCCCCGGCCTGGTTCAGTTGCACCTGGCTGACACCTGGCAGGGCTTCGAGTTCCTCGGTGACCGCGCGTACGCAATGACCGCAGGTCATGCCGGTGACCAGATAGTTCGTGATCATGGGGTTTCCTTTCGAGGGTCGGTGCCGGCCGGGCCGGCACGGGTTCGGTTCGCCGTTCAGGACTTGACCAGGCGGGCGATGGCCCGGTTGGCCTCGGCCAGTCTCTCGGCCGCTGCGGAGTCGCCCTGCTGGGCAGCCTCCAGCACACAACTGCTCAGGTGCTCGGCCAGCAGCCCGAGCGCCACAGATTGCAGGGCCTTGGTGGCGGCGGATACCTGGGTGAGGATGTCGATGCAGTATTGCTCCTGCTCCAGCATGCGGGCGATACCGCGCACCTGGCCTGTTATCCGATTCAGTCGCTTCAGGTAGGCGTCCTTGTCGGCCAGATACCCGTGCCGATGGCCGGGCAGGTGGCAGCGCGGTGCTGGTTCGAGGGGCTTCACATCATCGCAATATACCCCCCTAGGGTATATTCGACAAGCAGGTTCGATCGCTGCCATGGTCGCGGGTCCCACAGGCCACCGCTTCCGGCATCGATCCCCGGTAGCCGCCGGGATTCCGGCGGCCGGCAAGCTGTCCGGCGCCAGGACGCAGCACCGCGGTGGCCCGGCGCGCCGTATCCGGCGGTCCAAGGTCGAGATGCCCGGGACCAGGCATCCGCACCCGGCGGGGCCGGGCGGCGACCATCCCACAGCCGGCCCCAGGCAGCGCTGCCCTGCGCCATCGAACTCTCCACAACCCCTGTGGATACGCTTCCCGGCGACCGGGAGATCCGGATTCGGCGGAAACCGCCACGGGCTGCCGTCAAGGCCCCCACCGGCACTTCGCATCGATCGTTCTGGATGCATCTTGTGATTTGAATCACCTTGTAGCCGTGTAATTGAACCTAAGATCAATGTGATGCCAGGCCAGTCACGCACACACCTTTCCACCGGCGGCACGGCGCGTTCCACAGCCCTGGAGCACTATCCACAGGGCCTGTGGATAACTATGCGGCCGATTGGGTGCCAAACCCGGAGAATCCTGGTAGGGTGCCGCCGCTGCATGCGCACGGGTAGCCCATCGCCGGCCGGCCGCGGCGGGGACGCCGTTTACCTGCCCGCGGGGAACTCCCGGCCGAGCCGCAATAGCCTGTAATCGGATGAAGCCGTTTCCGCCTACCCACGGGGGACCCCCATGTACGATGACGAGCCGCCGCCTGAGCCCAGCGGGGTGGATCGCACCCCACCCCAGGACTTTGCCGCCGAGCAGGGCGTGCTAGGCGCCATGCTGATGAGCAAGGACGCCATCGCCGAGGTGATCGAGGTGGTCAGGCCGATCGACTTCTATCGTCCGGCGCATGAACTGATCTACCAGACCATCATCGACCTGTACGGGCATGGCGAGCCGGCCGATCCGGTGACCGTGGCGGCCGAACTCGAACGCCAGGGCACGCTGACCCGGGCCGGCGGATACGTCTACCTGGCCGATCTGCTGTCCACCATCTCGGTAGCCGCCAACGCGGCCTACTATGCCGAGATCGTGCGCGATAAGGCGGTGCTGCGGCGGCTGGTGGACGCGTCCATCAAGATCGCCCAGCTCGGCTACCGGGGTCAGGGAGAGGTCACCGACATCGTCGACATGGCCCAGCAGACCATCTACGAGGTTTCCGAGGGCAAGACCAGCGAGGACTACAAGCCGCTGCGTGAGCTGCTCGAACCCACCTATGACGAGATGGAGGCGATCGGAGCACACGGCGGCGGGCTGTCCGGCATTCCCACCGGCTTCGCCAAGTTCGACGACCTGACCAACGGGCTCCACGGCGGGCAGATGGTCATCATCGCCGCCCGCCCGGCGGTGGGCAAGTCCACCCTGGCGCTCGACTTTGCCCGCTCGGCGGCCATCAAGAACCGGCTGGCAACGGCTTTCTTCAGTCTAGAGATGAGTCAGACCGAGATCGTGATGCGCCTGCTGGCGGCCGAGGCCGGGGTACTGCTGCACCACATCCGCAATGGACAGCTCAGCGAGGACGATTGGGGACGCATCATCGCGCGCACCAACGCCTTACAGGATGCGCCGCTGTTCATCGACGATTCGCCGAATCTGACGATGATGGAGATCCGGGCCAAGGCGCGCCGGCTCAAACAGCGCCACGACCTGCGCTTCGTCGTGATCGACTACATGCAGTTGATGAGCTCGGGTAAGAAGGTCGAGAGCCGCCAACTGGAGGTCTCGGAATTCAGCCGGCAGATCAAGCTGCTCGCGAAGGAACTCGACATCCCCGTGCTGGCTCTCAGCCAGCTCAACCGCGGCCCCGAACAGCGGCAGGATAAGAAACCGATGATGAGCGATCTGCGCGAGTCGGGCTCGCTGGAGCAGGACGCCGATATCGTCATCCTGCTGCATCGCGAGGATCTCTACGACCGGGACAACCGTCCCGGGGAGGCCGACCTGATCATCGCCAAGCATCGCAATGGCCGCACCGACACCATACCGGTCTCCTTTCAGGGCCACCTGAGCCGTTTCGTGGACATGCCCGACTGAGCCGGTGCCGAGATGCAGCGGGCCGTCCGGCGCTATCCAGGCTCGTCGGACAGCCGGTGCGGCCGCCGGTGCGCCTGGGCACCGGCAGGCTTCGGGGTGCCGCCGCAGGGATACCGCCGGGACCGCGAACCGGCCCCCGGCGCCGGGGAGAATAATGGGGCTGCGCGGCCGCCGAGCCGCGGCAGGTCCCGGGAAGACGACAGCGTTCTGGATCGCGGAGGGGAAGCCGCCATGTGGGAAACCATCGGGTGGATCGGCTCGGGCATCGTGGTCATCTCGATGCTGCAACAGCGCATCACCCGGCTGCGGCTGATCAACCTGGCCGGCTGCCTGGTTTCGCTCGCCTATGCGGTGGCGATCGCCGCCTGGCCACTGGCAGGCCTGAATGCCGTGCTGGCCGGCATCCAGATCGTCCATCTCCACCGGCTGTGGGCCACCCGCCATGACGCAGCCAGCTATACGGTGGTGCGGGTCGACCCACACGATGACATCGTGGCCCATGTGCTGGCCCGGCATGCCGCCGACATCAAACGCTGGTTTCCGCAGTTCACCGCCGCGACCGAGACGACGCTGGCCCATCTGGTGCTCAATGCGGACACCGTGGTGGGTATCCAGCTGGCCACCCGGCACGGCGATGTCGCCCAGCTGGCGGTGGACTATGTGATCCCCGCCTACCAGGATCTGACTCCCGGCGAGTTCATCTTCCGCCGATCCGCCCTGTGGCGCGAACTCGGGGTTCGTCTGGTGCGCAGCCCCCGCAACGGTCCCGACTACTACGCCAGGCTGGGTTTCACCCGGCGGGGCGACCACTATGAGCTGACGCTTGCCCAAAGCGGGCATGCCACACCGCCCGGCCGGCCCGCCGGGGACGTCTCCGGTAAAGGGTGACCACGACCGGCGGCCGATACGGCCCGGGCCGGGCAGCGCCCGCCGATCCGGCCGTCCTATGCCAGGGCGGTATCGACCGGGCGCCCAGCCAGTACCGCCGCCTCCAGGGCCAGCAGCCGGCGTTTGATGGATAACCCACTGGCATAGCCGGTCAGCGACCCATCCCCGCCAATCAGTCGATGGCAAGGCACTATTATGCTCCACGGGTTACGTCCCGTGGCCGCGCCGACAGCCCGGCAGGCCCGGGGCCGCCCGATATCGCGCGCCAGTTCGCCATAGCTGGCCGTCTGCCCGTAGCCGATCTGCCGCAGCCCGGCCCAGACCGCCCGCTGGAAGCCGGTACCCCGGGGCGCCAGCTCGACATCGAAGCTGCGCCGGCGGCCGGCAAAGTATTCGCCCAGCTGCCCGATCACCCCGGCGGCCGCGGTGTCATCTAGGTCGCCGAACAGTCCGGCGTCCGGTTCATGACGCTGACCTACCAGGTAGATCCCCACGAGCCGATCCCGGGAATCGACCACCACCCGGTATTCGCCCACTGGTGTGCGCGCGATGCGGAATCGATTCATCGGTTCGGCTCCATTCGGTTGGTGGGATACTGCGGATCGACGGCCCATGGATACCGGTGGCTTGGCCGCACCGGGGCGTCGGTTCGCTGGCACGAGCCGCCGGGCGGCCGAGGCCGGCCAGGCCGATCGACCCCCAGTGCTGCGACCGGGCCGGGCAGCGCGGTCCGCGAACCGATCCTGTGGCCATCGTAGCGGCCGACGGCAACCAAGACCCGCTGGGTCGGCGCCGCCGGGCCAGCCCAGCGGTCTGCCCCACCTGCCGGCTGAAAACAGCCCAGGCCAGCCGCCCACCCGGTCGTCCCGGCCCGGTCCGTCAGGGCCCGGGACGAGACAAGGCCGGGCCGCACGACATCGCATGGCAGTCTGGAGGTCATGGCACATCCGGTCTTCGGCACCTTGACACCGATGCCGGCCGCCGGGCATCCCGAGTTGCTCAACCCCGCGACCCACGCCGCAGTGCTGGCGCACCTACCCGATGCCCTGGTGGCCCCGATAGATCCCGAGCTGGCCGATACGGCTGCGATGTGCGCGGCCTATGGCGTCCCACCAGAGGTTTCGGCGAATGTGGTGCTGATAACCGGCAAGCGGGCCGGCCAGACCAGACAGGTGGCCTGCCAGGTGCTGGCCACCCACCGGGTAGACGTCAACGGCCGGGTGCGCCGGGCATTGAACGTACGCAAGGCGTCCTTCGCAGCCATGGCCGAGGCGGTGGCGGCCTCGGGCATGGCCTACGGCGGGATCACCCCGGTAGGGCTACCCGGCGACTGGCCGGTCTGGGTGGACGGCGCGGTCGCCGACTGCGCCTGGATCTGCTTGGGCTCCGGGGTGCGCGAGTCGAAGCTATTCATGCCCGGTGCCGACCTGTTGAAGCTGCCCACCGCCATCCGCGTGGCCGGATTGGCCCACCCGGCCGGCTGACCCGGGTGGCGACCGCCATGGCATTCCCGACCCCGAGCACAAAGGAGCCCCACGATGAACACCGACTACTGCGTAGTCCTGATCACCACACCCGATGAGGGCCTGGCCCATCGAATCGCCGATCTGCTGGTGACCGAGAACCTGGCGGCCTGCGTACAGACCGCGCCAATAGACTCGATCTACCGTTGGTCAAGTGAGATTCACCGGCACCCGGAGGTGTTGCTGCTAGTCAAGACGCGCACCGCCGTGTTACCGGAACTGATCGCCGCGGTTCGCGAATTGCACGTCTACGATGCGCCCGAGATCGTGGCGCTGCCCATCGTCGGCGGGGCGGCCGACTACCTGAACTGGGTGGACGACCAGACCCGTCCGGTGCATCGCTGAGCCGGGAACCGGCCGGCATGCCCAATCGGCTGCGATCCCGGTAGGACGCGAAGCGCGCGCTGCACGCTTCGCGATTCAGGGCGAAACGCCACCGAAGCGGCCGGTTGCGCCCTGGCCGGCGAGTGCCCCGAGGCCGGCGTGGCCGCGGCCGGGGCCGGGCGCGGGACGCCGCCTGGTGCACCGGCCGGCCCGCCGGGCTCGAACGGGGGTTTAGGCCATGCCAGGGGTCGCGCCGGTGACGGCTCACCGAATCCGCGCCTACTCGTACATCACATAGGACGGCACCGGGTTGAGGCCCAGCACTTCTTCGGGACTCATCACCACGCCGCTGGCGTTCGCATCCTCTTCGAAGAAGAGTTTGAAGCCCATGAACACGAAGGGGGGCACCTCGGCCTTGACCCGCTCATAGGTGGCGATCTTGTCGGCCGGTGAGCCGATGCCGTCCACGCTTTTGATGGCGACCACTCCGGGACGCTGCTGCAGCGCCCACTCGTTGGTGATGATCTCGGGATGCAGGATGTGGTAGAGCATCACCTTCTCCGGCAGGTTGCGCTCCCTGACCAGGCCGTCCAGGTAGGCCGAGACCCGATCCAGTTCTTCTCCCGAGGTGGAACCGAAGCTTTGCATCGGGATCTCGCCCGGTTTCATCGCCCATTCGGGATCGAGCGCCACACCGACATCGGGCTGGATCAGATAGGGCTCCAGCGCCTGCAATTCGGTGAGGAAGTCGGAATGCCCGGGCTGGATGTCGAGCAGCAGCAGGGCATTGTTGGCCCGGGCCACCGTCAGCCAGCTGTCGATGATGGCCGGATCGGTCCGCTCGCGCCACATGCCGTCCGGCCCGGGGGCCGGGGCCACCGTCACCGTGATCAGTTCCATCACGGGCATGATCTGGGCATCGGTGCCATAGGGCTGGCAGGTCTGATGTAGTTCCACCATGCGTTCGTTGATATCGCCGATACCCAGCCGGCCCTGACCGCTCGCCCCCGGATAGCCCACGAACCCGCACAGCCGGTACTGCGGGAAAAGCCGCCGACCGCCATTCGGCAGTTCGAGGCTGGGAGCCGGGGCGGTGGTGCCCGGCTGCGGGGATTGGCTGGGGCGTTGTTCCGGGGGAGATTGGTTCGGAGCCTGTTCCTGGGGGGATTGGGACATCTCGTTGCCCGATGCCGAGTTGCCGGGAGCCTGTGAGCCGCCGGAGCAACCCACCAACAGCAGCGTCGCAACGAGCAGAGCAGCTATTCGTCGGGACATGATCCCCAGTAGAACATATCTGCGGGTTCTCCCCTAGGAGATAGTCCTTGCCGCTAGTCAACAGCGGTTCACATTTGAGAATGATTCTCGTTATATTACGTCTATGCGTCCCAACCACAGACTCCTTGTATCCCTGGCCGCACTACCGCTGCTGGCGCTGGCCGGCTGCGGCGGCTCCACCGGCCCGGCCTCGCCCTCGGCCGAGGCTTCCGGCAAGACCGGCTCCCCGGCCGCCGCCGGCCACGACGGGCATGACCACGAAGCCGAAGGCGATGCGACCGAGACCGCTGAGGCCAGCCCCCGGCTGGCGGTCGGCACCGCGACCGGCATCGTCCTACTGGACGAGCACCTGAAAGTCCTGGCCACCTACGAGACGACCGCCCGGCCGGCCCTGACCACCGCAAGCGATGGCCGGCACGTCCTGGCCGTGCAGACCGAGGCCGGCACAGTCAACGTGTTAGACACCGGCACCTGGGCGCAGGGGCATGGCGACCACTTCCACTACTACGTGACCGAGCCCGAGATGCTTGCAGACTCCCTGGCAGGCGGCCGGCCCATCCATGTGGTACCCAACGCCAAGGCCGGGGTCACCACGGTGTTCTTCGACGCCGACGGCAAGGCCCAGGTACTGGATACCGAAACCCTAAGGCATGCGGAGCTTCACGGTCTGGCCACCATCGATTCCAAGGGCCCGCATCATGGGGTGGTTGTACCGCAGAGCGACCGATCCTGGCTGGTCACCCAGCCGGCCGGTACCGACGGCGGCACCCCGGATACGGTGGACCGCACCACCGCGGATGGCACCGTCCGGCAGACCTTCGATTGCAAGGGACTGCATGGTGAGGTGGTGGTCGGCAATACCACCGCCTTCGGCTGCGCTGACAAGGTGCTGATCGTACGCGAAGGCCAGGCCACCGATGTCGCCTATCCCGACGCCTCCGGAGAGCGCGTGGGCGGCATCGTCTCGGACGCCAAGGCCACCACGTTCGTGGGCGACTACGCGTCCGACAGCCTGCTGTTTGTGAGCAACGACACCGCCACCGTGGTCAACGTGGGCACCGAATACAGCAATATCGCCGTCACCGCCGACGATCGTTTCGTGGTGCTGGGCACCGACGGCAAGCTGCGTCTCTACGACAGGGCCGGCACCGAATTGCAGACCATCGAGGTGACCGGCGCCTGGACCAAGCCGAGCGGGCACGGCGGCATCTCCCCCAAGATCACCGCCGGCGTGCTGAAGGCGGCCAACATGGTGTGGGTCACCGAACCGGGCGCCAACAAGGTGCACGCGGTCGATCTGTTCGCCAACACCGTCACCGGCGTCGAGGTGGCCGGTCAACCGAGTTCGGTCGCCGTGGCGAACGCGGCGGAATAGCCGAGATCACCACCACCGGCGACCCGGCAGCCGCCACGGCCTCCAGGTCATCGGGCCGCCGGGAGCCGGGTGCCCGGCAGGCATGGGTACCCGGCCCCGGCATGCCCGAGCGGCATCTGCCCTGCTCAGCGCACCTCGCGCAGTTCGCAGACGAAGACCAGCGCCTCGTCCGGCCCGATCACCCCCGGGATGCCCCGGGCCCCATAGGCCTGGTCGGCGGGAATCACCAGCTTGCGGCGGCCACCGACCCTCATGCCGGCCACCCCGTCGTCCCAGCCCTTGATCACCTGTCCGGTCCCGAGCCGGAAGGCCAGCGGCTCGCCGCGGTTGTATGATGCATCGAATTCGCGCCCCGAGCCGAAACCAACCCCCACATAGTCGACCAGCACGGTGGCACCCACGATGGCCTCGGCACCGTCCCCGACGACTTCGTCGACTATTTGCAGTTCGGTGGGCGCGGCTCCGCTGGGCAGGTCAACATGCGGTTTGTCGGTCATGGCCCCAACCTACCCGACGGCTTCAAGGCGCCTGGATCCGAACCGGGATGCGCCGGGAACCCAACGTCCCGGGCGCCGAAGAGAACCGGCCGGCTAGCCCGGTGCCGCAGACCGCACAGTTCCCCCGGGAATCGCAGTTGTAGCTCTGGATCGTGTAACGATCGCGTCTGATCACCGGGGAATCGCAATTCGGGCAGTAGGTGGTCTGCCCATCGGGATCATGCACATTGCCGGTGTAGACATACCGCAGGCCGGCCTCCAAACCGATCAACCGGGCCCGGGCCAGGGTCCGCGGCGGGGTCGGCGGCAATGTCCGCATCCGGTAGTCGGGATGAAAAGCGGTGAAGTGCAGCGGCACATCGGAGCCGAGCTCGTCATGGATCCAACGACACATCTCACGCAGGTCGCTGGAGGCATCGTTGTGGCCGGGGATCAGCAGACAGGTCAGTTCGGTCCACACCCGGGTCTGATGGATCAGATAGTTGATCGTGTCCAGCACCGGCGCCAGCCGTCCCCCGATCACCTGCCGGTAGAAGCTGTCCGAGAAGCCCTTCAGGTCGACGTTCGCGGCGTCCATCGCCCCGAAGAAGTCCTCGCGGGCCCCCGGGTTGATATAGCCGGCCGTCACCGCGATATTCGCGACACCGGCCTGGCGGCAGGCCCGGGCCACGTCGATGGCGTACTCCGCGAAGATGATCGGGTCGTTGTAGGTGTAGGCCACCGCCGCGCAGCCACACCTGATCGCCGCCTCGGCGATCTCGGCCGGGCTGGCCTCGTCCGCGAGCCGGTCCATCTCGCGGGACTTCGAGATGTCCCAGTTCTGGCAGAATTTGCAGCTCAGATTGCACCCAGCGGTGCCGAAGCTCAGCACACTGCTGCCCGGCAGGAAATGGTTGAGCGGCTTCTTCTCGATCGGGTCGATGCAGAACCCGGACGATCGGCCATAGGTGGTCAGCACCAGCCCGCCGGCCACGTTCTCCCGAACGAAGCAGAAGCCTCGCTGGCCCGGGCGCATCCGGCAGGTGCGCGGGCACAGCTCGCACTGGACGCGCCCATCGTCGGTGGGTCGCCAGTATCTCGCCGGATGGTCCACCGCCTATCGGCTCCTTTCGCCGGAACTCAACCTGCGCTCGGTCGGCCGGCCGTTGTCACTCGGGTAGGTGCTCCTCTTTCCAGGCCTGGACGCGGTAGCGTTCCAGCGCCACGCCGTCTTCCCAGCCGGCCAGGCCGGCCTTCTCGCACAGTGCACGCAGGAAAGCCGCCGGCTTGGGCAGCTGCTTCCAGACCTGCGGCAGGAAGGTGGCCCGGTGGCCGTCCCGTTGCAGGGTCACCCCGTCTATCCCTGGTTGCAGTTGGCGCTGGGCATCGGCCAGGCCGGTGAACTCGATCCGTTCGGGGGCGGTCAGCACGGATACCTCGATGGTCGTCTGCGAGAACTCGCCTTGGGTGAGCGGCGGGAAACGGCGGTCCTGGAAAGCGGCCCGGCGGGCATTCTGCTGGACGTCGATGCCCAACGGCTGGTAGGCCAGCAGGCTTCCTATGCAGCCGCGCAGTTGACCGTCGATGGTCAAGGTGACGAAACTGGCCCCCGGCTCACCCAGCCAGGCTGCCGAGGGTTCCGGCCGGCTCAGATCGAACTCGGCGGCGATGGCAGCCCGGGCCAATGGCAGCAGCACCCGGCCGGCGTCCTCAGGCAACATGGGTATCCTCCTGATACCAGCCGATCGCGGCATAACCCACCACCCGGCTGCGATCGCCCGCGGTGTCGCCGGAATTGCAGGCGGCCAGTAGCCGGGGCTCGAGCTCCCGGATCCCGGTGGTGGCCAGGAAGCCGTTCAGCGCACGCACGCCACAGGCCCGGGCGTCCTGGGCGATCGGCTCGCCGCGCAGGATGGTGTCGATCGTCTCGGCATCCACCTGCCTGGCCTGCTCGTAGGCCAAATAGTGGGACAGGTCCGAACTGATCACGATCAGGGTCTCCGGGCCGCCCCAGGCCGCGTCCAGCACCTCGCCCACCTGCCCGGGTGGCAGATCGCCAACCGCCAGCGGCACCAGTTCGAACTCGCCCAACAGCACCTGCAGGAAGGGCAATTGCACCTCTAGGGCGTGTTCCTCGGCATGTACATCGGGCCGGACGCCGACCTGGTCGAAATCCGCCAGCCGTTCACAGGCGGCGGTATCCACCGGGATCTCGCCCAACGGGGTGGCGAATGCGTCCACGCCCGGCAGCGCAATGCCCCGGATACCCACCCGATGGGTCGGGCAGGCCACTACGACACGCGAGATCGGCTGGGTTTCGGGATGCAATGCGGCATAGCCATGGGCCGCGGTCGAGCCGGAGTAGATATACCCAGCATGCGGGCTGATAAGGGCTTTCGGGGCCTGGTTGGGCAGCACGGGCCGGGCATCGGCCAGCAATTCGCGCACCATGGCGTCCAACGCGGCTGACGCAGCCGGATAGAACGAACCGGCAACGGCGGGTGGTCTGGTCGTCATTGGTCACCTCCCAGTTGGGCCAGCCTATCGCGCCGGGGGCCGTCGCGACGGTCCGATTCTGCGCAACCGCCGGCCGGCCCGGCCCGGAATTCCCGGCTACGGGGCAAGGGCGTGCTCCACACCGTCCAGTACCACGTGCAGCTTCCTGGCGAACCAGTCGGGCGGCGCTGTGTCCAAGGCCGCGGCCATGGCGGCTTGGACGAGCCGGCGTTCCTGCTGGGTGGCTGGCCGGGCGTTTTGCGAAGGCGCCTGGTTCGGGTAATCGTCGGGGTAGTCGGTCAGATGCTCGCTGCCGGCATCCGGATTGGCCCAGTCGAACCGCTCGATGTCGCTGCGTGTGTCGGTGACCATGTCGAATACGACATCGCAGGCCAGCACCGCGTTGATGGGGGTGAAGCCCTGCCTGAGCAGGATCGCGCACAGGTCGTCGGTCAATCGCATCCGGTTCAATGGCAGGATACCCCGCGTCGCCTCGCTCGCCGCGCCCGGATTATCGGCCCACAGCTGCCACAGGGTGAGCGCGTACTGGGTCATGACGTGCCGCCAGTGGCCATCGCGGGATGGCCAAGGGGCGTACTCGAGAAGGCGGCTGATTCCCATCCGGACCAACTCGTCGCGGTCGGCGGCATACCGATAGAGGGTGGTATGGCCGACACCGAGACGATCCCGCACGGCGGCCATCGTCAGGTTCTCAAACCCCACCTCGATCACGACCCGAGCGATCTGGGCGCGGGTCAGCGCGGGTGGGCGGCCCATACGTGCCGGCGTCATGGCCGGTTGACGGCCTCGGCGACCGGCTCGGCTGCCCGCCCGGGCAGGTCCTTTGCCCGGACGAGCAGCAGGCTGGCCAGGCCACTGAGCACGGCGGCGGTACCGGCGATGAACAGCACCTGGACCAGCCCGGTGGTGAAGGCCGCTCGCGCGAGGGCCTCATCGAGAGATCCGGAGGCGGTCAGCTGCCGGATTCGTCCCGCGGCGACCGCTCGGGCAGCCTCGGGATCCGGGATTCGCGCAGCGACGACAGCGGACATGACAGCACCATAGACCGCCACACCCACCGCGGTGCCTAGGGGGAAGAAGGCGTTCGAGGCTCCCGAGGCCATGCCGGCCCGGTCGGTAGGCACCACCCCAACGGCCAGACCCATCAGATGTGGGGTGACGATGCCCGATCCGAGACCCATCAGGATCACGGCAGGCAGGAAGGCGGCCCAGCCGCTGTGCACGTCGATCCAGACGGCCGACCAGATCAGGCCGCCGCCGATCAGCACCATGCCGGTAAGGGTCAGGACCCGGACCGGTACCATCCGGGTCAGGACCCCGCTGAAGGGCGCGATCAGCAGCATGCCGGCCGACAGGATGAGCAGGATCAGGCCGATTTGGATCGGGGTGCAGTTGAGCAGGCCGGTCAGCCACAAGATGACGATGGGATACAGCCCGAAACTGGCTACCCGGGCGGCGAAGGAGAGCACGACGGCACCGGTGAAGGTGGGGATGCGGAATAGGCTCAGATCGAGCATCGCTGCCGGGCCGCGGCGATGTTCCAGGATCAGCAGGCCCGCCAGCAGCACCGGAGCGCCCAGCAGCGCGCAGCGCACATCGCCGCGTCGCCAGGTCTGGCTGGCGCCAGCCAACAGCCCATAGTTGAGTGCGAACAGCATGCCCACGGCCAGTGCCGCCCCGGCCAGATCCAGTCGGCTTCCGGGAATCGTGGGCTGTGGCCGGACCCCGATGAGCATCGTGGCAATGATGGCGATGCCCAGCGGCAGGTTGATCAGGAAGATGCTGCGCCACCCGGCAAGCTCGATGAGGCCGCCCCCGATGAGTGGGCCCAGGGCCGCCGCCGCGGCACCCATCGCGGTGATCATCCCGAAGGCACCCTGCCTGCGCCCGGGATCCTGCCCCTCGAACGCTCCCGCTATCAGGGCCAGGCCGGTGCCCATGACCAGGGAAGCCCCCACGCCTTCAAGCGTCCGGCAGGCGATGAGGAAGACCTCCCCGGGGGCGAGGACACAGCCTAGGGAGGCCAGGGTGAACACGCTCATACCGGTTACGAACACCCCGCGCCGCCCCAAGCGGTCCGACAGCGAACCGGCGCTCAGCAGCAGGGCGGCAAAGGCCAGCGTGTAGCCGTTGACGACCCATTGCAGCCCGGACAGCGCGGCGTTGAACTCGGCGCCGATCTGCGGCAGGGCCACGTTGACCACGGTCGTATCCAGCGTCATGAGCGCGGCCGATAGCCCGACGGCTAGGACGACGGGGGTGTTGGACCCCCGCCCACGTTGCGTTTCGTTCATCTGAAACCTCCGCATATCGAGTACTTTCGGTACTACTGTACCGAAAGTACTCGATGCCCTCCCCGCCCGGCCAGGACCGGTCCGCGACCGTCTGGGATATCCGCTCTTGGGGCGGGCGGGCGCGGGCCCGGCGCACCGCCGGCGAAATCGCCAAATGCCGCCCGGTCGGCCAGAATGGGGCAATGCGCATGATCACGGCTGACCGATTGGGTGGCGTCCTGGCCGGAATAACCGGCCCCGGGGACGGGCACGGGCCACGCGCGGTGGCGCCCGGCAGCTTCGCGACCCCGGTGTCCCTGCTGAACCTGATGGCCGAGCATCTGGCCGCCTGGCGGCTGTTCATCGTCAACGCCCTAGACGGCATCCCGGAGCGTGGGGTCACTCACGAGACGATCTTCGTCGGCCCCGGCATGCGCCGCTCAGCCGATCTGCGCTATTACCCCTGCCGGCTGAGCCTGGCGCCCCGGTTGTTCACCGACACCCTGCCACCCGATGTCGTCGTGCTGCACACCAGCACACCCCGGGACGGCCGGGTGTCGATGGGTATCGAGGTGCAGGTGATGACCGGCGCCCTGGAGGCCGCCCGAGCCCGGAATGCCCTGGTGATTGCCCAGGTCAACCCCAAGATGCCGTTCGTGCACGGGGACGGGGTGGTCGATCTGGCCGAGATCGACTTCGGGGTCGAGATCGACCAGGACCTACCGGTGGCGCCCCGGGCCGGTATCGATCCGGTATCCCGGCGTATCGGCCAGTCGATCGCCGCCCTGGTGCCCGACGGCGCTACGGTGCAGGCCGGTATCGGGGCACTGCCCGATGCGGTGCTGAACGAGTTGAGCGTCCGGCGGGGGTTGCGGGTGTGGACCGAACTGGTCTCGGATGGCTATCTGCGTCTCGAGCGGGCCGGTGCCTTGGATCCGGAGGTGCCGATCACGGGAACCTTCATGCTCGGCACACCGGAATTCTATGCCTGGGTGGACGACAACCCACGCGTCCGGCTGTTGCGTTGCGAGATCACCAACGATCCCGGCCGGATCGCCGAGCAGCCCGCGATGGTCAGCGTAAACACCGCCCTGCAGGTGGATTTGTTCGCCCAGAACAATGCCTCCCGGATTCGGCACCGGCCCTATTCGGGCACCGGCGGGGCGGCCGATTTCGTGGTCGGGGCGATGCGCTCGGCCGGCGGCCGCTCGATCATCGCGCTGCCGAGCTGGCACGCGAAATCCGATAGCTCCACGATCGTGCCGCAACTCGATCAGCCGGTGACCACCCTGCAACCCAGCACCGTGGTCACCGAGCAGGGCGTCGCCGAGATTTTCGGGCGCTGCCAGCGCCAACAGGCCGGCAACCTGATCGATCGGGCGGCCCATCCCGCGGCCCGCGGCGAGTTGCGGTCGGCGGCGCGCCGCCTCGGCCTGCTCTGAAACCGCAGGCTGCGGGGCCGGCGCGGCCGCCCGACGAGCTGCGACGAAGCCGGGCGCAAACCGTTTCCGCCGGGAATGGGAGGCCTATCGGGCAGCGCCCCGCCGGCCCACCGAGCCGGCGGGGCCGGCTGCCCGGTGAATTTTGTTTTAATCTGTGTCAGAGTAGTACGCAACCCATAATAGCCTATATAGAAACATACATCTACCTGCTCGTTTTTAGCTGTGGTACGAGGGGTAAAGGTAAAGTTAACCTGTTGAGGCGCTGTTACACATTGGTAAATATTCTTCGCATAATCATACTGTTCATTATTATCTATCAAAGCATCATCAGCCAATGGAACGGTTGTCCCTCTTCTATAAATGAGAACATTAGCAGCATCGGATGGATCTATTAAGGCTTTGAGGGAAGCTATGGTCGTGAGCTGGCAACCTACATCACCTAAATTTTTAACTGTTACACCTGTCTCTCCCTTTATAGTAACTTTGATAG
>ERZ773068.95-NODE-95-length-46400-cov-4.059726_pt1 | contig 46400 bp, 76 predicted proteins | sample MGYA00580620_ERZ773068 | MGnify/ENA primary metagenome ERZ773068 (study PRJEB29015, sample SAMEA2737983) | human oral metagenome | biome: human oral; feature: human-associated habitat; material: dental | place: China | collected 2101 ... | reverse complement strand
TTTCTTGTTCGGCGGCCATATTGACACCAAAATAGGTTAGAGTATAATACGATATTTACTGGCTTTACTAAGCCAACATGTCTAGTAAAGCTTATTTTAAGGCATTCCATGCGGTTCTTCCTTTACTAGCTTTACTAAACGGTCTGTGCTAGTAAAGAAGCGAATGAGAACGAATATCAACTAGGAACGATCGTGACACAATGTAAAGTTAAGTGTGCCTGCAACCAGCAGGTCTTGTTCATCGAGAATGTAGAAGATGGTGTCTTGGACGTAGAGAGCTTGCGTCGGTGCGGTTATGATGTTATGATAGCGTCATCGTTGGACAATGAAGGAAACCTACCAAATGGACCGTGTTTTGACAACCCCGACTGCTGTTTTGCAAAGAATTTCAGTTTCCAAGCGGGGAAGCAGCAAGTCGATATTCACCAGCCAAGAGGCTGCCCTACTGGAATCAGTGAAGTATTACACCACCGAAGCTCTGGTGAAGGCCAAGCCGATCATGAAGCGTCGGGGTCCAGTGCCGATCTGGATCAGATTGAATGGTAGGTTCACCACCACGGCTGGCAAGGCACAAGTGTACCTTGACATGTCGAAGGGTCGCCGCGAGTATTACTATACGCTCGATGCGAACGGCAAGGATTCTCAATTCCTGATTGATACGGTGTATCACGAAGTGGCCCACATCCTCGAATGGGAAGTGCATCGCGCGCTCGGTCATGGCCCGAACTGGCAGCGGATTATGCGGCTTCTGGACAAGGAACCATACGTCTACTGCTATGCGGAAGATTTCGCTTCTGTCGGCTACCCGATTGACAACATGGAATGTGCGAAGAAGCCAGAACACGCCTTCATGGAATCCGTCTGTCATGCCGACAGACGGTCATTGACAAAGAAAGAACTTGGTCTATAATTGAACGCATCAACAACACTTCTGGAGTAGACACAATGAAAGCAAAACTGGTGTTCTTTGGATCGATCATCATCGCAGTTCTGATCTTCGGTGGTGTGTATAGTAATGTGAAGATTGCTGTGCAAGAACTGCAACAACACAAAGCCCAAACCATGGAGCGTTCCAAATGAAAACGTTTCTCACCAAAGAGAACGTCGGTCGCATCACCAACACCGCTGGTGATGAACTCGAACGGTTCTGGGAATGGTTGAATGCCTTCATTGACGCCCACAACGAACGGGAACTCATCAACGCCGTTTCGGATTGGGTGTTTGCGGGGTGGCTTGAAGCAACGTATATGAAATTCCAACAGGAAGACGCAAAATGAACTTTCACGTAGACGGCAGCAGACCCCTCGGAAACCAAATCTTCGTATTCGGTTCGAACCTTGCTGGCATCCATGGTGCTGGTGCTGCCGCGCTGGCCCTGAAAGAGTATGGGGCGGTCTGGGGGAGCGGAATCGGGCATTTCGGCAGATCATATGCCATCCCGACTAAGGATCGTGATATCAACACAATGCGTCTGTCAGCCATCATCCCGCACATCAGGGATTTCGTGCAATACACCATTGATAACCCCGAGAAACGGTTCTTTGTAACGCGGATTGGGTGTGGGCTGGCTGGATACAAAGACTTCCAGATAGCACCGTATTTCCGTAATGCGGTGAACTGTGACTTTCCCCTTGACTGGAAAGAGTATCTTTGATACAATCCTTCCATGATCTCAAAGCGCACCAAAGAACAGTATGAACGTTGGCTGAACAAGGCAGCACACCTTGGGCAGCTGTCGGACGTTCCGTCGCACAAGATAGGCGCAATCCTTGTCCACAACAAGGGCATTGTCGGCATGGGCTTCAACAAGAAAAAGACCCACCCGCTTCAGTCAGAATTGAATGCACTGCGGGAGGAGGGGAAGAGACACCGAAGCTACCTGCACGCCGAACTGGATTGCCTTGCTTCAATGAGAAACGTTCCCACTGGTTCGACCCTATTCATTGGTCGCTTTGAACTGAATGGTAAAATCGGGATGTGTCGTCCGTGCCCAGCTTGCATGGAACACATCAAACTCACTGGAATTCGTGAGATTGTGTATCACACACCACACGACTTCGCTTCTGAACATCTATAAGGATTTGCTATGGCTGGATTGCTTGATAAACTGAAAAAGAACAGCAAGATTGCTGAAACGTCAACACTTGAAAAGTCCGCCTTCTATGGTGACAAATCGTTTGTCCCGACAAACGTTCCCGCAATCAATATTGCCCTGTCTGGTAGCATCCGCGGTGGCCTAATGTCTGGCCTCACCGTTGTTGCTGGTCCGTCGAAACACTTCAAAACTTCCATTTGTCTTGTGATGGCCGCCGCGTTTCTGAAGGCAGACCCAGAGGCGGTTGTACTTTTCTATGACAGCGAGTTTGGTTCGCCATCGAGTTACTTCGAAGCGTATGATGTAGACCCAGCGCGTGTTCTGCATACACCGATTACGGACATTGAACAGCTGAAGTTCGATATTATGGCGCAGCTGAACGGTCTGACGAAGAATGACAAGGTTCTGATTCTCATCGATTCCGTCGGCAACCTTGCCTCCAAGAAAGAAGTTGAGGATGCACTGAATGAGAAATCGGCTGCTGACATGACGCGTGCCAAACAACTGAAATCGTTGTTCCGTATGGTTACGCCGCACCTGACGATGAAGAATGTGCCGATGCTGGCGATTGCCCACACTTATCAGACGCAGGAAATGTATTCGAAGGCGGTCATCGGTGGTGGTACTGGAATTACGTACTCTGCAAACGACGCTTGGATCATTTCGCGCAGCCAAGAGAAAGACGGCACCGATCTGGTTGGCTATACGTTTAAGATTAACATCGAGAAATCCCGTCTTGTGAAGGAACGGTCGAGCATTCCGCTGACAGTCACGTTTGATGGTGGCATCAACCGCTGGTCTGGCCTGCTTGAAATCGCTCTGGAACTAGGGTTCGTGGTGAAACCGTCGAACGGCTGGTATCAGCGCGTTGACCCAGAAACGGGCGAAGTGCAAGAGCAGAAGTACCGTGCCAAGGACACCGATTCTGCTGAATTCTGGGAACCACTTCTGTCTTCCAAAGAGTTTGCATCAGCAATCGAGAAACATTATCGCCTGAATGTGGTCAACAACGATGAAATCTGAATCGATGATCCCAGCGGCCGTTAAGGCCGCTAAGGACGCACTGTCGAAACTCGGGAACAAACTTCCAAAGTATGAAATGGTGCCGTTTAAGGTTGAGCGGGTTACCCTGCGGGCCATTCGTCTGATGGAAGGCAAGTTTGCTGGTTGGACGGTCGCCATCACCGACATGAAGTTTGGCGAAGGTGACAATATCCAGTATCAGTGTATTGCAAACGATTCTCAAGACAAGCCAGTCTCCGAAATCCCCGATGCGCTTCGGAAGCAGGTACGTCTGATCGTGGAACACGTTGCAACAAGTATCCTACTTGGCGTCAGTCCAGAACTGTGATACTATGTGGGGGTTGTGGCGACACTAACCCCCTTTCTTTTTGGTGGAACTGAATATGCAAATTGAGAACGTCATCCTTGAAAACCTGATCCACAATGAGGAATACACACGTCGTGTCCTTCCTTTCCTCAAGGATGAGTATTTCCATGAAAAAAGTCATGCGATTGTCTTCGGTCGAATCGCCGACCACATGGGCCGATTCAACACGCCACCGACACAAGATGAACTGCTGGTCGAACTGGCCAACAAGAACGGCCTGACACAGGGTGACTTTGAGCAATCCGTTGATCTGGTGAACACGCTGGCCAAACGCCATCGCGCCCCCGCACTGGAATGGCTTCTGCAGCATACGGAATCGTTCTGCCAAGAGAAAGCCGTATACAATGCCGTGGTGAAGGCCGCGACGATGATCGATGGCAACAAAAAGGACGAACTGGGGTCCATCCCCGACGTGCTGAAGGACGCCCTGTCGGTGTCGTTTGATACGAACATTGGTCATGACTTCCAGTCGCAGATCAAGGAACGTTACAAGACGTTGCACCTAACCACCGAATACAAGATTCCGTTTGACATTGACTACCTGAATGAAATCACGGTCGGCGGCCTGCCGCGGAAGACGCTTTCGGTGATTGCCGCCAGCACGGGCGCTGGGAAGTCGCTGTTTATGTGTCATGCCGCCGCCCATAACCTGCTGAAAGGTTACAACGTTCTGTACATCTCGATGGAAATGGCGGAAGAGCGTATCAGTGAACGGATTGACGCAAACATCCTTAACATTCCCATTCAGGATTTGGCCCACCTTTCCATGCAAGAGTATGAGAAACGGCTGACGGCTAAGCTTGGGGATACGAAGGGCCGTCTGATCGTCAAGGAATACCCGACAGCATCTGCAGGCGCCCCGCAGTTCCGCGCACTTCTGAACGAACTTCGTCTGAAGAAGGATTTCAAGCCCGATATCATCTATTTGGACTACCTGAACATCTGTTCGTCTGGTCGGTTCCGTTCTGGAGATGCGAACAGTTATCAACTGATCAAGGCGGTTACGGAAGAAATCCGTGGTCTGGCCATCGAGTATGATGTGCCAATCGTTTCTGCGACCCAGTTCAACCGTGGCGGCCAGGGCGGCGGAACGGACGTATCACTAACGGAAATCTCTGATTCGTCTGGTATTTCCATGACGGCTGATATGCTGCTGGCGATGATCCGTAGCGAAGAACTGGACGAGCAGAATGTCGTGATGTTCAAGCAGTTGAAGAATCGTTTCTCCGACATGGCGTCCAAGCTTCGTTTCGTGGTGGGCATCGATCGCTCACGGATGAAACTCTTCAACAGCGACGGTGCCGCCACGAATGTTGCGACCAAACGTGACGATTCGCACAAGAAACCGTCCAAGCCGACTGTTGACAAGTACAGAGAAACGGTGGTAGAATCTGATTCATCGGATGAAATGAAGTCCTTGAACAAACCTAGTTTCGGGGGTAGAAGGCGATGAGTTATCAGAAGGTTTTCGAACGGATGGAAGAACGGATTAATGCCGAAGCGGAAGACTTTGGTGACGGCGTTCGCTACTGGCATGGGTTCACCGTCTTTGAACGGCAGGGCCATAAGCTGATCGTTGGTGATGGCTTTGTCTGGGATGTGCGAGAAGAGAAACTGTATGGCAACCAGAAGAACGCGCTAGGGCGGTTCGGCGGTTCTGAAGACAATGATGAAGCCGTCTTGGAACACTATGTGAACATTCGCTGTGCAGTTAAGCAGTCGGATGAAGACCCCGACTTACTGACGAACGAACAGTGGGAACTTCAGAAGAATGATGGTGGTTCCATTGATGTGTATTCGAAAGCATGGAATCAAATCATTGCCGAAGTGACGCCGTGGGGTTATGTGAATCTAAACATTCCGAAAGAAGAGTTTCTGGAACTTCCCGCCACCCTTGATGAAGTGGGGGAACGCGGAAAACTGCTTCGTGAACTGGATAAACTGGGGTATGCCGAAGAAGACGTTCGTCGGATTCTTGGGGTGAGATATGGACAAGACAAAACTGTTTGAGAACGCCGCTCTGTTGATCAGGCGGTATGGTAATCATGTCGGTTATAACACGTATCAGTTTCGTGAATTCCAACTTCACGAAGCCGATGATGAGCAAGTGATTCGGTTTGGATATGCTACGGCAACCCTCGACCCCAAAACTGGTGAAGTGTTTGACCGCACCGACCTTCTGAACCGAGTTCCGTGCCCTTGGATGGCACAGAACGACGATTCGGAACTGTTTGACTACTTCACAGCGGCAATCTGGAAGAATGGGACCAACATTGACGGCGATATGTGGCTTGGCAACTACCATTACCAGAAGACCAGTCTTGGGCAACACGCTTCTATGGAAACTATCACGGACCACAAGACAAGCCGCCAAGTGGTGAAAATGGTGGTTGACGAAAACGGCTATGGTCGGGTCTTCCTGCGGTACTATGGGTTTGACCACGAATCACTGTCGCGGGCATATGATGAGATCGACCATCAATGAGGCAGAACATGGAACCGCAAGACGCAATCGAGTACGGCGAGAACCTGATTTCGGTGTCTGGTGACGGGTGGGCCGAATTCACCTGCACCACGGAAGATGGCTTCAAGCACGTCAGGCTAGATGATACTGGTTATCAATATGGGGAATGTGAATCGACGAAAAGTGTGGTCGGTTCTGCAACGGCGAACCTTGTTCTAAAACAGAAATGGTTGCCCGACTGTCTAGTGCATGCCACGTGCTACTACGAAGACAGCGATCCAGAAGAGTTTGACAAATGTGAATCGTCGTTTGATGCACTTGGACCACAGAAACTTCTTTCGTTCGATGGCCCAGAGGACACGAGCTGTCATGTTCTGTTGGAAGTCGCGCATGCTGGTCCAGAGACGGTCTACCAGACGTATTCGGTGGACGATTTGGGCACCTGTGTGGCCTACGATTACAACCTAGAGGACGCCGCAAGCACGTTTGAAACCGCGGTTGCACGGATTCTGAAGAAACTGTGAGAAACTCCACAAAGGCCGTTCGTCATCCCGATGAGCGGCCTTGACTTTATGTGTGTGGGCGGTCAGAATAACACCATCGCAGCAAACAAAGCGCTGCACCACACAACCCAAATCGGAGTAAGCAAAATGTTCCAACTGACCGACTACAACGACGAAAAAGAAGCAACCATCAAGCTGAATAAAGCATACGAAGCCCTTCTGTCGGCTGGATACAAAGAAGAACGTCTTCTGGAAAACGCCACCGAAACCGCGATGCTTCTTGAAAAGAACGGCGCATACGCCTTCTACGCCGATGTGGATGTGTACCGCATCTTCGTGACTGGTTGCACTATCCAAGACGTGATTGGTCTGGTTCGCAAACACATCCAAGCCGACCGAGATCGGATCATCGGCCGCCTTCTGGAGAAAGCCGAATGAGAACGGTTCTTATCGCGGTACTGGCCTTCTTGCTGGGTGCCATCCTGAACATGGAAGGCGATCTGATGACCCCATGGCGGATTGTTGTTCAAGACGAGCCGCTTCTGACACCAGAAGAAATTCAAGCACTGGAAGAAGAAGCAAATCGGATGAAACCCAGAGAATGGGAAATCTGACCGACAAACGGTCTTGACAAACGAACGATGGTGGTTCAAAATACCACCATCAACACACAAACGGACTACACAAAATGATCAGCAAAGGCGAACTGGTTGAATCCAGCGGCGAACTGCGGTCTATCCGCGAAACGATCCTTCGTATGGTCGGCGAACCTTCGGAGCGCGGCCTGACCATCAACGCTTACGACACCGAAGATTGGTCGCTGATTGATTGGGGTGACGAAGACGAGTTTGAACTGTTCCAGCACAAGAAGGGTTGGGCGGCCATGATCGATCTTCGTCACAACAAGATCATCACACAACACCCAACTTGGACATACGAAGACATTCTTGCCGATGTTCGTTCGTATGGTGAACTGCACTGATCGGAGAAAACGACAATGAAACTGCAAACAGCTTTCGACAATCTGGCTGATATCATCACCGACAATATCAGCACTGTAGATGAAAATCGTCTGATTGGCCCGTATGGCCACTGGTTCACTGCGGATGCAACCAGCATGGCTGTTGGCTATAGTGGTGTCACCCAATGGAAAGCCATCAAGGAAGTGCGTAGCGATCTGTCATCGCGCGTCTACCTTAATGGGATTTCCGAAGAAGACTTCCTGAACTGCGCGGAAGCGTTTGCCGCAGAATTCAACCGTTGATCAACCCGACGAACGGCCTTGACACGGACACCAAACTAGTTCAGAATACAACCATTGCAGCAAACAACGCAACTCAACAAATCGGAGTAATCATCATGAAACTGGTTGAACTGAATCTGAACGGTCTGGTTGCAAACGGATATATCCACAAAACGGAAGAACTGGCCAAAGAAGCCTTCACCCAGTCGGTGAACGTGTGGGCCAACTGCGCGAAAGAGTTCATCTTCACCGCGCGGAACAACGAAACGGAAATCAGCCTGTACCAAACCAAAACGGAAGGTTACTACATCGTCGAAGTGGTGAACGCCAACGAAACGAAAGTAACTGTCTACAACGATCGCTTCAGCGCACATGACCACGTCGCCGACGTAGTCGCAAACCTGTTCTAAGGGGAACAAAAGTGGATTACGAAACCATCAAAGAAACCTTCGTGTCATACCTTCTGACCGATCTGCTCGACCGTTACCCGAAGGCGTTTTGGACGCTCGATGGGGTTGCGAAGAACCTGTTTGTCTCGGTTCGCGACGGTGGTGCACTGATCGTCTTGTCGAACATCAAAGACGATTGGACCGTGGTTCGTCGTGTGAACGATGCTGCTTGTACAGTTGACTGGACGTATGATACAATCAGTGAGAAATCGTTCGTACGGTTCTGCGCAATCCGCAACGTAGAATACGACGCTTTCTGCGGTTTTGGGGAATAATGCAATGGCTGAACTGATCGTGAACCACAACGATGCCGTTGTGAATGGCGTTGACCATGGGTGCTTTGGAAACGCAATGGCTTCTGCCTGCCGTCTGGTCGAACTTCGCGGCAGCACGATTAAGCGCGAAGCGACTGGTCGCGTGTCCCGTGGTGTTGGGGCGGATAACGAGCTGTTCTGGGATATCCGCCTGCGTGCCGACGGAAAGCAGTATCTGACTGTCTACGAAGGTTCTGACAGGACGCGCGTCTATGTTGGCGACTTCAAGATTCTGAAGCAGATTGCGACCGAAGAGGAAGAAGAGTTTCTTGCAAAGCACCCAGTGAAATTCTTCAACCCGAACGAATACTACGGATACACGGACTAATCCCACCGTAGGACGGTCTTGACAAGCGAATGCTGGTGGTTCAAAATACCACCATCGTCAACACATCGGGGTAAACATCATGGAACTGGCAGAATACACCACCGACTTTGAACTGTATCCGTCTCCCACGGATGAGAAAGCCATCAATGCGATCTGGGACAAGTTCGAAGACGAACCAGTAGAAATTGCTTCCAACGCCACAATGAAACTGGACGATATCTTCACCACAAAGCTATTTGGTACCAGACAGAATGGCAATGAAGTATGGGTTGTTGAGAAAACTTCCCATCACCGCTACTGTGTCTGGGTGTATGATGACAGATCGGAAGCGGTCTCGGAATACATTGGATGCATTGATAAAGATCTGTAATTGTGGTACAAACAACCCACTTTCAACCCTTTATGAGGAATAGGAAAATGGAAAACAAACAATACACCGTCAAAGAATTCAGCAAACGCATCAAACGGATTGCTGACACAATCGATGCGTTTGGCACACCAATCGATGAACACATGAAAACGTATCGCGGCTGGACCCTGCGAACGTTTGAGGACGGCGCTGATATCATGTATCAAGGCGCTTTCGTTGTTAGCGTAGATGCATTGTACGAACAACGCGACATTGATCGTTTCCCAGAAACGATTGCACCATTCATAGCAGCCCCAGAACCAAAACCTTGGTTTGACGAAACGGATGATACAAAAGTCTTTGATGATCTGATGGCGGTTGTGGGGGGGAAGGCGCCGTCCGACGGCTGGCTGATTAGCAAGATTCCGACATTCCTTGATCAGTTTACATCACAAACTGAAGTCATCAAATCCATCGAAGGCAATTTCAAGGTGGTTAAGACTAAAGTAACTGAAGGTGACACCATTCTTGAGCAAACCGTTCGCTTCTTCGGCATCACACCAAACCAGTTGAGGGCGGTTATCAAAAAAGAGCAGGAAAACAAAATTAAGTTTGAAAAGGAACAGCAGGCCACTGCAGTCGGTGTGGTTGAGAGAATGATTCTCGCCAGACCAGACGGGGTTGTTCTGGAACAGAACCCCGATGGTTGGCACCTGCACTGCGGAAACAATACAGTAGCGTATTACGCAAAAACACGCACTGTCGGCGTCGTTTGGGGTTCTCTAGACAATTTCCTTCATATGGTGAAGAACAAATGAGCAGCAAACTTGCCCGTCAGGTTATCAAAGACCTGTATCACCCGCTTCCGCGCAATGTGGAATTCCTTGAAGGGCGTCTCGATGGCGCGCCGTTCAGGCCGTCCGTTGACTGGCCCGTCGAATCTGTTATGACGGCCGCAGATGAAGTGGCACTAGTTGAAACCGCAGGTATGGGCGAGAAAACAGTTTCGCGTGTCGATGAATACTGGTACGGTACCTACGTTATCCGTAGCGGTGATATCATTATCATCCGTTCAACGGACAAAGAAGCCGTTTGTCGGTGGATCAAGAATGCCCATTGACAAACACCAAAAGGTGGTGCAGAATACCACCATCAACGCCGCAGCAAACAACAGCGTCTGAAAGTGGTGTTGACGGCGAAGTCAACTTGTGGTAAAGTGTCGGTGTGGTTGACAAACGGCCACACCAAACCATCAACTTGTTATGAGGAACACACGATGAAAAAGACCCTGATCGCTCTGGCCATTATGGCTGCTTCTTCCCCCGTTCTGGCCCATGGCTGCAGCGGACAAGCCGCTTGTACGCAAGGCCCCGTTGATCAAAGCATCACCAATAACAACAATAATCCCAACGCATGGACCAATGACAATCGGCACGAAGAAAACCAGCTGCAGCAACAGCAGCAGCAAGACAGCCGCAGCGCCGCCTATGCTGGTGGTTCGCAATCTGGTGTAAGCAGCACGAACAACAGCAGCAACAACAGCCGTTACCTGAACATCCGCCCAGTGATTGTTCCTGCCAGTCCGACGATGAACCCGACGGCCAACATCAGCCGCTTCGTCGATCCGAACTGCGGCCCCCGTATGGTTGTGAAGACTGAAGGTGTGACTGGTATCAACAACCGTATCTGGTCGGTCAAGGAACTGAAAGTCGGCCAACGTCAATACGTTGAACCCGATCTGGAAAACGGTCCGTACCGTTCGGTAAAGGTGATGGACGATTACTATCAACTGATCGGTCATAAAGTGGTGGACAGCGCAGCGGTGGTGAACATTAGCACCAGCGGTGGTTTCGGTATCGGTGGCAACGGTTCGAATGGTGGTGGTGCTTCGGTCGGCATGCAATCGAGCGGTGCTGCTCAATCGATGGTGAACCAAATCCAACTGATCGAATGTGTAGCATTCGAAGTCGATACCCGCCCCCTGAAACCGCGCGGCTAAACTGTTCGACGAACGGTCTTGACAAGGTGGCACGAGACAGTATAGTTCCAAACATCACGGGCGCCACAAAGGCGCCCTTCGCACATCTGGATCGTACATCATGAAACACGTTATCATTGTAGCCGCACTGACAACCGTTCTGGCAGCTTGTGGCCATGGACACGAAGGCACGCCCAAGCAAGAACTGATCAAGGTTGAGGAACAAAGCCAATACCTTAGTCCAAGGAATGAACAGAATGGTGTTCCGTACGCTGTTCCGTTCGCTTACGAAGAACCGATTGACCCAGTGCAAGAGAAGTACCTGAATGTCGGGGTCGCACGTGCGGTTGCCGAATACAAGATGGTCGGTGAAGCGCTCAAAGCCGATCTTGCCGCCGAAATGGGGGAAGGCATTGACGCTTGGATCGAGAAAGACGTGACGCGTTGCATCGCTTCCACCGCAGAAACGTTCATCAATCAGAACGATTGGAACTATTATCAGTCTAGTGCGATGTGTATGGGTTGGGCATACGGAAACTGGGCGCTCGTGAACGGCGTCGCAGGAACCGAAGGGACCCCGCGTCAGTGTTTGGAGAAAGGTTACTGCGGATTCATGTTCAAACAGTATGATCTTTCCTTGCCAGAACTGCCGTTCGCCCACCCGACAGACGGTCTTGACAGCGAAGATGGTGGTGGTATACTGATGCCATCAACCACAGAACAAATGGAGTTCTGAAATGTTCGCACACACCTTCAAGATGGTTTCCTACCATTCGGTAGCTTCACTGGAAGAGCGGGCCAACGTCACGCTTCACATCCGCCGCGCCCAAACCAAAGGAAAACTGGTCTTTGATGAACCAGTAGGAAAGGATGTATACGGTCTGGATAACATGCTTTCTGTGTTTGTCAGTGAACAGCAAGTGTGCTTCGTCTATCAAGGCAATGGCTGCAGAATTGTTGAATGTGTCTCGAAAAACGGTGGTGTTCTGGGTGCACTGGAAAGCTACCTGACGCAAGACCCGAACAAGCTGCAGCGTCTTCAACAAATCATCCCGCACCTGTACAAATGAAAGCATACTTTGAAGGCGACATTGGTCGCTTTTACGAAACTCCAGACGGCAACTTCCCGTCAGTCACCACGGTTCTGAAGGCCGCTTCTGACAATACGTTCCTTGCCGAATGGCGGGCGCGCGTGGGCGATGCAGAAGCGGATCGTATCAGCAAGGAATCAACTGATATCGGTTCGTATATGCACTATCTGTACGAATGCCACTTCCAGAAGGAAGAACCACGCCCAGCGGCCACCCCAGAAGAGAAAACTGCCAGAGCAATGTTCCGTGCTTCAGTGGCTGGGATGGATGCCAAGATTGCCGAAATGGTCGCCATGGAAGAGGCCGTCTGGTCCAAGAAATTCCGAGTTGCTGGACGCTTCGACATGTTGGCCGTCGATCATGAAGACCGTTTGGTTCTGGTTGACTTCAAGACCACGAAGAAGGACAAACAGCGCAAGGACATTGAGAACTATCGTCTGCAGCTCGCCTTCTACCGCGTCATGGTCAAGGAAACGTTGAATCTTGATGTGGATTACATGATGGTCTACATGGTGAACCGCGAAGGGTTTGCCAAGACGTTCCGCTTCATGCCAGAAGAGACCGAACGGTCAGAACTGGTTGCTGCACGGAAGACGTTCTTCGACACGTACGGCATGTGACGCTTGACAACGCAATCAAACGTCTGTATAATCTCATCATCAAATCAAGTGGTAGAGCATCATGAACAACAATGATGAAAATCTGGTTACAATCATCGAAGCGGCTGGCTTCTGTGCCATGATTGGCTTTGGTGCACTGTTCTTTCTGGCCGTTCTCGGGAGTATGATGCAATGAGTGAAGAAATGATTCCTTGGAAGCAAGTCGCACTGGAAGTTCTTGGATACGGTGTTCTTTTTGCAACCGTGGTTGTTCTGATTCTTGAAATCGGTGGCTGACATGCAAATCACTGCTGAAATTTTGGGCATCGCAATGATCATTGTCGTATGTGGCGTCATCGTTGTTCACGCGGTCTATGGGGTGAAAGACGAATGAAGTTCGAATCTGTGGCAACCGAACGTGCGGCGATAGCCGCACTGACTGGTTTGGTGGTCTACTTGTATGTGGGTGCTGTATGCTCGGCGTTAGCATTGTTCTTCTAGGAATGTGGGGTGCGGTGACGTGCCTCAAGGATTGGGACTATGTTCCCCGCGGTCTTCTAGTAGCTTCGGCGACCGCTTTCGTGCTTTGGGCGTTTGCACAACGATCACCCGCGGTTGTGACAGACTGGCTTTGCGCCCTGATCCTTTGTGTCTTCTTCGTGGCGATCCTGATCCAAACGGCCCTTTGGGCCTACATTCAGCACTATGGGGAACGTCTTCTGACGGCAAACCGTCGGAAAGCTAGGCGGGCCATTGAACAACTCGATGAACTGCATCCGTGGCTTCTGATTCTGTTTGTGGCCTACACATTCGCATCGTTTGTTGAAAACGTTATGGGTGCCTTCAAATGATAACAACTCTTGTTTGTGCGGCACTGTTTCTGTTTGTTCTCGGTGCCATCGTCAATTCGCTTGAAATCGATGGAGCCGAAGGCATCTGCGTCTTAATCCTGCTGGCCATGGTGTTTTCAATCGCCTTGGCCTGCATCTTTCGTCTTATCGAGGAAGTAATGTAATGGGTCCGTTGACTACTGAAGAACTGGCCACCGAGTTGCACAATCGTATGAATGGGGGTGGTTCCCTCCTTGAGGCGATGGTTGAGCTTTGCGACGAAGTTGGATATGAACTAGAATGGCTTGCCCCGTATGTGGTCGGGCCACTGAAGGAACAACTGCGGGTGGAGGGCGAATCGCTTGGCCTTCTGCACCGCGATTCAGAACCAGTTTTCACCTTCGAGTAAGGATATGGAAGCAAGGGAAGCATACGGAATCTTCATGGGCATGCGACTGCACTTCGAGCAGAAAAGTTACGATTACACGAAGTATGGCCCGAAGAAGTGCACGGAAGAGGAATTGAACAAGGCATGGGTTCTGTCCAATCGTCTGGCAAAGGATTACCAGAAGGAAGAACTGGAACAGCGTTGCATCGCCTTGTTCAAGGATCGTTCGACGTGGCTTGACGTGATACCGTCCACCGACGGACAAACGGCGTACAACAGACACCTTGCAAATTCCAGAAATTGGGAGTATAATCTATCCATTCACTTAGAACTGATTGCTTCGGCTTCACCCGACGTTCTGTCTGCGACGAAAGCGAAAAGTCAGTTTCAAGTGCCGCTTGTTAGCAGAATGTTGATGGCGAATGATATCAGCATGGAAACTTTCATTTGCCTCGACAATCTGCTACAATTCTCTAAGCGAATCTCACCAATACTTTGGAAAGACCGTGGGACCCGCATAGAGAAATACAAAGCGTTCTTTAAGCCCGACATGAAACGGGTTGCGAGAATAGCGAAGCCGTTCTTTGAACGGTGAAGGGCTAAGCCCACAGTCGGTGTGGCGACACACCGAGACATTCAACACACAATGAGGTAATTACAATGGCAATCAACCGTTCCGCACTGACCCGCAAATCCGCTCTTCAAGTTCTGGAAAAACTGCAAGATGCGACCACAAAGAAAAGCTACAAGGATGATCGTTTCTGGACGCTGAAGCAGGTTGCAGGCAGCAAGAATGCGGACAAAAACGCCGCCGCGGCCGTCATCCGTTTCCTGCCAGCCAAGACGGAAGAAGGTCTTCCCTACGTCAAAACTTACAATCACGGTTTCCAATACAAAGGCAAGTGGTTCATTGAAGATTGCCCGTCCACCGTCGGTCATAGCTGCCCCGTTTGCGAAGACGTGTCGAAACTGTTCGACCGCGGCGACAAAGAAAACGGCCGTCAACGGAAGAAAAAACAAGTCTACATTGCTAACATTCTGGTTGTGAAACACCCAGGCAACCCTGCCGATGAAGGCAAGACGTTCCTGTACAAGGTGTCGAAGACCATCATTGATAAGCTGACCGACAAGATGCACCCCGATGAGGCGCTGGGCGACGAACCGCGCGACCCGTTTGCCTTCTTTGACGGCTGCGAAGTGAAGCTGAAACGCCACACTGCCGACAATGGTTTCCCGTCGTATGACAAAACCACGGTTGATGATGCGGGCGACCTGTTCGACGGCGACGAAGAGCAACTGACCGAACTGCTTGAAAAGATGGTTGATCTGCAAGAGTTTGTTCAGCCGTCCCGATTCAAGTCGGCCGCCGAAATCGCCAAACGCTATTTCTCGGTGGTCGGTGGTGCCGAGCGCGACGAAGCGGATGACGAAGGCGAAAGCCCTGCCGCCAACGTTCGCGAGTTTGGTAAGCCCCAACTGAAACGCCCCGCCCCAGTCGCGAAGGCACCAGTTGAGGAAGATGAAGACGAAGTTCCAGCCCCGAAGGCCAAGCCTGCTGCTAAGGCCGTCGAACTGGACGATGAAGAAGATGACGATCTGGCATTCTTCAAACAACTAGCAGACGAATAATCGTCACACGGCCCGTCAGGTTCCGCTTGACGGGCCTTTTCGTATCGGTTATAATACGATTTCCATAAACCATTCCAAAGGTTTAGTATGATCCTCATTGATTTAAGTCAGACCATTTATTCCGTCATCTTCCAAAACGCCAAGGAAGGTTTGTCGGAATCGATGGTGCGCAGTATGACACTTGTAACGCTTCTGTCATACAAGAAACAGTTCGGCCAGAAATATGGCAATCCAGTGGTTGCGGTTGATTCCATGACTGGATACTGGCGCCGCGACGTCTTCCCCCATTACAAGATGAACCGCAAGAAGGAACGGGAGAAGAGCAAGTATGATTGGGAAGAGATTGCACGGATTACTAAGGTTCTGACGGAAGAGTTCAGGCAAGTTCTTCCTTGGAAAGTTGTCCAAGTACCGAAGGCAGAAGCGGATGACGTGATTGCCGTTCTGGCGCAGACATTTGGTGATAAACCGACGCTGATCGTGTCAAGCGACAAGGACTACAAGCAACTTCACTACAAGGAAGGCGTTGCGCAGTATTCCCCGATCATGAAGAAGTGGATTCGCACCACTGATCCGAAGTGGGAACTAATGGAACTGATTCTGTCTGGTGACGCTTCCGATGGCATTCCAAACGTTCGGTCGGATGATGACTGCTGCGTCACCGACAAACGCCAGAAGCCAATGACGGCAAAGATGAAAGAAGAGTATCACGCCAACCCAGCAAAGGCGTATCGCGACTTCAAGGAACGTTTCGTGATGAATGAGCAACTCATTGATCTGAACAAGATTCCAGATGGGATACGTTCTCAAATCCTTGAAGAGTATGAGAAACCAGTAAAGGGCGGCATCCAGACGATGTTCAAGTATTGCATTGCGAAGCGCCTTCGTCGTGTGCAGGATGACCTAGAACTGTTCCGTTCCGACGCCAGTGGCTATCAGCACGTGACGGATGACCCAGATGAACCAGTAACGGATGAACCAAAGGAAAGCAAAGATGGAAACTACATGCAATCGTTGTTCGGCTGACTTCATTGGTGTTCTGGTCGCCAACACACCAGAATCGGTTGAAGAAGCACTTGCCGCAGCAACCGACAGGGGCTTTGTGGAATGGACGTTCAGGCGTCTGTGGGCCATCGAAGCCCCAGAGTTGCCAGAGGGGAACTGGGGCGGCCTTGGATACGTCACACTTGATAAGGCCCTGTTCAATCTGGAACTGATGGACAAACGTTTCCCAGAAGCCCGCTTCCTGATCGATTCTTACCGCACTGTCCTTACGCTAGCCGACTATGACGTGCTGCAACGCCTTCTGTACGGCAAATATGACGTTTCGTCGGTCAAGGCGGTGATTCAACCAGAACCCGAACCAGATGTGTTGACAAAGCGGAAGAAACGGGTATAATGATGGTCATGACGTTAAGGGTTGAACGTCAGTCATGATGAGTTTGAGAGGGTTGCCCCCGATGGTCTTTCGAGATGTTCCATCGGGGGCTTTTTCTTGCCCAAAATCTAGGCAAAACAGAACCAAAAATTTGGCACTGGGAATAAAGGGGTTTTAGAACAAAACCGATTTAGACAGTTGTGGGTGGTGTCTCAACCCAGCGCGATCAAAATTGCGTAAAAGTGCCCATTTGACCCCTTGTTTTATAGTGTCAAATTTTGCGTTTTGAGAAAGCTTCCTTTTGGTCGGATGTGGTTCTGGCTTTGTCCACCAGCACCGCCACTCCCAGACCGTCGGATACATAATATGACATTGACTTGTGTCTACTATTATGGCATACTACACAGACTTAAACCTTGCCTTCCAAAGGCACCCACTGACTGGTGATGTGCTGCTGGCGAACGATGCCGAAGCGATCAAGAAGTCAATCCGCAACCTTGTATCCTACAACGAATACGAAGCGCCATTCCAACCTGACAAGGGCGGTAACGTGCGCGGGTTGCTGTTTGAGAACTTCGGGCCAATCACCACCGACTACCTGCGGTCGAAACTTCTGGAACTGATTGAGAAATACGAGCCGCGCGTCAAAGTAGAATCCGTGGTGGTGTTCCAGAAGCCAGACCAGAACCGCCTTGATGTAACCATCGACTATACCATAGTAGATCTGAACCGAACCGAAAGCATCACCGTATTTGTGGAGCGCACAAGATGAATTCCGTGAACCTAGTTGACATGGATTTCCATTCAATCAAAGAATCATTGAAGGAATTCATGAAGAAGCAAACCGTCTTCAAGGACTATAACTTTGAAGGCAGTGGCCTAAGTGCGCTTCTGGACGTGCTGGCCTACAACAGCCAGAACAATGCATATCTTGCTAACATGCTGGCAAACGAAGCAGAGATTGATTCTGCGGTTGTGCGGGCCAACGTCGTTTCCCGTGCCAAGCTTCTGGGCTATACGCCGCGTAGCATCACTGCAGCACGTGCCGTTCTGTCCGTCTCGATTGTCGATGCCGCCCGCCAGCAAGACACGCTGGTCATCCCGCGCGGAACGCGTTTCACGGTGAAAGGCGATGGGCAACAATACGTCTTCGTGACGCTGAAGCCGCATACGCTGAAGAAGCAAGGGACCAAGTTCACCGCAGACGATGTGGAAGTGTTCGAAGGCCAGATCAAGGCCCATACGTTTGATGTGGAGACCATCGAACGGCGCTATGTGCTTCCAAGCAACACCATTGACACCAGTACGCTTCTGGTTGCTGTCTATCCGAACGCCACTGCGACTACGTTTGATGTTTACCAGCGCGCACATGGCATTGCCAAGATTGACAAAGACACGCCAGCCTACTGGATTCAGGAAACGGATGCTGGCTACCACGAACTGAAATTCGGTGATGGTGTCTTTGGGAAAACGCCAGCGGTTAACTCTGTTGTGTATGTGGAGTATCTGGAAACGCAAGGCCCAGCCGCCAATAACCTTTCACGATTCGCTCTGGTCGGTTCGTTTGCTGGGTATGAGAACTCGGACATTACCATCAGAACAGTTCAGGAATCGAACGGTGGTGCTGCCCCCGAAACGACGAACCAAATTAAGCTGAACGCGCCGCGCTTCTTCCAGTCAAACAACCGCGCAGTCACTAAGTCGGATTTCGCCGCTGTTGCGAATGACGTCTACCCATATGCCAAGTCGGTTTCGGTCTGGGGCGGTGAAGAAGTTAACCCACCGCAGTTCGGCAAGGTTTTCGTCTGCATCATCCCGCAGAACCTGATCAAGCTGACTTCTGCTAACAAGAAAGACATTGAGCGGAAGATCAAGGAACGTGCCGTCATCGGCATTCAGCCAGTGGTGGTTGATCCGAAATTCCTTCGTCTGAACATGACTGTCACAACCACGCTCCGCAGCACAACAAACGTTTCTCTTGGTGCTCTGTCATCCCAGATTCGGGCTTTGGTTGAGGGCTACTTTGACAATGGCTTCGGAACGTTTGACACCGATTTCCACTATTCGGAACTTCTAACCCTGATTCAAAACCATTCACGTGCCATCGCTGGCATAAGGATCGACTACACCATGAATATTGACTTCCCAATCCGTGAGAAAGAACTCGTTGGATCGTATGAAAACGCGCTGGTTGCTGGGTCTATCAAGAGCACGCCAGTAGTCTGGAAGAAGGACGGGAAGACGTATCAGATCATCGACAAACCCGCTGGTTCGGTCGGTGTGCTGTCAATTAATGACAAGACGGTCGGGAAGGTCAACTATACCACTGGTGAAATCCGTCTGGATACAAGCAACATCGGTTCGACGGAAGTCACGTTTACTGCAACCCCAGCGAATGACGATCTGATTGCAGGCTTTGCGACCGCTATCATGCTGAACAAGAATAACCTTACGGTGGAACTGAAGACGGTATGAAAACGAATGTAGAAGCGAAGGTAGCACAGAAGCTATCAATCCTTCCGTCGTTCGTCAATGAAGACTATCCCTTGTTCCGTGCTTTCCTAGATGCATACTATCGCTGGGAAGCCGAACAAGGGGCCGATCTTGGGTTTGCTGCTCTGAAGGGCGCGAACGACATTGATCTTGTTATCGACGAACTGCTACCCATTTACAAGAACAGCTATGCGAAGAACGTCCCACCGAACATGATTGGTGACTTTCGTCACTTCGCTAAGCATCTGAAAGAATTCTATCAGCTTCGCGGCACGCCAGAAGCGATTGACATTTACTTCCGCGCCACCACGGGTGAGAGCGCCGAAGTTGAGTATCCGAAGGAACGCGTCTTCAAGCCAAGCGATGCGGTCTGGAACTCCCAGCGCGTGCTTCTGGTCGAAACGTCACTGACGGAAGACCAAATCAAGTGGAAACGGTTCGAGGAAGGCAATTCTGCTTTCTCTGTGTCGGAAGTCACCAAAGATGGGAACCGTTATCAACTGGTCATTGAAGACGTGACTGGAACCATTGGCAGTACGTTCGGTCCGTTCACTATTGTGCAGCAATGCGCGGTCGAATCGTTCACATCCGATCCCGTCTGGAACGATGGGGATGAGTTTACCGCTGGTGGACTTCGTTTCCGTGTTGATAAGGTGCGGTATGGGAAGGGTGTTTCGGTGGCCGTCAAGGCTGGCGGAACTGGATACGCCGTCGGTGATGTGGTGTCGTGGGACGGTGCTGCGCTGGGTTCTGGTCTGAAGGCCCGCGTTACCGCGGTGAATGGTTCTGGTGCGGTTACTGGACTGCAACTCATCCGTTCTGGGTTTGGCTACACCAGCAAGGAAGGGCGTGAAGTCTGGGAAACGAAAAAAGGGAAGGGGTGCACCATCACCCCGACATTCTCACCAGACATGAATACGATCCAGTCGATAACCATTCTCAAAAACGCACCATACAGTGCTGCGACGGCTTCGACCACTGGGGTTACGGTGAAACTGAAACCAGCCACGGAACACGTGAACGGTTTCTGGACCGATGAACGACAAAGGCCGTCTTCCAAACATATCCATATCCATGATAGCGATTACTATCAGGAATACAGTTACGTCGTGAAGACGGCCTCTGAAGTGGTGGATACGGAAGCGCTGCGTTCACTGCTTCATATCGCGGGACAGAAGATGTTTATTGAGAAGAAGTAATTCTCATTTGATTTCTTTGGTGGCGGAACCACGAATCATCGCCATCAGGTCTTCACTAGACCCGACAAATAGATTGTTGTTCACCGTAGAAGAGGGGGTGTCCGCTGGGGCATCCCCTTTTGCTTTTGGTGCTTTGCTTCCGAGCACCTTGTCAGCCAGTTCATCTAGTTTCCCCGCAGTCTCGGTGATGGTCTTGATGAGATTGGCCATGGTGTCGAATGCTCGCGGATGTTCCGTGCCACGGGCGATCTGGGTCAGCACTTCCAGAGCATTACCAGTCTGTGAAATCATGTTGATGTAAGTTTCACGCACAAGGGCCTTGTCGGCCCTTGCCTGTTTCACTTCTTCACTTTCGTCGCCATCCGTTTCAACGACAGCCAGTTGAGATTCGTTATCATCAATCACGTCGATGGCGGCTGGAACCACACCAAACGTTTCTTCTAGTTTTTCAAACATGTCATTTCTCTATAATCTCTGACGTGATTTCTCTGGTGACAGGATTGCCTTCCAAGTGCACCTTCACATCAAAATCTTCTGGGCCGTCCTTCGGCCACTTGAAGATCGTGTTGGCATCAACCCGCGTAATCAGGTTCTTGTCCGTCTGAAGCGGCCCAAAGAAGAATCCCTTGACGGTGAAGTCTAGCGACCATTCAATCAGACGGCCTTCTTCGAAACTACCTTCAACATTGTCATTCATCGTCACAGAATTCAAGACGATGTGGATATCACGGTCAATGTCGAGTTCTGGAATTTCCTTCGCACGAACGGTGTATTCTGGCTGGAAGAACGGTAGAATCTGCTCCACAACTTGCAAGCCGTCTTCGAAGTAGTTGCTGAAGACAGACAGCACCATATTGATATCATACGGTGCTGGAGTGAATTGCATGGACGCTTTCCCGTTCCCCAGATTCTTCATTTGGTAGTTGACAGAGTTTTCCTTCCGCTGTCCGTTGTAGACGGGGGAACCACCAAGTTCAAACGTCATCCGAGGGAATGAGTTGTTCCATGCTTCCTTCAGTGTCGGGTTCTGACGGAACCGTTCAAGCACTTTATCACGCTGGACGAACGACAGCGGCACCTTGACCGTCTTTTCCTTGCCGTTCTGACCCTTCCTGACGATCGAAATGTCGTTGAACAGTGTACCAAAGACGGTGATGTAGCGCTTAAAGTGTCCGTGGTAAAAGGGTGGCCATGAAAGCATTATGGTTCTCCGAACGGGTTCTTTTCGCTGAAGTCAACGAACATGTTAGTCAGGTCTTGCAGCGGGTCCGTCTGATCATTGGCGTCTACTTGCGAATGAATCTCTGCAGACAGATCAAGTTCTGGTACAGACGTATCCACTTCCTGATGTGCATACTTGGCGCGCTCGCACTTGATGTAGTAGTACACGGGACTACCAAGGGCCTTCCACTGAACGTCTTTCGAATCTACTGAATGGATGCGGAAGATATCGTTTGGCCCCAGCACATCAGGTAGATTGATGAAGATATAGTCACCTTCGCGCGGCCGCATCCCCAGTTCCTTATGGAACCGACGAACGGCGACGATGAACGTCGCCTGATGGGGTTGGCTTAGGCCGAACTTGGCGTACAGGTCTTCCCCACCATACGGCTGTTCGAAATCCTTCAGCAGCATTTCGATGGTGACTGCTTTTGATAGCTTCTCAAAACGGTTCTCACCGAACAGGTCATCATAGTGTTCGCCTTGAACCGTGTCGGCCTTGATGTATTGAACATCGATGCCAGCCATCTGGACGGTTTCTTCCGCAAGGGAATGCCAAAGGTCTTGTTCATTCCTTGCGGTTACGTGATTGAAATACGGATTGGTCGCCATGAATCACCCCATCAGAATCTGAAGGATCGGTTCCTGATGTTCCAGAAGCATTTCTTCGTGCATCTTGTCAATCTCTTCTTGGGCTTCTGTCAGAATCTGCTGGGCATCAATGGTGACGCCACCGATTAGCTGAACGTTCTGCAGCTTCCGCAGGTTGTTGCCCCACTGACGCTTGATTAGGGCGGTAGCATACCGTTTCAGGAATGGGTCATTCCACATCTGGGTATGTTCGTCTGGGTCCAGTGCGACGGTGCATTCAGCGATGTACACCTGACCGACTTCCAGATTCACCGAATCGATGAACAGACGGTCCATGTGGCGATTGTAGCGCATCCGCTGGGCTTTACCACTGGCGGCGATCATCTTCAGCGTTTCGAGATATTGCATCTGAAGCATGTAGGTTAGCATGCCACCGCCTTTCAGGGCGTATTCGTATGCTGGAGCAGTGAGCTGATACTGAAGGCTGAACTTACTGGAACCGCCGACGATACCAGAATCAAGCACTTCTTGAATGCCGATGATCGATTCATCAACTGGGAACCCCTTCGTTTTCGATTCGGCAGTTACTGTGAAGGGAAGGAAAGCCTGAATGGAACCGTTGAAGTGTTCGTACTGGAACTTGTAGACTGCTTCATCAACAAGGTCTTCAACTTGTTCAGGTGCTACATCGATACGGATAACTGGGGCACCCAGACGACGAAGGCAGTAAGCAACAAATTCATCACGGGAAGCGGGGCGTGTTCTGGACATACGTCACCTAAGATTAATTGGTTAGTCTGTACTATTTACCAAAAAGAAAAGCGCCCCGAAGGGCGCCTTTCATTAGTACTGTTCGATTGTGAATCGGTCAAGTGTCGATTGTGGGACGGCTTCAAAAGGTGCACAGCCAGCCAGTGCAGCCTTTGAATGCACAGCCAGCCAGAACCAGTGCCGTCACGGCGATCAGAATCGTCTTCATTCTATTGCCCCCTAGAAGGGTTGATTGATGGTGACGGCCCAAGCGGGGTGTGGGCCATTGTGCCAGATAGTCGAACTTTCGTATGACTGATAGACGCCCCCACGCGAACCAGACACACCTACAGTGGTGCTTGCGCAGCCAGACACCAGAAGCACCACCAGACCAGCGAGAATCGTTTTCATTTGGTTCATTCCTTGATGATCAGTTCAAACCGTGTTTTCGGAAGCTTGCGGAAGTCCGCGTCCGAGATGTTGATGCAACCAGCCGTGACGTTCCGACGGTCTTTCGCTTCACCTTCTACCAGAATCCGTTCACGAACCGTGGTCCAAGTGGGGTGAATCGCGAAGATTTTGCCCACACCGTCGGCATGGAAACCAATCCCCCTATAGCCGAACATCTGTGCCGCACTGTACTTGCCAGCGGGCGGGGTATCAGCCCCAGTAAGAACCTTGCAACCGTCTTCGCAGTGTGGTCCGAAGAGAAGACCAGCGGAAAGAACCAGCGTGTAAATCATGTTGTTTACTCCAGTGTTGACATTAGGGAAGAGTATACAACACCCAAGCCAGCTTTGTCAATACCCTTCAGTTCCTGCACATCGCTTTCGTTTGCGGAAGAAATCACAACCGACCATTGCAACAGACGGTCGAATACGACAAACGTCGTATCGGATTCACCGTAGAAGACGCCGTTCAGGGTATAGATGGCTTCTAGGGCATACTGATCCACCAGAACAGCACAAGCACGCGACAGACGGCTAAAGTCAACCTTGCGGCCATAGTCCAGAATCAGATTGGCCAGACGGTCAAACTCGGTGGCGTCTGCTTCCCGCAGGGCGGGTGGCATCGCATCCGCCACCAGAAACGCTTCTTCGGTGATGCCAGTGAACCGAATATCACCAGCGGATGCCACAACTCGCCACCCATCCACAAGGTGCGTGATGCGTTTCTGACCGTGTAGTTCGTCCAGAAAGAACGGCCAAAGTTTGCCATTCATCCCATACTCGCGAATGGTTGTTTCAAACAGATTGAATTGAGTTGCGGCATCCATTTTGTTTACTCCGATTCCTTCAGTTTGCGGCATTCTTCGAGGAACACCACTTCTGCATTGTCGCGGGTATCAACGATGATCGGTGTCACTTCACCACCGACAAACACAGTGATCATATACAGTGGTTGGCCGTTCGGCTGAATGCCAGCCCACCATTCGACATACGAATCTTCTTCTTTCCCGATGAAGGAAGACACTTCCCGTGGGTCCGTTTCAGTGAAGAACTTGTTGTAGACTTCCCGTTTCTCTGCGGCGAAGTCAAACTCAACCGCTTTCTTCCTGATACCAGCCACAACCGCATTCAGTTGATCTTGCCAGTCTTCGTACGGGATCAGATCATAGTGAAGCGTAGTGCCATTGAATTCAAGACAGTATTTCACGCCATTCAGTTCCCAAGTGCCGCGTTCCCAATCGACACCATAGACACACTGCTGACGGTTACCTTCCTGCACGATACGCGTTGTATCAGACATTGTTATTACCCCTTACTTGTTCAATCCATTTGAGATTCTGCTCGATTCGCTGGGTCTTGTCAAGGCCAATCATGCCGTCTGCCACGAATCTTGCGATATCATGTTGCCACCGAAACGATGTGATGTACAACCTGCGTTCCGTTTCATTCTCCACCGAAAGGCAGTGGATTTGCGTATCCGCGATAGTCGGAACCGTCCAGTAGTAGAACCCGCCATTCGGACCTTCTTTCTGTTCTTTGATCGGATGAACCCCCATCGCGTTGATCAGGGCATCCGAATACTGCTCTTCTGGACATTCGACGGCACCACGGCCGTCGGTGATGATGGTGCACTTCTTCATTTGTCACCCCATTTGATGTAGGTTTCGTCGGCTTCGGCATTGTCCTTGCAGACCATCAGAACTTGATAATCTTTTGCATTCACTAGCACCGAATGCTCGGAATACTGAAGAATGAAGCCGTCCTTGAATCGCTTCTCCCGAAGTGGGAGCACAAACCCAGCCAGACCGTTTGCCTTCAGAATCCCTTGGAAGCGTTCCTTGCTTTCTTCTTCCGTCTGGCACCAATCATCACAGACGATGTGGCCCATTCTGCTATAGACTTCCATCATTATACCTCCAGTTCACCGAAGACCGCTTCGGGGTTGTTCTGAATCTCGTCACGCATTCTTTTGATGATCATCTCTGTATGGATGTGAATCGACACAACAAGCCCAATCATCAGACCAGCGAAGCACAGTGCGTATTCAATCATCGGTTCCATCGTGTTTACTCCGAATCGTTTGCGATGGTTGTATTTTGAACTAGTTCGGTGTCAGTGTCAAGCCCGTTCGTCGGTCTGACTGTTGGCAACTTCCTGGCCCACGGCCTGGAAAACTTTGCAGACGCCTTCAAAGGCGGCCAGAATCACCATTGGCGGAACCATTGTCGCCAAGAAGAGCATCCCAAAGAGGCCACCCACCTTTTCGAGTTTCGATTCAATTGGTTGAAACTGGTTCATGTTGTTCATGATGGCACCTTGTGGTGTTTGGTTTCGATGGTTGTATTATGGCTGGGTTGTTCTGCTTTGTCAAGACCACCAATCACCGACGAAACATTTCATCAAACGCTTCTTGCTTGATGCCGTCATAGTATACCGTAGACGAACCGTCTTTGGCAACCACTTTCGACACCACCCACAACACCCGCTCATCACAGATGAAGGACAGACCGTCTTCCCTGTCATATCCGAACAGCACCGTGTTGCCGTGCGCATCAGCCCCAGCAAACACGTCTTCCGACGGGACGATGCAAGCATTGATCATCAGATCATCGGTTTGTTCGTCCGTCAGAACCACTTTCTCATGTTTCATCAAGTGAAGCATGACGAATTTGGCTTCAAACGAGCTTCTGGCTTTCTCGGTTTTGCTGAAGGTATTCATTTTGACACCGTTGTTTGTTGACAGTGATGCTATTATGAAGGGGTTGGCGCTCTTTGTCAACCCCGTTTATCCGTCAGATACCGCCAAAGGTCAGTTCAAACGCGGCTTCGGTGATGCCGTCATAGTAGACGGTGGTTACGCCGTTCAGTGCGTGAATCATGGTGACAACCCATTCCCCGTTTTCGGCCGCAATGAAGTACGATTTGGTATCAGCATCATCCACACCGAAGATGACACGACGGCCCCGATGGACGGCCAGTGCTGCCTTCCCAAGATTCGGCGTCACCGAAGCGTTGGCGTACAGTGCGTTTTTCTGCTTTTCCGTCAGTACGACGATATCCTGAAACAGTACATGCAAGCGGTCAAGGATGAAGTTGAAGGTGTCTTGGGCTTGCTGGGTGCTGTTGAAGGTGTTCATTTGATCTTTACTCCGATTGTGCGCTTAGCGCGTTGTTTGAAAGTTATGTCATTATGACGCATACGAAAACGCCTGTCAAGACCGTTTGTCGGGTCCGACAGGCGTCGGTTTACTTCAGCATTCATCGGGGCCAATCAGTTCGGCGTCATCGATGAATGTTTCCACATCCAGACCATCAAACACGAAGTTCCGTTTGGGAAGACGTACAGTCACGCCTTCTGCAACCACATGGCCGATGTACGGAACATCGTATGCTTGATCGTGGCCGACATACAGACCAGTAAGGCCGTCGTAGACTTTCGGCACGGCCCGTTGCAGGTTGTGGGCGGCAATCAGAATCCGTTTCTGGGAAACCGTGAATTCTTGGCCGTTTCTACGGATTTGAGAAACGATCTCATCAAAGCGTTCTGGTGTCATGCTTTCACCCCGTTTTCAGTTAGATCAGAAACCAGCAGGTTATAAGCCCGCATTGCGTCGGAGAACCGTTCGGCTACGCGGAAGGTGTTGAACCATTCGCCGTGCCCTTCGCCCGTCTGCACTTCGGCCAGAACCCCGTACGTCGTTTTGCGACCATCGTAGCGACGGTAGAAGGTGACGCACCACGTATCGTCGTTGGCTTCCGTGGTGAAGATGCATTCAGTTTTCACGTTACCATCAAAGAAGTCTTCGCATTGTGCTTCGAAGACGTTCACGACATGCTTTGGGCTGACGCCCGTAATCGAGTATGCCTTAACTTCGCTCATGATCATTACTCCATCCATTCCCAGACCGCAGCCACATAGTCGGTGGCTTCTTGTTCACCCATCGCGTACACGGCAGTTCCGTTTCCGTCGTTGTGGACTACCACATCACCCGTTTTGGTGCGGTAGTGCTCAATCAGCTTGCCAACATCACCCCAGCGAGAATCGATGGTCAGGTATCCAGCCCCAAGAACCCCCTCCAGCCGTTGATTGAAGTCTTTGCGAGCATCTTCCCATTTGGTGTGCGTCGCTTTGTTCACGTGATGCACCAGAACGGGTTTCTTGCCCTTCGGGGCAACATTCACTTCTTTCCATTCAAGAATCGTTCTCATTTTGTTTACTCCGAATTGATCAGTTGTGTTGTTCAAGATACTGCAGTGTTTCTTGGGCATTCAGAACCGCATCAGCAATTGAGTTATGCGTTTTGTATACCCGTTCATTGATCGTGTCCTTGTAGTAGTTTGCCGTTTTGGCAAACATACACATTTGCAGGGTTGCCAGTGTACCAATGACCACCACGATGAAGAGAAACGTTCTCATTTGGCTGTTCCTTTGTTTGGGTGTGATGTTTGCTGCAATGGTTGTATTCTGAACTAGGTCGGCGTCTTTGTCAAGACCGTTAATCGGGAAGACAAACGGTCTTTGGTATCATTCGCTGCGTTCAAGAACCCGTTCACAGGCACTGATCGTTACGTCTTCGTCTGCACTATACGTCTCAATCGCTTCTTCTGCAGCACGGGGGCCGACGCCACAGACGAACACGCGTTTCTCTTTGATCTCAACGAAGACCGCGAACAGTTCACCAAGACCGTACATGTCGAACAGCAACAGCGTTGTGCTGGGCGAATCCCATTCCCCGCACTGCTTGTAGCCGCTTTCAATCATGGCCTGATACAAGTCATCAAACCGCTTGCTGTCAATGCGGTTCAGTCGATGGTCAATGATTATCATTTGGTTGCCTGTACGATCAGTGAAGCCAAGTCTTTCAGGAACAGTGGGGCATCCGATTTCCAAATGAACAGTTCGTCTTGTTCATGATTGACATACTGCAGATACTCGCTGCCGTCAACATCGATGATGGCCAGATCAAAGCTTTGGTTGCCAGCTTCGTAGGACACCTTGCCGTTTGCCAGAAGCGCCTTCGGCTGCAGACCAGTGGTATTCAGTGAGAATTCCGCCGTCTGAAGCACCACTGGCATTGCGCCACCCACATCGATTTCTTCGAACTGTTCGATATAACGCAGGCCCCATGCACGGATCAGACCAGATGGAAACTGGCAGATAGTCCATTCGGCCCCGCCAAGCGGACTTTCGGCCACGCTTTCCAGTTCGTTGTTATCTGGGTTGTAGCGAACCAGACCAAGTTCGCGCTTGTGGGGGTTGATGAAGTCAGTGAAGCCGAAATTTTCGAGGACCAGCTTCAGAATCCGAAATTTAGTTTGAACGTCCATATTACCACCGCACTTCTTTGTAAACACGTTTGATGGTTTCAATCCGCTGTCCCGTGTAGCGATACGTGCCGCGATCGCACAGAAGATCATCCAGAACGGCTTCGAGCATTTCAGGGACGTTGCCGACTTCCTTCGGCAGTTTCTCCTTAATTGTCGGGTCCCGCAGTTCGCGGTCAACGAAGGCACGCGAGAAAGCTTTGTCATACTGTTCGTCTTTGGGGGTGACACAGAAGCCGAAGTGGATTGTGTCACCAACGATCTTGGCGCCGACACACAAACCACCAGTGGCACTTACACGACGGACAAGGTGGTTTTCTTTACGTTCAAAGTCAATGTACCGCTTGTGGAAGTAGTACGTCTTTCCCGATTTAAGATCATCTGTGCGCTTGCTGTTTGGTGCAAAGTGCAAGTCGCCCATCAGGTACTTCAGATTCGTTTTGATATCGCGGAAGGCGGTGGTGCTGCCTTCGAGTGCGATGTAATCGGGTTCGACCTTCTCGATTTGCTCGATGATCAGGGCCAGGCGGGCCAACACATACTCTTTCTGAACAAACATGATGTAATCCTCAAATTTGGTGAAAAACGTTCTTGAAGCCGCGAGACTTCCAGATGACCGCCGAAATCGGATCGGCCTCGATGACACTTTCAACAGTATACGCTTTGAATGCACCACTGTCAAGCAGATTTTCAAGCCAGTCCCGTTGCTCTTCCTTGTTGCTTGTGGGTGAAGCGAACTGTGCGCGTTGAGAATCGTTCCCAACTTTCAGCCCGACCAGTTTGCCTTCAAACGGATTCTCACTGACGCCAGACAGAACCACTGTCGGAAAGTAGTTTTTGGTGTAGACGTATTGCGGCTTGAACTGCTGGGCAAACTGCACATACTGCTTCATGATAACATCTTGTCCGACGGAACGCGGCCCCCTTGACCGATCGCGCCTGATGGCCGTCTGAAGCGGAATGTCGAAGACCTTCTCTTCTACATCGAAGCCAGCCTCAACCAGAGTATGAATCAGTACAGCACGGCGGTTCTCATTCAGGTTCGTGTCCGACACAATGATATCACGGTTTGACTGGATGGCAGATTCCAACAGCCCTTCCCATGTTCTGGTTACATCACGTTCCCAGCCATGCCGCCACTTGGACCAGTCCAGATCGTGGCTGATGCCAGCCTTGATCATCATCGCCTTCCTGATGCAATCACGCTCAATGATCTGTGCATCCGTTTCCTTGGCTTTCTCGCGCGCCCAAGTGCTCTTCCCCGACGCGCTCACGCCAACCGTCACATATGCCTTCTTCACAGTTGCTTCTCCAGAAACTCTTCAGGGTTCAGCGTGTATTCCATGGAACCGCGGAATGGAAGATACGTCACAACCCACACCAAATCGATGTTCTTGTCATCTGCGGGATGGAAGCTGATTTCCTGTTCCGAACCGTCCTTCTTCACAGTCAGGAACCATTCTCCTTGATCCCAGCAGATGCAACCGTCATCGCCTTCTTCAATCCAAGTATCCTTCGCTTGCGCCTTGATGGCGTCTTTCAGCTGGATGAAGTGTTGGAAGTGGCTTTCTTTGATTTGCATCGTAGCACCTAGTGGTGTTTGGTTTCGATGGTGTGTATTCTGAAGGAAACCACTTCGTTTGTCAAGACCGTTTGTCAGCGACAGGCGGCGGCAAAGATTTCAAAGACCTTGGCGGTGGTGTCTGGTGTGTCTTTGTCTTCCCGCACTTCAACGAACCGCGGAAGGAACAGCGAAGACACTGGGTCGGCTTCCATAATGTCATTGGCCCGAACGGTAATGATCTTGTTCCCAATCCATTCTTGAACATGTTCCGTGATGTGCTTCCGCATACCGTCGGTGAAGCCAGACACGTTCACACGGATGCCACCATCGGCGGTTTCGCACGTCAGACTACCCACCATTTCAGCAAACTTGCCCCTGCCTTGCTCAAAGCCAACAACCAGTAGGTCAACGTCGGCCTCAACCTTCAGCTTCACCGCATCCTTGCTAGTGCCGTCTTTCCAAAGCAAATCTGGGTGTTTGAGAATGGTTCCTTCTTCGCCGTTGGCGACCAGTTCCCTATAGTGGGCCATGGCGTCTTGCATGTCATACACAACGCGCGTGTCAATGACGGAAATGACTTGACTTTCGGGGATCAACTTGCACTCGGCCAGACGCAGATTGTAGACGTAGTTGGATGAACCAGCCCGCCAATCATCTACTGACGCCACATCCCACACCTTGAGAATCGGTTGCTGGTCTGGTTCGAACGAACCGCCTTTCAGCACCGAGTTCAGGGCACCATTGCCGACTTCACGGGGAAGGACAGTCAGACCATCGATGACCAGCAGTTCACCCATGTACACGTGGTTCGGTTTCAGAACCCGCAGTGCTTCAGAGTTGAGAACCTTTCCCAACGAACCTTCGGGGAACGTTTGGCCGTTGCGTGTCATCCACTGGACACCATCTGGACCGACAATGGCATTGATGAACATCCCGTCGGCCTTCGTCTGACTGATGATGCCTTCCGACCAATCCCACTTCTTCATGTTGGATTTGTCCTTCAGCGAGCACCGCATGTATGGCGGTTCGAAGATCAGCCCCTTGATTGCGGCATTGATGGTGCCAGTGTTGATCCCACACCGTAGGTCTTTCCTGATAACGTTTCTCAACACATCCGCATCTTCGGCCTTAAGCTTCAGAAGAACACGTTCGATGGCCGTCTGTGCTGCCTTCCCAGACAGTTTGCGGCTAGCAAGATTCGGAAGCAGTTCGTCGAGAATAAAGCCAGAAACCGTTTCCAGAGTATCTTGATCGCCATGGACGTCTGGCATCTGGATGACACCATACGACACCACGGGATCGTAGGCGGCCACAAGGAACCGTTGGAAGAGTTTGTCGGCCTTCTTCAGAATGGCAATCTTGTCAGTTCTCGAAGACGTTGCCGCCAGTTGCTGGATTGTGGAAACTACGCTCATTGCAATTACCCCTTGATCAGATTGACTATCACTGCAACAACGATGATGGTCATTAGCGAGAACAGCTTGACATTGTGCGGGATCGGGAGTTCATAGGTTCTGCCGCCTACGTCAAAGGAAACGGTCAGCAGCACAAACAGAATGATACCAAAAATACCGAATGTCACCCAAAGCTGGGTGAGCACGAATGCGGCCAGAAGCACAAAGAATCCGATGAAGATCAGCATTCCGACCAGACCGACGGTCATTTCCTTACCGCCAGAATGTAAAGTTTTCTTGAACAATTGTCAACTCCTTTTAACAGTTTGTTCATGTGTTCATAAATACAACGTCATGGCATTATAGCGTGGTTTGGCGTTTTGTCAAGACACGCTGGAACTAACGGGGGAACCAGATGGACATGATCTTTCAGGGAGCAAAACTCCTTGAACTACTACCCCAAGGCTTTGGCGTCATTGTTGCTTGTTTCCTTCTTGGCGTCGGAACGTATCTACGATACAAGAAGACCGAACAGGAAGAACGGCGAAACGATGTGGAAATGCACAAGATGCAAGTTGAAACGCTTATGGCGCAAGTCAAGGCGCTTTCAGAACAGCTTGAGTATACCCGTGTGCAACTGGACAAGGTGCACGCACAGAACATTAGTCTGATGCATCAGCTTCGCGAAAGTGACAAACGGATTGGCGAATTGGAGGCGGTGATTGCATTGCATTCAATCACGGTTCAGAAGCGAAAGTAAGAACGGTAGAAACAAATTAGGCCCCTTGGAGCGATCCTTGGGGCCTTTCTTTTTGTCCAAATTTTGACACTGCAAATCAAGGGGTTTTAGAACAAACCGATTTTGACTATGTTCGATGGTGTCTCCACCCAACCACGAACAAAAACATGAAAAAGTGCTCATTTGACCCCTTGTTTTAAAGGGTCTAATTTTCGATTTTATCGAAGGCCGCCTCAAGAATTGGCCCAAGGTGTTTCTTGATGACCTTCTCTGCGTCAAGCCTAGAATGCATCACAAAAATCTTCGTCACTGCATATCCAACAAAGACCACCGCAAAGGTTTCTTTGTCGCCATACAGACGGATGGCGGGGCGCACACCACCGATATTCAGAAGCAGCGACAGGCCGTAGGTGAAACCTTCAATTATCAGCGATTCGTCTTTGCCCCCAGCTTCAATAGTCGAGACTGGTTCCCAAGGATCGGCAACCACCATAAGGAAATCATCTTCGGTGATGCCATCGTAGGTTAGACCCATGACTTCACGATGAATCGACCACCGATGGCCATCAACGTCATGTGACAGCGTGCACGTCTGGTTCATGTAGTCCCATACGACACAGAAATCATCCAGATGCTTGATGGTCCACGCCTCGGTGTCTTCAAACGTAACACCATACCAATCAACAATGCTTGCCAGCACCGCAAACCTTGTAAGTGCTTCTTTGTTTACTCCCATGACCCAATCTCCATTTGTTCGGTGGCGACACCAAGTTTTGACAGAAACTCGATGCCAGACGAATCCCTGTACGCATGACCATAGTATACCTTGGAAATGCCGCACGTGGCAATAGACCGCGCGCACATCATGCAAGGGGCGTGTGTAACGAACATCACAGAATCCTTTGCCGCCTGTCCGTCGCGGGCCATCTTGTAGATTGCGTTCTGTTCGGCGTGGATGACTTCTGGTCTGGTAACCAGTTGACCGTCAATCACGTCTTCACAAACGTTATCGTAATTCGGGGGCGTGCCGTTGTAACCTATGGACAGAATACGATCATCCTTCACCACCACGGCACCCACCTTAAGCTTCTCTGCGGTTGAAGCGGATGCGACCGTACCAGCAATCCGCATGTAAAGCCGCTTGTGTTTCTCTTTCATTTGCCACCAGCCTTGCGGTTAGTGTATCCCATCAGTTCTGCTTCCAGTTTCAGCATGGCGCGGACACTATGGTTAGGGGAAATCGGGGCAATGTCTTTGGTTGACACTACTACGCGCTTCGACGGGATACCAGCTGTGGTGCAAAGGTTCGGCCCCGCCAGTGTCAGCAGAAGCGTGCCGTCTGGATTCACTGCCTCAATGCCTTCTACACAAGCAACGCGGCCCATGTTTGGGTGTTTTTTGATGTACACCCAGTCGCCGATTGAGATTTCCATACCAATCATTTGGTTTCCTCCAACCGCATTTCTTTCTTCAGAAGCCACGTCTGCAGTTCGCTAGTGGTGATGCGGATCATATCCACGTCGGCCACTTCCACAGACATAAACGGATTTTCGCGTTTCAACACCGACCGACCGTTCGGCAGACTGTGGTCAAACTCGAAGCACTTGCCAGCCAGACCACCACGAACCACCAGATACCATGCTTTCATTTTGCTTACCCCAGATTAGAACCAGTCGCGGTTGTTTCGTTTCGATGTGTCGGAAGGTTTCTGTTCCTTCCGTTCTTTCGGTATCCAACTACTCATTGTTGCCATTCTATCCTGTTTTGGAAGGGCCGTCAAGCCCACCCGTCTTGCCTTGCTTTACTTGTAGCTGTCAATGTCTTCAAACTTGCTGGCTGTCGTGTTGTAGTAGATCGGGGTCTTGCTGCCTTCTACTACGATCCAGTCTTCGGCTGGGTTGGCGATGAACTTCCGTTCGCCAAAGCCGCCGATGAAGTATTGGTTGCCGCGGTACCTTACATCAATCACACCTTCTGCGTTCTGACGGTTAGACGTGATTGATTCAATCCAGCCAAGAATGCGCTCGTTCCGCTCGATCCCTTTGGCATAGCAGCACATGTTTTCAAAAGTGTGCTGGAATCGGGCAGCTTGGATGTTCTGGGCTTTGGCTTGCATTTTGAGTTCCCCTTCGGGGTTCGTTGAAAGTGATGCCATTATGGGGCAAAGAAAAACGCCTGCCAAGACCGTTCATCTGGTCCGACGTGCGGTTGTTACGTTTCGTGGCCAATTGATACGTTTGTTACACTTGTTACCACTTCAGCCCCAGAAATCGACCGTTGGGCGCTTGATGTTCGTCATAACCAAATCGTCAAACTGCTTGATTGGGCCATAGCTGTTCTTCGTGCTGGTCTTCGTGACGGAATGCACAAGTTCTAGCCCCTTGAGCGGCATGTTGAGCGTCACTACCATCTGATAGCCGTCTTTCAGAAGCCCATCGACGATTCCCTGAATCCGTTCTAGTGTCCAGGCGTCTTCCTTATAGTAACCACTGTTCGTTTTTGGATACGGCGGGTCCAAAAACAGAACGTGGGTGTCTGGGGAAGTGTGCTTCAGTGCTTCTTCGTAACCGCGACAGATGATCCGTTTCGGTTCTGGTTTAACGTACAGTAAGTCTTTGCACGTCTGCGGAACGCCGTCGGATTCGATCTTGGCGCCACGTTCATTACGCGCAGCGCCCTTGTTCTTGTCGAATGAGCGCCCGAATGTCACGGAACCATAGAAGACCCAAGCGGAAACGTATTCTGCGGAAAGGATTGGTTCTTGACCAAACACGTATGCCTTTAGGGCGTCGTATTCTTCTTTCGTTCCGCCCCAATCACCCAAGCGACGATTCGGCCATATGACGATTTCTGTCGTGTCGTTCTTCGCCAACCACCGATGATAGTTCAAAAGCCGTTCATCCACATCTGACAGCACGTCGGCTTTCAGCGTCGTTGTGTAACTGATGAAACCACTGCCCGCAAATAGTTCTGCAAGCCGACGGCGCCCCGATGCGACCAGAAGTTCTTCTATCTGCCGTTCTAGATGAAACTTCCGACCAGCGTAGCGGATCATTCTTGCACCAGACCAAGAACGGTTGCTTCATCCAGTTTCACGCCGTTGACTTCATACACCCCATCAACCGCGGGAACCAGTTCAAGCGTATCTGGGCACACCACTTTCTGGCCAATGGTGCAATAGAAGTATTTCACACCGTCAATCTCAAATTCTTTGTACATTGAAGTCTCCCAAGAGAGGAAAGCGATAGTATAAAAGAAAACGGGCCACCTGTCAAGATGGCCCGTTCGCTCACTTCACGTCTGGTTCCCCAATCCGTGTTACGTCGTATTTGTCTTTGTACACCACTCCCAGCGGATATGCCCCGATAGCCCCAAGGACCACCTTCAGACCTTCGCCATTGATAACGTTTCGCATCAACAGAACGTCCTTCGTTCCTGTGTTGGCATAGTGGTCATCGTTTGGTGCGTTGAACGCCCGATGGTATGTGAATGGAAGCGTGCTGTCCCAGTCTGATTCGGCCGCTATGAAGGCGCGGGAAGCAACCCCAGAGAACACGTTGTCCACGCACTGGTTTCCATCGGCGTGGATGCCAGTATAGAAGTGATACTTCGCACCAACGCCTTCGCAGTGCGTATAGTTCCCTTCGAAACGGTTGTATTTGGCCGCGACGTAGGCTTGCAGCATACCTTCGCCGTGTGCTTTTGTGCTGGTCAGGCTATTGTGTGCCACCACGTTGTACGACGAACCGTAAGCAAGGTGAATGCCCGCCGACACATTCTCTTTGATGGTGTTGTAACGGATGACGTTATAGTTGCTGCAGTCTTGGGCAGAAACGCCGCGTGTGTTGTTCTGGAACGTGTTGAACTCAATGACAGACGATTCCACACCAGAAAAGTCGCACCCATAGTAGCCGCCGTCAACCAGATTGTTCCTGACGATGATGTTCTGTGGTGGAACCGTAGACGCAAGCGGCGCCTTGGTGGCCTTCCAATGGTCCCGCTGAACGCCTGGGAGTTTCCCATCAATCCGTAGTGGCACTGGGGTTGACTTGTCCGTACCAATCAGCGACTTGATATCCAGACCAGAGATGATAACGTTTCTCGCTGGTTTCTCCCGACCGCGGACAAACACCGCAGCACCCTTCTGCATTCTATCGTCTGGCCCATCGCCGCGGAATTTCACATTCGTGATTTCCAGCCCGTCGGCATCGAGACAGTGGATTGCTGCTTCGTGGTGTTCGTATGCCCCAAGGACGATGAATGTTCCGCCACGCCAGAAGACGTTTGTCGGCGAACGCCAGAGAAACCCGCAGCGGGATTCCCTAGCATCTAGTGTGAAGACTGCTTCATCCGCACATTCAATCCCAGCGACGTTCGGTGGAATGGACACTTCACCTTTGATCTTGTACAGTCCAGTTGGAAAGTAGACCACGTCGCCCTTCTGGGCAGAGTTTACAGCAGTTCTGATCTGGGCGGTTTGGTCCGTACCATCACCGCCCGCCCCAAATTTAGAAACATCAATCATTCTCACACCTGCCTGAATGACACGTTAGAAATGTATGTGGTGTTGGCTTGAGCACGGTTTGCCCACCAGCCAATCTTGATTGTGGCGGTTGCTGGACGAAGAACCTTGCTCATCTGTTCTTTAAGTGTAAACACCTGCCAGTCATCTGTCAAGACCGCGTCGCGGACGTTTGTCATCCAGTATGAGTAGACACCACCATCAAACGACACAATCAGTTTCTTACCAGCCTTGATCGTTTCGGAAACCACAAGCGAAGAACCAATCACCCACGTACCGTCATCCGAAAGAGTGGTTTTGTTGTTCGCCACCCCAGTGCCGTTGAGAATGCGTCTCGAATACGTGCCTTCTGGGTAGCGGTAGCCAGACTGGCTGGTATATGTGCCGTGGGCGATGTACATCAACTCCCCACTACCCCACCGCCAACCAGCAGCGGCCTTCAGCTTGGCAACATCATCAGGAACGATCTTGATGGTAGTCGAACCCGCCTCAAGGTCTTCGGCAAGCGTGACTGCATAAGCCTTGACGTGCATTGGTAGAATCTGCGAACCGTCAATGTCAAGACAATCCACCAGCGCATACATCTTCGTCGTTTTGGTGCCGTCTTCGACCTTCGTTGCGAACGAAAACTCATAGGTGCCGTTCGGATCAACTGGAATCACTTCATCCATCGTGGTAACCTGATTGGAACCAGTGATTTTGAACGAACCGAAACCACTATAGGCTTCTGCTGGGTCGAACGTGAATTGAGAGAAGTTCTCATTGTTCTTGAGCAGACCAGTGCCGTTCGTCACCAGACCACCGACGCGCGACTGCACATACAGTTTCATCTTGGCTTCAAGTTCTGCCATATTTCCACCAGAACCGCCACCACCGATCGCAGCAATCTTCGTATCAGTGTACGTCCGTGCAGCTTCCGTCGCCGCGTCAATCTGCGTGTTGACCGCCGCCTTTGTTGCGTACGTCGCAACCAACTCAACAGTATCCGCCTTTTTGTTGATTTGCGACTGGAGATCATCCGTCACACTTAGCGTCGCATATGTTGAAAGGTCTGGGGCTGGAATGATTTCCGACCGCTTCGGGTATTGAGACAGTTTATCATCAACTGATTGGTTCGTGGCATAAGAAGACAGGTCTGGAACCGTCGGCAACTCGCTCTTCAGCGCGTAGGTCTTCAGTTCCTCTTTGGTCGCCAGCGTTGACGTGTCTGGAATCTGATCTTTGGTCGCATAGTTCGCCAAAGATGGGATTGCCGACAGGTCAGCTTTCAGTGCCAGTTTCCGATCCACTTCAGCCGTCGTTTCATATGAAGACAGGTCTGGTTGGGCTGGAAGTTCCGTCTTCTTCACATATTGAGACAGTTTCGCATCTACGGCCTTTGTGGTTTCCAGACCCGCGACCGAAGGAACGTCAACCGTCTTGGCGTACGGTGTAAGAGCATCCGCGGTGATGAAGTGGGAAACGTCTGGCACCACTGGAAGTTCTGACTTCAGAGCGTAGTTGACCAGTGCGCTCGAATCCGCCTTACCAGCAAGACCATCAGTCACTTCCTGTTTGGTGGCAAGCCCAGTGACCGAAGGAAGTTCCGACTTTTTGGCATACTGCGACAGGTCTTGGCCTTCTGGAATGTCCGTCTTCAAGGCATATCCAGACAGTTCAGACCGATCAACCTTTGGTGCAAGAGCAGTGGTCAGTTCGGTGTTTGACACCAGGCCAGCAACAGACGGCAGTTCAGACTTACGCGCGTAACCAGACAGATCAGGCAGTTGCGGTATCTCCGACTTCAGGGCGTATCCAGACAGGTCTTGTGGTTGCGGGAGTTCTGACCGAAGCGCATACGGCTGCAAATCTGCACCACGAATGAAACCAGAAACGTTCGGAATCTCATCCCGACGCGCAAACCCAGACACATCTGGAACCGCGGGAATGTCTGTCTTCAGAGCATATGGGGTAAGTGCTGACGCGGTGATGAAACTCGAAACGTTCGGGATGGCAGACACATCCGCTTTCTGCCCAAGTTCCGTCCGCAGTGCCTGGATATCAGAATTGTTCGCCTTCCCAGAAAGCGCCGTGGTTATGTCCGTTGTTTTGGCCAGTGGCGCGATTGCTTGAGAAATCTTCTGATCAACCGCAGCTTCTGACAGACCACCAGAACCGCTAGGGCGGGCATCAACATACGTCTTTGCCCGTTGATAAGCATTCTCACCAGCGGCGGCGACGGCCGAATCAACATACTGCTTATTGGTCGCGTCGGCGGGTTTGGTCGGTTGACCCACATTCTCGATGGCCCTTCCACCCATATTACCAGAAAACGATTCGCCAGAACCACTGGGGCGGTCTTCTAGTGCCTTGATACGGGTGGTGGCTTGAGTAAGTTCCTGTTTGGTGGCCAGTGTTGTCAGGTCAGACGTATTGGCCTTCTGATTCAGTGTTTGTTGAAGCGCCTGGATGTTCTGGACAGTGGCCTTCGAAGCAACTTCTGTTGAAAGCGTCTGCAGTTCCAGCTTCGTGGCATATGAAGACAGGTCTGGTGCTGGAACAACAACAGACCCGACTTTCTGATCCACATAGGCGGTGGTTGCATAGGGGGCAAGCGCCGAAGCGTCCACCTTCTGAATCATCTGCGATTTCACCGCATCCAGTTCAAACCGCTGGATTGGCAGTTCTGGAATCTTGGAAATCTTGTCCTTTACTTCCTGCGTGAATCCAACCAGATTCACGATTGACTGGATTGTCACGCGCCGAGCGGCATACCCTTGGGCGGCCAGAACCGTTTCTGTGCCGTCTGGGGTGATTTGGTCCAGTTCAGTAATGTTCTTTGGTTGATAAGTGGTGGCCATTGTTAATCTCTGTTAAGAAAATGGGCGGTCATCAGTATTTAACCAATGGACCGCCCATGGGGCTTAAGTTGAAGCTTTGACTACTGCCATGAAGAACACGGAAATGCGCTGGCTTGCTTCACCATTGTTATATGCGTGCTTAATAATAAAACGCATAAACTTTGATGGGTGAACCGCAGCGAAGTAGTTTGCATGACCAGCAAACGGATTCATCACGCACCACGAACTCGTTACTCCAGATACTGGCCACGCAACATCCACCAGCAAATTGGTCGGAACGTTCGAGATGTACCCACCAAACACGGCCCAACCACCCAACCACGAAGGCAGCTGGAAACCGCTTATGGAACCACCTGGGGGCGTGTTCCAGAAGCCACCCCCGACACTCCCTTGCTTATTGTCCGTCCTATCCGCAGTCGGGGTGGCGGTGATGGTTTTGAACCCAAAGGCAGAGAACATCCAACGAACCAGCGGCGGAATGTCTTGGAACGCAGTAAACAGGTTCTTATTGGACATTGCGGGGTTTGTTTCGGATGAAATGAACCCGTAACCAGTGTCTTTGTTGTACCTGCTATTGACACTTGCCAGACCAGCATTGGCCCTGAAATACGTGTGTCGGTGCATGTGCAGATCGTTACCACCTTGGACAAAGTAACTGTTAAAGACGGCGTATGACACTGGGTCGGTGTTGTTCTTCCGATTGTTCACCGCACTATCAATGACAAGGTTACCACGGATTTCCTGACCAGTGGCATCAATCGTTTTGGTGACCCGCAAAGCGGCAGCATTCGCAAACGTCGCCGTCGTGGTAGAGCCGACAGCAGTCACTGGCGAAATCACATCACGCAGTCTTCCAGCAGTAACAATGACGTTATCGTTTACTGTATGGCCATCATTTGTATCAGCTAATACCACACCTTGGAAACGAACGCCGTCAGTAACGTTTTTAATCAAGCCAGAAATGCCGCCAGACTGCGTTACGATGGTTGTGCTACTATACGTCAGTGGTGTTCCCGAGAAATTGATCTTCCCATCAACGTATGCCTTATTTGCCGCATCCGTAGCTTGACTTGGTGTCGGGACGTTTACAACCCGCAGATTCTTCGCATCCCAAAGACCAATATTCGCCCCCACGGACGCCTTCGTCAAACCAGACCCAACAGCAGAATCAACATACGTTTTGGACGCCGCATCCGTCGGGGATGTGGGCGTCGCAAGACCAGTAATGCGACGCCCATCAGCATCAAACGCGGCGGTTGCACTGGCAGCACGGCGAAGTGCCACCATTCCGCCAAAATGGTTGTTCAGCGATGTTAGTTGATTCCGATACTCGGTGGTGAAGTCATTTTCTGACAGTCCCTTGTTACCATCCTTCGTGACATATTTTGACATGTCGGTTGTAACAGCACTAACCTTCGCATCAACGTATGCCTTGTTTGCTGCGTGAAGATCAAGCGTCGGCGCGAGCACGCGCTCAATGTTCCTGTTTTCCGCATCAAATGGAGCGCCGTTGGCGGTGCCTCTGGACATTACAACACGGTTACGCAGGGCCGCCACAACCGTATTATGGTCATTCAGAATGGCGTTCGTGAAGTTGACTTCAGAAAGACCCTTGCCAGCTTCTTTCTGTACGTAGCCGCTAAGATCGATTTTGCCGACGGCGGCGTCAACATAGCGCTTGTTCGCCGCGTGCGCTGGTGCATCTGGGTCGGCCACATTATCAACAACTTTCGTTCTTGCATCCCAACCACCAGACGGGCCAACAAGGCCCATTAAGTTTGTAGTGTTGATCGTTTCTAGCTTGCTCTTCAGGGCGGCGGTGAAATCATTCTCGGAAAGACCCTTTCCACTTTCCCGCAGAACATATGTGCTCGACAAATCGTTGATCCGCGCGTCCACATACTCTTTATTAGCAGCATGTTCCGACTTCACTGGTGACAGCAGATTTGTAATGCGATAACCATGGAGATTATATTCATTGATGTTCGCTTCTGCTGACAGGAACGTCTTCCCAACGATACCGTCAACGGCCGCCTTGTGGGCATTCGTGTAATCGTTTGAAGACAAACCCTTGCCTGCTTCCTTCTGGACATAACCAGCAAGACGCGTTGTTAGGTCCGTTTTTGTTTCGTAGTTTGCCAGTGAAGAAGTGTCTGCCTTCAGCCCAAGTTTACGATCCACTTCAGCCGTGGTTTCGTAGTCATCGAGATCAGAGGCGTCGATTTTATCTTCAACGATCGTACGAAGATCAGACAGTTCGGATTTGGTTGCCAGAGAAGTAAGAACAGACGATTCGGCTTTCGTGGCAAGACCGTATGTCAGTTCCTGCTTCGTGGCCAGAGCAGCGAGGGCGGATGCGTCGGCCTTCCCAGAAACGGTTGTGGCCAGCGTCTGAACTTCTTGTTTCGTTGCAAGAGCTGCCAGATCGGAACTACGGGCCAGACCAGTCAGTGCGGAAGCATCGGCTTTTTGAGAAAGCTTATCAGTTAGATCAGCCTTCGTTTCATAGTTCGCCAGAACCGAAGTATCAGCCTTGTCAGCAAGAGCGGTAGTGACTTCTGCTTTGGTTGCCAGTGAAGACAGCTGCGACTTGTCAGCCTTCGTGTCCAGCGTATCTTGAATCGACTTGATCGCACCAGACGTTGCAATGCCCTTGATATCTTCCTTAGTGGCATAGCCCTTCAGAGTTTCAGACACAGATTCCGTCGTGGCAAGACCAGTCAGAGCAGAAGTGTCCGCTTTCGTGGCCAGACCATCAGTAAGTGCTTTCGCGGTCGCGTACGGAGCAAGCGCGGTGGTGATATCAGCAGCGGTTGCCTTACCTTCGACTTCCGTCTTCAGCGTGGCAAGATCGGCCTTAAGAACGTACTTGCCATCGGCGGCAGTTTCACTGATCAGACCAGCAACAGCAGATTGAACCTGAATCGTGGTCGCTTTCTCACCCAGAGCAGCAGTAACTTCCGTCTTGTAACCATTGAAATCGGTGGTTGTGACGTAGTTCGCCAGTTCGGTGACATCAGCCTTGCCAGAGAAGCGGGTATCCAGATTCAGGGCACCAATCGATTTCTTGACTTCCGATTCGACGGTGGCCTTCACATCATCGAGCGAAGCGGAACCACCAGCACCAGAAGCCATGTTTTCCAGCTTGGCTTTCAGGGCATTTGTGAAGTCATTGGTGGAAAGTCCTTTGCCTTCTTCGGCATCAACTTTCTTTGCAAGATCGGCCTTGATCCGTTCGTCTGCCTGATTCACTTCATCCTTCGTTGCCAGAGCAGCAAGATCAGAAGTGTTCGCTTTGGTGGCCTGTACTTGCTGAAGGGTGGTAATGTTCTGGATTGCAGCATTCAGGGTCGCCGCATCGGCCTTCGCGTCAAGTGCGGTTTGAACGGTGCCCAGTGCACCAGTGGTCGCATAGCCGTTCAGGGCGACAACGTCCGCCTTCTGGCGCAGATGTTGAGAAACGTTATCAACATCCTCTTTGGTGGCCAGAGTAGCAAGAGCGGATGCATCCGCCTTTCCAGAAACGGTTGTGGCCAGCGTCTGCAGTTCGCCTTTCGTTGCCAGAGAAGTCAGGTCAGTTTTGGCAGCCTTGCCAGCAACCACCGTTTTCAGTTCCTCCAGCGCTTCTTTTGTTGCCAGTGGTTCCAGTACAGACGGATCAAAGGCTGTGCCGACTTTCTGATCCACATACGCTTTTGTGGCGTATGGTGTCAGAGTGGTTGCATCGATCTTGTTGGCTACGGTTGTTGCAAGCGTATTCAGTGCTTGCGTCGTTGCCAGCGGGGCCAGTGCGGTAGCGTCCGCTTTCTGGTTCACTTTCTTGACCAGATCGGAAACTGCTTCCGTCGTGGCATACGCCGTCAGGGCGGAAACGTCTGCCTTCTTGTTCAGATCGGCGGCGTTTGCTTTGGTGGCCAGACCAGAAGTGATGCTTTGTTCAAGCTGGGTCTTTGCCGCTTCCACAGCAGTATTCATCTGGGCAGCAGTCACCGCAGAATTAAGTTTGGTTCTGTCGGTTTGAGACAGTCCAGCCCCAGCAAGAACGTCGCTGATACTGGCGCGTTTGGCCTGAAACCCGTCTGCTATAAGAACCTGCTCCGAACCATCGAGGATAACCTTTTGGGTCAGTTCCCCGATGCCTTTTGGTTGATATGTCGTTGCCATTTCATCCCTTTAAATTTGAATCACGACGTTTCCGTCAAACACAACCACTTCATTGTTTTCCGTCCCAAGAACCGTCACGATGATTTCTGGGTCTGGTTTCGGTTTTGGTTTTGGTGGTGGGGTTGGAATGTTCCCACCGCCAGTTAGAACATGAATGGCGTTCTCAAACGTTCCCCAATCGTTCCAGTCTTCGATGTCACGGTTTCTGAAATCCGCTGGGATGCGCGATCTAGCAATCTCATACGCTTCATGGAATTCCACCCATGAAGCGTTGCCACTTTCCCAGTGGGCCTTCAGAAGCGCCCCGTAAACATCGAACTTTTCCGCATTCGGGTTTCCGATTGGAACAAACCGACCAGAACCGTCAGTGGCATTGTCGTATTTGACCCAAGTCGCCTCGGATGCAACGATTGCCGCCGCGGCCGCTAGAAGTTCATTTGCTGTTGCCATGCGCATCTCTCCCAGTCACTGCGATAGCATATGAATCTACAATGTCATGGGCTGGACTGTCAAGCTTGTCCATGCACAACCACTTGACAATGTTCACACCTTCCTTATCTTCTAGGGCTTGGACCATATCTTCCTTCTTCCCATTGCCGCGGCCGCACCAGTGTTTCTTCACCGTGGTGGGCGGGAGGATGACAGGATATGCCCCGAAAGCCAGCTTCAGATGATACTTCAACATCCCTCCGTTTTCAGCGATGTCGAAGGCCCGCCCTGCACCAGCGCCGTATGCATAGCCTTCAAGGTAGATGGTGCTCCCTTCCGTCCAGTGCGGCCGAATCGATTCAACGGCCCATTTGGCGATGTTTTCGAAGCGGTCCACTTGGGCCGCCCAATCCTTCAGCATCAGCGTACCTTTATAGTTCTGGGCTTGTGCGACTGCCTTCTTCTTCTGGTTCATGTAGTAGATGGTGGAAGACTTGAAGTCATTACCGAGAACCGTAATCGCTGGGCTGGTGTAGCTGTAGTCGATTCCGATTATTGCCATGACTTGAACCGTCCAGTCTCGGGGCAGCGGTCGCATCCTTCCCGCTTGATGAATCCGTTCTCACCAATCTTGTATTTCAGTTCCTTCAGCCGTCGCTCATATTCCTGTTGCAGGGTATTGAAGAACAGGTCAAACGATTCTTCTAGGGGCTTTCCTTCGTGTTGCGTATTCATCTGTTCGCTTCCATGTTGAGAATTTTAGGCGTGCGCCTATTCCAGAATATGTAGCGGCCTTGACGATTTCGTTCACATCTTTGCCGTTTAGAACCATATCATTCACATCCTTTTCCATAATATGGGATGGCCAGATAACAACTGCTGCGCTCTTCGTGATGGCTTCATCAATCCTGCGAACAGTGTTTTGGGAACGCGGTTCATTGTCCCAGACATAGACCAGATGCGCCGTTTCAGGGACGCCCTGACGAACCGCCATCAGATTTGCATCAAGGGAAGCTATACAGTTTTCAAGGAAAAGCGAATCGATAGCCCCCTCAACCACATAGACTGGTTTGCCATAGTCAACGCGTGCACGCCCGAATAGCTTTGGGGCGTCTTCGTCAAGCTTAAGGGTGACATACCGAAGATCGGATGGACCCATGGCACGGCAGACGATGAGAATCAGATTATCGAAAGCATCCGTCTCAACCAGCACCAGACGTTCATCTTCTGGTAGTACCTGATCTATGCCCAATTTATGGGCAGCTTCTTGCAGGTTCTGACAGTAGAACAGGCGGTCCCATTGGCTTTGTGGGATTGCCCGTTGCTTGACATACTCACGCACTGGGTGCAGCTTGGAAAGTTTCTCGATGGGAACCAGAACCTTCCGCCATGGCTTCTGATCCATTTGAGAATCGTTCTTGATTTGTTCCAGCCGTGGCTGTTCGGATTTCCCCTTGAAGCTTTCTAGCACATACTGTGCATATAGGTTCGGCGCCACATCTTGAAGGAACCGCTTGAACTTGTGGTTCTCGCCGCAGTTGTGGCATTGATATGACAGAAGCCGCTCTTTGTTCCTATAGACGTAACCACGGGCCTTAGACTGGTTCCGTTGGCTGTCGCCGCAGTATGGGCAGCGGAAGTTCCAAAGCATATCACCCCGTCGCTTGAACTGCGAAAGGGAACTACTGGCGA
>ERZ773068.92-NODE-92-length-47829-cov-8.306527_pt1 | contig 47829 bp, 50 predicted proteins | sample MGYA00580620_ERZ773068 | MGnify/ENA primary metagenome ERZ773068 (study PRJEB29015, sample SAMEA2737983) | human oral metagenome | biome: human oral; feature: human-associated habitat; material: dental | place: China | collected 2101 ... | reverse complement strand
GGCATCCCCCCAGGGGCGTTGCCCCTCGCGCTACGCGCTCACCCCAAGCGTGCCCCCCAAGGGGGGGAAATATGGCCCCCCACCGATATTTCATGCCCCAGCGCGAACTCCATCCAAAGTATCAATACAACCGCGGGCGCCCGATGGGCGGAAAAAGGAACAGCAAAGCCGAAATTTGCGCCGTGACGGGCTTGAAATGAGCAAGGGCATATCTCGGTATGCCCTTGTTCGAGAAAACGCCTTGTGGCGCGTTTTGGCGTGTCTAACGGGTCAGCGTGTTTTGAATACCGTCTTTGATGGCTTGTGGAAAATCGACCAATTCGACAGGAACCGTTTGCCCGAGGTTTTCGATCAGGCCTACAGCAGTGTCGCGCGACATTTTGATATCGAGTTTTTCGGACTCTTTGTCGGTGAAGTATGGAATAAGCAGCTCGATGTCCTCGATCTTGAGCGACAGTTTTACCGTTGGGTTAGCCGGTGCGCCGCTGGCTGGAGGCTTGTCCCTAGGCGTAGCGACATCGATTGTGTCGCCTGAGTCGCCAACCGCAGCCCCTGTGTCGCCAGGATCTTCCAATTCCGGCATGACGGCCGTCTCGACCGTCTCCGCCTGAACCGCCTGTGCTGACTTGAGCGCTTCGACAGCATCACGAGTGATCGTCTCCCCCTGCTGCGCTGCTTCAAGCAGCTTGTTTTGTGAATCGGTATCCAGATTCTTGAAATGCGACAATGCCGAGGCGCTTTCTATGAGTCCCGACTTGGCCAGATCGACATACTCCGGTTCAAGCAGGGCCAGCAGCCGCGTGATTGAAGACGCTGAAATGCCAAGGAGCTTGGCCACGTCCTTCCGCTTGAGGCGAGGGTTCGCCTCAAGGTGTTCCTGTATTACCGTGGCAAGCTCGAAATCGCTCAAATTCTCCCGGTTTGCATTGGCCATCGCCTGCACAAACCGTATCCGACCAGCGTCGATATCAGTGCGGATGTAGCAAGGAAGCTGATCGAGGCCCACAGCTTGCGCCGCGCGCCAGCGGCGTTCTCCGTCGGTGATGATGTAGGGCGGAGTTGTGCCTGAATGCCTCACCAAAAGAGGTTGCAATACACCATCGGTTTTGATTCCTGCGGCCAGCCGATCCAGCGCTTCTTGATCGAAATGCTTACGCGGCTGGTCAGGATCAGGCATCAGACTCGATACCGGCAGATGCTGCGGCAAAGCATCCATGTCATCCAGTCCGCCGAGAAAGTCCATTGCTGTCTCACGCTTCATTTTTTTTGTTGCCATGATGTTCCTCCTCACAGCAGACCAAGGGATGCAGGTAAGCTGCGCCACGCATCGGCAACTTCACGGGGAGTATTGCCGAACTCCCAAATCGGCTGACCAACCGCAAGACAGTCCGCCAGCCCTACACGCTGGCCAAAAACGAATTGCACAAAGTTTCCGGGAAACTGAGCACGAATTTTTTCTGTCAATGATGACTGCTGTTTGCTGGTGCTGACGAACATATTGATGAGGATTTTCCAGCGCAGCGCCGAGTTTTGACCCGATTCGATGAGGCGTTTGATGACCCTGATGGTGGAAGCAGTGCCCTGTACGTCCATTGGCGAGGGTTTTGTGGGTACTGCTGCAATGTCGGCCCATATCAGCGCAGAAAGCTGTCTGACACCCAAACTGGGTGGTGTGTCGAAAATGATGAAATCATAATCCATCGAGCGAACCCGGCTGCGAAATTGGGCGGCATCGGATGCTGCTACCTCCTTGTCTACGCGTTCCAGCTCAAGGTGCCCATGAAGCAGATCGACGCCCGACGGCGTAGCCATCGGCTTGATTTCCTGCTCCATGTAAAACAAGGCCTCGGCGCCTCCGGACTTCATGTTGATACGCGCATCGCGCGACAGGATAGCGCTGGCGTTGCCTTGTGTGTCCGTATCCACAAGACATACTTTCTTGTCCATTTGCTTCAGGGCAATGGCAAGATGCACTGCGATTGTCGTTTTACCTACGCCTCCTTTTTGGTTTGTCACCGTTACTACTGTCGCTCTCGACATGATGGACTCTTTCTGCCGCTCTCGGCTTAAAAAATTGAATGATGGCCGCGTCAATCAGCGACGTTGCGGATATATTCCGCATCGCTGCGATCCGCTGCACCATCGGATATACGCCCGGCTCGAACGTGACCGACGTGCTTTTGTACGTCTGCCTGCCGCCTGGCGCTCGACTTCTCGGAATGACCTCGATTTTTTCGAGATCAGTTCCGAGTAACGCATGGTTGACTTGGAGAGAAACGTCCCCTTTGCGACTGGTGTATGCGCGCAGCATTTCATCTGCCGCCTCGCTCAATCTTAGTACGCGCAAAATCCTTCCTTGTTCTTCATCGTCTGTTCGTTTCGTCATGGATAGCGCCTCAATATCAAAAGCGCCTAAGCGCCTAAGCGCCTAAGCGCCTAAGCGCCTAAGCGCCTAAGCGCCTACTCCACGGTATATATATCAAACCTACTATCCTATCATGCAATCTTTGGTGACGTTAAGTGTCACAATTCCCGAAAAATTGTCACCAATATCATTCATCGGGATCGATCTTTGTACGCTTCCTGGAAAACCATGTCTCGGTTGACCATGACTACAAACTGGTAGCCGGGACGAATTTCTATCGTTGGCTGAATGTTCAGGTTACGTTGGGTAATCTGGATGCCCATCTGCGAAAACTGACGGGCTACCTCCCCGGCGGCAACTTGCTGGGGAGACTGAACCCCGTTGTTGTTGTCTTGCCGGTTATCCCGTTGGGTAATCTGAAATACCGATGCGAACGCAGACGACAGAGCGCCATAACCAATCAGTCGCCAAATATGGTTATTCACCTGGTCATGAAAACCAGCATAACCAGATTTGTCGGCGCCGCCCATGCCTTGCAGCGTTATGGACGAGCCATCAGGGTAAAGCAGTCTGTCCCAGACCACGAGTGCCCGATCCTGACCATAAGCGACACGGCTGTCGTAACGGCCAAAAACCCGTGCTCCTTGAGGTATCAGCAAATGTTTTCCTGTGGCCGTATCAAATATGTTTTCGCTGACCTGGCCAATGATTTCGCCCGGCAGGTCTGAGTTCAATCCCGTCAAGAGGATCGCCGGGATGACCGTACTGGCCTTCAGCTCGTAGGCTGAAGTTGCCAGACGACGAGTGCCGCGCAGAGATTCCACGGCCTCTTGTTCTGCCGCTGCCGCAACGAATCCTTCTTTCCGGCTTTGCAAATTAGGGTCTTCCTGGCCGGTGATGCCGAGAGCAGCTCCGCTCTTGAGTGCAGCCTGTTGTTGTGCGGATTTTCCCTGCCCCTGTTCGGCCATCATCTTTTGATAGGTGGCCGCACGCAAATCTGCGTCAGCTTGTCCGCTGGGCAATATCGCAGAATCACCGAATTTGATGCCGCTATCGGCCTCAATTGCCTTGCGCCGCTCCAAAGCGCGCTGCTCGCGCAACCGGGCGGCTGCTTGTTCCTCATGCGTTTGTGCCTGTTGTGGTTGTTGAGGGAGTGGCGCACCAGCTTCGCTTTGTGCCGCAAGTATTGGGGCCTCTGCGGCAATGATTTCTTTGGGTGCCATTGGTTCGAATGATGGCTCTTTTCCCAAGATGCCATCGCCAATGCCTTCGTACAAACGTTTCGCAGATGAGGGCGCCAAATGCACTTTTTCGCCATCTCCTAGCGATGTCCTTGCTGGCTCACGGGTTGCTATGCCGTAAATTACCAGCCCCAAGGCTACTGCCAGTAAAGACCCGACGATGAATCCTGCCTTTTTCCCGAAGCGAGATCCAAGCACCGGCTTGCCCCTGATTTCCAGCGAATCGGGTGATTTCGTTGTCATCGCCTACTCCGAGCAGTTGCCGAAAAATGTACGCTTTGCACACCCGCGGGTAATGGTCACTTTTTTCTGATCGCCGCCAACACCAATAATCATTGCGGCTTTCGCGAAGATTTTGTCAACAATGTAATACCCGTTTTTCAGCCGGTAATTGACCAACTGCTCCTTACCATCTTCGCCGATCAACACAAGCACGGGGGCTTCCTGAGTGCGAAAATCAGCGCCCATTTGCACGTAGGTTTTGTCCGAGTCGTCAAAGACCCTGACCGGGCGATGTGGATGATCGCCCTCTATCGCATAATTGAAATTCAGTTTATCCACGCTCATCGCCGGCAATTGAGCCGTCACCAAGGATTCTTCCTTGGCCATTGCCTTGCGCTGCGCTTCCCATTCGCGTTGGTCGTTTTCCGGATAGATGAATCCAATCCGGCGGACAAAATTTTCAGCGCTGTTCACGGAAAATATATCTATGTCATACATTCGCCGATTGGTCGCGATCTTGACATTGGTGAATAGTCCAGGCTCATCACTTTTCGGCTTGATGATGACATGCACCGTCCTGTTGGCACCCTCGCCAACAATGGATGGTGTAATGCTCCAACGTACCGGATCGCCAGCGTCCACCTTGTTTACTGTCTCACCCGCTTCGAGTTCGACGCTGCATACCCGAAGATAGGCACATCCGATTTTCGGCACTGACTGGCCGAAAATCACGTCCACACGGCCACCGTGGCTCATTGAAACCATCGCTTTATTGGAATTTGCCCATCGCGTTGATTTTTCCGCCGCTTTGCGCGCCGGCGGATATTTATAACCATTGATTTCGTCATTGTTTCGTGAGGTCTTGGCGATGGTCAGTGAAGGTTGAGAAGTGGCCGGGAGCGATGGAGTCGGCGCTGGTGCAAGCGTCGCTGACGGTTTTTCGGTTGGGGTACTGGTGGCATTGGTTGGTTCCACAAGCTTCACCGGCTCGATTTCAAGCGCGGGAACTTCAAACGGAACCGCGGGCTGCGCGTATGCGCAGGAAAAAGAGCAGCAAAGCACAGTCATGAGCAGTTTTTTCATGGCATCCTCGGGGGAAATTAAAGCTGTTGTGACCAGTTGAGATCGGTGACGTACAGGCCGATTGGGTTGTCTAGATCGAATGTCTGGTTTGCGTTTTTCGGCGGATTGAGCGCGACTATCAAAACCCCTTTGTAGCGCACCCGGCTGAGCTGTACGCCGTCCAGTTTGCGGCGGGTTTCGTACCATTCGACCTGCCAGGATTGATCCGATAGGGGCAGCGGCAGCCCGATAGGCTCGATGGATACGGTTGCGGTCTGGGCGACGATGAACGGCGAATTGTCCTGGTAGTAGCCGTTGATTTTTTCCAGGGAAGCGCTCCCTTGCGGCACCATCTTATACAGTCGATCAAGCGCCGCTTTCTGAACAACGGTGTCGGGCGTCACTGATCGCCAGTCGACGATGAAGCGCGTCAGCATCGCTCGGGTGATGCGCGGATCGGTTGTGTGTGATAGTTCCGCCGCGGCAACGTTGACAACCTGACCGATTTTGTCAACCTCGACGATGTATGGTACCCGTTGCGGTTGCGCGCTGATGTAGATTGTGCCGATGGCCAGCACCAGACTGGTCATTGCCAGCACGATGGCGGCAAAACGCCAGTTCCTGGCTGCGGCGATATAGTCGCCGTAACGCTCGTTCCATTCCCTGCGTGCGGCCATGTACGGCGTTTCTCCGTGCCCTCCCGCTGATATATTTATATCATTCTTAGGTGCGGCCTCTCTTTTTCCGAACAAGGTGATCTCCTTCAATCGTCTGAATGGTGGATTTGGATGTTGATACCGGCCTGCGGGGCCGCATCATTGGGTATTTCAGGCGGGCGAACTTGCTGGATGTCGCCGAGAATCGGTTTTTCAGGTGTGGATGCAGAGGAGGAGGATGGCACCGTAGCCGTGGATGTGGGGGCGCTGCCAGACGGTGTTTGTTGTATCGTCGGAGGATGTGCGGTTGTTTTCGGGCGCGTTCCGGCTGCGCTGGCTTCGGCTGCGTCCGAATTCCATGTGGCATCCCCGGCATCCGTTGTTTTCATGGTTTTCGCGCGCCCCGGCGGTTGTTGTTGATTGGACGCACCTGCGCCGCTGGTGGCGGCGACATTGCTTGCGGTCGTCTGCGGCGCGGCGCTGCCCATTTTTGCGGGCGGCGCGTCCTGCATGGTGTCGCTGGCCTGCCGGGTGGCTGTCTGCTCCTGTCCTGACTGTTTGGGTTCCGCCGGCGCTGCTTCGGCAGCGGGCGTCGTTGCCTGCTTCGGCGGTGGTGGCGGTACTTGAGCGCTAGCTGCACTTCCGCTTGCAGCTTGTTCCGCGCGCAGCGTATCGGTTGCGGCCCGGCGCGTTTCAGCCGCCCGGCCGCCAATCGACATGGCTCGGGATTCTGTCGGATTTGCGAGGCCCATTACCTCCCCGCCGCTCCGCATGGCTTCCCGACCATAGTCCACGGTAGATGTTCCCACGGCTTTGAGCGCACTGCCCAGTATGCCGCTGCCAGCAGTCCTGTGGTGCTCATAGCCCGCCTTGAGCGCCTGCATGCCGCCGCGAGCGCTTTGCAATGCGGGAGACATGGCCGCCCCCCCGGCAGCGACCGTGCCGGCGGCAACGGCGCCCGCAGTCCCCATTGCTGCGCCGGCCGTCAGGCTTGGGGCGCCGGATAGCATGCTGGCGGCCATATTCGGAATTTGAAAAGCCAGGAAGCACAGGATCAGCGATGCGCCAAGCACGCTGATCATGTCCGAATATTTGCTCGTCTTGAGCAATCCCTGCCAGGCTTCGGCTTCGGTCATACCCAGTGAAACAATCAGATACAACATGAACAACTTTATGCCGGTGGCGACCGCGTAGCTCAGGTATTTTTGCGTGAAATCGGTTGTCCAACGGGAGCCGCCGAACCCCAGGAACAGAACCCCCGCCGAGACAACGATGTAGCTTTCGATCAGGGCGATCAACAGTTGTCCGGCGATAATCGTGAACGCCAGCACCATGCCGAGGGCCGACAGGCCACCGACAATGACAGTCATGGAATCCTTCCATAGACTCTTTTTCTCGATCGCCGCCAACACTATATTGGCAAAATGGATGCCGGTATCAACAACTTGTGAAGGCGTCAGACTGCCTGATCCAGCGGTCTGTCCGGCTTTTGCGAAGCTATTGATAATGGCGGGCATCCAGTCGCCGGCATTGATGAGCAGCGCGTAAAAAAAACCGATCCCCATGATCTTCTTGATAACGACTGCGGTGAATGATTGGAGATTCTCCTGTTGTACTGCCCATACAATGGCAGACCAGGCAAACTCGATGGCGGCCAATCGCCAGAACAGCCCTTTCGCAATCGGCATCATCTTCCCTAACCAACTGCTTGATGCTGATTGATATGTCACATCGATACTGTCGAGAATCTGCGCATGGACTTCGTGTGATGCCAACAGCACGCAGATCAGGAAGATGAATAAATGTGGATTAATTTTTTGATGCATGGCCGCCGCCCCTTCAGTGTGACCTGTACTTTCTTCCCTTCCGGATATCGACGGTGGTTATCGTTACAGCGCTGCTCGCGTGCTGACAGTTTTTCAGGTTCCGCACAACGGTTTCATGCGAGGACGTATCGAGAGGATTCATATTTTCGTCGCACCAGACCAGCAGTTTCTCTGCCGCCGGCAGATTCTCCCTGAAGTAGTCGGATGACTGGATTTTGGTTAAATCCAGTCCTTCGATGGAAGGCTCTTTGTGCTTTTCGCATGCGACCAGAAAAACAGAAAAGGCGGTGATAAAAACAAGATATGTACTTTTCATGTTTAGTGGCTCCTGTATTTTTTACCTTTACGAATATCGTCTCTCTCAAGCAGCTCGTGAATGGTCGCCTTCATGGTGTCCTGTTCCTGTTCCTGTTTGCCCATGTAGACCGTTTGCGCCTGAATTTGCGCCATCGTCAGGGCACGCAGCTTCTGTATTTGCGCGGCGACCTCCACCGCGATCTGGTTGCCGGTCTGCAACGCTTGCAACCGACCTTCATTTGTCTGCGACATCGAGCGTAGTTTTTCGAGTACCTGTTCCTCAGTGGCGAATTGCTGCGACTGAAGATTTGCGGCTTCCAGCGTGCCGCTGATCGTGTCGCGCATGGTTTGTGACCAGACTCGATAATCTGCGATGAAATCACGCGTCGGCTTGAATCCGGGAAAACGTATCTGGAATTGCTCGCCGATGTTGGCCATGCTGAATGCCAGCGCCTGCCCCCGCTGAACAACTTGCATGACGCCAATTAAATCGGATTCAATCGCCGACCAGATTTGGTTGGGGATGTTCAACGTATTCTGAACTTGATCCTTCCATTGTTTTAGCTGGAGTGCATATTGTTCTATTTGTTTTGCATATTGCATGACCAGCTCGACATTGTTGGCAATCTGGGTCGGCTCGGTGGCGCCGGCGATTGATCCGCCGCCCCCGGCGAACGAATGCAGTGGCGTGACGGCAATGGCCAAGCCGATCATTCCGCTGATCAAACGATTCATCATGGTTCGTTTCATGCTGCTCTCCTTTGCGGTTGCAAATCTGGTGAAAATTTCAGCGTTTGCCAGTAGTCTGCCCAGTCAGCCAGCCCTCTGGAACGGAGCCATTCGGCTGGCCAGGCATCTCCATATTGCGCCATGAACTGGTCGCAGCGCTCGATGTCCTCGATGCCGCCTGCGCCAATGAACGACAAGGCGACGCCGCCGAACCCAAAAGAAAATAGGCGACGGCCGAGCGGGGATGTGTAGTAGTACTGCCTGCGCTCCGTCGCGTTGGCGATCAGTGACACCTCCCGATCATTCATGCCGAATGCCTGATAAATCGGCGTGAAGGTGTTTTTTTGCGCCTCGGGATTGGGGAGAAACACCTTGCACGGGAAGTTTTGCAGAAGCACGGGCGCTAAGTCGCTCTTGAGTGCGTCGTCCATGTTTTGCGTGGCCAGCAGCAGAGAAGCATTCTTTTTGCCCCAGGTGCGCGACCATTCTTCGAGGCGCTCTTTGAAAATTCCAATTTTGAACGCCAGCCAGGCTTCATCGACAGGGATGAATGCCGGCTTCCCTTTGAGTCGGCGCTCGATCTGATTAAAAACGTACAACAACAACGGCGCGTAATTCGTTTCGCCCATCTTCATCAGATTGTCGAGTTCGAATGTCACGAAACGGGAGTACTGGATCGTGTTTTCGCGCCCATCGAGCAGATGTCCCATTGCGCCCTTGAGTGTGTACGGCGTCATGGCCTCGCGCATCTCACGATCTTGCAGCAATGCCTGGAATTTCGTCAGAGACCGATCTTCGCTGCCGGACAGTTCGACAATGGCTTCGCGGATTGCGTTGATCCGCGCAGCGTTGATCGACAGTTTCTGCATTTCCATGCAACCGCGCACCCAGTCCGTCGCCATTGCCTGATCAACCTCTGTGTGGATGTCATAGAGCGGACAAAACGACAGTTTTGACCGTTCACCACCCAGATCGTAGTGCTGACCACCACAGGCCTGGGTCAGCACATACATCGAATAGCCCTTGTCAAAGGAGAAAATCTGCGAATCCGGGTAGCGCAGCCACTGAGCGACCATGAAGGCCAGCGCCGTGGATTTGCCACCGCGCGTTTTTCCCAGCACGAGGCTATGGCCAACGTCGCCGACGTGCAGATTGAAGCGGAATGGCGTGGAGCCTGTCGTTGCTGCATACGCGAGCGCTGGGCTGCCAGTCGGGAAATATCGGCAGGGGTTGGTTTCCTCGCCTGCCCATATGGATGTGATCGGCAGCAGATCGGACAAATTCAGCGTATGCAGCAATGGACGCCGGACATTGGCATAGTGGTTGCCCGGGATCGATCCCAGGAAGGCCTCGACAGCATTCGCATCCTCGATGCGCGCGCCAAAACCCGAATTCATAATGGCTTTGCGCACCTTGCGCGCATCGTCGGCCAGCTGGATCTTGTCCGTCCCCATCAGGACTATGACAGACGTGTAGTTTCCGAATTTGACCAGATTGCTTTCCGCCTCGCCGATGGCTTGCTCGACGTCCACCGTCATGTTGACTGCATCGAGGTCGATGGCACCTTTGGAGGTGTTGAATACCTGATCCTTGAGTCCACGTTGCTTCTGCATCCACTTCTTGCGGATTTTTTCAAGTAGCTGTCTTGCTTTGTAGGGTTCATGAAAAATGAATCGTGTCGACCAGCGATATTCAATCGAAAGGTCATCCAGACTCGACATGACGCCCGGATAGCTTTCCTGTGCGAATCCATCGATTGCGACGATGCAAATGTACTGATCGCCGACGCGCGGAGAATTGCCCGTAGTAAATTCATGGGCGCCGATGATGGCATCGAGGTACATGGGGATGGACGGCAGTCGGACTGGCCGGTTGATGCCGCTAACGCAATATTCGTAATACTGCAATTGCTCATCGTTGACATATTCCTGTCCAAATGCGTCGATGTTGCGAATTCCCCTCATTCGACGCGCAGGAAAAAGCCCGGAAAAAATGCTCTCGAAATCGTCACAGACCTTGCGGAATTGAGCCAGAATGCGCTCAGAAACCATGCTTTTGTCAGTCGTTTCCAGCCCGTCGATCATCATCGATGCAACGGCACGTTTTGCTGTCAGCGGGGGGAAATATGTCAGTGTCAAGGCATAGAAAGTTTCGAAATGCTCGCCCTCTGCCAAGAACTGCTGCCGCCGCTCTTCATCGATGATTGCGGATGTCGGATCGGGAAACGCGCCTCGTGGCGGATAGGTGTTTGCCTGACGGCGAATGGCGTCGCAGTGCAGCATCCACCCTTCGCCCAGCATGCACAGCGCTGCGTTCAGTCTGGACGAAATCGAGGCAAGCTCCGCGTGTGTCGCGCTCTGCGTATCTTTGCCACGAAAATACCAACTTGCCATGTAGCCACCGGATTTCGTGTCAACCACGCCATCCTCCGGCATCTTGCAAAATTCCAGCACATCGGGCAGGCCGCGCACCTTGCTCCTGAATTCCTGTAGGTTCAGCATTGTCTAGTCCATCCATTTCGGCGTGTTCGGGGCTTCCGCAAACCAGCCTGAACGTGCCGGGTAATGGGATTTGTAGCGGACGTGCCGCAGATACACTTTGGACATCACCGGGTCGTGCTTGGCCATCTCGACAAGCATAGTATGCAGACATATCCAAAATGCAGCGCCGATGCCGACCTGTATCCAGGACGATGCCGTAAATGCGATGAGTGCTCCGATGAGCATCGTCATCAATACCAGTTCACGCTCACCGCCGAGGATCAGATTTGGGCGATTCAGTGATCGGTGGATCGGAATCCGACGCGGTTCGTCAGTAGTCATCACAGCACCATCAATGCACCCGTGACGCCAAACAGGATGTTCAGCAAGGACGTGCCGCTGACCATTACCGCAACCGCCAGAATCATTAAAATCAGACGGCGAGTAAATTCCGACATTTCCCCGCCGAACACCAGGGCGGCGGCGGCGGCGAACATAGCCAGAACACCAATGGCCAATGCCGTCTTACCCGTGAGGTTCTTCACGATCTTGTCTAATCCGCTATCCCACGGCATGTCTGGCCCGGTGCCGGCATAGACCTGACCAACATGACAAAATAGGCCAAAGGTCGGCAGACCGGCGCGGACGAACAATTTTTTCAGTGTCATAAAATGGCTCCTATACGATGGATTTGAGGACATAACGGCCATTTTCATGGCCAAGCACTTCAGAAATCTGAGTTACCAGCCGCCCAGGCGGCTCGTTGATTGCTTCAATGAAAACGACCAGTTTGACTGCGGTGGCGATGACGTGCGGGTTGGCGCGGATGCCCGCATTTTCTTCGATGAGTTGTTCCAGCCGGATAAGTCCCTCGTAGGTCGAATCAGCATGCAACGTCGCCACGCCACCCGGATGCCCGGTGTTCCAGCTTTTGAGCAGAGCCAGCGCCTCCCCTCCCCTCACCTCGCCGACGATGATCCGATTGGGCTTCAGACGCATCGTGGCGCGCAGCAGGCGCTGCATCGACACGCTGTCGCTCGTGCGTAACGACACGATGTTGTCGACCTGGATTTGCAGCTCGCGCGTATCCTCGATGGTAATGACGCGATCATGAGGACAGATCGCCGGAAATTCGGCCAGAATGGCATTCGCCAGCGTTGTTTTACCTGACCCGGTGCCGCCGACGACGAGGATGTTTTTTTGTGTGGCAATGGCATCCCGGATCACGTCTACCGGATGTTGGTTTTTCATCGATGCCTTTGCCCGTCGGATGACCTTTTCCCGGTATTCTGGCGTCAGCGGCCTGATGATGCCGTTTTCGACATATTCATCCAACATAAAAACCTTGACCGCCTTCTTACGCAACGCGAATACCGGTGCCGTCACGACCGGCGGAATCAGCGCCTGTAGACGGCTACCATCAAGTGGAAATTCTCCCTCCAAAATTGGATGGTCATACGTGATCTGGGTCTGCAACATGCTTGCGCACGTTTTCAACATGCTGACTGCCAAATTGGCATCCATGTACTCACCCGTGAATCGCCATCCGCGACCGGCTTTTTCCGTCCACAATCTGCCGTCGGGGTTCAGAGCAATCTCAAACACATCATCGTCGCGCAGCGCAGCCATGAATGTTTCACCGCATTCGCGCTCAATGCTCTCAAGCAGCCGCTCCCTTTGTAATTGTTCGTTCCTCGTTGCCACGATGATGACAGATGTGTTTCAGATGGGTTATGATGCAATATATATATCACACTCAAACACGAATCTGCAAGCCTAATCTTTCGTTCACAGGAGCAAAAAATGAAGGATCGGACAAGTCGAGCAGTCGCCGAACAAATGGCGGCAATGGGATGCGCCACGTTTGAAGTTGGCATCTATGACGCCGCGCGCGAGCGGATGCTGACGAAAGTGTGGGACAAGGATACCGTGATGAAATCAATACCGTATCTCAAATACCAGAATATGCAGGGCAACCATATCTATATCCGCCCTTCGGGTGCACATGACTTGACGCTGATGGATGACCTCAGCGCCAAAAAAATCGCACAGTTACGTCACGACGGCTTTGCGCCGGCAGCTGTGATCGAAACCAGCCCCAATAATTATCAGATCTGGCTCAAGCATGACCGCGTGTTGCCCACCGACGTGTCCACCCGCGTCAGCCGTGAACTGGCAACCCGCTATGAAAGCGATCCTGGCAGCGCCGACTGGCGGCACTATGGCCGCCTGGCCGGGTTCACCAACTGTAAGCCGAAATACCAACAGTCAAACGGGTTATACCCGTTTGTCGTGTTGCATGAAGCAAGTGGCCGGCAATACGGTAAAACTGAAGAACTGCTGGTCGTGGTTAACGCCAAACACGAGGCGGAAATCAAGGCCGATGCAGAGCGTCGCGCTCGATTTGTCGCATCGACAAACCCGGCAAAATACCAAGCGACCAAAAGCATCAACGACTTTCGTAACGATCCTCGCTACAGCGGGGACTATCATCGCGCGGAACTCGGTTATGCCACCTACGCCTTGAGCCGAGGCGTCTCGGATCGGGAAATCGTTGCCGCCATCATGACGCGCGATCTGTCGCATAAGGGCAGTACCGCCCGGCAAATTGAGTACGCTGAGCGTACCGTCAAAAAGGCATTGGAAATCACGCAGTCTACGCAACCCCTTCCGCCGAGCAAAAGCTTGGCTCGATGATTTTCTCGCACGAAGTGCGCCCGCGGTTAAACGCAAAATTTCACGGTGGAATTTTTAGCGGCAAATTTGCCGCTCTTTTTTCAGCCCTTCCAAAACCCAGCCAAAAGCTAGCCGATGTCTACGTAAGGATGTTAGTGGAACATAAAATTAGGCGGCGCTTTACATCATTTTATTTACTTAATCTATTGTAGTACAATGATTTCTACGAGCGGCAAATTTTAATTTTTATGGCACTTTTAGCCGCTGAAAATTCCACCGTGAAATTCAACAAGGAGGAAGGGATGACACGATCCGAACGCAAGCCAAAGCGCGTGGAACGCCTTTATGGCCGTTTGATCCACAAGAAGGACTTGCAGGCTTGGGATGAATTGCAGCAGCGTTCAGAATTTGCCACGCTGGGGACGGCGGAAATCTTGCGCCAAGCCATTCGCAATCTGGCCAACGAACATGTCTTGGCCGACCAGCTCAACGACTACGAAAAACGCATGGCAGCAAGTCTCAAGACATTGCATCGGCGCCTCAATCAAATCGAAAACACCCAGCACATCACACTGTCCTTTTTGGAGGTTTTGATGCGCACCTACTATTTCCATACTGTGCCCGTCCCCAAAGAGGCGCAGGGTCAGGCCATTGCCGATGCGCGTCGACGCATCGATAAATTCCTAGAGGATGTTGCAGGCACCTTGCAAAAGGGCGGTGCGGCGCAGGAGCTGGTCTTGCGTCTGATGGATAGCGACGCGGGCATCGACAATGGTTAAGGAGGCCGGACAAGCCGGCAATGACGATTATCGAATTCTGCGCTTGACGCTTCGCGGGCGGCGTGTAAGCGATGACGGCCGTATCGTCAGCCAGACCTTGCGCAGAGTGCGCAACATACTGGCCAAAAATGGCGTGCGTCTGCAAAACGGAAACAAGCGCAAACGAACGGCAAATATGCGCGGCGCTATCGTGTCCGGCGGCTACAAACCGACAATGCAGCGCTGTGCCGTGCGCTTGAGCTTTTCAAGCAATAAGGTTTCCGGGCAATGGGCCGCACACGGCAAATACATTGCCCGCGAAAGCGCCCGTGCAAAAGGGGATCGTGAACAAGGGTTCACGACCACCGGGAGAATATTGGTTGCCGATACGCTCGGCCGTTGGCAAAGTGCCGGCGATCCGCGTATGTTCAAATTGATCCTGTCCCCGGAGTTTGGGCAAGACATGGAGAGCATGGAGCAATTCACCAGAGATTTCATGGCGAAGCTGGAAAAAGACCTGGGTGTGCCACTCGAATGGGTTGCGGTCGATCATTACAATACGGATCACCCTCATGTGCACATTGCGCTGCGCGGCGTGGATCGGGAAGGACAAGAGCTGCTGATCCGGCCCGATTACATCAAGACCACATTACGACTCCGCGGCCAAGAAGCCGCCACTCAGCAATTGGGCGTGCGTACCGAACGCCAGCAGGATGCCGCGTTTGAGCGCGAAGTAAAACAGCGTCGCCTGACATCGCTCGATAAAGCCTTACAAAAAAAAGCACTCGGAACGCCGGACGGGATAGTCGACTTCAGCGGCAAGATGCCGAAGAACGAAAATGCAAAAAAAATACGTCTCTATCAAATCCGCCGCTTGGTGACCCTGGAAAAAATGGGGCTGGCAAATCCGGTTGGGCATATGCAATGGGCATTGGCTGGTGACATGGAAGCCACCTTGCGAAAAATGCAGGAAACCGGTGACATCCTGAAAACGATGTACTCCGCACGAGACATCGCATCAGATCCCAGAATGCCGGTGAATAAAATTCAGAGACTCGAACCAGGCCAAAGCATCGAGGGCCGATTGATTGCCACGGGAGAGGACGAGGCCACAAGTAAGCAATATTTATTGCTTGAAAGCATAGATGGTTTCGTGCATCATATATATCAGACTTCAGCGATGCAGAAGGCAAGGAAGGAGGGTTCTCTGAAGCGCGGCGATTATCTGTCTGTGGAAGCCAGAATCCTTGATCAGCAAGGCAGGCGGGTTAATGCTATTGTCATGAGAAACTACGGGAGCAGCCATAAACTGCTGACCGATGAAAAACTCCTCACCAAGCAAATCCTACATACCATCCAGAAGCACCGGGCGTTGCCGGAGTCTAGGCCAATGATCGGATGGCTCGGCGAGTATCAGCGAGCGCTGAAGCATCAGACGGCCGAACTGTTGCGGACTGGCATGATTCGCCCGGCTGGTATCGGTTATGAGATTGTCGCATCGCCTCAACTGACGCAACAGAAAAATTTAGGGCGAGGTCGATGATGAGGAGTCGCCATGAAAAAGGTTTTGATATCACTGCTTGCGTTGGTAATTGCTGGTACGGCCTCGGCAGCAGCCAGATTGATCGTGTCCGATCAAGACTTCAATGGTGATATAGATCGCGTCTACTCGGTGCAAATTACCGCCGACAGGGTGGATGTTGGACGCCCAGGGGCTTTCTACATTGTGGGTTCTCTGTATGGCGGTCGGCGATATGTCTACCTGGGCGCAACGGAAGGGTGGCGCGTGTACCAAGGCGGTATGGGACAGGCGACGGAAATGTTTTCCGCGATCCCCGCCGGAGGGAGAGTATATAACCCGCTGACAGGCGCTGTTGGCGGGCGCGCGCGGGAAAAGGATATCTGTGCTCGTCTGGGCAACGGCCAAACAATCCATCTATATGCCGGAATTGGCGCGTTGGAGCCGGACAAAGAGGAAATGGTACAGACCTGGCACAAGGAAAAAAATCCGTTGATTGATCCTGACCATATTCGCAACGTATACATCCAGACCGATTTGGTCAGAAACAAGAAATATTGGTATCTGGGCAGCATTAGTTGCGAGCGATTCGAGAATGGCTGAATGCCAATGAACACGAAACCCATCAAATATCCATTGCATCCTGATGGCGCTACCCATGTCGATGAAGCGGACATGCCGTTGTCCGAATTGAATACTGTGTATGCGCCCCAGGAAAAGTCACCGGGGAGCGTGCGAAATGGCAACACGCAAGCAGACCGAAAGCAGAACGGCAGGCAAGGCAAGCGAAACACGCGACTTCCGAGTTGATTTGACCAACAACATCGTTGGCTTGATCGAACAGGGCGTCGCGCCCTGGCAAAAACCATGGAATGCAGGAACATTGGCTTTGCCCTTCAATGCCACAACCCAACGCGGCTATCGGGGAGGCAATGCGCTGCATCTGTTGGCGCGGCAACACCAACTGGCCAGCGATGATCCGCGCTGGTGTACCTATAAACAGGCCAAGGCGGCTGGTTGGCAGATACGCAAAGGCGAAAAGGCCACGACAGTCGAATACTGGCAATTTGACCGCGAAGAAGAGCAGGAACGCGACGATGGAAGCATTGAGAAAGTTCGCGTCAAACTCAAACAGCCGCGTGTCTTTTACGCCCAGGTGTTCAATGCCAAGCAGATCGATGGCATCCCCCCATACCAGGCCCCCGAACCAAGAAAACAATGGGAAATCAGCGACGCCGCCGAGCAGATACTGGCGAACTGCGGCGTGCCTATTCATCACGACCAGTTGGACAACGCTTTTTACAGTCCTGTCACCGATTCGATCCATCTACCGACTCGGCAAAGCTTCTCCGAAACAGGGGATTACTACGAGGTCGCATTACACGAAGTTGCGCATTCGAGCGGCCATGTCTCGCGTCTGAACCGTGATTTGTCCGGACGTTTCGGATCACCCGAATATGCCCGCGAAGAACTGCGCGCACAAATGTGCAGCCTGTTTTTATCTGCCGAATTGGGCGTGCCGTTCAACCCGGAGCGGCACGCGGCCTATCAAGCCTCATGGATCAAGGCGCTGCAAGAAGACAAGAACGAAATTTTCCGTGCTGCCCGTGACGCGGAACTCATGGCCGATTATGTCATCGGCTTATCTCGGGAATACATATTGACCAAAGGTAAGGAAAATGAAATGACTGAAATGACCAACCCCGGCGCAACAACGAATGTTGCCCCGAAATCCCCTGGGTTATCCACGTATCAAATGGCCCATGATGATGTGGCTGCCTATATGGATACCGCGATTGATGCCAAAGCAGAACGCGCATCTCTTGCGAAGGAGATGCATAACAAGGCAAAAACCGATCCTGATTATCGGGCAGCTCTGGAACGAATCACGCCCGATCTGTCAACACTGACCAATGCCCGAACCACCGTACAGCAACGCGAGAGTCTTTATGCCGCCGAGCTGGAGGCAAGGAAACAACGCAAACGCGAAGATCCCGAAATCCGCGATGAACGCGAGCGAATGGAACAATCGAATGTAGAGCATGCCAATGGCAAGGAGAATCTCTACCTGCCGCGGGACAACGGCAAGTACACCGGCCAAATTATTGAAGTCAACGAAAATTATGTGCTGCAACAACTGCGCGAGAGCAACAGTTTTGTTGCTCACCCCATCGACAAGCTCAATGGACAGCAGGTCAAGGTTGGTGATCGTCACACGATGGAATACAGGGATGGCGCACTCACTGTCCGAGCGCCAGAACAATCACAGGGCCGTACCTTCAACAGCGAACTTGTCCAGCTCAAAAATGAACATGCAGGCAAAGATGCCAAACTTGTCATGGCCAAGGATGACAACGGCAAGGCTTACACTGGCACCATAATCGCCGAGAGCGGCAACAAGGTGTTACAGCGCGTCTCCGACAAATACGTTGTCGTTCACGATAAAGACAAACTGGCGCGCGATGTGGAAGTTGGCAGCAACAAAACCCTGGCCTATGAGAACGGGCGCATCAGCGTTCTGGAACCCAGTCAAAACCGCAACCGCTCGCGTATACAGGAAGCGGAGCGTGCGGGGGAGCGAGCGCCAGACAACAAGGGCATGACGCCAGAACAAGAACGGCGTGAATCCTTTTTTCATGCGCGCGGCATCATCATGTCGCAATTCGGCAGCCAATCAAAAGTGCGCGATGCCAAAACCGATATTGGTGATTATAAGGGCGCAGTTGTGGCCATTACGAAAGAGCATGTAGCCCAGCAGCTTGGTGCAAATTCTTTCGTGGTGCACGAGAAAGACCGACTCGCCGGAAATTTCCAAAAAGGTAGTCATGTGGAAATCAAATACAACAACGGTCGCGCAATCTCCGCACTGACCCAGAAACAGCGCGAACAAAACCGCGAGCAATCCAAAGGCGTGAGTCGTTAACCGCACGCTGGGGAAATACGATAGAAAGGCGTCCTCATGGCCAGCAAGCAGTCAGTTACCAATCCGATCTACAACCTCCCGCAACAGGGTGCCAAGCGTCTGTCGGGAGTAATGTGGGAAGTTGTCGTCATCGGCCTGCTCACCATTCTGCTGGTGAGTTGGATTGCGACCCAGTACCTGGCTGTTAAACTCGGCTATCAGGACGCCTTAGGGCAGCCTATCGTCCATTTCATCAAGCCGATCTATCAACCGTTTGCGTGGATCGTGTGGGGGTGGAAGTACGGCGACATGGACAATCCCTTCGTGAAAACCCTTTTCGGCAATGCCTACATGGGCGTGACCGGCGGCGTTCTCTGCGGTGTCTTCCTTGCCGCCTACATGAATTATCGCCGCACGCAGAACCTGACGAGCGGCAATGAGCACATCCACGGCTCTGCGCACTGGGCCACGCTTGACGAAGTTAAAAAAACCGGATTGCTTGGCACAGGGCGAGGCGTGTATGTCGGCGCATACCAGCATCCGGACAAACAGCGCATCGAGTATCTGCGCCATGACGGGCCGGAACACATCATGGCCTTCGCGCCGACCCGAAGCGGTAAGGGAGTAGGGCTTGTATTGCCCACCCTGTTGAGCTGGCCGCATAGCGCCTTGATATACGACATCAAAGGTGAAAACTATGCGCTGACGGCAGGATGGCGCCGCAGCGAAGCCAACAACTACGCGCTTAAATTCGAACCGACCGCGACGGACGGTTCAAGCGTGCGCTTTAACCCGCTCCAGGAAATCCGCTTGCGCACGGACAAAGAAGTGTCGGATGTGCAGAATATCGTGACGATGATCGTTGACCCCGACGGCAAAGGATTGAACGACCATTGGGCCAAAACCGGCCATGCCTTGCTCGTTGGCGCAGTGCTCCATGTCTTGTATGCCGAGCCGGACAAAACGTTGAGCGGTGTTGCCAACTTTCTGTCTGATCCATCACGCACGCTGTTGGACACCCTGAACTACATGCTGCAAACCGAACATGATCCAGACGGGATACGCGGCTGGCCAGAGAATGTTCATCCGGTTGTCGCCGCCAGCGCACGCGACATGCTCAACAAGAGCGAAAACGAAATGTCCGGTGTGCTGTCCACGGCCATGTCGTTCCTGACCCTGTACCGCGATCCCGTCGTGTCCAAGAACACTGCTTTCAGCGAGTTCAGGGTACGCGACCTGATGAACGCTGATCGGCCTGTATCCCTTTATCTGGTCGTGCCGCCAAGCGACAAGGATCGGCTCAAGCCGCTTATCCGACTGATCATCAATCAGGTTGTCCGCACGCTGACCGAAAAAATGGAGTTCAAAGATGGGCGCAGCGTAGCCGGATACAAGCATCGGCTGCTGTTGCTGATCGACGAATTTCCGTCGCTGGGCAAACTGGACATCTTTGAAGAATCACTGGCTTTTATTGCCGGTTATGGTATGAAAGCCTATCTCATCATCCAAGACATATCACAACTGTGGACGGCTTACGGCAAAGATGAAAGCATCTTTTCCAACTGCCACGTCCGCGTTGCCTATGCGCCCAACAAGATCGAAACCGCCGAGCTACTTTCCAAGATGACGGGCACTACTACCATCGTGAAGGAAAGCGCCTCATACAGCGGGGACAGGTTGCAGCCGATGCTAGGCAACGTATCCACCAGCATGCAGGAAGTGTCTCGTGCATTGCTGACGCCAGATGAAGTCATGCGACTGCCTGCGGCCGAGAAAGACGCCAAAGGCGATGTCACCGAATCCGGGGACATGTTGGTGTTTGTGGCAGGGCATCCACCGATTTACGGCAAGCAGATTCTCTATTTCCTCGATCCGACTTTCAGCGCCCGAGCAAAAGTGCAATCACCGTCGCAAAGCGACCGGCTGATTGCGCCGCCGCCCGTGGCCACACTGGATGCCCCTGCCGAAATACCAAACCCGCCAGAGCCGCCACGAGCTGAAATAGCCGCATCTTTCGCCGATGATGCCGTGGTGACAGATTCTGCGCCTGGCGCGCGTGAATTTGTCACCATAAGCCAGCCCGTCATTGCGCCGGAAGAATTGAGCGATACAGATGAAGAGCTGATCGAGGAAGCGCCTGATGATATCGCTGATCCGATGCCCATCATGGATGACGACGAAGCGCCGCCGCCTGAAATCATGCACCAATCACTCGAAGCCGAAGAATACCGGCGCGAAGGCGATGCACTGCTGGAAGAAATGAAAATCCTAAGCGCCGAATCGAACAATGATGCAGGTTTCATTGGCATGTTTGATGACGTGCTCGATGTCGTGCCAAAAAAAACCAAAACCACAACCAATGACGGAGGCCGTGTCGACCTGAACGACGATATGGCCATGCTGCTTGGTGAAGTTGCCCAAGATAACAATCACACCCCCGGACAAACAGATATTTCTCATTTCTCAAACCACGCATAAGGAGAAATCATGCGCTTTCAGTACATCAACAAACAAATCGTCGCCGGATTCATCGGTAAAGACATCGAGCTGCGCTATATGCCAAGCGGCGATGCCGTGCTTGATGTGTCCGTGGCCACCACGAACTCATGGAAAGACAAACAAGGCGAATGGCACGATGATACCGAGTGGCACAACTGCATTTTCTACCGTAAACAGGCCGAGGAAGCGGCTGCTGTGCTGTCCAAAGGCACGGCAGTGTATGTGGAAGGGCGTACATTCAGCCGAGAATGGGAAGCCCAAGATAATTCCAAGCGCAGACGCAAAGAAATCATCGTGGATACTTTCCATGTCATCCACCATGTCCGCAATGAGAAGGTAAAGGACGATGCGCCGTCTGGCGCTGACACTGACAACGATGCGCTGCCGCCCAAAAAGAACCCACCCAAAAACAAAAAGGGTGATACGCCACCGTCCAACTCCAACATGGCCGGATTCGACCAACCTTGATTATTTGGCCCTAGAGTGATATGTTTATATCACTCTAGGGCCAAACTACAGCAGATATGAAAAACTTTACCCGCAGACAAATTGCATTGGCCGCTCTGCCCGGAATCATTTTTTTCCTGCTTGGCGCAGCCGCAGGTGCGGCCGGGTATCGTTTCAATCTCACCAATTCACTACCTGTTGGCATCTGGCGCATTACCGACGCCATCGGGCGCGGCACCTATGTGACTGCATGCATACCACCGAATGCGCCAATGATGGATGTAGCTATCGCCAAAGGTTACTTGCCGGACGGCAACTGCAAGGGAGGCTACGCACCCCTGTTGAAACAAGTCGTCGCAGTGGAGGGCGATATCGTCACGCTGACGCCCACGGCTGTGCTGGTCAATGGCCGACCCATCCCCAACACTGAAACGCTGGCATATCGGTACATAGACCCGCTGCCTGCCATTGCACGCGGAACCTACACCGTTGCAACCGATGAATTCTGGTTGATCGCCAACGATAATCCGCGCAGCTTTGACAGTCGCTATTTTGGCGCACTGCAACGCCGTGACATCAAGCATGGCATGAAACCCATGTTGGTTTTCTGAATCAGCCACCTGATGCAAATGCAAACCAGGCTGGAATCCCTGATTGAATCACTGACCAATATCCTGATTGGATATGGCGTTGCGCTTGCATCGCAACACGTCGCGCGTTGCGCAACACCATACAAACACGAGGGTAGAAATGAGACTGTTCATCGCAGAAAAACCGTCGTTGGCTGCTGCCATCGCGTCAGGCCTGCCCGGTACGCCCACCAAGTCACGCACGCATATCAAAGTTGGTGACAACGATGTTGTGACGTGGTGTGTGGGGCATATTCTTGAACAATTCATGCCCGAAGACTACGACCCGGCATTGAAGCAATGGCGGGCCGAATCATTACCCATTGCACCTGTGCAGTGGAAACTCAAAATCAAAGACGGGATGCAAGACCAGGTCAAGGCCATTGAGGATCTTCTGAAGAAAGCCGATATCGTAGTCAATGCAGGAGATCCCGACCGTGAAGGTCAGCTGCTTGTCGACGAGGTCTTGCTGTACCTTGGCAACCGCAAGCCCGTCCAGCGTGTGTTAGTCAGCGACTACAACGAAGTGCCGTTGAAGAAGGCGCTGGCCAGCATCCAGAGCAACGATGCCGCGCAATTCCGCGGCTGGTACGAAAGCGCACTGGCGCGCAGCCGCTTCGATTGGCTGTTTGGCCTGAACCTGACCCGTGCCTATACACTGGCGGCCCGTCGCATCGGCTACGCCGGCGTGCTTTCCGTGGGCCGCGTGCAGACGCCGACACTCGGGCTGGTCGTGGCACGCGACCTTGCCATCGAAAACTTCAAACCGATTCCGTTCTACACGCTCACGGCCACAGTGCAGCACAGCAATGGTGCTTTTGCGGCCAACTGGCGAGCAAAACCCGGACAGGCAGGCCTCGATGACGAGGGACGCCTGATTGATGCGGCAACGGCACAAACGCTGGCCGCACGGCTGACCGGAAAACCAGCCCGCATCGAGAAGTACGAAAAGAAACCGGCCAATGAAAACGCGCCACTGCCGTTCTCACTGTCCAGTCTGCAAATGGCGGCAAACGACCGTTACGGCCTGACGGCACAGCAAGTCCTGGATATTTGCCAGTCGCTGTACGAAACGCACAAATTGACCACCTACCCGCGCACGGACTGTAATTACCTGTCCGAAGCGCAGCACGCCGACGCAGCCGACATCATCAGCGTTGTCACGGCCAATCTGCCTGAGCTGGCTGCGGTGGCGAAGAAGGCCGATACCAGCCGCAAATCACCAGCCTTCAACGATGGCAAGGTGACGGCGCACCATGCCATCGTACCCACCAGCCGACGCATGGATGCGTCGGCGCTGGCCGACAACGAACGCAAGGTGTACGACATGATCGTGCGTACTTACCTTGCCCAATTTTTCCCGCCTAGCCAGTTCCTGAAAACCGACATCGAGATTGACATCGATGGCGAGAAATTCACTGCCAAGGGAAAAACGCCGGTATCGGCTGGCTGGCGCGAAATCTACGCACAGCCAGAGCCGGAAGACGAAAGCAGCGACAGTGGTGAAAATGAAAAACAGGCCTTGCCTGCGATGAATCAGGGCGATGCCGCGCAGTGCAAGCAGTGCGTGGCCAACAACCGCAAGACAACGCCCCCACAGCGCTTTACGGAAAAGCTGTTGCTGGCCGCAATGGTAGACATCCACAAGTACGTTGATGATCCTGCCGCCAAGGCGCGCCTCAAAGAAGGGCAGGGCATCGGCACCGAGGCCACGCGCGCGGGCATCATTGAAGAACTCAAGAAACGCGGCTTTATCGGGCCGCTCAAGGCAGGCTCCAAGCAGATCGCCAGCACACCCGCAGGCAGAGGTCTGATTGCAGCCCTGCCCGAGCACGCCAAGAATCCCGCGCTGACGGGAATCTGTGAACAGGCGCTGGACATGGTTGCAGCCGGGCGCCTGAGCGGCGATGACTTCATTGCGCGAAACATGCAGCTCATCACCAAACTGGTGACAGATGCCAGCACGGCCACGCTGAATGTGCCGGTGGCGCCGACATTCTCGTGCCCGAAATGCAAGACTGGCCAGCTCAGGAAACGCAACGGCAAGAATGGCGCGTTCTGGAGCTGCTCGAACTGGAATGCCGAACCCAAGTGCGATGCCACTTATGACGACTTCCGTGGCAAGCCGAATTTCAATCCCAAGCCCAAGGGCGGTGGATTCGGCAAAAAAACAGCGGCCAGGAAGCCGATGCAGAAATGATGCGGCCAGCCCAATCGTCCGGCATCAGCATCATGAATGTGCTGACTGCTGCCGCCATTGGTTACTTCGCATGGGGCGAACACACAATGGCGTTAGGGCTGGCCGTGGCCATCGCCTATATGTGGGCACAAGCGCCCACTCGCACGCAAGCGGGCTTGATTGCCTTCGCTTATTACCTTGCGGTTGCGCGCGGCCTGCCCAAAGGGATCGCCGTATTCTTCGGGACGCAGGCCTCGATGCTCTCTGGCGTTATGTTCTGGGCACTCGCATCCGCACTGTTGGCGATCCCTTGGACGGTTTTCTGGTCAATGGGAGGCAATGGATATGCATGGCGTTTGACAACGATCCTGGCGATTGTCTCATTGCCGCCGGTAGGCATCATCGGCTGGGGAAACCCTTTAACCGCGGCCGGGGCGTTATTCCCGCATGCGGGATGGCTGGGACTGTTTGCCACCTATGCGTTGATGCTGCTGCTTTGCCATATGGCGCGTCTGCGTCCTGTCAGGGGTGCGCTGTGCGTTTGCGTGGTGCAGACGTTGTTGCTGTTCTATGGCAGCAGCCAAAACGCCCCGGAAAATGATGCAAGCGTAAAAGGGGTCGATACCGAATTGCCCGGTTCCGGTTATGGTCAATATTCTGGGGTGCAAAGCTATTTCAACAACCTGCAATTGATTGCCCTGGCGCGAGAAGAAAGCGTGTCGACGGTTTTGCTGCCGGAGAGCGTTGCGGGATTATGGCTGGATGCTACGGCCAGTTTGTGGCAGAGCAGGAAAATACGCCCAGAACGGGTGTTTCTGGGCGCGACAGAAGTGCTGCCTGATGATCGTTACAACAATGTGATCGTCGCTGTTGCAACTGATCGCTCATCCATTGTCTATCGCCAGAGAATGCCTGTACCTATCGGCATGTGGCATCCGTGGCGACCAGCCGGTGCCGTGGCGGACTGGCGTCGTCCGGGCGGTTTTAGCCTCGACGGCGACGGTACGCGCTATGGCGTGCTGGTGTGTTACGAGCAATTGCTGTTGTGGCCGGTTTTGCAGACGTATGCCGAACGCCCGGCACTGATTCTGGCGCCGGCGAATGCTTGGTGGAGCCAGGAAACCAGCATTCCAGAGATCCAGAAAACCGTTCTCAGGGCATGGGCTCGTCTGTTCGATGTGCCGACTGTAACGGCATTCAATTATTTTTAGGGGTTAAGGGGATTCCTGTGGACAATGAACATCCGGCGAATGACTGGCAGTGCCCATTCTGTGGAACGCTCGTCCGGCGAGGATTTACCATCTGCACCGGATGCCGGGCAGAACTCATTTTTGGAGCAACGCGCAGCGAATGGCAAACCGCGGCAATTGGCGGCGCTTTGCTGGGATTCAGTCTTTCCTTGCTGTTGCTTGTTTTTTTGCCGGAATGGCTTGGCTTTGTCATGGGATGGGGCCTCGGTTTTTATGCTGTGTTGCCGGCAGGCCTGGCGACGGCCGCCATCACCTACGCGGCGGCCCATGCAAAAGACATGCAGCGTCGTCAGCAACCTCCCCGATTTTTCACGCGGGAGCATTGATCATGAGTGTGGATCTTCCGCCGGTGGAAGTCGCCATCGATGTGCCTGCCCTGATTCGCCAGTGCGCCCCCAATGTCGCGGTGCAAACCTTGCAGCCACTCATTCGCGTGGAGAGCGCCAAACGGCCGCATGCCATTGGCTACAAGGTTGTCGGTGCCGATGGCGTGGTGTACCGGCTGATGGAGCAGCCAAAGGACAGCGATGAAGCGAAGCAGTGGGCGAACTGGCTGCTGGCCAACGGTTATCGATTCGATGCCGGCATTGCTCAGATCAATGCCGTCAATTTTCCGGCGACTGGCCTGACGGTCGAAACCATGTTCGATGCCTGCGCCAACATCCGTGCCGGCGCACAAATATTGACCGATTGTTACCGGCGAGCGCAGGCGCGCTACGTCGATTCGCAAGCCGCCTTGCGGGCGGCCTTGTCTTGTTATCAGTCGGGGAATTTCCAGACGGGATTTTCGACCGGCTATGTCGCCAAGGTGCTCGCAGCCGCCGGACAGTCCAAAAATGCACCGCCATTGAAACAGGTAGGGATGACCAAGCCGGCCCCAGCCAGGAAAAAGCTCGATCTGTACAACGTATCGAGCGAAGTGCCGGGGTGGTCATCCACGGAACAACGAGAAAGCGCATCGATCTCCGCTTTTGCGGAGATCATGCCGGCAACAAAAATGACGGAAGATTGACGTGGATCTCTTTGCGAAGGAAAGCAGCATGAAAAAATCATTACTTACTGGCGTTCTGGTGATCGCGGTACTTTCGGGGTGCAGTGCCTCCCGAACGGCGCGGCCGGAATCCAGTTACCGCTTTGATTACCAGGCGGCCCAAAGCGCGGATGGGGTAATACGCGCTTTTGACGATGGCAGACAGACCATCGTTCAGTTTGTCAATCTGTCCGAATCGGCGCCGATATTCACTGGTAGCGATGGCCGGATGATCCCCTACGAAGTTCAAGGCCAGTATGCCGTATTTCCGCAAATCGAACCGATGTTCACAGTCAAGACGCCGACCGGCGTTGCGTCGTTCGTTTATACGGGCAATGCAGCCGTACTGAAAAACGATAACCCCTAAACCCAAACCACAAGGAGAGTAATCATGAAAACATTTCGCAATTCGATCATTCTGGCCGGCATTCTGGCGCTGAATGGCTGTGCTCCGATTATTTCTGGGGCGATGAATGCCTCGACAACTGAAGCGGACGTGGTCAACAAAACAGTTGCCTATTTCGGCGCTAAGCCTGATGAAATCCAGATCAGCAACATTGAAAAACATGCCTTGGATACCACCTACAAGGCGGTCTATCGCGGCGTGCTCTATAATTGCAGCATCTACTACGGCGCTGTGAACTGCAAACAACCTGGTACCTGATGGATGTTTGATGGAACCCATTATCCGCAAACAATTTGACCAGCCCGACCGACAGGCCGTGCAGGATGCCGTAATAGAAGCCGTGCAGGCTGATCCGAAGCGGTTCTTGCGCGCTTATGTCGCTGATGAGCGCTCCTATGGCGGGCGTTATATCTCCGCCGATTTGTTCAAGGAAACATTCGCGCAGTTCAGCGAATCCAGGGAAAGCCGGAACCGTTACAACACGCCTGTCCATAATGCTGCCGCCGTGTTGGCCGCAGAGCAGTATCGGCGTGTCGTGGCCGACAACTCGGAGCCGCAGCGCGACAGAGTGGTTTTTTTGACTGGAATTCCCGGCGCCGGTAAAACCACGTCGGTGTTGCAGGAGGAAAAGTTTCCGGATGATTACCGGGCTATTTTCGAGGGGCAGATTTCACGACCCGCGCCCACCATCGCCAAGATTCAACAGGTGCTGGATGCCGGGCTGAAACCAGAAATCATGGTCGTACATGCCATGCCTGAGAAAGCCCTGGAAAACACCCTGAAACGCTTCAATAAAAATGGCCGGGGCGCGAGCATCGGCGTCATGGCTGAAATTCAAGGAGGACTGCCCGATGGCCTGCTTGAAGTAAAAAAACACTTTGGCGACAAAGTGGAGCTGTCAATAATCGACTATCGGGATCGCGCCCATCCCAAGCTGCTCAATGGATGGAAAAACCTCGATGTTCTTCGCTCAGAGGGAAATCATGAACACATCAAACACCGACTTGAAACCGCGCTTGAACGCCAACGACCCGGCATCAGCGAACCTGCCTACCGACAAGCAAGAGGACTCGCTCCCCTCGACCTCGTACACGGGCGAGCAATGGAAGAAAGATATGCTGGAGGGCTGCAAACGCATGAACAGCGACGAGGCTTACCGCAAGAAAGTGGAAGAACGCATTTTTTGACTCCGGAACAATCTCTGCAACAGATCGAAAACAAGGCAAGGGATTTGCACGCCAATCCCTTGCCGGGCGGCTTGGCTGCCGTGGTGGAGCGGGCAGACCCGCAAGCTGGCAAGTCCTACCACGGCAAGATCATTGCCGTTACCGAACACCATGCCTTGCAGCAGCTTGGCGCGAACAAGTTCGTCATCCATGACCGTGGCAAAAGCGCGCCGCAAGACTTGGCTGTAGGCAAGTGCGCCACCATCGCCTACGGGCAGTCCAGGGATTTGCCTGCGCCCAAAGCCAAGAACAAAGGCTTGCAACGTTGAATTTTGACACCATGTCCCTTGCATTTTTTACCCTAGTTTGATATATTTATATCAAACTAGGGTGCCTGATTCCTGATTTCATTTTTTCGCACGAAGTGCGCCCGCGGTTTTGGCCGTGTCATGCGGCAACCATCTTCAAGGATCGCGCGAACTTGACAGATGGCAACCCTCGCGCGAAAAGGAGCGTCTTGTGAGCAAGCGACCATCTCATCCAATCAAGGTCTTCATGCGTGATTGGAAACTATTGCCCGATCATTTGAAAAAAACTTGCGACGGTGTGCATCACGTCCTCAGCTGCGGCCGTTATGTGGAAGTTCAGATTCTCCGCGGTTGTCCGCGCCTGAATCGATTTTTGATGGCATGATGAAACATGGTGACAGACGCGCGCACCAGGCAGGCCCGGTCTGTCACCACTATGGACATTTTCACCGGAGCTATTATTCATGACTGAGAGCAGTCAACTTACCAAGTTATCAGCCAATACCAGGAAACTTGCCCAGCTTATCAACAAGATCGTGGAGCATCGCAAAGATATCGCGCGCAGTATGCGCACCCTGAAAGCCAAGGGGCTGATTCGTGCAAACCCGCACTGGCGCAACGAACGTTATCTGTATTTGTTGTATCCCGTCGTGGCTGGCCAGCCACGCAAACGCGAATATATCGGTACGAACCCGGCACGCATTGATGCGGCGAAACAGGCAATCACGCGAGCGCACCAGTATGATGAGCTGACATCCCGATTACACAGGATGGATGCCGCCATCGGGCGTGCCTCAAAATCGGTTGCGCTCGCCATCGATGAGCTTCGGAAATGGTGATATATAAACCGCATTATTGAAAGGATCATGCCCGATGGACAACTTCCGCCCACATGTTACGAGCAACCAAGCGCACTCGGCTTGGGAACGCCTTGAGAGTTATCTCAAAGAGGAGCGCCCGCTTCGGCCGATCCGTCAGATTGTCGTCAACGGATCGGTCGATGTGGTCTTTCGGCGCAGCGACACGCCGGCGCTCATCGTGGCCGGGGAAACAGCAGAGGCAATCGCTTCTGTCAAGACCTGCTTCAATGGCAGGAAGTTTGTGATCGAGCAGGAAGGTGTGGTCATCAATGTGGCTGCTGGCGGCAATGTCGTCTTGCACAACCTGGTATCCGGGTCAGTCATGATAAGCAACCGCATCGTGAACGGCGAGTCGAAGGGGATAAATATCACTCAGGGTGCAGTGATTGTTGGTGTCGCCTTGCCCGAGGCGCCGGCCATCAAGATCAAAGGCAGTAGCAATGTCACCTTGCTCGATCTACAGCAAGCGAATCTGGAGCTGGAAATCGAAGGCTCGGGCGACATTACCGCTTCTGGCCAAGTCGCACACCTGGAAGCCGAAGTCGCTGGTTCCGGTGATGTCGATGCCAGCGAGTTGATCGCAGACAGCGCCAGCCTGTCAGTCTCCGGTTCTGGCGACATCGAGGCGTTTATTCGCTCCGAGGTACGCGCACGCGTGGCCGGCTCTGGCGATATCCTGGTGCGCGGCAATCCGCCGCGCCGTGACCACCGTGTGGCCGGCGCCGGCACAATCAAGTTTCGATAGGACAGGCAAAAGAGCAGCGCTGCATGGGAAAGTTTTGAGGCTAACGCTAATCGGAGAAAAGGGAAATGAATAATCCTCGGGTCAATTTTTTTATGGGGGCTTGGCGTGTGTGGCACTGGCCGGCATCCCGATATTTTCGATAGGACAGATCAAACCTATTTGAAAGGAGTCATGATGAAAACCATTTTTGACGATTTTGAGAAATCATATAGAGAGGCAAACGATGAGGTCGATCAGGCTGTTGATAGGTTTCTCAAAAACTCTCGTGGTCATTCAAGGGACGAATTGATTCAGGCTGCCCGGTCAATTTTCATAGACCGTTATCAAGATAGCAGGCTTATCCTCAATGCCGAATTCATTTATCAGCAACTTTGTCTTCAGTACGGGAAGCGGGAGTAATCTGGCGCACAGGGTGGCATGAAACGATTTTTGCGTCCCCTCGCGATGCTCGGGCCGGGCTGTCGTGCTGCGCATCGAGCCTCGCTACGCGAGTCTCGTCCCTGCGGGCTTCCATCCCTGACGCCTCCGCGTCTTCGGCGCTGCGCGCTCCGCTTGCCCTGGAAGGGTAGACGCCGGCCGGCGCTTGATTGGAACGGGCTTTGCCCGTTGAGTTGCCATTTGTGAGGCGACGATGCTCTGGCAGATGATGGTCGAGACGTTCGGTGCACATCCATCCGCCCAGATGCCGTCGACGCCATGGTGCGCCATGGCGCTGCATGCACCGTTGATGGCTCACCCGGATGTACTGGAGTGGCTGAGCGATCTGGAACGTTGCATTGCTTGGGCATGGATGACACGCAATCCCGTCCTGGCTTCTTGAAAACGTAGGTTTTTGGCAAACTCGCCAAGGCATCCGGCGCAGCACGAATAATCAGAATCTTGCAATTCTCGAAAATAGCTCTTGAAACCATATTCTTGATTGCATACAATCTCAACGAGTTTCGATAAGGAAAGATGCTCATGCGACCGTCTGTTGTGCTTGACATGAAGCGAAGCGCCGTGCGTGAAATGGTGGGCCGCTTTCGCACGGCGAATCCGCGCGTCTTCGGTTCGGTGCTGCATGGCACCGACCGGGACGGCAGCGACCTCGATCTGCTGGTCGATGCGCTGCCGGGCGCGACGCTGTTTGATCTGGGAGGCCTGCAAGACGAATTGGAGTCGCTGCTCGGCGTGGACGTCGACGTGCTGACTCCCGGTGATCTACCGCCGAAGTTTCGGGCCGAAGTGCTCGCGGAGGCGCAGCCGATATGAGCAAGCACTTCCGATTGCCGGATTACCTCGACCACATCCAGCAGGCGGCCATCGAGGCGTACAGCTTTGTGGACGGGCTGACCAAGGAGGACTTCCTTGAGGACAAGCGTACCCAGCAGGCCGTCATCATGAACCTCATCATCATCGGTGAAGCCGTCACGAAGATAATGGACGGCTACGCCGACTTCACTCAGGCGCACGCCGAAGTGCCGTGGCACAACATGCGCGGCATGCGTAACCGCATCGCCCACGGCTACTTCGACATCGACCTCGATGTGGTATGGCACACCGTGCAAACGGCGCTACCGGAGTTGCTTGGGCAACTGCCTGCCGTGTGCCGGGATGCCGGCGACGAAGACGAGGCAACGCCATGCTGATCGGCTATGCGCGTGTCTCGACACACGATCAGAACTTGGAGCTGCAATGCGAAGCCTTGGCCCAAGCCGGATGCCAGAGGATCTTCGAGGACAAGGTGAGCGGCACACGGGCAGACCGGCCCGGCTTGGCCAAGGCGCTCGAAATGTTGCGCGAAGACGATACCCTGGTCGTCTGGAAGCTCGACCGGCTGGGTCGGTCGGTCAAGCAATTGGTCGACCTGGTCGGCGAATTGCACAAGCAAGGCGTCCAGTTCAGGAGCCTCACCGATTCCATCGACACCGGCACGCCATCCGGCCGGTTCTTTTTCCACATTATGGCCAGCTTGGCCGAGATGGAGCGCGAGCTGACCATCGAGCGCACCCGCGCCGGGCTAGCCGTCGCCCGACAGCTTGGCCGCAGGGGCGGCCGCAAGCCCAAGATGACCAGCAGCAAAATCGAGTCGGCCAAAAAGCTGCTCGCCGGCGGCGTACCGCCCAAGGAGGTCGCATCAAACCTGGGAGTGTCTATCTCGACGCTCTACCGATGGATGCCGGCGGCGACGTGGCCAAACACAAGCTTGACGTGACGCCACCCATGAGCAAGAAAGCAAACCCTGCCCAGCAAGACCTTTTCATGGCGGAACTGGTTGATTGGCCAGTAAAAGACGATATTCACAGCATGGAGTACCCGATTTTTTCGCTGGCGAAAAACCGGGACATGGCCATACGCACTTTTTCGGACGAGCGCAGTGGACGCACGCTGCGCATTATTCCATCGGCTTTCGGCGCTGCGACTGTCTTTGACAAGGACATCCTGATCTTTGCCATGAGTCAGATCGTGGATGCGATGAATCGTGGGGCGCCAGTCAGTCGCACCATTCAGTTCGAGACATTCAATTACCTGGCCGCCACCGGAAGAAGCGACGGCGGTGCGGACTTCACGCGCGCTGTAGATTCGCTGCGTCGATTGCGCGGCACCACGCTCGAAACCAACATTGAAACCGGCGAAATGTTGCAGCTCGAAGGGTTCGGCTTGCTCGAAGACTACAAGGTGATGCGCAAAACTGCCAATGGGAAAGGTGCGCTGACCGTCCGCATCACGTTATCGGAATGGCTCTACCGGGCGCTGATGTCATTCGAAGTGCTGACTCTGCCACATAAATATTTCGCCCTGTCACAGCCATTGGAACGCCGCTTGTACGAGCTGGCGCGCAAACATGCGGGCAAAGGCGCATACTGGGTTGTCAGCATGGAACGCCTGTTGGCCAAAAGTGGCAGCAAACAAGACATTTACGGATTTACGCGTAGCGTCAAAGGCATATTGGCCTCCGACAACTTGCCAGACTATCGGATAGCCTTTGACACCAGTAAGAAGCCAGCCCATGTCGTGTTCTACTCGCGTGACTGGCGCACGCTCCTTGATCGGCTACAGACTGAAGGCAAGCTAGCATGGTTTGAAAAGCTGAAAAAAGGGGGCACCCCCTTAAAAAAAGAAGCCGATCCACAGCTCACGCTACCGGCTATCACACAGAAATAAATGATGCACTCGTACACGGCAAAGCCTTGCCGGCAGTACATTTTCCGCACCTTCGTGCGTCCGCGGTTGCAAGCACCCCCCCTAACAAGACGCGCACCTAAGCGTCCAAAAACACCGGCTATCGTGCAGAAACGGCAGATTTCTGTGGATAACATGCCATATCCGGCTATCGTGCAGAAATCTACCGGCTATCGTGCAGAAATTCTCGCGGTTTTACCGGCTATCGTGCAGACGCCAATGCCATAACCGTCTGTTAAATCTAAATAAAACATGATTGTCCACAGGCGTAACACGCGCGCGTAAAAATTTTTTAGAGAGCGGGTTCAAAAAATAAGAATACGGATTTTAGAAAAAACTAAACTCAATCTTGATTTTAAAATAAAGAATTTTTCAAAAAAAAGTTATATTATTTTCTTTCTTACATTTGTTTTTACATTCTTTTTTGACGATAAAATGGTTGTTGTAATTTTTATTACATTATTTATGATTTTACTTATAAAGTTAAGAATATCATACGAAAAATTTGAAGAAGTATTTGAAAGCTATGATCCTTCGATAAAAAAATATAATATTTATTTATCTGTCCTTCTCCTGACGCAAGTTTTAATAATAATTCTGACGGTTGTATGTTTAAAATGAAAAGGAGGAAATAATGTTAGAAATAATGCTTAACATAAATTCAGAAGATTATGACTATAATATGATTAATCATGTCTATAAAACATTGTCTGAAAAAATAACAGATGTTAAGCTTGATTTTGAAAGAAGTAAATTTGATAAAAGCAAAATATTTGAAGGAAGTTTTATTCTAAAATCTAACAGTGATGTTGTAGTTATAGACACTATGATTTTTCTTCATCTTCTAGTTATGAGTTATTTAGTTGGATTTGAAGTAAGTGAAGATCAGGAGATGTATAAAAGTATATTGAACGGCAGTATTGCTGAAAATATAGAACAGTATGAAGATGAGTTAAAAAAAGCGGACACATTATATTTTGAGAATGAAAACAGGAAAAAAGTTTACAATATTTTTATAGAACTTTTCAGAATAAGTGAAAATGTTTTTATATCACTTGTTAATAATATAAAGGGGAATATAAGAGAAAAAATACTGACTGAAGTTATTTTAAAGTTTAACTCTTCAAACAGAATATTTAACAGTATTTTTCGTGAAAAAATTAAGATTGATAAAAAATTGGATAAATGTTTTAATGAAATTGAGAAAATATTTGAAAAAAAGATTATCCCTATTTGCAAAGAATATTTATCAGATGAAGCTGACAGCACGTATCATCTTATAAAAATATTAGAAGACGGCATAAAAGCAATATATACATCAATTATTTTTGAAAAAGAAGGTATAAGTGAAAGTTTAAATTTAATATATAATAAGAACACATGGTTTGTATATTTTTACAGTGTTCTCTTTTCAAATTATAATAAGTCTAAAATAAATCTTCTAAAATTAAATGGAAATATAGATTTTTTAAAATTCGGAGCAGATATCAGTACTGTAAATAGAGCAATTGATGATTTTATAATTGAAAATAAATTACAGGATATTGATAAAGAACTGGAAGCGGAAATTTTTTATATCTTTCTGAGTACAGGTTATTATAACAAGTCTTTGTATAATATAAAGTCTTTAGATGAAAGTTATAAAATTGAGCTGAATTTCATAGATAAAAATAGAAATAAAATATTTGATAAAGGATTGGAAGTATATAGACTAAACAGAGATTTGGTATTACTGAATTTCATAAATATGATTTTAATGACTGAAAATAATAATCTCAAAGAAAGCATAGAAACATTTTACGAAAAAATTAACGATATTCAGATTGATGAAGAGATAGAAGAAGAAATTAAGGATGTAGAATTTGCTATAAATGACATTTTTAGAAACTTAGAAGAGGGCATGTTTCTAAAATATAATGAATTAAAGAAGATATACTATTCTGAAATAAAAGAAAATAAAATTCGTATGATAAAAGAATTTATAAATATTCTTATGAATAGAACAAATATAAAAGTTAACAGTAAAAAAAATATGGTAAAAAATTATGAAATTGCATTGGAAAATTTAAAAAATAAGATAAACTGTGAAATCAATGTAGTTAAAGATGTAAATCTACCTAATCATTTAATAATAACACATAATTTGACAGATTTTCCTAGATTGGAGAACGAAAGAAAATTTTTAGATGAATCAAATGAAGAGTATAGGGAAAAAAGTAAAATAATTATAAAAGTTACTATGAATTCAGACATGGAAGAGGATGAAAATGTTAATCTTATTATAAATATGAAGATATTTTTTCTGCTTGCCGTTTATTCCGGAATAAGAAATGATATTTATTTTATGAATTTAAACAAAAACTTAAAAGAACTGTATTTTGGTGTAGTAACAGATATACATTATATGCTTAACTTAAAAGAAAATTTTTTACTACAGGATTTAAGTTTTATTCAAGAAAATGATTATTTTGAACATCTAATTGAAAAAACAGAAAATTACTTTCTCTCCCTTTCTCTTAATAAAAGAGAAGATATAAAAAAAATTAATTTAGGAACAGTAAAAGAACCGCAAGAATATTTGGATACTTTTAAAAATGCTTTAATAGATGGTTATTTTTACTATAAGAATAACTATGATAAATATATTGAAGACAGTGCAATAAATAAAGATTTAAATGATATAATAAATATTTTGACTGAAAATTTTGATTTAGACGAAATTTTTATTTAAATAAAAGAAATAATACACATATCTGATGATAGATATGAAGAAATTTAAAAAAATTTTATCAGAATGATTGTTTTAAGTTTCTAAAAATGATATAATAATAAAGTTAAAAGAAAAAAGAAAGGAAAAGGTCATATGAGCACAAAATTAGAATTGTTTATTAAGAATAAGCACGAAGAATTAAAAAGAGTGATGAGTGATACTAGAATTTCAAGTTTTCTTGAAAAACACGAACTAGATGAAATTTATGATGACAGATTTCTGGAAAACAGATCTCTTGTCATGAAATTTCTTGAAATACTACTTTGTATGTATTTTCAGCATAAAGGTGAAAAAGTTCTTTTAAGAACAAAAATTGATAAGCTTGAGAAAGAAATTAAAGAATTAAAGAAAAAAAGTAAGAAATAAAAGAAAGGACAGGAAATGACTGTAGCAGGAACTTTTTTTCTTGAAAAGGAAAAAATAAAATTTCTGTTTGCAATGGGTGAATTTGGAAAAAAGAATATTTATCTGGAATATAAAGATAAAATGTTTGATTTAAGGTATCTTATTAATGTATTTAAAACAGAAAAAATTTTTTTAGCCATAAAAACATACTATGAAAAAGGAATATTTGAAAATCATACAAAAAGTGTTCTAGATGGAGCAGAAACTAAAAAGTATATTTTTAAATTTATGGATCTTATCATAGAAATGGAATTATTTGATAAAGTTGGGAATAATTCCGTGATAACTAAAATAACAGAACTGGAAGCTGAATTTGATGAAGAAGTATCAAAATTTCTTATAATAGCATATACAGGTAATAAAATAATCTTCAAAGATGAAGAAGATATCCGTTTTTTTTATCGGAAAGCTAAAATAGCATTAGGTTATTATAATTCAGATTTGAATAGGATAATAAAACTTGTGGGGACATATGTGGATTTGAAAAAAGGTTATAAGGTGCTTGATATGTCAGGAATGACAAGTTCAAACTGTTTTGTTGAAAAAAAGGAGAAAACACTTTCAAATTTTATAGAAACAGGTCTTTTTTCAGTAGGAAGTAATGGACTAATTGATAATACTGTCAAGGAAAAACTTTATGAGGAAATAGAAGAAAGATTGGAAGATATTATAAGTGAAGGGATATTAAGAGAATTAGTTGAGTTTTAAAGGAAGGGATTTTATGAGAAAATTGAAATTGGGAACAGAAATGTTGTTATTTTTGACAGCATTCAGTGCCTTTGCCAAAACACCTTTTTCAGTAAAAATTGAAAATCAGTCTTTTCAAACTGTGCATCTATTGCCTTCCTTCAGAAATGAAGTTAGGGATGGAGCAAATTCATATACTGTAAAAGTTTTAGAAGCAAATGAAATAACACAGGAGTATTTTACTTTTAATGAAGATGTAGTAGTAAGAAGCGATTTATATACTTATCCTACGACAAAATTAGAAAATGCTAAATTAGAAAGTTCTGAAGATGAAAATTCAATACATTTTTTAAAAAATGTATATTTTCGTAAAGGAGCAGTAATAAATTTTAGAACAAATGTAGAAAAAAATCTTAGCGATTTCATAAATTTTGAGAGTGTATCAATTGAAGATAATGAACTTTTTGTAGATGTGGTTGATAACTCAAAAATACCAAGATTTCTAAAAATACCTTTATTTGTAGTTCCTGAATATTATACATCATTAAATGTAAGGCTCATAAAGCCGCTTATAATAGGAGAAGCAGAATATACCGTTAAATACGAATATACAGGAAATGGGAAAATACTATATTATATGGAGCCTCTTTACATAAATGAAGAAGTCGCACAGAAATATTCACTTATGGAGAAAGAATACATTGATGAGGAACGTAAGGAAAAAAAATTACCGGAAACAGCACTTATAAGGGAAAAAATAACTACATTTAAAGAAAAAGGGAAAAGTTTTATTTTCACAAGTAATATTGTTGATTTATTTACTAAATAGGAGAAAGAATGAGAAAATTTATATGGATTTTATCACTATTAATAACAATTCATATATTACCAGGAAAAGTAAAAGCTGGCACAGGAATATATTTACCCAGAACATTTGAGACGATTACAAATGAAAGTGTAAAGAGTACACTTGATAAATATTTTTCTGATTTTGAATTTGGAAACAAAAAATATCGGATTCTTTTGACAGATGACAATACAACATATGATTATATACATGAAAAACTTTTAAGATATGGTAATATAGGGGTATTATTCATGCCAAAAAGCAAAAAAATAGTATGTCAGAAACAAAAATACGGGATTACTTCAGCTTTTTTTGATAAAAATGGTCAAGTAGAGACTATTTCAAGAAACAACACTATCTGTAGTAAAAGATCAGTTGAAAAAGTTCTTACATTGCCTGGAAAGGTAGATATGACTGAAATTGAAACTTTTAATATAGATTTTAATGGAAAAGTGTATATAGATAAGAAAAATGCTGAAAAAATCTTTAAATAAAGGAGAGAAAAATGAAAAAAAGGGAGATATTTTCATCCCTTATGGATGAAATGGAAGTAATGGGAGTACCATTACCTATATTTAAGATTATATTGGGTTTCACAGGTATTCTTTATCTATTCACAAGAAATTTTATGTGTTTTGTAATAGCGTGGCTTTTAATGGTAATTTGCCGACTTATATGTTTTAATGATATGTATAAAATTGATTTGCTATTTAAACGCCTAAGTGAAGAAGATAAGCTTGATGCATAATTAAAGGAGAAATCTAATGAAAAAACTTATTCTATCAGCAGTGACAACAGTACTTTTTACCAGTACAATTGCAATGGCAGATGAATTCTTCGTTGGAGGGGGCTATGATTTTTATAGGAAATCAAGCGAAAAAAACATCAAAAATAAAAAACTTAAACAGGGAATAAAAATTAAAGCTGAATGGATGCCATTTGAAAATAATAACTTAAAGGTAGGATTTGGAATATCACATAATTTTAACATAAAAAGGAAAAGTGGCAGTTTAAAATTGGGAAGCATGACACCGGTTTATGCTGTAATTAAGCCTGAGTGGAAAATTAATGATGAATGGAAATTTTTTAATAAGTATAAGGCAGGATGGTCATTTAATTCAAAAAAAGGTAATGAAAATTTTAAATTTAAATCAGCTCCATACATAGGTATTGGAGCAGGAACTGAATGGAAAAATTTTTCTGTAGAAGTATCGTATGAAATAAATTATATTTCAAATAAAAGCCCTGCTATACATCAGCTGGGAGTAACAGTGGGGTATACATTCAATAAAAGAAAACCATATAAATTGACGTCAGAAGCAGTTCATGATAGTAATAAAAAAAATAAAGATATTCAATATTCAAAACCAGCTTCTTTGGAGATTAAACAGGTAGATACATCTGATAAGAATAATGGTGAAGAAAAAAAAACTAAAGAAGATAAAAAGAAAGAATATTGGAAATGGTTTAGTTTTGATGAAGAAATAAACAAGTAATAAAAATTATTATAAAAAAGGAGAATATAAATGCTAATAGTTAAAAAAGTATTGAAAGCTATGTTAGTGGTAGCGGTGGCGTTTCAGGCAACAGCAGCAGCTAAAAATAATTTTTTAAGTGAAGAAGCTGTGTCAAAGATGCAGGTTAAAAAACTTATATCAGGAAAACAGGATGCAATAAAAAGAGTTGCAACAACTTTTGATTTCTATACAGATAGTATATACGATATTTATGTTACACCTGATTTTGTAACAATGATAAAATTTGATCCAGGAGAGGACATAGTAGCAGTAATAGGTGGAGATAATAGTAATTTTGAAATGGAACAGGAATTTGGAGGTGCCGATAATTCAGTATATCTTTTTATAAGACCTACAGATATAGATATAACTTCAAATGTAAATGTAATGACGAATAAAAGAATATATATGTTCAATTTATATTCAACTCTTGAGATATTTAATCCTCTAGTGAAATTTAACTATCCTGCAGCAGGAAATACTATGAAAGCAACTATAAATAATAGAGGTATAGGGAGTTCATTATCTAAAGATAGAAATCCTGTAATGGTAGACTTGGATAAAATGGATTCAAATTATACAATATCAAACAAAAATTTACCTTTTGCACCTACACAGGTCTTTACAGATGGAGTTAAAACTGTAATAATAATGCCGGAAGATATACAGCAGGCTCCGGTAATAATGGTAAAAGGAGTTGGAAGTAAAGAATTTGAAGTTGTAAATTTTGAATATGAATTTAATAAAATAGTAGTACATAGAAAAATAACAGAAGCTGTTCTGAAACTGGGGAAAAAAGAAGTTATTATAAAACATAGATAGGAAAGGGGATAGTATGAACGAAAACAGAGATGATAAATTTCAGGAAGAATATGATGTTGATGTAATGGCTGATGATACAGAAGATATTGATCTTTTTGAAGAAGATGATGATATAGGTGATTTATCTGATTTCGAAGGTGAAGAAGAACAGTCAAAATCTAAGTTTCTCTTTGGAAAAAATAAAAATGCTAATTCAGAAAAGAAACCGCTTGATAAAAAAAATTTAATAATATTATTAGGTGGAGTAGGAATTGTACTGATACTTGGGCTTCTTGCAATACCTGGAATGATAAAAAAATCAGCTGAAAAAAATAAAACAGCGGATGTTCAGACTACTACAGAACCTGTGTATACAGGAACTCCGGAGCAAGCAAACAATACAACAGGAACAGGGCTTGATATAGGGAATGTACAAAATGATACAATAAATGTAAATGAGCCATGTGATACTCTGAATCCGAATAATCCTTCGAATATTAACAATCCAAACTGTGCTAATATGGCTATAAATCAAGCGCAAAATCAGATGCAAAATCTTCCGGGTGTAGCTGGTCAGCAGTTTTCAAATGGGACAGGGCAACAGCAGTCTGCTCCTGCTCAAGTATATTCTAATCCAGTTAGACAGGAACTTCCTGAACCTGTAAGACCTGAACCTTATCAACCAAGAAATATACAGAAACCTTCGTCAGGTTCATTAAATTCTCTAACTGGTGGAAATTCAGCGAATAATAGAGGATATACTCAGGGTGGCGGTAATGGTAGTGGAGTTACTATAAATAGTACAGGAACAGGACAGACTACAATTCAGGCTAATAATGGAACTGCTGGTGGTACTACAGGTAGTCAGCAGCAGACAAGAACAAGAACAAGACCGCAACCGGTAGCTGATGGAGTAAATACGTTTTCATTACAGCAGGGGAGCTATATTCCTATAGCTGTAACAACACAGATAAATAGTGACAATCCTTCGTATTTCATGGCTATAGTATCAGAAAATGTATATTCAAAAGATGGGAGACATAAAGTTCTTATACCTATGGGAAGTAAATTGATAGGAAACTATGCAGCATTGAAAAATAATAATGACACTAGAGTATTTATGATGATTGAAAAAATAATACTTCCAACTAATAAAGTTATTATGTTTGAAAATGCGAATATAATAGATCTTAAAGGGGAAATAGGAGCAAAAGGACAACTTAATACAAAATTTCTTCAACGTTTTGGAAAGACTCTTCTTGCAGTTTCATTCAGTGTTGCTGATTTGATACTTGATTACAGAAAAGCAAGAACAATAGCAAATAATTCTAATAGAGTTTCCCAGGCTACATGGGAAGATTTGATAAATGACCCTGTTGGCTCTGTAAAAGATACTATGGAGACTATAGATAAATCATGGAATTCTGTAAAAAATCGTATAAAAATTCCAGTAGGAACAAGATTAAATGTCCTTACCGGAAACGAGATAGTTTTAGAAGAATATAAAAGAAGATGAGAATGTTCTCATCTTCTTTTATTTAAGAGAAATATAAACATATTAATACATTATAACATATGTCATAATTATAAAAGCAAAAATTATAAGTAAAACTTTTAATAATGCTATTTTCCCTTTGAAACACATCACTATATTTTTAAGACACATTATAAAAAAAATATAGTATGGAATTAACAGGAGATTATTATTAATAAAGTTTATTTTCATCATCTTCATTATATTTATAAGAAAAAAAGAAGAAAATAAAGGAATTTCATCTGAAATTTTTTTTGCATAGTATTGATAAAACATAAAAGTTAAAATACCTGATATTGTAAATTGGATCATTTCATTCATTTTATTACCTCTTCTTTCGTGTGAGAATAATTTTTATTTCTTTTTCGCGTCTATCATCAGTTAATATTCCTCTAAATTTATTTAAAGTAATAACATCAATTATTTTAGTGGTAATTCCTTTTCCACTAAGTCTACTACTTATATCAAGATCATATTCTCTTGCAGTTTCACTGGAAATATGTCCGTTTATAAGTTCTCTGTCACCGTTTGTATAATACATAATATTAGCAATGAAATTTTCCATGTTAATTATATCTTCTCTAGTTCTTGCCCGATATTTTATTGTAAGGTTTTCTACTTCATTATCTGAAAAAATAATAATTCCATTTCCTTTTTTTCCAGTAAAAGTCATATCATCTTTATGTAACTCTATTTTTATATCTTTGCTATTTGGATTGTATTCATCAAGAACTTTTTTATATATTACATTTTGTCCATCAAATGAAAACAAATGAATTTTAATTGTAAAAATTAATATAAGCAAAAAAAATTTTATATATTTTTTCTTCAAGAGAGAATCTCCTTTCATTATTTATTGAATTTACTTTTAAATATTATATCATAGAAAACACTAATTTTGTCAAGTTTTTAAATTTAAATAATATAAAATAATGGCTTTTAAAATTGACATCTTTAAAAGCATATGATATAAAAGGATAAGAGAAAAATCAAAAAATCAGGAGGAAATATCATGGACGAAAAATTAGATTTGGAAACAGTTGCAATGACACTTATAGGCCGTGCAGGAGAAAGTAAAAGTCTTGCATATCAGGCACTTACTGCGGCAAAAGAAGGCAAATTTGAAGAAGCGGAAGAATTCATGAAAAAAGCAAATGATGAAATGATAAAAGCACATGAAATACAGACTGATTTAATAATAAAGGAAGCAGGTGGAGAAAAAATAGATGTAGGTCTTATAATGGTTCATTCTCAGGATCACCTGATGGGAGCAATCTTATTTAAGGATCTTGTAAGGGAATTTATTGACCTTTATAAAAAAATACATGATGATAAATAATAGCAAAAGAAAGAAAAATAAATATTTCTTAACAGAACATCAACTGTCTGTATGGTAACAGTAAATTTTAAAAGGTTCTGTAATATCTGCGGGGATAAAAATTAGAATAAAAATAGGGAGGATTTTGATTATGGTTTTGCATAAAAAAAAGCTTAATAAGTATATTATAATAGCTGTTTTTACTATGTTACAGATATCATGTGGAGGGAATCCTGAAAATGGGAATTCAGGAAATTCTAAATCAGATAATACTAAAAGTGTGAATAGCATAACAGGAAAAACTGAACATAATTCTAATACAGTAAATTCAACACAGACATTAAATCCGAATGGGATGACTATAGAAACACGGTATAATGTTCCTGCAGGTTACAAAAGGGTTGCTGTTGAAAATGGAAGTTTTGCAGATTTTCTTAGAAAACAGAAACTCAAGCCTTACGGAGAAAAAGCGCTGTACTATAACGGACAGGCTAAAAGAAGTGAAGGGGTATATGACAGTGTAATTAATGTGGAAATAGGTGACAGGGATTTGCATCAGTGTGCAGATGCCATAATGCTCATAAGGGCAGAATATTTTTATCAGAAGAAGGAGTACGATAAAATTAATTTTAATTTTGTTTCGGGATTTAATGCCCAGTACAGCAAATGGATACAGGGATACAGAATAAATCCAAATGGAAAAGGCTCCTATTATAAGAAGACTTCTCCGTCAAATACCTATAAAGATTTCAGAAGTTTCATGAATATTGTATTTGGATATGCAGGTACATTGTCCATGGAAAAGGAAATGAAACCTCAGTCTCTGGAAAATATGAAAATAGGAGACGTATTTATTATGGGAGGAAGTCCCGGACATGCTGTAATTATTGTGGATATGGCTGAAAATGACAAAGGGGAAAAGATATTCATGCTTGCACAGTCATATATGCCGGCACAGCAGACACAGATTCTGATTAACCCTGCAGACGGAGATATGGGAGTATGGTATTCACTGAAAGGAAAGACTGTACTTGAAACTCCTGAATGGAGATTTCCGATAGAAAAATTGAGAAAATTTTGAGGTGAAACTTTGAAAATAGCAGTAATGGCAGGAACTCCCGTAGATACAAATATGGGAGCTGTTCTTCTTGAAAAAAATGGAATTTCTGAAAATGAAATAATAAGAATACCGGTATCTGAAAATCCTGTAAAACAGACAATATTTCAGACTTCAGAAACAGAATATAAGGAAAAGGTAATAAACGGTCATATAGACAACATAAAAAAGGTTGACTGCAATATCCTTTTTGTATATTGCAATTCGTTGAGCGGAGCAGTGGATTTTGAAAAACTGCAAAAGAAAAATGATATAAATATAGTTACTCCCATGCAGGTATATAGGGAGATAGCTGATAAGTATAAAAAGATAGCTGTATTTGCTGCAAATGCGCAGGGACTTGCCGGAATAGAAAATGCCATGTTTAAAGGTAATAGCAATATTAACATAACAGGAATGACATTTCTTGAAATAGTAAAGGAAATAGAAAAGGGTACTTTGCCTGAGGTAATCGCAGAAAAATTTCATTTTGGCAAACTTGCAGAGTATCTTAAGAACTTAGGAAATGAGGCAATTCTTCTTGGATGTACTCATTTTCCATATATTGAAAATGAAATCAGGAAGAAATCTGAAATGGAAATAATAAATCCTTCACAGAAAATGCTGGAAAAATTAAAGTGAGAATCATAAAAGATATGTAAAAATTGTTCGTCGGAACAGCAGTCAGAATAGCAGAAGGTCAGGACAGTTACTATATTAATTAATATGAGGAGGAGACAGTATGGGATTCAGGAAAGACTTTCTATGGGGTGGAGCTACAGCTGCCAATCAGCTTGAAGGGGCATATGATGAAGATGGAAGAGGACTTGCCAATGTGGACTTATCTCCAGTTGGGGAAGCAAGGGCTTCAGTAATTACAGGTGAAAGAAAAATGCTTGATTTTGAAGATGGATATTTTTATCCGGCAAAGGGATCGATAGACTTTTATCACAGATATAAGGAAGATATTGCACTATTTGCAGAAATGGGCTTTAAAACATATAGGATGTCCATCGCCTGGACAAGGATATTTCCTAAAGGAGATGAGGAAACGCCAAATGAAAAAGGACTTCAGTTTTATGAAAATATTTTTAAGGAATGCCGTAAATATGGTATAGAACCTCTGGTTACAATAACTCACTTTGATTTTCCGATACATCTCATAAAGGAATATGGTGGCTGGAGAAATCGTAAAATAATTGATTTTTATAAGAAATTATGTGAAGTGATATTCAGAAGATATAAAGGTCTTGTAAAATACTGGCTTACATTCAATGAAATAAATATTCTTCTGCACGCTCCGTTTATGGGAGCAGGCATTGTCTTTGAAGAAGGAGAAAACAGAAAGCAGGTTCTATATACTGCGGCACATAATGAACTGGTAGCAAGTGCATGGGCTACAAAAATCGGTCATGAAATTGACCCTGAAAATAAAATTGGGTGCATGCTTGCGGCAGGGAAGTTCTATCCTCTCGCTGCAAAGCCTGAAGATGTATGGACTGCATTTGAGAAGGACAGGGAAAATTATTTTTTTATTGATGTGCAGGTCAGGGGATATTATCCTTCATATGCCCTTAAATTTCTTGAAAGAAATAATCTGAAAATAGATATAACAGAAGAAGATAAAAAAATATTAAACGAAAATACGGTAGATTTTGTAAGTTTCTCATATTATACGACACGTTGTATTTCAGCTGAAGCTGATAAGCTTGGAGAAGGAAACCTTCTGGAATCGATGAGAAATCCATATATTGAAGTGACTGAATGGGGCTGGGGACTTGATCCTCTAGGTTTCAGGACTACAATAAATGAAATCTATGACAGATATCAGAAACCTCTTTTTGTTGTGGAAAATGGTCTTGGAGCAGTTGATATGCCTGATGAAAATGGTTATGTTGAAGATGATTACAGGATAGATTACCTGAGGGCACATATAAAGGCAATGCGAGATGCAGTTGTTCTTGACGGAGTAGATCTGCTCGGATATACAACATGGGGGCCTATTGATCTTGTAAGTGCAGGAACGGGTGAAATGAAAAAACGTTATGGATTTATTTATGTAGATAGGGACAATGATGGAAACGGAACTTTAAAAAGAAGTAAAAAGAAGAGCTTCAACTGGTATAAAAAAGTAATAGCAAGTAACGGAGAAGATTTAGAATAATCAGTATCCTGATAATCCTTCAAAATCTATACAGCTTATAATAATAAACTGAAAGGAATTGGCAGATAATGGATAAAAGTAATGGAAAATGGGATAAACTGCGTATATTTTCAGGTGCACAGTTAAAATATATTGCCTTTTCATCAATGCTCATGGATCATGTAAATAAAGCGCTGATATACCCTTTTCTGAGTGGTGAGGGAATATTACAGTATATAAGTGATGCATTTGAAATTTTAGGAAGGATAGCATTTCCGCTTTTTGCTTTCTTTCTTGTGGAAGGGTTCTTTAAGACAGGAAACAGAAAAAAATATCTCTTTTCTCTCGTATTTTTTGGAATAATTTCTGAAATTCCGTTTGATATGTTCCAGTCAAGCGTGTTTTTTGAGCCAAATTCCAATAATGTAATGTTTACTTTGGCTTTAATGCTGATAACAATATGGAGTATAGATGTTTTAAAAGTAAAGCTACAGAAACTTCCTAAATATATCTGGTATCTAATTTCATTTGTAGTTGTGGGAATAATGTGTATTATATCAATGATTACAGGGATGGATTATGAGTATCATGCAATTATGATTGGATATTTCTTTTATATTTTCTATGATAAACCTGTATTTGCAATATTTTCAGGATATCTCTCGATTTTTAAGGAATTCTGGTCATTACTTGGATTTGGTCTGATACTTACATATAATGGGAAACGTGGAAAACAGAATAAACTTTTAAATTACTCTTTTTATCCGGTTCATCTTTTAATTCTGGGAATATTGAGAATGATTTTGAAAATATAAAATTTATTGGAGAAAATAAAAATCATATAATGTTTGACATAAAGCAAAAGGGATTTTTTAATAAAAATGCTGTCTGGTTTAATTCTGGCGAGTATTTTAAAGAACTGAACGAGAACTTGTTTTACGATATTGTTTATAAATTAAAGACGGAAATGTTTCAAGATAGATATTATACGAAAGTGTATGTTGAGGATGTGAAGGTATCGCAGTTGAAGGACGATACTTTATCTTATTATCATTCGCTTTTTAACACATCTTTCCCGATGAAGTCGGTATTTTATACAAATATTGAGCTGGAAATGGAAAAGAAAATTACAATGAAAATGGAATTTGACCAGGTTTCGCTTTTTCAAGGAAGAAAGTTCATTGGACGGCTTGATTACAGCATTTCCAACTTGTTAATACTTTTAAATCGGTATTATAACTGGAATTTTACTGTGAAAATGGAGGATGTGAAGCAGGCTTCAAATCATAATATCGTA
>ERZ773068.90-NODE-90-length-48420-cov-44.493952_pt1 | contig 48420 bp, 45 predicted proteins | sample MGYA00580620_ERZ773068 | MGnify/ENA primary metagenome ERZ773068 (study PRJEB29015, sample SAMEA2737983) | human oral metagenome | biome: human oral; feature: human-associated habitat; material: dental | place: China | collected 2101 ... | reverse complement strand
CCTTATTCATACCCCCCTGCCTAATAAACCATAGGCAGGGGGGTTCTGCTTGCGGAGAGCGTAAGGGGCAGCCTGAAACTCGGATTTCAGGCTGCCTTTTGCTATTGTTCGGACTTCTGAAGCAAATATTCAGCTCAACAACTTCAAGCAGTAGCGAAGAAGAACCGCCGAAATAAGAAAGTTACGCCACAGCATAAGCTTTATAACGACAATCTCTTTTGTCCTGCAAACGAGTATTCTACAATCCGCGGTTTTTTAGCGGGACGGGGTTTCCCGAATGAACTGGTCTTATTTTTGGCAGGTGGTACCGCGTTTTGCCGATGCGGCATGGGTTACGCTGGAGCTTTCCGTGTGGGGCGTGGCCTTGTCGCTGCTGCTGGGTTTGGGTGTGGCGGTGGTAACGGCCTACCGTGTGCGGCCGCTGTATCGGGCGGCACGCGCGTATGTCGAGCTGTCGCGCAATACGCCGCTGCTGATCCAATTGTTTTTCCTGTATTACGGCCTACCGAAGCTCGGTATCAAATTAGACGGCTTTACCTGTGGCGTGATTGCCCTGGTGTTTCTCGGCGGCAGCTATATGGCCGAAGCGCTGCGTGCCGGGCTGCTGGCGGTGCCCAAAGGGCAGAGCGAAGCGGCCAAAGCCATTGGGCTGACGCCGCTGCAGATATTCCGCCATGTGGTGCTGCCGCAGGCGTGGGCGGTGGCGCTGCCGGCGGTGGGTGCAAATGTGCTGTTTCTGATGAAAGAAACATCGGTAATCGGTGCGGTTTCGGTGATGGAACTGATGTTCGTCACCAAAGACATTATCGGCATGGACTACAAAACCAATGAAGCGCTGCTCTTGCTGCTGCTCAGCTATCTGATTATCCTGCTGCCGGTGTCGCTGGCGGCGCGTTACGCCGAAAACCGCGTGCGGAGGGCGAAATATGGTGTTTGACTGGCTGATGCAGGGGCAGAACCTAGCACGTTTGGGTCACGGGCTGTGGCTGACGGCGCAAATTTCGCTGGTTTCGGTAGCGCTTTCCTGTCTGCTGGGCACGCTGTTCGGCGTGCTGATGCGGGTGCAAAACCGCGCCCTTCAGACTGCCTGCCGCCTGTATTTGGAAACCATCCGCATTGTGCCGATACTGGTATGGCTGTTTGCGCTGCATTTCAGCCTGTCGGCCTGGACGGGCGTGCATTTGAGCGGCCTGTGGGTGTGCATCTGGGTATTCGTACTGTGGGGCACCGCCGAAATGGGCGATTTGGTGCGCGGGGCGCTCGGTTCGATTGAAAAACACCAGATCGAATCCGCGCTGGCACTCGGCCTGAAACGGCGGCAGGTATTCTTTTACATCGAACTGCCGCAGGGGCTGCGCCGCGTGCTGCCCGGCGCCATCAACCTGTTTACCCGCATGGTCAAAACCAGCTCGCTGGCCGCGCTGATCGGCGTGGTCGAGCTGGTTAAAGTCGGCCAGCAGATTATCGAAAACTCGCTGCTCACCCGCCCCGACGCCCCGCTGTGGATTTACGGCCTGATTTTCGTGCTGTATTTCCTGATCTGCTACCCGCTCTCGCTGCTGTCCGCACGGCTGGAGCGCAAATGGGAAAGCTGATTTTCAGGCTGCCTTGTGTAGCGCGCCAGCCAAAGGCAGCCTGAAAGCCCGAAACACCCTTTTCAGGCTGCCCCAAGCCGAAACAACATTCAGGCAGCCTGAAAACCACCCGCAGCCCTTTTTCAGGCTGCCCCAAACTGCCATCCGAAACGGAAACCCGATATGCACACCGACGGCAAACTTCTGCTCAGCATCCGCCAGCTAACCAAACGCTACGGCGACAAAACCATACTCGAATCGCTCAATCTCGACCTGTACAAAGGCGAAGTCGTCGTCATCCTCGGCCCTTCCGGCAGCGGCAAATCCACCCTATTGCGCTGTGTGAACGGACTCGAAGAAAAGCAGGGCGGCAGCATCGTCATGGACGGCGCCGGCGAATTCGGCAAAGACCTGCCGTGGGAAGCCGCGCGGCAGAAAGTCGGCATGGTGTTCCAAAGTTACGAACTCTTCGCCCACATGAACGTCATCGACAACATCCTGCTCGGCCCCCTTAAAGCCCAAGGACGCAGCAGAGCCGAAGCCGAAGCGCAGGCCGACAAACTGCTCAAACGCGTCGGCCTGTACGAGCGCAAAACCGCCTACCCGCGCGAACTCTCCGGCGGCCAGAAGCAGCGCATCGCCATCGTCCGCGCCCTGTGCATGAACCCCGAAGCCATCCTGCTCGACGAAATCACCGCCGCGCTCGACCCCGAAATGGTGCGCGAAGTGCTCGACGTTGTACTCGAACTCGCCCGCGACGGCATGAGCATGCTCATCGTTACCCACGAAATGGGCTTTGCCGAAAAAGTCGCCGACCGCATCGTCTTTATGGACAACGGCTGCATCATTGAAGAAACCACGCCCGACATCTTCTTCCACCGCCCCGAAAGCCAGCGCGCCCAGCAGTTTCTGCAGGGCATGGACTATTCGATTTGAGTTTCAGGCTGCCCCGTTTCAGGCAGCCTGAAAGCCATTTGGCCACATAAAAAGCAGCCTGCGTAGCGAAGCGGAGTTGCAAAGCTAAAACCACCCACGGAGAAACAACATGAATATTTTGCTGATTGACGGCGCCCAAGTATTCGGCCACTCGCAAGGCCGCCTGAACCGCACCCTGCACCAACTGGCGCGCGACGAACTCTCGGCGCTCGGCCACAGCGTGCGCGAAACTTCGGTTGAAAACGGCTACGACCCCAAAGCCGAAGTGGAAAAATTCCTGTGGATGGACGCCGTTATCTGGCAGATGCCCGGCTGGTGGATGGGGCTGCCGTGGAAAGTGAAAGAATACGTCGATCTCGTATTCACCGCCGGCGCCAACATTCTAGTAGCCAACGACGGCCGCCACCGCGCCACCCCCACCGAAGGCTACGGCACCGGCGGCCTGCTGCACGGCAAACGCCACATGCTCTCGCTCACCTGGAACGCCCCCATCGAAGCCTTTACCCGCCCCGACGACTTCTTCGAAGGCATCGGCGTGGACGGCGTCTATCTGCATTTTCACAAAGCCAACGAATTTCTCGGCCTGCGCCGCCTGCCCACCTTTATCTGCAACGACGTCATGAAAAACCCGCAAGTCGAGCGCTATCTGGCCGACTACCGTCAGCACCTGCAGACCGTATTCGGCCGCACCGACGCTTAGCCGCGCTTCGGCAGCGCAGCAATAAAAAGCAGCCTGAAAAGCAATCCGATGCTTTTCAGGCTGCTTTGTGTTTCACCCTAGCCCAGCCAGTGAAACGCCCGTTCCAACTCGGCAACGGCATCGCGCTCATAGCAGCGCCCGTGCGCCAGAATAATCTTTTCAGGCTGCCATGCCCGCATTTGCGCGAGACTTTGGCGGGCGGCGGCTTTGTCGGTGAAGGTGGCGCGCCAGTCGGCGGGGGTTTTGCCGTCGGGGTCGGCGATGCCCGTCAGTTTCATCACGCCCGCCCAAAAACGGCTGGGGAAATGTGCGGTTTCAAAGTTTTCAATCAGGTCAGTGAGAATCAGCGTGCGGCTGGCGCGGTGGAAAAACACGGTTTCGGTCATCACGCGGCTGCCTGAAAACGGCATTTGCGCCAAATCGTCTGCCCATGCGCTTGGTGCGGCATCGCCCAAATCGTCGTCAAACGCGATGGCGATGCCCTGTGCCGCCGCCCGTTCGCGCACGCCAGCGCTTGCCCACGCCACTGCCTGCGGATAGCGCGCCTGCCATGCGCTGATGTGGGCGTAGTGGATTTTGTTGGGCGAGACCAAGTGCCTTACTTCGCCAAGTGCGTCGATTTGCGCGAACAATTCGGGCGTGGGGGCGATGGGCGAGTGGCACCACAAACCGCCGTCCGAGAGCCGCACCACGGTCATGCGCGTGCTGAACGGGATTTTGACGCCGAGCGGAAACGCCATGCGGATTTCGCCGCCGTCGGCAATCCAGATGTTGTCGCCAAAGGGTTTGAGCGTGTTCAGCGGGTGGTAGAGACGGACGGCGGGCATAGGTTGTTCCTTTCAGGCTGTGTTTGGGTTGTTCGTGCAGCGATTATAGTTGAAATGGTTGATTTTTAAGGTTGAATATCGCCAGTTGGCATAGCAAAAAGGCAGCCTGAAAAGCCAAATTCCACTTTTCAGGCTGCCTTTGCTTTACTTGTTTTACTGCGCGATCCCCATTTTCGCCATCTCTTCCCCCGTCCAAGCCATGGTTTCGCCAAATGCAGCGCGGGCGGTGTGCCGTGCGATGTAGGCATCAAACACGTCGCAGGCAATGCCTTCTACGGGCATCGTGCGGGTGAACTGCACCAGCAGCAGGGTGTAGTAAACATCCAGCGCGGAAAACTGCCCGCCAACGATGTAATCATGCTGCGCCAGATGCGCACGCAATGCGCCAAACGCGGTGTCAAAATCGCCGTAGCCGATGGATTTTCGGTGTTCTTCATCGTTTGGCGCGTTGTTCCGGCGGTCAAACGCGGCGTATTCCAGCTGAATGGCAAAGCACAGCCAGCGGTAATATTCGCCGCGCGCCAAGCTCTCGGCAGCGGGAATCAAGCCGCGTTCGGGGAACTGCTCGGCAAGAAAGGTAACGATGGCGGCAGCTTCGGTGATCACGGTGTCGCCTGCTTTGAGCGCGGGCACTTTGCCCATCGGGTTGATGGCGAGATAGTCGGCGGATTTCATCGCTTCGCCGAAGGGAATGACGACGGTGTCAAACGTGGCGCCGCATTCTCTGAGCATCCATGCCACGGTGATGCCGCGCGATTTGGGGTGGGTGTAGAACGTGAGCTGAGTCATTTTCAGGCCGCCTTTCGGTGGGGTGGAAAAGGGGGAATGATACATGATGGGCGTGTCGGATTGTGGCAGCAGTGCGCAGGCAGCCTGAAAATCAGTGCAGCAGGCTGGGGCGAAACTAAAAATGTTTTCAGGCTGCCTATTGCCCCTGCGCTTTATCGTCCCCCGTCTCTTCCAACCACAATCTCACCGTTTTTCCCTTAACAAAATCGGCGTTGCCTTCAAAGCTGCGGCGCTCGCAGATAACGCGGTAGTCGCGCTCTTGGATGTCGCCGTTGTTTTGGTGGCGGGTGGGCTGGGCTTGGCACTTGCCTGCGTCGGCAAATTTGGCGTGCAGGTCTTTCAGACGGCCTTTGGGTACGGCGGGATGCGGTTTGTTTTGTTTGATGAGCAGCAGGACGCGTTCGAAGTCGCGGGTCAGGGCGGGGTGTTGGTCGGCGATGGGGGCGTAGGTTTTTTGGTAGCGCGGGTTGGTGCGCGCGGCGATGCCTTCGATGATGGTTTCGGTATCGACGCCGGCAAGGTTGGTGAGGACGACGATGGCGGTGTTATCGCCTTCGTAGCGGCGCAGCTCGGTGCTGAAGCCCTGCCATGCGCCGGGGTGGCCGCTCATGGGGCTGCCGTCGGGGGCGGGCACGAGCGACCAGCCGAAGCCGTAGGGGTAGGTATCGCCGTTGTTCAGGCGGGCGGGGGTGAAGATTTCGCGCCAGCTTTCGGGCTTGAGGATTTGGCGGGCTTCTACGGCGGCGAGCCAGCGGCGGTAGTCGTTGAGCGAGAGATAGAGCGAGCCGTCGGCGGTTTGGTTGTGATAGGGGGCGACCCATTCTTGGTTTTTCAGGCTGCCGTCGGCGTCGTCCAGTTCGTAGCCTGCGGCGCGGTGGGGAACGATGTCGCGCTCGCTGATGACGCGGGCGGAGGTCATGCCCAGCGGGGCAAACACGCGCTCTTGCAGGATTTCGCCGTAGTGTTTGCCGGAAACGCGGGTGATGACGGCGCCGAGTAGGGCGTAGCCGTTGTTGCTGTATGCCCAGCGGCTGCCGGGTTTGAATTGCAGCGGGGCGGCGTAGATGCGGCGCAGCATGTGTTTTTCGCTGCTGTTTTGCTGCCAGTCGGTTTCGGTGTTGCCGATGCCGCCGGTGTGGTTGAGCAGGTGGCGGATGGTGATGGGTTGCCAGCTTTTGGGGGTTTCGGGCAGGTAGGTGCGCACGGATTGGTCAAGGCGGATTTTGCCGTCTTCCACGAGGAGCATCACGGCGGCGGCGGCGAACATTTTGCCGATGGAGGCCGTCTGAAACACGGTGTCGGCGGAGACGGGGATTTGGTGTTCTACGTTTGCCAGCCCGTAGCCCTGTTGTTTGACAATGTTGCCATTGCGGTAGATGCCGACGGCAAGGCCGGGGATTTTTTGCCGCTCAAGCTCGGCTTGGGCGAAGTCGTCGACGGGGTCGGCGGGGGCGGGGAGAGATAGGGCGAGGAGCAGGGGGAGGATGAGGGTTTTTTTCATGGGATTGCCTTTTGGGTTGGGACGGGGTGGGGTTTCAGGCTGCCTTTTGGGTTTTCGGACGGCATCAAAGGCAGCCTGAAAATAGGGGAAACGCTGTTTCAGGCTGCCTATTTTGCCTGTATTTCTTGGGCGCGTTTTTGCCAGTATTCGGCTTTGGCTTCGCGCTCGTCTTCGGGCAGGTCGGGCAAGCCGTAGGCGCTAAATTGGTAATACTCGGTAAGGCGCTTTGCAGCTTTGCGGCTGCCTTGCTCGGCTTGGGCGGTTACGGCGGCAAGGTCTTGCGGCGAAAGGTCAAAATACTGCGGCGTGGCGGTGGGGGCGTCGGGTTGGTAGTTTTTTGCCAGCTCGGCCAGATGCGGCGGCAGGGTTTCGCCCGCCTGCGCGGCTTGGTAGGCAAGATAAGCGGCTTGGTATTTGTAGTAATCGTCGTATTGCTGCCGGGCTTGTTGCAGCAGGGTTTTGCCGTTGGGCTGTTCGGTTTGGTTGGGGGCTTGGCTGGGGCTGGCGGTCATGGCGGGCGGCTCGTGGATGTTTGGATTGGAATCGGTGCAGGCGGCGAGCAGGATAAGGGCTGTGATTAGGGGGCGCATGGGGTTTTCTTTCGGGCGGGGCTGCTGCTTTGATGCTGTCTGAAAAGGCAGCCTGAAAATAGGCAAATGCAGCTTTCAGGCTGCCTGAGACTGTTTGCCAATACGCTTATTCGTCCGCCAAATCGCGGCACAGCTGCACCGCTTCGTCCAGCCGCTCCACGCCGTAGATTTGCAGCTTGGGAAACTCTTTGGCGTTGCGCGGCAGGTTGGCTTTGGGCACGATGGCGCGTTTGAAGCCGAGTTTTTCCGCTTCTTTGAGCCGTTCCTGCCCGCGCGAGACGGGGCGCACTTCGCCGCTGAGACCAATCTCGCCGAACACGACCATTTTTTCAGGCAGCGGCTTGTTGCGAAAGCTGGACACCATCGCCAAAATCACCGCCAAATCGGAAGCAGGTTCACCGATTTTCACACCGCCGACGGCGTTGAGAAACACGTCTTGGTCAAAACAGGCGATGCCCGCGTGGCGGTTGAGCACGGCCAGCAGCATGGCAAGGCGGTTTTGCTCCAAGCCGACGCTGAGGCGTTTGGGCGTGAAGCCGTGGGCGTCGTCCACCAGCGCCTGAATTTCCACCAACAGCGGGCGGCTGCCTTCCTGCGTTACCAGCACGCAGGAGCCCGCCACGTCGTCGCGCCAGCTTGCCAGAAAAATCGCCGACGGGTTGGATACGCCTTTCAAGCCCTGCTCGGTCATGGCGAACACGCCCAATTCGTTTGCCGCGCCGAAGCGGTTTTTGATGGCGCGGATCATGCGGTAGTTGGAATGCTGGTCGCCCTCAAAATACAGCACGGTGTCCACCATGTGTTCCAGCACGCGCGGGCCGGCGATGGCGCCGTCTTTGGTAACGTGGCCGACAAATATCATGGCGATGCCCAGCTGCTTGGCGATGCGGGTGAACTGCGCGGCGCATTCGCGCACTTGCGACACGCTGCCGGGGGCGGATGTGATTTGGTCGGAATACATGGTTTGGATGGAATCGATGACCACCAGCTTGGGCTGATGCTGCTTTAAGGCAGCCTGAACGGCTTCCAAGCGGATTTCCGCCAGCAGATGGATGCCCTCGCTTTGCACGCCCAACCGCTGCGCACGCAGGGCAACTTGTTGCGCCGATTCCTCGCCCGACACATACAACACCTTGCGGCTTTGCGCCATTTTGGCGACGGTTTGCAGCAGCAGGGTGGATTTGCCGATGCCCGGGTCGCCGCCGAGCAAAATCACCGCGCCGTCCACCAAGCCGCCGCCGAGCACGCGGTCCAGCTCGCCCATGCCCGTGGGCTGGCGCGGCACTTCCACCGCGCTCACTTGCGACAAATCCACCACTTGCGCGCTGTCTGCCGCCCACGATTGGAAACGCGCGTTTTTCGGCTCGGGCGCGGCGATGTCTTCTTGCAGGGTGTTCCATTCGCCGCAATGCGGGCATTTGCCCTGCCATTTGGGTACGGTGCCGCCGCATTCGGTGCAGCGGTAGATGGTTTTGGGGGCTTTTGCCATTTGATTGTTCCTTGTGTGGTGGGGTTTTCAGACTGCTTTTTGGGGGGGGAGCAGCCTGAAACAGGAGGGACGGATTTTAAAGCAATGCAGGGCGGGTCTCGACCCGTCGTGTTGTGATTGGCATCGGTTATGGTGGGTCAAGACCCACCCTACGCTTTCAGGCTGCTTTGAGGCCGTCTGAAAGTGCGTTTACGGGCTTCTGCGAAGCTAAAAGCAGCCTGAAGCTATTTCTGTACAAACGTCTGCCCGATAATGTATTCAAACCCGATAATGTGTTGAAACATATTGTCCTGCTGCGCCGCATGGTCGGCAAAAACCAAGCGGCTGCCTTGCTGTTCGGCGGTGATTTTGCAATCCAGGCTGCTGATATGCCATTGCCTGCCCGTCCGTTCCCAATGCCACAGGCGGCTGCCGCGCCGGTCAGATTCTTGGTAAAGCAGCACCGCATCGCCGTTGCGGTAGAAAGACAGGCAGTAATGCGTGCCGCCATCATCGCGCACAAACTGCGCCACACGGCGGAAAGACGAATGCTGCCATGCGTTGTCCAAGTGCGCCCAAACCATTGCGGGCAGCAGCCAGATGCCGATGTCCAGCAAGGCTGCGGCATACCAATAATCGGAAATATCGTGCTGCTTCTGGATGCCGCTTATGCCGGCGCACCATAAAAGCGCACCAAAGAAAGGGACGAACGAAGTGCCTTTGCCGCGCCGCAAAGCCAGCAGGATATAAAAATTGGCCAGAATAAACAGTGCACCCGTCAGACACATCAGGGCGGAGAAAAGATGGGGCGACATGGGGGTTTCCTTGCTGGATTGGTTTTTGGGAACTTGTTTTCAGGCTGCCTTTGAGGCCGTCTGAAAAACAGGTTTCCGCATCCCCGTGCAGGGTGTGCGGCTTGCCGCGCACGCGGATAACGGGTTCGGGCGGCCGTGGCTGTTAACCCGTCAACCGCGTGCGTGCCTGCAGGCGCACACCCTGCGCGGCTGTTTGCAAAATGTCGGGCATCAATGCCCGACCTGTCGGTTGCGGTCTTCAGACGGCCTTTTGCGTTTCAGGCTGCCTGAAAGTCTTTTTCCCAATCAAAGGGATAAACGCGCTCGGGCGGCAGCAGGGCTTGCGCGGCGGCGAGGTTGTTTTGGGCGACAAGCGCGTGGATTTCCTGCGCCAAATCGGTGATTTCGCTGATGTTTTGTATCCATTCGTTTACATAGCGCGGCACGGCTTCGCCGGTCAGCCCGATTTGGATGCTACGGTGCGGCAGGGGGTCTAGTTTCAGGCTGCGTTCGGGGTCCCATTGGATGCGGACGGGGTGGGCGGCTTTCATTTGCTGCCATGTTTCGTTGTCCATGCCTGCGGGCGGATGGCTCAGGCAGGCGTGGCGCAATGCCCATTCAAAGCCGCTGCGGCTGATGTCTATCGCCAAAATGCGTTTTTGGTTGTCGTCTTTGCCGCCCCAGCCCGCGCGGTACATCATCCATAAAAAAGACGGCTTGATCCACGTCATGCGCTCCATTTTAAACGGCGGCGATACAAACCGCCCCGCCGCCAGCGCGGAATCGGCAATGGCATCGCTGTATGCCTGATACACGCGGATGGTGGTGTCGGTGTAAACGGCGCGGATTTGTCTGAGTGGGGTGGCCATAGTTTTTCTCCTGATGGATTAGCGAGCGGCAGCCTGAAAGCAAAGTTGCAAAGCCAAAACCAGACTGTGCAAATATGTTTTAGGCAGCCTGAAAACGAAAAAACCGCTTTTCAGGCTGCCTTTTAGCGACGGGAAAGCAGCCTGAAAAACAGCCGGATGGTAGCAGATGCGGCCGGCGGGCGCTTAAGCGTTTTCCGGCGGCTGCGCGGGCTTGGGGTATGCGGCCAGTTCTCAGAAGAAAGTCAGGCCGTCTGAATAGTTTTCAGACGGCCTGCGCCGTTTGCGGCTAAGGCTGTTTCTTGCCCTCGGTGGCCACGCGGTTGATCATCCAGTCGAGAAACGCGCCGAAGTTTTTGCTGCGCTCGGCAACGGCGGCGGCTTCGGGCGGAAGCGGTGCGGAGGTGGCGGCAGACAGCAGTTTTTTCTCATCCTGCCACGGGTGGAATTGTCCGTTTGCCGGATCGATCACACCTTGGGGCAGGATGGTGGCTTCGCTGTTGTAACCGTATCCGCACCATGGGTTATCGGACGGGTTTTCGCCCAGCAGATTGCAGCCGGTGCGGAAATACGGCCGCTGCGACAGGCTCAGTGTGTACAGGGTGGGCATGATGTCTTTATGCGAACCGACGCGCTGCGGGTCATAGCGGGTGTGGCCGCGGTAGGCCGGCGGTGCGTACAGGTAAAGCGGCACGGCATGGCCCAAAGCCAGTTCGCCTGCATCGGGATAGCCGACGCCGCGTATATTGTGGTCGCCGCTGGCGGCTATGATGGTATTCCCTTCGGCTTTGGCGCGGCTGATAAAGGCACCCAGCTCGTCGTTGGCATAGCGGTAGGTATTGAATACTTCGCGGATTTGTTCTTCACCGCCCAGCTGGGCAAAGCGGGCAAGCTCGGTTTGGCTGAACGCGAAGTTTTGCCGCTGTATGCCGGCGGGCAGGTGGTAGGGCGGATGGTTGGTTACCGACATCATAAAGATAAATACCGGTTGTTTGTCGCGTGCGGCCTGTTCCAGCCTTTCGGCGGCGTAGCGGAACATATATCCGTCGGCCACGCCCCACGCGCCCGATTCGGCTTCGGGATAGCGGTGTTTCAGCGCGGTTTCATCGACAAATTCGTGTACACCCAGGTGTTTGGTGAAATTATCGAAATCGCGCCAGCCGCCGTTGCCGGCGGTGATATACACCACGCGGTAGCCTGCTTTGATGTACGGCTCGAACATATTGCCGGGGAAGGTTTTGTTTTTGGCGGCGGTTTGGCTGACATTATTGAGCGGGCTGCGGACAAACAGGCGGTGCAGGCTGTCGCTGGTGCCGTTGCCCTCGGATACGAAACGGTAAAACACCCAGTCTTCGGCAAAATGAGGCCGCAGCCGTCCGAGCAGGTCGCGTTGCGGGTTGTCCAGCTGCATCATATGCGTACTCATGCTTTCCATCAGGGCGAACACCACATTCGGCCGCCCCGCAGCCGCAGCCGGATTGTCAGGCGTTACCGCTTCCAATTCGCGCCACTGCGGGGCGGCAACGGCATGGCCGAGCATGGCGGAAAACAGCTCCCTGCCTTTCTCATCGCTAACCGGCCGGAATTGGCTGCCGGCGCGGTATTCCGACCACGCCCAAGAAAGGGCGGTAACGGGATTGGGCACCAGTTTGTTCAGCGTGGCCGAGGGCGATACCTGCGCGGAAGACTTGCGCAGCGGAAACTTGCCGAACGAGCCGCGTCCTCCCGCCGTTAAGGCAGCCAGAAGCAGCAGCACGATTAGGGTATTGCCCGCCCAAGTGCGGTATGACGGGGATGAGGCTGGCGTTGCGGACGGTTTTAAGCGCTCATGCAGGCGGTCGAACAGCCATGCCGGCACCAGCATCGCCGCCGCCAGTGCCGCTACGGCACGCAGCACCGGAAAATCCGACCAGACGGTTTTCAGCACTGCCGCCGTATCTTCTTCGACCAGCCCGAACACAAACACATCAAACGGCTTGTCGTACACGCCGTAATAAAACACATTGCCCACCGTCAGCGCGGCAAACAGCGCCAGCACCGCCAGCAGGCCGTAGCGGTTGGCCCGGTAAACGGCTGCGGTCAGTTTGCGGCTGAACAAAGCCAGCAGGCCGACTAACACAAAAGCCGCCACGGTCAGCGAAACCATTTTGATGTCGAACAGCAGCCCTTTGAGCCACATCGGAGCCAAATCGGCGCCAAACTGCTGCCGCAACGCCTCGTCGGTATGGCGGTAAAACAATACCAAACGCCCGCCGCCAAATACTGCCACGGCCAGCAGCCAAAACAACAGCCATTCGGCTATCAGTTTCTTAAACAAGGTAAATTTCATTTTTTCGGATGGTGGTTCAAAAAATAATATCGGGTATTTACAGGGTTTCAGGCTGCTTTTAGGGAACGGAAAGCAGCCTGAAAAACAGCCGGATGGTAGCAGATGCGGCCGGCGGGCGCCTAAGCGTTTTCGGGCGGCCAGATGATTTCGGCGTCCAGCCAGCCGCGCAGGGCGTTACCGGCGCGTACGGCTTGGGCGCGGCGTAGCATGTCGCGGCTGATGGGGGTTTCGCTTACGCCGGCGGCGAGCGCTTGGCGGCGGGCGATGCCGTTGAGAATGTCGGCGGCCAGCGGCGGGGTCAGCCAGCGGCCGTCGGTTTTGACCAGGATGCTGCTGCGCCCGCCTTCCAACAGTTCGCCGCGCCGGTTGAAAAACAGCATGTCAAACGCGCCTGCCGCTTCGGCCTGCCGCCAGCCGGTATCGAATGCCGTGCGGCGGGTGGTTTTGTGGCGGCGCAGCGGGTCGCGCTCGGGCAGCGGCTGCGGCGACAGCAGCAGTTTGACGGTGTTGCCGGTAGGCGGCGTATCGGCGGTGGGCGGGTTTAAAGCAGCCTGAAAAGCGTCCAGCGGCGCGGCGGCGGCTTTCAGGCTGCCTTGCGGCGAGAGTTCCAGTTTGACGCGGCAAACGCCGCCGGCGTGCGCCGCCAGCGTTTCATCGAGCAGGCGGGCGGCAGCCTGAATGTCAAAGGGGATGTTCAACTCTTGCGCCGAAGCGGCAAGCCGCGCCAGATGCTCGGGCAGCAGGGCGATGCGGCCGTGCTTGGCGCGCATGGTTTCAAACAGGCCGAACTCGGGCGGCAGCGCGGAGACGAAACGCGCTTTCCAGCCGCATTCGGCATATTCGTTATCGGCGGCGCTGTCGGCAACGATGCCGCTGCCCACGCCGTAGCGAGCGCGCCACGGCCATGCCGATTGCGGCTCGGCGGACAGTTCCAGGCTGCGGATCAGCACGTTCAGGCAGCCTGAAAAGCCCAAAGCGCTGCCCGGCTCGGGTTGCAAATAGCCCAGTGTGCCGGTGTACAGGCCGCGCGGGCGCTCTTCCAGCGTGCCGATGATTTCCATGCTTTTGCGTTTGGGCGCGCCGGTGATGCTGCCGCAGGGGAAGGCGGCGCGGACGATGTCGGCGGCGCGGGTGGCGGCGGGCAGCTCGGCGCGCACGGTGCTGGTCATCTGCCACACGCTGCCGAAGGCGGAGACTTTGAACGCGTCGCGCACCGACACGCCGCCGATGCGGGCGATTTTGCCCAAATCGTTGCGCAGCAGATCGACAATCATGGTGTTTTCGGCGCGGTTTTTCGCATCGGCGGCCAGTGCGGCGGCGCGTTCGGCATCGCGGCCGTCGCCGACAATCGGCGCAGTGCCTTTCATCGGCTCGGTGGCGACGGTGCCGTCGGCGGCGATGCGCAGAAACAGCTCGGGCGAGAAACACAGCAGCCAGTCGGGCAGGCCGGCCGCAGCGGGCAGGCGGGCGAGCGCGGCATAGGGCACCGGCTGGCGCAGGCGGCGGTAGAGTGCGGCGGGCGAGCCGTAGGCGGCCAGTTTCAGGCGCAGGGTGTGGTTGATTTGGTAGCAGTCGCCGCGCTCGATGGCAGCCTGAATGGCGGCGATGTCTTGGCGGTACTGCGCTGTCGTGCGGTTGAGTTCGGGCGAAACAATGCCGGCCGGCTCGCTGCCGCCCTGTTGCGCCAGCCAGTTGTCGGCATCGGCGATTTCGTCGCGGTGGGCGAACCACAGCAGTTTCAGGCTGCCGGCAACACCGGCGCGCTCGGGCAGGCGCTGCAGCGGCAGGCCGAATTCATAGTCCGCCAGCACCGCGACGTGCAGGCCGTCGCACCAGCCACGCTGCAGCAAACCGTCTAGCGTGTCGAGCGCGGCGGGGGCGAGGGTGTCGCAACGGACAAAGCCGTGCAGCAGAAAAGCGGTGTGGTCGCGGGCGTTGTCGAAAAGGATAAAGGGGGCGGGCATGGTTGGGCGGGTGGTTTGGGGAAGGGGATTTCAGGCTGCCTTTGGGTTTCCAGGAGCGTAGGTTGGGTCGAGACCCAACAAAATCTTTGGACGTTGAAAATGTTGGGTTTAGCAACCCAAGCTACCTGCTTCAGGCTGCCTTTGGGACGGGGCAAACGGATGTTTAGTGGCTGTTTTCCCAGGCGGAGGGGCGCTCGAGGGCGGTTTTGCTGTCGATGGGCTTGTCGCTTTCAAAAAGCTGCACGCCGGCTTTGCAGCGGACGGCGGTGCATTGGTCGGCGGTGGTTTCGATGGTGTAGCGGCCCCTGCTCTCGGCCTGCCATTCCAAAAACGGCATGGCGCGCGAAAGGCCGTTGCTGCTTTGTGCGGCGGTGCTGCCGTCGGCGCGTTTGATGGCGACGGTCAGGGCGCTGCAAAAGCGGGTGCAGCTGCCCAAAACGGTGTAGAACTTGCCGGCGCTCAGCGAAACCGTGATGCCGTGGCTTTGGTCTTGCGCCAGTCTGAACACTTCGCGCAGCTTTTCGCTCGCGCCGGTGGCTTCGACCAGGCGGTTGCGGTAAAAGGCCTGCCCCCATTCTTGGGTATAGTCGCGGGAATTTTCTTCGGGATACAGCTCGGCGCGGGCGGCGGTGGCGGCAAGCAGGATGATGGCGCGTACGGCGGCTTTGTTCATGGGCTTTCCTTATGGCAGGCGGGGTGGGCGGCTGCAAGAAAGGCTGCCTGAAAACGATAAGGCAGCCTGAAAACGGGCGGGGCGCTGTTTAACCGGCGGTGCGGCTGCGCTGGGCGTCGGCCAGAAGGGCGAGCAGCGCTTCGGTGGTGTCCCAGCCGATGCAGGCGTCGGTGATGCTTTGGCCGTAGGTTTCGGGTTTGTCCTGGCGGCCTTCGACTAGGTGGCTTTCGACCATCACACCCATAATGGCGTCTTCGCCGTTTTTGAGCTGATCGGCGATGTCTTGGGCGACGATCATCTGGCGGGTGTAGTCTTTATTGCTGTTGGCGTGGCTGCAGTCGATCATCAGCTTGGCATCGAGTCCGGCTTTGGCCAGCTGCTCGCGGGCGGCTTGGACGTGGCTGCTGCTGTAGTTGGGCTCTTTGCCGCCGCGCAGGATGACGTGGCAGTCGGGGTTGCCGTTGGTGTGGACGATGGCGGAGTGGCCGGTTTTGGTTACGGATAAAAAGTGGTGCGGGTGGCTGGCGGCGCCGATGGCGTCGATGGCGATTTTCAGGTTGCCGTCGGTGCCGTTTTTGAAGCCGACGGGGCAGGACAGGCCGCTGGCCAGTTCGCGGTGTACCTGGCTTTCGGTGGTGCGCGCGCCGATGGCACCCCAGGAAATCAGGTCGGCGTAATACTGCGGCGTGATCATGTCGAGAAATTCGGTGGACGCGGGCATGCCGATGTCGTTGAGCGTGAGCAGCAGCTGGCGCGCCTGGCGCAGGCCGAAGTTGATGTCGAAGGTGCCGTCCAGATGGGGGTCGTTGATCAGGCCTTTCCAGCCGACGGTGGTGCGCGGTTTTTCAAAATACACGCGCATCACGATCAGCAGCTCTTTTTCGTACTGCTTTTTCAGCGGCAGCAGTTTTTGCGCGTATTCGAGAGCGGCAGCGGGGTCGTGGATGGAGCAGGGGCCGATGATGACGAGCAGACGTTTGTCGCCGTGGTGCAGGATGTCGGCAATCGCTTTGCGGGTGGAAACCACCAGCTCGGCGGCGGCTTCGCTGATGGGCAGATCGTACAGGTGGGCAATGGGGGGCAAGAGCTCGGTCAGGGAGTTGATGCGGACGTCGTCGGTCAGGTGGTTTTGGCTCATGGTCGGTGGTTCGGGTAGTGGTTTTCAGGCTGCCTTGGGGCAGGGTTGGTGTGGGATTTTATTGCGTTTGGCCGCTGTTTTTTCTGATGTGGGGCAATTTTATCGCGCAAAGGGCTTTTCAGGCTGCCTGTAGTTTTAAGGCAGCCTGAAAATTCAGTCTTGGTTTTCGTCGCGGATGAAGCGCACGCCGGAGAGCTGGGAGCGCAGTACGGCGTCGCGGATGGCGGTCAGGGCTTTGGGGCGGACGAAGTTGCGCCGGTAGGCCAGCATCACGCGCCGCATCGGTGCGGGGGCGTCGAAGGGGACGATGGAAAACAGCATGTGGTCGTTTTCGGTGAGCGCGGTGGAGGGTAGGACGCTGATGCCCAGGCCGCTGCCGACCATGTGGCGGATGGTGTTCAGCGAGCTGCCCTGCAGGGTGTTGGTCAGGCCGGCCACGCGCTGGCGGGCGGCCAGCTCGCTGCAGCTTCCCAGCACTTGGTCGCGCATGCAGTTGCCTTCGGTGAGCAGCAGCACGTTTTCTTCGGCCAGCGCGGCGGTGCTCACCGAATCCAGTTCTTCAAAGGGATGGCCTTTGGGCACGATCACGAAAAACGGCTCATCGTACAGCGGCACGGTTTCGACGCCGGGTTCCTGATAGGGATCGGCGATCACCAACGCGTCCAGTTCGCCGCGCTTGAGCATTTCGGTAAGCGCGGCGGTGTGGTTCTCTTCCAACATCAGCGGCATATTGGGCGCGGTGTCGCGCAGGGCGAGTATCAGCTTGGGCAGCAGGTAGGGGGCGACGGTGAAAATCAGCCCCAGCTTAAACGGGCCGGCCAATTCGTTCTGCTCTTCGGTGGCGAGCATGCGGATGACGTCGGCTTCTTCCAGTACGCGCCGCGCCTGGGCAATGATGCGCTCGCCGGCGTCGGTGGTGAGGACTTCGTTGCTGCTGCGGTCAAACAGCGACACCGCCAGCTCTTCTTCCAGCTTTTTGATGGCGATGGAGAGGGTGGGCTGGCTGACGTGGCAGCGCTGGGCGGCGCGGCCGAAGTGTTTTTCCTGCGCCACGGCGACGATGTAGCGCAACTCGGTCAGGGTCATGCGGGGTTCTCGGTTTTTTCGGTTTTTTTGTTTTCAGGCAGCGTGATGTTCAAAGCCAGCATGTCCACGCCGTCTTGCTTTTCGTGGGAGATGTTGATGTCTTCCAGCTTGATTTCGACGTATTTGGACAGGACTTCCAACAGCTCTTTCTGCAGAGTGGGCAGGTAGTCGGGCGTGGTGTTTTCGCTGCTGCGGTCGCTGCGCTGCTGGGCGATGATGATCTGCAGGCGGTCGCGCGCAACCTGCGCCGACTTGGGCTTTTTGCCAAACAGCATATTGATCAGGGACATGGCTTATCCTCCGAACAGCTTTTTGAAAAAGCCTTTTTTCTCTGCATCGAGAAAGCGGATTTCGCGGTTTTCGCCCAACAGGCGCGCCACCACGTCTTTATAGGCTTCGGCGGCTACGGCATCCTGCTGGTGGATAACCGGTGTGCCGGCATTGGATGCCTGCAGCACGTTTTGCGATTCGGGAATCACGCCCAACAGCGGGATGCGCAGGATGTCCTGAATATCCTGCACCGACAGCATTTCGCCTTTTTCCACGCGCTCGGGCGAGTAGCGGGTAATCAAAAGATGCTCTTTGACGGTGGCGCCCTGTTCGGCTTTGCGCGATTTGCTCTGCAAAATGCCCAAGATGCGGTCGGAGTCGCGCACGCTGGAGACTTCGGGGTTGGTGGTAACGATGGCTTCGTCGGCGAAGTAGAGCGCCATCAGCGCGCCCTGTTCGATGCCGGCGGGCGAGTCGCACACCACATATTCGAAGCCGAGCTCGCCGGTGAGTTCGTTGAGCACGCGCTCGACGCCTTCTTTGTTGAGCGCGTCTTTGTCGCGGGTTTGCGATGCGGGCAGGATGAAGAGTTGGTCGCAGTGCTTGTCTTTGATCAGCGCCTGGTTGAGCGTGGCTTCTTTTTGGATAACGTTTACCAAGTCGTACACCACGCGGCGCTCGCAGCCCATAATCAGGTCGAGATTGCGCAGGCCGACGTCAAAATCGATGACGCAGGTTTTGTGGCCGCGCAGAGCCAGACCGCTGGCGATACTGGCGGAAGTGGTGGTTTTGCCCACGCCGCCTTTACCCGAAGTTACTACGATGATTTTCGACACTTGCTTTACCTTCTTTCTATTTTGGGAGTAATGAAAAACAGCCGGCCGCCCGCTTAAGGCAGCCTGAAAAACTATTGCGCTTCAATCGCGCGCACCGCCAGGCGCTCGCCGCCTTCGAGCTCGACGCACACCGCACGGCGGTGCAGGTGCGGCGGCAGTTTTTGCTCAAAAACGCGGTAGATGCCGGCCACCGATACCAGCTCGGCCTGCATCGACTGCACGAAAATACGCGCGCTTTTGTCGCCCGACTGGCCGGCTTGGGCGCGGCCGCGCAGGGGGGCGTAAATATGGATGTTGCCATCGGCAATCACTTCCGCGCCTTCGCTGACCATGCCCAGCACAATCAGATCCGCCCCTTCGGCATACACCTGCTGTCCGGTGCGCACCGGCGCGGAAACGACGACGGTTTTTCGCGGCGCGGGTGCGGCGGTTTTTTCAGGCTGCTTTTGTTCGGGCTGATCTTGTTCAGGCTGCTTTGGGGCGGCTTGTGCTGCGCTTTCAGGCTGCCCTTGGGCGGCGGTGTTGTTGCCGTCGGTTGCGCCGTCGCCGTTTTCAGGCTGCCGAGCCTGTTCTTTGGCTTTCGCTTTGTCTGCCGCCACAAACAGCAGATTGTTTGCTGCGGCGGTTTTTTCCCAGTCGCGCTTGCTGTGGCGCAGCGCCACCGGCGTGAAGCCGTGCTCTTTAAACAGCGCGCAGACGGCGGCGATATCGAGTTTTTCCGCATCGGCCAGCGCGTCGAGATCGAGCACCAGCGGCATGGCGGCGAAAGTGCGGTATTTGTCGGCCTGCTGCTGCCATTGTGCCGCCAGGGCGGCGGCATCGTTGCTTTGCGGCTGCACCAAAAGGGCATCTAGCCGGGTTGATTTAAAGTTGAAAGCAGCTTGCATGGTTCGATTGCTTTATTCAATTAAGTGCGCAGTTTACCGTTTTCAGGCTGCCGCTTCAAGCCGCACGGGCTTTGCGGCGGCATAGTCGGCGGCAAAAATAGCGCGCAGCGTATTGATTATGAAAAACCAAAACCTTACAATGCGCGCCCCGTCAACCCTACTTCAATGAGAAGATAAATGAAAAAAGTCCTGATTAGCACCCTGGTGCTGCTTTCGCTGGCCGCCTGCGGCGAACAATCGCAACAGCAGGCCGCCGATACCGCCGCTCCTGCCGCTTCCGGCAGCGCCGCTTCCGGCGCCGCGAGCAATCTGCCCGCCACCAACGATCTGAATATTTACAACTGGTCGAACTATGTGGACGAAAGTACGGTTGAAGACTTCGAAGAGAAAAACGAACTCAACCTGACCTACACCACCTACGAAAACAACGAAGAGCTCGAAGCCAAAATGCTGACCGGCAAATCCGGTTACGACTTGGGCGTGCCCGGCGTTGCCTTTTTGCCGCGCCAGATTAAAGCCGGTGCTTATCAGAAGATCGACAAAAGCCTGATCCCGAACTACAAAAACATCGACCCCGCCATGCTCAAGCTGCTGGAAGAGGCCGACCCGCAGGCCACCGAATACGCCGTGCCCTATTTCTCCGGCGTCAATACGCTGGCGATTACCGCCAAAGGCCGCGAGATTCTCGGCAACAAGCTGCCGGAAAACGAATGGGATCTGATGTTCAAACCCGAATATACCAACAAGCTCAAGCAGTGCGGCATCGCCCTGTGGGACACCCCCAGCGAAATGTTCCCGATTGTGCTCAAGTATCTGGGTAAAGACCCCAAAGGCAGCAATCCCGAAGACATCAAAGCCGCAGCCGAAGTGATCAAAGCCATCCGTCCCGACATCAAACGCTACAGCCCGTCGATTATCGACGAGCTGGCGCGCGGCGATATCTGTTTGGCAGCCGGCAACGGCGGCGATCTGAACATGGCCAAAGCCCGCTCCGAAGAAGCCGGCAGCAAAGTCGGCATCGAAGTGCTGACCCCCAAAGGCATGGGCTTCTGGGTGGAATCCTGGGTGATTCCGAAAGACGCCAAAAACGTTGCCAACGCCCACAAATACATCAACTACACGCTGGAGCCCGAAGTGGCGGCGAAAAACGCTACCGCCGTAACCTTCGCCCCCGCCAGCCTGCCCGCCCGCGACAAACTCGATCCCAAGCTGGTTGCCACCCGTTCCATCTTCCCGAACGCCGAAGACGTGGCCAACGGTTTCGTGATGCCGCAGATGGACAACGAAGCGAAAAAACTGACCACCAATCTGTGGCAGAAAATCAAAGTCGGCAAATAAGCATCCGCACCGCGCGGCATGTCAAACCGCCCTTTCCGCCAAGCAGGAAAGGGCGGTTTTTTTACTTGCAGGCAGCCTGAAAAAAGGGCGCAAGGTTTTCAGGCTGCCTGCCGGTCGCTCTGCTATAATCCGCCGCCGTACAGGCAGGACAGACAGTCGCCGCGTATCGCGTAAGGCATACGGGGAGGAAAGTCCGGGCTGCACAGGGCAGGATGCCGGCTAACGGCCGGGCGCGGCAACGCGACGGAAAGTGGAACAGAAAGCAAAACCGCCGATGGCAGCCTGAAAAGGCGGCACAGGCAAGGGTGAAAAGGTGCGGTAAGAGCGCACCGTGCACTTGGCAACAAGGCGCAGCAGGCCAAACCCCATCCGCAGCAAGACCAAACAGAACGCACAGACGCGGCCCGCCGAGCGTTCGGGTAGGTTGCTCGAGTACACCGGCAACGGTGCGCCTAGATGAATGACTGTCCGACGACAGAACCCGGCTTACCGTCCGGCCTGTACCCCGATTCAAACGCAAAACCAAAGGCAGCCTGAAAACGTGGAATACCGTTTTCAGGCTGCTTTTGTTTAAGCATTCGGACAAAGTTTTCAGGCTGCCTTTCCAAGCTCGGAAGGCAGCCTGAAAGCCGTGGCTTTATTTGGTTTCGGTCAGATCCACGTCTTTGGTTTCGTGGGTGCTGATCAGCGCAATCAGTGTCAGCACGCAGTTGGCGGCCAGGTAGATGCCGACGCCGGCGATGCCGTAGTGCTCGTTCAGCTTGATGGCGACGAGAGTGGCAACGGAGGCGCCGACGATGGCGGAGAAGTTGTAGGCCAGCGAGGCGCCGGAGTAGCGCACTTCGGTGGGGAAGAGTTCGGGCAGCAGGGCGGCCATCGGGCCGAAGGTCAGCCCCATCAGCAGCATGCCGATCATCAGGAAGGCGAAAACGCTGACAGGCGTGCCGTTGGTGAGAAACAGCGGCATCGCCAGGCCGAGCACGAGAATGGCGGCGGTTACCCAAATCAAAAAGCGGCGGCGGCCGATTTTGTCGGCGCGTACGCCGGAAAAGCTGATGGCGGCGCCGAATACCACGGCGGAAATCATCAGAAAGCCGGTAAAGGTGTTGGCCGGCAGCCCCAGCCCCTGCGGATGGCCGAAGTCGGAAAGTTCGGCGGGGGTTTTGAAATAGACTTGGGCAAAGGCGGTCATAATGTAAAACAGCACATAGGTTGCCACCATGATGAAGGTGCCCTGCAATATGGGTTTCCAGTGGTGGACGAACACTTCACGCACCGGCGCGGCTTTGGTTTTGCCTTCGGCTTCGGCTTCGCGGTAAACGTGGCTTTCGTGCATGCTCAGGCGCATCCACAGGCCGACGAACACCAGCACCAGCGAGGCGATAAAGGGAATGCGCCAGCCCCAGGCGACCATCTGTTCGTGGCCGATGGCGGCGCTGATGGCGAAGAACACGCCGTTGGCCATCAAAAGGCCGATGGGTGCGCCCAGCTGCGGGAAGGTGCCGAACCAGGCGCGTTTGCCTTCGGGCGCGTTTTCGGTGGCGACCAGCGCCGCGCCGCCCCATTCGCCGCCCAGCCCGATGCCCTGGCCGACGCGGCACAGGCACAGCAGCAGCGGTGCGGCGATGCCGATGTCGTTATAGTTGGGCAAGAGGCCGATGCCGACGGTGGACAGCCCCATGGTCAAAAGCGAGGCGACCAGGGTTTTTTTGCGCCCGATTTTGTCGCCGAAGTGGCCGAACAGCGCCGAGCCGATGGGGCGGGCGAAAAAGGCCAGTGCCAGCGTCGAGAGCGACAGGATGGTGGCGACTTTGGGGTCGCTTTTGTCGAAAAACTGGGTGTTGAACACCAGCACCGCAGCGGCGGCGTAGATGTAGTAGTCGTAAAACTCGATGGCGGTGCCGACCATCGCGGCGATGGCGACTTTATAGGGGTTGTTGCGTAAATGGTGTTCGCTCATGGCGGGTGTCCTGTGTGTGGGAGGAAAAAGCGGGTGGAAAGTGCCGTTTGGCGTTTTCAGGCTGCCTGAAAACGCCAGCAGCGGTGGATTTTGCGGTTGCGGAAATCTTCGGGAACCGACTGGTGCGACAAATCGCGGATGCGGTAGCGCGCCGCCAGCGCATCGTCTAGGCGGAAGCTGTGCAGGTTGTTGGAAAAATACAGGGTGCCGCCGGCATCGAGCAGGCTCATGGCGCCGTCGATTAGCTCGGCATGGTCGCGCTGCACGTCGAGCACGCCGGCCATTTTTTTGCTGTTGGAAAAGCTCGGCGGGTCGAGCACGATCAAATCGAAGCGCTTGTTTTGCGTTTGCGCGTCGCGCAGGTATTGGAAAACATCGGCGCGCACGGTGCGGTGGCGCTCGGCGTCGATGCCGTTGAGAGCGAAATTGCGCTGCGCCCATTCGAGATAGGTGTTGGATAAATCAACACTCTCGCTGGAAACCGCGCCGCCGGTGGCGGCATACACGGTAAAGCTGCCGGTATAGGCAAACAGGTTGAGAAAGCGCTTGCCTTCGGCTTCGGCGCCGACGCGGGCGCGGGTGTTGCGGTGGTCGAGAAACAGGCCGGTATCGAGATATTTGCCGAGATTAACCCAGAAACGGCGGCCGTTTTCCGCCACCGTAAAGTCTTCGCCGTCGCTGCCGGTTTTCTGGTACTGCTGCGTCCCTTTCTGGCGAGTGCGCTGTTTGAGAAACACCGCTTCGCGGCCAAAACCGCTGACAAAGGCAACGGCGTCAATCACATCGTCGAGCCAGCGGCGGTAGTCTGCCGGCGGCAGCTTCCAGCCGGTGTCGTATTCCTGCAGGTGGATGCGCTCGCCGTACACATCGACGGCAAACGGAAACTGCGGGATGTCGCGGTCATAAAGCCGCCAGGCTTCGATTTGGTTGCGGCGCGCCCATTTGAGCAGGTGGCGGGCGTTTTTGCCCAAACGGTTGGCGAAGGCTTCGATATCGGTCATGTCGGGTTTCGGGAACGGGGTTTCAGGCAGCCTGAAAGGCGTTTTTCAGGCTGCCGCCGGGGTTTCAGGCTGCCGCCAGCAGGGTTTGCACATAGCGCGACACGCCTTCTTCCACGCTGTAGAAGCTGTCTTGGTAGCCGGCATCGCGCAGGCGCGAGATGTCGGCTTTGGTGTAGCTTTGGTATTTGCCTTTGAGCGCGTCGGGGAAGGGGGAGTAGCGGATCAGTTCTTCTTTGACCAGCTCGTCCAAACTCAAAGGCGGCTTGCCTTCGGCGGCGCGGCAGGCATTGACGGTGGCGGCGGCCAAATCGTTAAACGGCTGGCTGCGGCCGGTGCCGAGATTGAAAATGCCGGACTTTTCAGGATGGTCGAAGAAAAACAGATTCACTTTGACCACGTCTTCCACGCTGACGAAATCGCGGCTCTGCGCGCCGTCGGCATAGCCGTCCCAGCCGCCGAACAGGGTAACGTGGCCGAGTTTGCGGTACTGGTGGAAATGGTGGAAGGCCACCGAAGCCATGCGCTCTTTGTGCTGCTCGCGCGCGCCGTACACGTTGAAATAGCGAAAACCCGCCACCTGCGCGGCCAGGCCGGCGGCGCTGCGCCGGCGCACCACCTGGTCGAACAGGAATTTGGAGTAGCCGTACACATTGAGCGGGCTTTCGTATTCGCGCGCTTCGCTGAACACACCGCCGCCGCCGTACACCGCCGCGCTGGAGGCATAGAGAAACGGGATGCGCTCGTCCTGGCACCAGTCCAAGAGATCGAGGCTGTACTGGTAGTTGTTGTCCATCATATACAGGCCGTCGTGGTTCATGGTGTCGGAGCAGGCGCCCTGATGGAACACGGCGCGGATGTCGCGGTAGGGCAGGATGTGTTCGCGCACTTGGCGGATAAACTCGTGCTTGTCGAGATAGTGCAGGATGTCGCAGTCGGCCAGATTGCGGAATTTTTCGGCGCGGCTCAGATTGTCCACCGCCACGATGTCGGTAATGCCGCGCTCATTCAGCGCTTTGACAATATTGCTGCCGATAAAGCCGGCGGCACCGGTTACGATAATGGTCATGGCTTGCTTCCTTTTTACAGGGGGATGCGGATGCCGCAGGCAGCCTGAAAACGGCCGCAGCGGCTTTCAGGCTGCCGTTTAGGCGGGATGCTCGGCAAGCAGGGTTAGCGACTGCTCCTGCCATTTGGCGCCGAAGGTTTCTTGAATTTGGCGCAGCGTCGGGTCCTGCTCCAGCAGCGTGCGCGCCCGCTCGCGGTCTTCCGCCTTGCGGCGATCGGCATACATATCGGGCGTTTCCCAGCCCTGGCCGTCCTGCCAGTCTTGGGTTTGGATGGCGAAATCCCGGCCGTAGGCTTGGGTGAGCGCGGCGGCGATGCGGTCGAAATACTCTTTTTTGCGCACCACGGCATTGGCCTTGTCCTGCCGCAGCGACAGATGCAGCACGCCGTTTTCCAGCGCTACCCACGCCGTATGGCGCAGCAGCATCTGCGCCGCCGCCACCTGCGAGCCGATGCGCTCGGCAATCAGCGGCCAATTGGCAGCCGACAATTCGGGCATCGGCGCGGCGCTTTCAGGCTGCTTGTCTGCTGCCGTGCTTTCAGCTTGGGTGCTGTCTGCCGCGGCTTTTTTGCTGCGGCTTTTGCGTTTGGGCGGCGCGGCGGGTGCGGCGGTATCTGCGGCAGCCTGAACGGCATCGGCGGGGTTTTCAGGCTGCTTTGGGCTTTCAGGCTGCCTTTGGGATGCAGCAGTTTCGGCTGCAGGCAATGGTTCGGCGGCAGCCTGAACGGCGGATTCGGCTGGTTCGACAACGGCGTCCGCTGCTTTCAGGCTGCTTTCGTCTGCCCACGGTGGGGTGTCGTCGTCATCACCGGCAGCCTGAACGGGCTGTTTGGCGCTTTCAGGCTGCTTGGCGGTGGTTTTGTCAGATTCAAGAATCCGACCTACGGACTGTTCGGCGGCAGTCTGGGCGGATGTTTCTTCGATGCTTTCAGGCTGCTGTTCGGGCGCAACGGTTTGGGCGGGTGCGGCGGCATCGGCAGCATGATTGTCTGCGGCGGCAGCCTGAAGGTTTTGCTGCTGTTCGGCGGCTTCGTTTTTTTCAGACTGCTTGGCGGCGGTGTTGTCGGATTCAAGAATCCGACCTACGGGAGTGCTGTTGTCGGATTCGGTAATGTGGGATGCAGGGACTTTGTTGGCGGCGGTATCGGCATCCGGGGCAGCCTGAAACCGGTTTTCCGGACTTTCAGGCTGCTTTGGGCTTTCAGGCTGCCTTGCGGCTGCGGCGGGCAGGGCAGGCGTGGTGCCGGCGCCTTCGATGCGGCTGCCGGCGGGGACGGCTTCGGCGGCGAAGGGGGCGAAGGCGAGCATGCGCAGCAGGGTCATCACGAAGCCGGCGTATTCGTCGGGCGCCAGCGGCAGGTCGCGGCGGCCGTGCAGCAGGCATTGGTAGTAAAGCTGGATTTGTTCGCCGCTGAACTGTTGGGCAAGGGCGGACAGAGCGGCGTGTTCGGGATCGCTGCTGTCGGCGGCCTGCGGTACGGTTTGCAATAGGGCGATTTGCTGCAGCAGGGCGGCCAGATCGTGCAGGGCGCCGTCGAAGCCGACGGCGTTGGCGGCCATCTGGCGGGCTTCGGCGATCATGGCGGCGCCGTCGCGCGCGGCTAGGGCATTGAGCAGGGTGTAAAGGTAGCGGCGGTCGGCGGCGCCGATCATTTGGCGCACGTCGGCTTCAGCCACGCTGCCGCTGCCCATGGCGATGGCCTGGTCGAGCAGGCTTAAGGCGTCGCGCATCGAGCCGTTGGCGGCACGGCCGATCAGGGCGAGCGAGGCTTGGTCGTAGGCGATCTGTTCGCTGTCGAGCACGCGGGCAAGGTGGCCGGACACCTGGGCGGGCGTCATATTGCGCAGCACGAACTGCAGGCAGCGGGAAAGGACGGTGATGGGGACTTTGTGCGGATCGGTGGTGGCCAGGATGAATTTGACGTGGCCGGGCGGCTCTTCCAGCGTTTTGAGCATGGCGTTGAAGGCGCTTTTGGAGAGCATGTGCACTTCGTCGATGATATAGACTTTGTATTTGCCGGCGGTGGGGGCGTATTGGGCGTTTTCCAGCACTTCGCGGATGTTGTCGATGCCGGTGTTGCTGGCGGCGTCGATTTCGAGCAGATCGACAAAGCGGCCTTGGTCGATGGCGGTGCAGGAGGGGCATTGGCCGCAGGGTTCGCCGTGGGACGGCGTTTCGCAGTTGAGACTTTTAGCCAGGATGCGGGCGATGGTGGTTTTGCCCACGCCGCGGGTGCCGGTGAGCAAATAGGCGTGGTGCAGACGGCCTTTGTCGAGCGCGTTTTGCAGGGCTTTGACAACGTGTTCCTGGCCGACCAAATCGGCGAAGGTTTTCGGGCGCCACTTGCGGGCGAGAACTTGGTAGGACATGGCGGGTGCGGGTTTCAGGCAGCCTGAAAAAAGGCGCGTCGGTAAAAGGCGGGCATTTTAGCACGCCGCCGCGCTTCGCTATATAATCGGGCGCATCCGCCTTTCAGGCTGCCTGCGGCAGCGCGCCGCGCAGGCAGCCTGAAAGCACAGTTCCCATCCGCAGACCAAAGGTAACGGCCATGCTCAAACAGGAAGTCGAAATCGTCAACAAACTCGGGCTGCACGCGCGCGCGTCGGCCAAGTTCACCCAAACTGCCGGCCGTTTTGCCGCCGAAGTGTGGGTCAGCCGCAAGGGCAAGCGGGTAAACGGCAAAAGCATTATGGGGCTGATGATGCTGGCGGCGGCGCAGGGCAGCACCATCGAAATCGAAACCGACGGCGCTGACGAGGCGCAGGCGATGGCCGAGCTGACCGCGCTGGTGGCCGATTTCTTCGGCGAAGGAGAATAAGGTGATTGTGCTGCACGGTTATGCCGCAGGCGGCGGGATCGCCATCGGCCGCGCCCATCTGGTGCGGCGCGGGGTGGCCGAAGTGCCGCAGCTCGATCTGCCGCCCGAAGCGCTGGCGGCCGAGGCCGAACGCTACGAAGCCGCAGTCAAAACCACCCGCCGCCAGCTCGAGCAGCTGCGCAGCGCCATCCCCGAAAACGCCCCCACCGAGCTGGGCGCCTTTATCTCGCTGCACCTGATGCTGCTGGCCGACGTTACCCTGTCGCGCGAGCCGGTGGACATTCTGTTCGAGCGCCAGATCAACGCCGAATGGGCGCTGAGCATCCAAACCGAGCGCTTAAGCCGCCAGTTTGACGACATCGGCGACGAATACCTGCGCACCCGCAAGCAGGACATGCTGCAGGTGGTCGAGCGCATCCAGAAAAACCTGGCCGGCCAGAGCACCGAAATCAATCTCGATGCCAATCTGCTGGACGACACCATTCTGATCGCCCACGACCTTTCCCCCGCCGATACCGTTTATTTCAAAGACCAGCGCATCGAAGGCTTCGTAACCGACGCCGGCGGCGCCACCAGCCACACCGCCATACTCGGCCGCAGCCTGAACATTCCGTCGGTAATCGGTTTGGGCAACGCCCGTGCGCTGATCAGCGAACACGAATGGGTGGTGGTGGACGGCATCACTGGTACCCTGATTATCGAGCCCGACGAAATCGTGCTCGCCGAATACCGCCGCCTGCTGCGCGAATACAAAAGCCGCCAGCGCCAGCTCAACAAACTCAAAAACACCGCCGCCACCACGCTCGACGGCGAAGAGATCGAACTCTTGGCCAATATCGAAAGCGCCGGCGAAGTCAAAAACCTGCTCAAACTCGGCGCCGACGGCGTCGGCCTGCTGCGCAGCGAGTTTCTCTATCTCAACCGCGACAACCTGCCCGACGAAGACGAGCTGTTTCACGCCTACGCCGAAACCGTTAAAAAACTCAAAGGCAAAGAATGCACCATCCGCACCGTCGATTTGGGCGTGGATAAAAACCCGCGCTGGTTCGGCGGCCACGGCACGCCCAACGCCGCCGCCAACCCCGCGCTGGGGCTCACCGGCATCCGTCTGTGCCACGCCGAGCCGGTGATGTTCCGCACCCAGATGCGCGCCATTTTGCGCGCCGCCGTGTTCGGCAAAATCAAAATGATGTGGCCGATGATTTCCAGCCTGTCCGAGCTCAAACAAAGCCTGATCCACCTGGACACCGCCCGCCGCCAGCTCACCGAGCGCGGCGAAGCCTTCGGCGACATCGAAGTCGGCTGCATGATCGAAATTCCGTCCGCCGCACTCACCGTGTCCAGCCTGCTCAAATATCTCGACTTCGTATCCGTCGGCACCAACGATTTGATCCAATACACCCTGTCGGTCGATCGCGGCGACGACGCCGTCGCCTATCTCTACCAGCCTGCCCACCCCGCCGTGGTGCGCCTGCTCGCCCACATCATCCGCACCGCCAACCGCATGGGCAAGCCGGTATCCGTGTGCGGCGAAATGGCCGGCGACCCGCGCTACACCCGTCTGCTGCTCGGTCTCGGCCTGCGCCGTTTTTCCATGAACAGCAGCAACCTGCTGGCGGTGAAAGACGTGGTGCTGCACAGCCGCATCGCCGATCTCGAGCACGACATCCTGCGCCTGACCCGCAACGAAGACCCGGACAAAACCGACGCCCTACTGAAAAAACTCAATCTGCAGGACGAAGAAAGCTGAACATCCCGCCGGCGTTACGAAAAAGCAGCCTGAAAGCGCAAACCGGGCTTTCAGGCTGCTTTTTTCAGGCTGCAGGCAGCCTGAAAACGCCGCTTATTCCGGTTCGGACAGCGCCCAAGCGTTTTTTTGGCGCAGCCGGATAACTGTGAAAGGAAACCCATGACCACCGACCGCCGCCAATTTCTGTTCGGCGCCGCCGCCCTGCTGTTGGCCGCCTGCGCCCGCGACGCCAAACACAGCGCCCTGCCGCGCGGCGCAACGGTGCTGGCGCTCGGCGACTCGCTGACCTACGGCTACGGCGCGCCGCCCGAAGCCGCCTATCCGCGCAAGCTGTCGGAACTGACCGGCTGGCAGCTGGTCAACGGCGGCGTGTCCGGCGACACTTCGCAGCAGGCGCTGGCGCGGTTGCCGGCGCTGATGAAGCAGTCGCCCAAACTGGTGCTGCTGGGCATCGGCGGCAACGATTTTCTGCGCCGCGTTGCCGAAGCCGAAACCCGCCGCCACATCGGCAGCACCATCGCCGCCGTGCAGGCCGCCGGTGTGCCGCTGGTACTGATTGCCGAGCCGCAGCTCAGTCTCGGTGCGCTGGTCGGCAGCCTGTCCGACCATCCGCTGTACGCCGATTTGGCCGGCGAATACCGCGTGCCGCTGTTTGCCGGCGGCTGGGCGGACATTCTCAGCGACGCCGATTTAAGGTCCGACGCCATCCACGCCAACGAACGCGGCTACGCCCTGTTTGCCGAGCGGCTGGCGGCCTTTCTGAAAAAACAGGGTTTCTGGCGCGGCTGAGTCCGCGGCAAAAAGCAGCCTGAAAGCGGTGGTGGCGGCTTTCAGGCTGCTTTTTGCCCTGGCCGGCAGCCTGAAATATAATCCGCGCTTTGCAACCGCCCTTCAAACAGAAAGGAAACGACATGAACGCACTGAAAAAACTGGCCGTACTGGCGCTGGCCGCCGCCACCCTTGCCGCTTGCGCCGCGCAGGGTTCGCAGGCACAAAACGAGGTGTACGGCGAAATCAAAGGCGGCGTGGAAACTTCGGTAAACCACTAAGCCAAATACTGCGCCGGCATCGGCACGCAAAGGCAGCCTGAAAACTTTCAGGCTGCCTTTGCTTTGTGCCGCACGGCTTGGGATGCAGTTCCCGCAGATAGATTCAAACAGATGCGGTGGTGCGGATGCAAAAAAGCAGCCTGTGTAGCGTAGCGGAGTTGCGAAGCTAAAAGTTTTCAGGCTGCTTTTTTGCCGTTTAGAAGCGGTATTTGAAACCCAGCACCGCATTGCGCCCTTCGCCGTAGGCGAGGAAGGTGGAGAGGGTGCGGTAGCGGGTGTTGAACACGTTGTTCACGTTCAGCGTGAGCTCGGCGTTTCTGTTGATGCGCCATGCGGCCATCAGGTCGAGCAGGGCGTAGGATTTCTGCGTGGCCGATGCTCTGGCGCGCGCGAGGGCGGCGGGGTCGTTTTCGTCGGCCAGCGCGCTTTTGTTGATGTTGCTGGTTTTGCTCTGCCAGCGCAGGCTGCCGCCGAGGGTGAAGCGTTCGTTCACATCGTAGGTGGTGGCGAGTTTGATTTGGTGGCGCGGCAGGTCGGCTTCGTAGGAATCTTCGCCGCCTTTGCGGTTTTGCACGGTGTAGCCTGCGCTGACGAACCAGTTGTCGTTAATGCGGCCGGCGGCTTCGGTTTCAAAGCCGCGTGTGCGGATGTTGTCTTCGGAGACGTAGTAGTCGCCGCTTTCCACGTATTTGGGCATGCCGTTTTTGCGGGTGTCAAAGAGGGCGGCGGAGACGTTGAGGCGTTGGTCGAAAAATTCGCCTTTGAGGCCGATTTCGATGTTGCGGCCGGTGGTGGGTTTGAGGAAGCGTCCGTCTTGGCCTTTGTCGAACACGGGCTCGAACGAGGTGCCGTAGCTGGTGTAGGCGGAGAGGTTTTCGCTCAGGTCGAACACGGCGCCGATGTAGGGGGTGGCTTTGCTGCGGGTTACTTTTTCGTTTGTGCCTGCGACGTGTTCGGCTTTTTGCATGGTGATGCGGCTGTAGCGCGCGCCGCCGATCAGGGCGAGGCGTTCGACGGGGCGGAAGCGGGTGGCGAAGTAGCCGCCGAACTGGCGGGCACGGATGTCGTCGTCGGCGGTATATTCCGCGTCGGGTACGGGGTTGGCCGGGCGCAGGCTGCGGTTGTTTAGAAAGTCGTGCAGGCCGAAGGCGTTGTCGTAACGGGCAAAGCGGCTGGGGGCGCGGTTTTTGGTGTTGAAGCCGCTGATGCCGAACAGGATGTCGTGTTTGCGGCCGAGAAGGTTGTATTTGCCGTCCACCGAGGCGACGAAGCTGTGGGTGGTGCTTTTTTCGCTCGAATCGGTTTCGAGCAGGTCGATTTGGCGGGTGTCGTGGTCGGTTTTCATCGCCGCGTAGCCCTGCCGGTCGTGTATGGTGTTGCGCGTCCAGTTGTATTCGAGCTTGGTTTTCCAGTCGGGCGAAAAGCGGTGGCGTACTTCGGCGAACACGTTGCGGCTGCTGTATTTGTAGGATGTGCCTTTGGGCGAATTGTTGGCGTGGCGGCTGATTTCGTTTTTCAGCGGGTAGCCTTCGCTGTCGTAGGCGGTGGGCAGGAAGACGGGGGTGTCGGTTTCGCGGCGGTTTTGCAGCTGCGTGCCGACGGAGAGGGTGGTGGCGGGGGCGGCATCCCATTCGGCCACGGCATAGAGGCTGCTGTTGCGCATTTTCGCGTCTTCAATTTGATAGCCGCTGCGGTCATGCCCCGCCACGATGCGAGCGCGCAGGCTGCCGCTGGCGTTCAGGCTGCCTGAAACGTCGCCGTTCACGCCCCAGCGGCGGTGGTTGCCGATTTCGGTGCCGATTTCGGCTTTGAAGTCTTTGGTGGGACGTTTGCGCACGAGGCTCACTTGTGCGGAGGGATCGCCCGTGCCGCCCAAGAGGGCGGACGCGCCGCGCAGCACTTCCACGCGGTCGAGCGCGCGGGTGTCCACGCCGCCCCAGCCTGTCCACGAGTCTTTGCTGAAACCGGAGCTGCGGTAGGGCACGCCGTCCATCTGGAAGTTTTTCACTTCCATGCCGCGCGAGTGCAGGCCGGCATAGCGGTCGCTGCCGCCGCTGCCGCTTTTGACGGTAACGCCGTTGGTCTGCTCCATCACTTTGCGCAGGCTGTCGAGTTTCCAGTCTTCCATCTGTTTGGAGGTGGTTACGCTCACGCTCTGCGGCGTTTCGCGCAGGGTCATGCCGATGCCTAAGGGCGCGTAAGTGCCGTCGGTGGAATAACCTTGGTTAAGCGATTCGGGGCGCGAGCCGCTAACCTTGACGGTTTCGAGTTCGGTCGCGTCCTGGCCGAAAGCAAACAGCGGCACCAGCGCCAGGGCAATCAGAGTAGGACGGCTGCGGGGGCGGAGGATTTTCATGGAGATTCCTTGTGTTGGGTTTGGGAAGCGGGACAATCATCCGATAATTCGGTTGATAATATAAGAAGCGATTGCGATTATACTTTTTGTGGCGGATTTTGCTAAGTTTTGTTTGGAATGTTTTGTTTTTTGCTTTTCAGGCTGCTTTTGACTGACAGGCAGCCTGAAAAAGCCGCAGACAAAAAACCGCCGGGAGCTGGAGGCTCCGGCGGCCGGATGCCACGTTAAGCGGCGCTTTATTCCTCGACCACAATCCGCGCGTTCAGCGGCTGCACGGGGCGGTTGTTGTCGTGGCCGATCATAGCGCGCATGGCTTCGAGTTGCGCTTTGCTGGCGCTGACCGGATGTTTGAAAACGATCCAGTTCACGCCCTCGCTGCAGGGCGGGGTGGTCAGCGAACCGTTGAGACGGTAGTGCTTCTGCCCGCGCGGGAACATCGGCATGATGTCAAGCTTGTCGGCCAGCTCGGCTTTTTCGCCGGCTTTGAGCGGCTGCGCCAGCAGCGGTTTGAGCGCGGGGTTTTCTTTGCCCTCGACAAACATCACGCCCAGCACCGCCAATTCGCCGCTGTCGGACTGGTGGACGAAATGCGCTTCCATCGGGAAGTATTTGCCGTCGAAAGTGTGCTCGCTGGGGGTGTGGAAGTGAAACTGCTTAAAGGTGAAGGTTTTGCCGCCGAGCTTCAGCGACTGGTTGGCTTCGGCGGGCGTGGCCTGGATGGTGTGGCCGTTGTTTTCCACGCTGTAGTTCATCGGACCGTAACGGAAGGCGGTGCGGTTGACCGCGGTGGCCGAACCGGCGGCCAAATCCACCGGCGACTGGTTTTTTCCGCTCTGGCAGGTGGCGTAGGCTGGGCTCAGATTGCCCCAGTGTTCGGGGCCGTCGTCGCCGGTGTAGGACCAGCCCGAATGGGCGGCAGCGGCGGTGTAAAGGGAAGCGGCGCACAGTGCGGCCAGCAGGGACAGACGCAGTTTCATTAAAGCTCCTTTGCGGTTGCGGGGTTGGAAAACGGCGATTATGCGGACGACCGCTATGTTGCGCCACCGCCAAACCGCAGGCGGGAGCCGTTTTGTTTGATGCTGCGCAAACATCTTGCAAATAAAACGCGTTTCGCTTTTGTTTTAGGCGTTTTGGGCGGCGAAAACCGCAATCAAAGCGTTGCATAATGCCGACATTAACGCAGATTCTGCTGTTGAGGTCATAACAAAAAAGCAGCCTGAAAAGCGCAATGGCTTTTCAGGCTGCTGTGGTTGGTTTGCCGTTGGCGCGCGGCGACGGGCGGGTTTATTGCTCTTCGTCGTGGCTTAAGTCGTAGTAGATTTCGCCGTCGCGGATGTAGCCCAGCTGGAAGCGGGCCAGTTCGGTTACGGCTTCGTAGCCGTTTTTCAGGTCTTCGACTTCGGCGCGCAGGATGTTGTTGTTGATGCGCGCGCCTTCGTTGCGGCTGGCAAAATCGGCGGCTTGGGCGCTGGCTTCGGCGTATTGGGCGCGCAGGCCGCCGGGTTTCCAGATTTGAAAATGCAAGCCGCCGAGAATGGCCAGCAGGATGAAGGTAATGTATTTCACGGTGTGCCTTTCGTTTTCAGGCCGCCTGAAAAAACCGCAGGCTCAGGCAGCCTGAAAAACAGTTACGCTTTGAGTTGGTAGAAGGCTTCGCGGCCGGGGTAGTAGGCGACATCGCCCAGCTCTTCTTCGATGCGCAGAAGCTGGTTGTATTTGGCCATGCGGTCGGAGCGCGAGAGCGAGCCGGTTTTGATCTGCATGCAGTTGGTGGCCACGGCCAGATCGGCGATGGTGGAGTCTTCGGTTTCGCCGGAGCGGTGGCTCATCACGCTGGCGTAGCGGTGGCGCTTGGCCAGATCGACGGCCTGCAGGGTTTCGCTCAGGGTGCCGATTTGGTTCACTTTTACCAAGAGGGCATTGGCGATGCCGTCTTTGATGCCTTCGGCGAGGATGGCGGGGTTGGTAACGAACAGATCATCGCCCACCAGCTGCACTTTGCCGCCGAGTTTGGCGGTGAGCAGCTTCCAGCCGTCGCGGTCGTTCTCGTCCATGCCGTCTTCGATGGAGACGATGGGGAATTTTTCCACCAAGTCGGCCAAATAGTCGGCAAACTCTTCGCTGGAGAGCGCCAAACCTTCGGCGGACAGATGGTAACGCCCGTCGCGGTAGAACTCGCTGGAGGCGCAGTCGAGCGCGAATACCACGTCTTCGCCGACGGTGTAGCCGGCTGCGGCTACCGCTTCCTGAATCAGCTCCAGCGCTTCTTGGTGGCTGCCGAGATTGGGGGCGAAACCGCCTTCGTCGCCGACGGTGGTGGGGAAACCTTTGCCGTCGCACAGTTTTTTCAGCGCGTGGAAGACTTCGGCGCCGCAGCGCAGCGCTTCGCGGAAGGACTGGGCGCCAACGGGCATAATCATAAATTCTTGGATGTCCAGGCTGTTGTTGGCGTGTTCGCCGCCGTTGATGACGTTCATCATCGGTACCGGCATCGCCATCGGGCCGGCACCGCCCAGGTAGCGGTAGAGCGGCAGGCCGGCGTCTTCGGCGGCGGCGCGGGCAACGGCCAGCGAGACCGCCAGCGTGGCGTTGGCGCCGAGACGGCCTTTGTTGTCGGTGCCGTCCAGATCGAGCAGGATGCGGTCGATATAGCCCTGCTCGGAAGCGTCGATGCCGATCAGCGCCTGGGCGATTTCGTTATTGATGTTTTCAACGGCTTTGAGCACGCCTTTGCCCAGATAGCGGGCGGCATCGCCGTCGCGCAATTCCAGCGCTTCGCGCGAGCCGGTGGAAGCGCCGCTGGGTACGGCGGCGCGACCCATCACGCCGCTTTCCAGCAGCACGTCGCATTCTACGGTGGGGTTGCCGCGCGAATCGAGGATTTCGCGGGCGAAAATGTCGGTAATGGCACTCATCGGTAGCTCCTGAACGGGATAGGCAAAAAAACGGCGGGATTATAGCGGATACCGCCGCCGAATCATACGGCGCGGTGGGCTTTTTCAGCGGGATTCAGTTTTCCAGCCGGCTGCCGGCTTCGGCTTGGGCGCGGCCGAGCACGCGGCGGCCGTCGGTTTTCAGGCTGCCTGCCAGAAAATCGGCCACCGCCTGCGGCAAAATGCGGTGTTCGGCTGCCAGCACGCGCGCGGCAAGGGTGTCTTCGTTGTCGCCATCCAAAACCGGCACCGCCGCCTGGGCGATAATCGGGCCGCTGTCGAGCTCGGCGGTGGCGAAGTGGACAGTGCAGCCGGCCAGCCGGCAGCCTTCTTCGATGGCGCGGCGGTGGGTGTGCAGGCCGGGGAAGGACGGCAGCAGCGAGGGATGGATATTGATCAGGCGGCCGGCGTAATGCGCGCAAAATTCGGGAGTCAGGATGCGCATAAAGCCCGCCAGCAATACCAGATCGGGCCGGTGGCGGTCGATTTCGGCGATCATCGCGCGGTCGAACGCGGCGCGGTCGGCATAGTCGCGGTGGTTCAGCACGGCGGTGGCGATGCCCTGCTGCGCCGCCCACGCTAGGCCGGCGGCGTCGCTTTTGTTGGACAGCACCAGCGCAACGCGGGCATCGGGAATGCGGGCTTCAACCACCGCCTGCATATTGCTGCCGCGGCCGGAAATCAGGATAACGATGTTTTTCATGGGATTTAAAGTTTAAAAGCAGCCTGAAAAGCCAAAACGGCAAAAGGCAGCCTGAAAGCCGGATTCGGGCTTTTCAGGCTGCCTATGGTTTAGGGATTGGGCGCGCGTTCGATATCGGGGGTGAACACTTCGACATCGGCGTTTTGCGCGCGCTGGCGCAGGGCGTGGTCGATCAGCACCAGCGCCAGCATCGCTTCGGCAATCGGCGCGGCGCGCAGGCCGACGCAGGGGTCGTGGCGGCCGTGGGTGGCAATCGTTACCGGCTCGCCCTGGATGTCGATGCTGCGGCGCGGGGTGGCGATGGAGCTGGTGGGCTTGACGGCAAAATCGGCGCGGATGGTCTGGCCGGTGGAAATGCCGCCGAGTATGCCGCCGGCGTGGTTGCTGGCAAAGCCCTGCGGCGTGAGTTCGTCGCCGTGCACGCTGCCGCGCTGGGCAACGGCGTCGAAACCGTCGCCGATGGCAACGGCTTTCACGGCGTTGATGCTCATCAGCGCGTGGGCGATGTCGGCGTCCAGGCGGTCGAACACCGGCTCGCCCCAGCCCACCGGCACCTGCCGCGCTTCGATGTGCAGGCGGGCGCCGACCGAATCGAGCGATTTGCGCACGCTGTCCATATAGCCTTCCAACTCGGCGATTTGGCTGCGGTTGGCGGCGAAAAAGGGATTTTCGCTGATAAATTCTTCGCCCTCGAAAGCGATGGTTTTTTCGCCCACCTGCGTAACCCAGCAGACGATTTCGGTGCCGAAGCGCTCGCGCAGCCATTTTTTGGCGACGGCGCCGGCGGCCACGCGGGCGGCGGTTTCGCGGGCGGAACTTCTGCCGCCGCCGCGATAATCGCGGATGCCGTATTTGTGCCAGTAGCTGTAGTCGGCGTGGCCGGGGCGGAACTGCTCGGCGATGGCGCCGTAGTCTTTGCTGCGCTGGTCGGTGTTGCGGATCAGCAGGGCGATGGGGGTGCCGGTGGTTTTGCCCTCGAAGACGCCGGAAAGGATTTCCACGCGGTCGGCTTCGCGGCGCTGGGTAACGTGGCGGCTGGTGCCGGGTTTGCGGCGGTCGAGATCGGGCTGGATGTCGTCTGCGCCAAGCGCCAGACCGGGCGGGCAGCCGTCGATGATGCAGCCGATGGCTTCGCCGTGGCTCTCGCCAAAAGTGGTGATGCGGAACAGTTGTCCGAAAGAATTGCCTGCCATAGGGTAAACGCCAAACAAAAAGAAAAACGGCAAAGGCAGCCTGAAAAACGTTTTCAGGCTGCCTTCGGGTTTATTTATTCAGAAATTCGCCGTAGGCCATGATGCGGCCGAAGCGGCGCTCGAGCAGATCGGAAAGCGGCATCGCCTGCGCCTGCGCGAGCTGCTCGGCCACCACTTCTTTGACGCGGCGGGCGGTTTCGGCGTGGTCGCGGTGGGCGCCGCCCAGCGGCTCTTCGATGACGCGGTCGATCAGATTGAGCTTGAACAGCCGATCGGCGGTGATGCCCAGCGCGGCGGCGGCATCGGCGGCCTTTTCGGCGGTTTTCCACAGAATCGACGCGCAGCCTTCGGGCGAAATCACCGAATAGGTGGAGTATTGCAGCATGTTGACATAATCGCCGACGGCAATCGCCAGTGCGCCGCCGGAGCCGCCCTCGCCGATAATGGTGCAGATCACCGGCACTTTGAGCTTGGTGAGCTCGTACAGGTTGCGGCCGATGGCTTCGGACTGGTTGCGCTCTTCGGCGCCGATGCCGGGGTAGGCGCCGGGGGTATCGACGAAAGTGAGCACCGGCAGGCCGAATTTTTCGGCGGTGTGCATCAGGCGCAGGGCTTTGCGGTAGCCCTCGGGGCGTGGCATGCCGAAGTTGCGGCGGATTTTTTCTTTGGTGTCGCGGCCTTTCTGGTGGCCGATCACAACGACGCTCTGGCCGTCAAAGCGCGCCAGCCCGCCGACGATGGCGTGGTCGTCGGCAAAATGGCGGTCGCCGTGCAGCTCTTGGAAGTCGGTGCACAGCGCGGCGATGTAGTCGAAGGTATAGGGACGCTGCGGGTGGCGCGAAACCTGAGACACCTGCGCGGGCGTGAGTTTGCTGAAAATGGATTTGGCCAAATCGCGGCTTTTTTTCTGCAGGCGGGCGATTTCGTCGGAAATATCGACCGCCGAATCGTCCTGCACCAGGCGCAGTTCTTCGATTTTTTTTGTCAGTTCGGCAATCGGTTGTTCAAAGTCGAGAAAAACGGGTTTCATTATGGCTCCATCGGGCGGCGCGGCGGCCGCCGGTGCGGGTGAAAATGCGGCGCGATTTTACTGCTTTTTTCATGCGGCGGGCGAAAAAACGCCGCCGCCGGGCTTTCAGGCTGCCGGATGCGGGTTTAGAGCAATCACGCAAGGGGCGCATGATACGCCATCGGCGCTGTTTTGGCACGGCATTTAGCCGGCGCGCCGCCGCCCGAAAGTAGCCCCAAAGCAGCCTGAAAACACCCGCGCCGCCGCTTTCAGGCTGCCTGCATGGAACAGCCCGCCGCCTTTGCGCTAGAATGGCGCCTTTCTTTTTTCAGGCTGCTTTGAGATACAGAATGGATAGCAACAGCAACCAGTCGCGCCCGATCGGCGTGTTTGATTCCGGCGTGGGCGGTTTGACCGTGGTGCGTGCGCTGATGGAGCGGCTGCCGATGGAAAACATCGTTTATTTCGGCGACACCGCCCGCGTGCCCTACGGCATGAAGTCGCGCAGTACCATCGAAACCTTTACCGCGCAAATCGTCGATTTTTTGCTCAGCCAAGACGTCAAAGCGCTGGTGATTGCCTGCAACACCATCGCCGCGGTGGCCGGCCACAAAGTGCGGCAGGCGGCGGGCAATATGCCGGTGCTCGACGTGATTGCCGCCGGCGCCGAAGCCGCGCTCGCCACCACGCGCAACGGCCACATCGGCGTGATTGCCACCGCCACCACGGTAAACAGCAACGCCTACGCCCGCGCCATCCACAGCCGCCACCCCGACGCCCGCGTGCAGTCGCAGTCCTGCCCGCTGCTGGTGCCGCTGGTGGAAGAAGGCTGGCTCGGCCACGAAGTTACGCGGCTGACGGTGCGCGAGTATCTCAAACCGCTGTTGGCCGAGCGCATCGACACGCTGGTTTTGGGCTGCACCCACTATCCGCTGCTCAAGCCGCTGCTGAGGCAGGAAGCGCAGGAAGTCGAGCTGGTCGATTCCGCGCTCACCACCGCCGAAGCCGCCGCCCGCGCACTGGCTGATGCCGGCCTGCTCAACAGCGCCAATCCCGCGCCCGACTACCGTTTTTACGTTTCCGACATCCCGCTGCGTTTTCGCACCATCGGCGAGCGCTTTCTCGGCCGCAGCATGGACCAGATCGAAATGATGCCGCTGGGCTGAACCCCGTTTCAGGCTGCCTGCAAGCTTAAGGCTGTCAGGTAGCCTGAAACCACATGAAGGACAAAACAATGCGTATTTTGCTCGCCGAAGACGACGACATGATTGCCGAAGCGCTGACAGGCAGCCTGAAAGATGCCGGCTATGCCGCCGATCGCGTTGCCGACGGCATCGCCGCCGACAGCGCCCTGCGCGCGCAGCAATACGATCTGCTGCTGCTGGATTTGGGGCTGCCGCGCCGCGACGGGCTGGACGTGCTGGCGAAAATCCGCGGCAGCGGCAACAGCCTGCCGGTGCTGATACTCACCGCCCGCGACGATATCGGCAGCCGGCTGGCCGGACTTGACGGCGGCGCCGACGACTATCTGGTCAAACCCTTCGACACCGCCGAACTGCTGGCACGCATCCGCGCCCTGCTGCGCCGTCGCGGCGGCCACGCCAGCGCCCTGCTGAGCAACGGCGCCGTCACGCTTGATCCCGCCACCCGCAGCGTGAGCGTGGCCGGGCAGCCTGAAAACATCATCCTGAGCAACAAGGAATTTGCCCTGCTGCAGGCGCTGATGCTGCGACCGGGCATGATTTTTTCCCGCGCCGATTTGGAAGACAAACTCTACGGCTGGGGTGAAGAAGTCGAAAGCAACGCCGTTGATTTCCTGATTCACGGCCTGCGCAAGAAAATCGGCAAAGAGCACATCAAAAACGTGCGCGGCGCTGGCTGGCTGGTGCCCAAAGAGGGCGCGTGATGACGATTGTCCGCCGCTTGCTGCCGTCCGCCTTTCTGCATTCGTTGCAGTTGCGCCTGTCGGGCGCGCTGATTGTGCTGGCACTGGTAACCGCCGCCCTTGCCGGCATCGCCGCCTTTTACCGCAGCTACCGCGCCAGCTACGAAGTGCAGGACGAAACCCTGCGCCAGATTGCCGCCTACATCTCGCCCACCGCCGTGGTGCCGCACCATGCCGGCGGTGGCGATGACGATATGCGCATTTTCGTTCAAACCGAGCGCACCCCGCCCGATCTCAAGCACTTTCTGCCGCTGCCGGATGACAGCGGCGAAGGCTTTCACGATGTCCGCCACGACGGCGACAGCTACCGCGTGTATGTGAAGCACGGCATCGGCGGGCGCGTGGTGGTGTTTCAGGAAACCGAATACCGCGAAGAGCAGGCCTTTGCCGCCGCCCAAAGCAGCGCCGTGCCGCTGCTGCTGCTGGCGCTGCTGACCGGCGTGCTGGTGGTGTTCATCGTCCGCCGCACCCTGCGCCCGCTGCGCGAATTGGGCGATAGCCTGCAAAAACGCCGCGACGACGACACCGCCGCGCTCGACACCCGCGATCTGCCCGCCGAAGTGCAGGGCTTCGTGCTGGCGGTAAACCGCATGCTGGAGAAAATCGACGCCGCCATGCGCCAGCAGCAGCGCTTTATCGCCGACGCCGCCCACGAAATGCGCAGCCCGCTCACCGCCCTGTCGCTGCAGGCCGAGCGGCTGGCCGCCCATGAATTGGACGATGCCGCCCGCGCCCAGCTGGAAAACGTCCAGCAGGCCATCCGCCGCCACCGCCACCTGCTCGAGCAATTACTGTCGCTGGCGCGCGCCCAGTCGCTGCAAAGCGGCGACTGCGGCATCAGCGATATGCAGGCCGTTTTCGCCCGCGTGCTGGCCGACGTGCTGCCGCAGGCCGAAGCCAAAGGGCAGGACATCGGCATCACCGCCGCCGCCGGCCGCATCCAAGCCGACGAAACCGATCTCTATTTACTGGTCAAAACCCTGGCCGACAACGCCGTGCGCTACACCCCCGAAGGCGGGCGCATCGACCTTGCCGCCGGCGAAGAAGCGCACGAAATCCTGATTGCCGTTGAAGACAGCGGCGCCGGCATTCCGGCCGCCGAGCGCAATCGCGTGTTCGACCCCTTCTACCGCGTGCTCGGCAGCGGCGAACAAGGCAGCGGCCTGGGGCTGGCCATCGCCCAAACCCTGGCCCGCCGCTATCACGGCAGCATCCGCCTGTGCGAACGCTGCGACGGCCAAAGCGGCCTGCGCGTAGAAGTGCGGCTGCCCAAAGCAGCCTGAAAACCGTTTTTGCCACCGCTTTTGTTTTTTTTCAGGCTGCCTGAAAAAACAAAAGCACACTCCAAAGGAGCAGACTATGCCCGAAGCCACCCATTACCAAGTGCTCGGCGTCGCCCCCGATGCCGATGCCGCTGAAATCAAAAAGGCCTACCGCAAACTGGTGCGCCGCTACCACCCCGACGTCAGCAAAGAGCCCGATGCCGCCGAGAAAACCGTGGCCGTCAATCTCGCTTACGAAACCCTGTCCGATCCCGAGCGCCGCGCCGCCTACGACGAAGAACTCGCCCGCCCGCAGGGCGCGTCCCACGGCAATCCCTTCGCCGGCGGGCAGCCTGAAAACGGCTTTGCCTACCGCTACGGCGGTTTCGGCGGCGAGCCCTTTGATGCCGGCGACTTCCATTTTGAAGATTTGTTTACCGCCTTCCGCCAACAGCAGCAGGCGCAGGCGCGCGAGCCACAGCGCGGCGAAGACCAGCACGCCGAACTGGCGGTGGACATCTACGCCGCCTACACCGGCGCCGAACGCAGCCTGAAACTCAACGTACCGTCTTTCGACGACTACGGCCGCCCCGTCTATCAGGAAAAAACGCTCAACGTCAAAATCCCCAAAGGCATCGGCGAAGGCCAGCAGATCCGTTTGAGCGGCCAGGGGCTGCCCGGCCGCAACGGCGCGCCGGCAGGCGACCTTTACCTGAAAATCCGCTTTCACGAGCGCCCCGATCTGTATGTGAAAGACAAAAAAGACGTTTACCAAACCATAGACGTCATGCCCTGGCAGGCGGTGCTGGGCGGCAAAATCACCGTTGCCACCGCCGGCGGGCGGCTGCAGGTTTCCCTGCCGGAAAACTGCCAAAGCGGCAAAACCATCCGGCTCAAAGGCAAAGGCATCCCCGCCCGTGAAGCCGGCGATTTGTATCTCAAACTGCGCATCACCGTGCCCGACATCCGCAACGAAGCCGACCGCGCCGCCTGGCAGCAGCTGGCCGAACACTTTGCCGATCAGGCCTGATTGAACGAAAGGAAATACCGTGAACTCCGATACCGACATCACCTTAAGTTTCGAACAGATACTCAGCGCCACCGGCCGCAGCCGCGAATGGCTGCTGGAATTGGTGGAAGAAGAAATCGTCAGCGTCGGCGGCGCGCCCGAAGACGCGCGCTACAGCGGCTACCAGTTTGCCCGCATCCGCCGCGCCCACCGCATCTGCCGCGATTTCGACGCCGGCATGCCCGCGCTCGCCCTGATCATGCGCCTGCTCGACGAAGTGGAAGAGCTGCGCAAATCCAGCCCGGTATTGTCGCTGATCGGCGAAGAATAGCCGCTCCCCGCAGGCAGCCTGAAAGCCGCAATGCTTTTCAGGCTGCCTTTGCCGTTTTCGGCCGCCGCCGCTATATAATGGCGGCCTTTTTTTGCCGTCCGACTGCCATGCACATCCGTTTCAACCGGCCTGCCGCCTTAAGCGCGCTGCCGCCGCTGTCGCTGTATATCCATATTCCGTGGTGCATCCAAAAATGCCCCTATTGCGACTTCAATTCCCACCGCATCAAAACCACGCTCGACGAGGGTGCCTATATCGACGCGCTGCTGGCCGATCTGCAGCTCGAATTGCCCAATATTTGGGGACGGCCGGTGGAAACCGTGTTTATCGGCGGCGGCACGCCCAGCGTGTTTCAGGCTGCTTCCATCGACTGCCTGCTCAGCGGCGTGCGCTCGCTGGTGCGGCTGAACCCGCAGGCGGAAATCACGCTGGAAGCCAATCCCGGCACCTTTGAGCGCGAGAAATTCCGCGGTTTCCGCGATGCCGGCGTCAACCGCTTGTCGATCGGCGTGCAGAGTTTCGATAACGCCAAACTCAAGGCGCTCGGCCGCATCCATCAGGGCGACGAAGCCCGCCGCGCCATCGACGAAGCGCTGCTGCTGTTTGAGCGCGTCAACGTCGATTTAATGTACGCGCTGCCCGGCCAGAGCGTTGATGAGGCGCGGCAGGACGTGCAAACCGCCATCGCCGCCGGCGTCAGCCATCTGAGCGCCTATCATCTGACCATGGAGCCGAACACCGTGTTCGGCCGCACGCCGCCGCGCGATCTGCCTGACGACGATGCCGCGCTCGATATCGAAGACGCCGTTCATGCCGAGCTGGCCGCTGCCGGCTTTGTGCGCTACGAGACCAGCGCCTTTGCCAAGCAGCCCGCCCAGCGCGCCGCGCACAATCTGAATTACTGGCAGTTTGGCGACTACGTCGGCATCGGCGCCGGCGCCCACGGCAAGATTTCCTACCACAGCCACATCGAGCGCACCGTGCGCCGCCGCCATCCCAACGACTATCTGGCCGCCATGCGCCAAAATCCGGCGGACGCCGTCGAGCGCCGGCCGATTGCCGATAGCGATCTGGCCTTTGAATTTATGATGAACGCCCTGCGCCTGACCGACGGCGTCCCCGCCGCGCTGCTGCCCGAGCGCACCGGCGTGCTCACGTCTGCCGTCGCCCCCGCGGTGAAAAAAGCGCAGGATTTGGGACTGCTGGATGCCGACCCGCTCGCTTTCCGCCCCACCGAACGCGGCCGCCGCTTTCTCAACGATTTGCTGCAGTGCTTTATGTAAGCGCCCGCTGCCGGCAAAAAAAGCAGCCTGAAAACCGTTCATCCGGTTTTCAGGCTGCTTTTTCGATATTTGCCTTTCAGGCTGCCTGCATTACCTGCTCCACCGCCAGCAGTGCTTCATCGGCATCCGGGCATTGGCCGATGCCGCCGAGGCTGAGGGCGCGGGGCGATGGCTGGACGCCGGTTTTGTGCGGGTCGCTGTCGGTATAGATGCCGACCAGCGGCCGCTCGAGAGCGTCGGCCAGATGCAGCAGGCCGGTATCGACGCCGATTACCGCTTGCGCGCCCTGCAGCATAAAGGCAGCCTGAAGCAGGTTCAAAGGCGGGCAGACAACGGCAAAGGGCAGCGCGGCGGCCATCGCTTCGGCGCGCGCCTTTTCCGCAGGGCTGCCCCAGGGCAGCAGCACCGGCAGACGGTAGCGGCGGTGCAGCTCGGTGAGCAGCGCCGTCCAGTTTTGCTGCGGCCACAGTTTGCTGTCGCGGCTGGTGGCGTGCAGGGCGGCGAAATAGCGCGGCGGCAGACCGTTCAGGCTGCCGGCGGCGGGAACTTCGACGCCGAAGTCGGCCGCGCCGTCGAAGGTGTAGCCGAAGGCCTGGGCAAACAGGGTGCGGTTGCGCCACACGGCATCGCGCCCTTTGGCCACCGGATAGCGGCGGCGGTAAAAACGGGCGGCAAGCGGCTCGCGGGCGCTGGCGGCGTCCAAGCCGGTAACCGGCACGCCGGAGAGCCGCGCCGCCCACGCGCTTTTGAGCAGGCTTTGGGCATCGAGCACGCAGTCGTAGCCTTCGGCGCGCAGGCTGCTTTTCAGGCTGCCGATTTGCCGCCATACATCGGCGTCCCACCAGCGTTTGCGCCACTGCCGCAGCCGCAGGGTATGGATGCGGCGCACAAAAGGGTGCAGGCGGGCGATGTCGGCAAACGAGGCTTCGCACAGCCAATGCAGTTCGGCCTGCGGCAGATGGCGCGCCAAATCGGTAAGGGCAGGCAGGGTGTGGATCAGATCGCCCATGCTGGACAGGCGGACGAGCAGGATTTTCATGCGGTGTCTTTTCGGTTGCTTGGCGGCAAAGGGCGCGATTATATAGCGAATGCGCGTGCCGCCTGCAGCGCTTTCGGGCGCAGGTACACTAGGGCGTGTTGACAATCAGCGTTGCGGCGGTGTTTTTGGCAAAAAATGCCCGCCTGCCGCATCAAAAATGCTCGCAAGGTGTCCAACCTTGCTGTGCTTTTTTCCTTGCATTCGGCCATTTTTTACTCAAAAAACCGCTTCGCAAGCCGAATGTCAACACGCCCTAGGCAGCCTGAAAGACAGAACAAACGCTTTCAGGCTGCCCGGCGGTTTGGCGATATAATGTCACCTTTTTTCAGGCTGCCTGCATTACCGTGAAACTTGCCTTTGCCGTCCTTTATCTGATCCATTTTCTGCCGCATGTCTGCATCCGCCTGCTGGCGCGCTTTTTCGGCCTGCTGTCCTATTGGCTGGTGGTGCCGCGCCGCCGCGTCGGGCTGGTTAATCTGCGGCTGTGCTATCCCGAATTGTCCGAAGCCGAGCGCCGCTGCCTGCTGCGCCGCCATTTCTACCATATGGCGCTGCTGCTCCTGGAATACGGGCTGTATTGGTACTCCCCCGCCGCGCGGCTCAAACGCATGGTGCGCTACCGCGACAAAGAAATTCTCGATAACTTGCTCGCCGCCGGCGAAAAAGTCATCCTGCTTTATCCGCACTTTACCGCCTTTGAAATGGCGGTGTACGCGCTCAACCAAGACGTGCCGCTCACCAGCGTGTATTCCCACCAGAAAAACCGCCTGCTCGACGAGCGGATTCTCAAAGGCCGCCACCGCTACGACAACGTCTTCCTAATCGGCCGCACCGAAGGGCTGCGCAGTATCATCCGCCGCATCAAAAGCGACGGCGCGCCCTTTCTCTACCTGCCCGACCAAGATTTCGGCGCCAAAGATTCGGTGTTCGCCCGCTTTTTCGGTGTCAGCGCCGCCACCATCGCCGGCCTGCCGCGCATCGCCGCGCTCACCGGCGCCAAAGTGGTGCCGCTGATTCCGCAGCGGCTGGCCGACGGCACGGTGGAGCTGCGCTTTTATCCCGCCTGGGAAAACTACCCCTCCGCCGATACCGAAGCCGACATCCAGCGCATGAACGACTTTATCGAAGACAGGGTGCGCGAAATGCCCGAGCAGTATTTCTGGCTGCACAAACGCTTCAAAACCCGCCCTGAAGGCGAAGCGTCGTTTTACGCCTGATTGTTCCAACGTCCGCCGCAGGCAGCCTGAAAGCCGCAGCACAGCTTTCAGGTTGCTTTAGTATCCAAGCGATTATTGCGCGCATTTTCTTTGTCCCCGCAAAAGCTGCGGGTAAAGGCCAAACGGCACGCCGCCGCTTTGCGCTACAATGCCGCCGCTGCCCCCAAGGCAGCCTGAAAGCCGCGGCCGCCGCGCCGCGATAACAATAGAAACGATAAAGGAACCCGCCATGACCGATCTCACCCTGTGGCAGAGCGCCCCGCTCGATGCCACCGTCGATCACATTCTCAGCCGCTACCACGACACCCACCGCCGCCAGTTTGACGACTTTATCCCGCTGGCCGAAAAAGTCGCTACCGTTCACGCCGACAGTTTCCCCGCCGATATCGTGCCGCTGCTGCACGCCATCGCCGACGAATTGCGCAACCACATGATGAAAGAAGAGCGCGTGCTGTTTCCGATGATCAAACAAGGTGCCGGCCGCGGCGCCGCCATGCCCATCCGCATGATGATGCACGAGCACGGCGAACACGAATCGGCCATCAGCCAGCTGCTCGCACTCACCCACGATCTCACCCCGCCGGAAAATGCCTGCGGCAGCTGGTGCAAACTCTATGAAGAGCTGCGCGAGTTCGTTGATGATCTGAACGACCATATCGAGTTGGAAAACACCATCTTGTTCCAACGCGCGCTTAATTCCTAAACCGCACCCAAAAAGCAGCCTGAAAACCGGAATCATGGTTTTCAGGCTGCTTTTTTTGCGGATTCCGCCGTGCTTGACGCCTTAACTGCGTAGGGTGCGCCCCGCGCACCGAAAAACGGCCGAGCAGTGCGAGGATGGTGCACGGTGTGCACCTTACCGCCGGCTCTGCAAATAATCGGGCTGTGCGGATAGCCGTTTGGGCTTTCAGGCTGCCGCAATACAAAAGCAGCCTGAAAGCAAAAAACACTTTCAGGCTGCTTCGATTATCGGCAAAACGGGTTTGCCGTTTTAGCGCGCGCTGCAGCCTTTGTACAGGATGCGGTTGCTGGGGTCGGTTACGGTGGAAACGCTCTGGCGGCGGTAGTTGCGGCTGTCGATGTATTCGGCGCCGAAGCGGTAGCCGCGGCCGCTGAACAGGGTTTCGACGTTGTCGGAAGCGTTCATGTCGTAGGGCAGGGTGATGCGGCGGCCGTTGGCTTTGAAGCTCACGTCGGTCGGTACGCCGGCGCTGTTGAAGCGGTAGGTGGCATCAAACCCGCCGCCGCTTTGGCAAACGTAGCGGACTTGGCCGCTGCGGCTGCCGCGTTCGTTGTGGTTGTCGGCATCGTGGCGGCCGCCTTCGCGCGGAGAGCAGCTTTTGTACAGCATCTGGCCGTTCGGCGCGGTGATGTTGATGCTCTTGCCGCGGTAGTTGCGGCTGTCGAGCGCATCGGTGCCCAAGATGTAGCCGTTACCCTGCATGAAGGTATCCACGTTGTCGGAGCGGTTCATATCGTAGCGCATTACCACATTGCGGCCCTGCAGGTTGGCGCGGGCGGTGGTGGGTACGCCGGCGCTGTTGAAATCGTAGCTGACGCTGACGTTTTTGCCGCCTTGGCAGCTGTAGGAAACTGTGCCGCCGGCAGCCGAAGCGTTGGCGCTGAAACCGAAGGCCATCAGGGCGAAGGCTGCTGCGGTGTAAATCTGTTTGGTTTTCATAGTGTTCACTCCAAAGTGGGATGCGGGGAAAAACCGCCTTGCGGCGGACGGCGGCATCATGGCAAAAGTGGGGCTGTGGGTCAAGGGGGATTACGCTTTCTCGCGCAGTTTTTGCATTGTTTAAAACGTGGTGCCCGAATTTAACCGAAAAGCAGTCTGAAAACCTGTTTCAGGCTGCTTTTACGGCACGAAAATGCCAGTCGCGGATGATTTGGCTCGTGGCGGTTTGCATATCGGCGCAGCGCACC
>ERZ773068.85-NODE-85-length-49778-cov-6.148603_pt1 | contig 49778 bp, 59 predicted proteins | sample MGYA00580620_ERZ773068 | MGnify/ENA primary metagenome ERZ773068 (study PRJEB29015, sample SAMEA2737983) | human oral metagenome | biome: human oral; feature: human-associated habitat; material: dental | place: China | collected 2101 ... | reverse complement strand
TTCAAGGGTAAACGGGTAGGTTACGTATATACTTGGTACATGTTTACCCTTCTCATAATTCTCACCTTCACCGTCTCGTACGGTATGCAGTGGGCAATCCGTTTCGCCACCCCCGGCAGTTCGCGTGAGGCAGGGCTTTTGCGGATTCAGCTACCTCTTATCGGGACGCTTCTGGCTGCCTCTCTAATCCTTTCATGGCCCTCAATCCAAAGGACACCGCCGCTACTGATCTTCCTCGGGTCACCGATACTCATCTTCGCACTTCTGCTGATCATGCTCGCAGCGGCAAGGCGAGCGCAGTACCGGATGACGGGCCGGTCTCGGCGAGGGCGCCAGAAAGACGCTGAGCGGCGCGGTCTAGCTAAGGCGGCGGCCGAGTACTGGCCGCGGTTCTTCTGGTGGTTGCGCTTGGCCCTTTCGGGGGACACCTACAGGTGGAGCCCGATTCATCAGGGGCTTCTGCTGGGGGCCCTGCTGGCCGCCGCGAACCTTTCGTGGCTCGGGGTCATGCTAGGAGCCCTGCTGGTGAGCGGGTCCGTCTCACGCGCGTTCTCCCTACGCGCCAAGCAGCAAAAGCACCTGGACCGGTTGGGGGAGTTCCTGCTTGAGAAAAAGGTTATCAAGAAGGACATGGACCCGATGAAGGCCATCAAGATTGACTGGGACCTTGACCAGTACACTCCCCGGCAGATCCGCATCGGATACCACGTCGGATACAGCGTCCACGAAGAGCGGACCTGCAACGACTTCGAGCGGTCCTTCGACGGGCAATTCTGGACAGACGACGCATACAAGATCGTCTGGGACAAACGGAATAACCAGATCGTCATCTCAACGATCGTGCTCCCAGCCGATATCCGATGGTCCGGCAGGGTCCACGAAGACCCCTTCACCTTCATCATCGGCACGAACCTATCCACCGGTGAGGACGTCACCTTCTCGGTCAAGAGCGAGAACCCGCACGCGCTCACCTGTGGTGGTACAGGTTCGGGTAAGTCTGAGGTGATGATGACCTACATCGGTCAGGCAATGCTCAAGGGCTGGTACGTGGTATTAGCTGATCCGAAAACTTCTGGTTTGATTCAGTTTAGCCGTAAGCGCCGCTACAGCAACCGTAATGGCCTTAACACGGGTGTAGCTCCTTTGATGGTGGGAGATGCTCGCCCGGGCATTATTGCCCACGCTACCGATATTGTCGGCTGCGGTGATGTTCTGCATATGGTGCTGGCGGAGATGGAGCGCCGCAAGCAGCTCACCGCGCTCTATAACGTCTCCAATGTGGGCAGCTTGCCGGCTGATGTTCGTGCCGGCAAGGGGGGTGCCGCCCCCATTAAGCCTATGCTTGTCGTCGTCGATGAGGTCGTCTCCCTCTTTATGTCTGAGAAGATTGATACTGATGATCCGGTCATGCTGAATCAAATGGAAGCCCGCAAAACAGCAGAGGTAGATTTGCTTCGCTTGGCTATGGAATCTCGAGCTTTTGAAATCTTCCTACTGGTGGCTGGTCAGCAGCCTACAGCAGCAGATATGGGTACGATTTTCCGTGCACAGCTGGGTCTGCGCGTGGGCATGGGTGGTCTGAACTCCGGCACCTCTCTGATGGCGTTCAATGAGGCAAAACCGGTAGAGCTGAAGACGTTGAACAAGCGCACCGGTAAGAAGGTGCCTGGCCGTGGCCGATTTAAAGCCGACATATCACTTTCGGCCGAGCCGATGCAGGCATGGTGGTGTGGCCCAGACGCAGCAGACCTTGACGAGTTCTGCCCCTACCCGGACTACCCGGACGTTGAGATACCTGTCGAGATGCCCGAGACGTTCCTGGTCGGCACGCCCTGGGAAAAGACCGGCCAAGCACAAGCTGTACCGGCCGCCACGGAGGCAGCCCCCACCCGGAACAAATCTGAGCGCGCACTGGAGATCATCGACTCTGACGAGCTGATGGCTTCAGTCTCTGAACCCACCGGCTGGGCCGGCGCCCTGGAATCCCACCCCGACACCAAGCAGGATCCCTCAGCAGGCCTTGACGAAGACACCCAAGCCTGGCTACAACACCAAGCCGAACTCTTCGACACCCCTGCAGAGCAGCCTCCCAAAACGGCAGATTTCGAACCTCCCACACCACCGAACAACACCCCCGGCGACTGGGTATAAATAAACCCCTCACCCCCGCCAACACTACATAAAAACGACAAATACATATATACTAAAGGTAGTTATAATCCTCCGCGAGCGCACCATTACCCCACCCGGACGAAGAAGGGGGTACATGGTGCGCTCGCCTTGTACGGAAGGTAGGTTATTGATGGCTAACAAGAGCAACGGGGGAGGGCTCCTCGGGCAGCTCATCTCGTGGGCAACACTTATTTGCATCCTCGCGCTGGGCGTGTACCTGGTCTCTTCACGAGGGTGGGACGGTACCGCTCAGCTCATCCTCAACGAGTGGCTCCCCGGAGCAATTGACTGGCTCAAGGGCCTTGGCCAGGCCGTCTGGGAACTGATCCACAAGCTTCCCGGCGGGCAAGGTGTACTGTAGCCATGATGGGTAAAGAACACGCGCTCGTCGGGTTCGGGGCATACGCGGCCGGGGCATACGCGGCCGCCCACGCCGGGCTCTTCCCCAACGAGTTCGCCACCGCCTCAGCCCTCACCGCTGGAGCCCTTGTCTCCGCCGGGGCCGCCCTCATCCCAGATATTGACCACCCCTCCGGGACAGTAGCCAATGCCGGAGGGCCCGTAACCCAAGCGCTCGCCCATATCACCAACGCGGTTTCAGGCGGGCACCGAGAAGGAACCCACCAGCTGTGGTTCGCCGCCGCGTTCTTCCTACTCGTCTGGGCCACCACCACCGGCGCTGAGACCGCGGCCGCCGCCTTCAACGCCCCCGCACTCATCACCTGGCACCTGTTGGCCTCCTGTGCCTGGTTCATCATCATCGTCGCCTTCGGTGCGCAGGCAACCTCCAAAACATTCCTTCACCAAAAGTTCAACCGCATCTGGCAGAAGAAAACCAGCGCGCTCGCTAAAGCGTATGCCTGGGTGTTCGCGGCAATCACGTGCCTTCTCACGTGGCTAGTGTGCGGGCCAGCAGATTTATGGGGTTGGCTCGTCCCAGCAGTGATCACCGGGCACCTATCGCACCTGGTGACGGACGCACTCACAAGCGCTGGCCTGGAGATCCTGCCCGGCAAGCGAATCTACCTCCCAATCCTGGGGGACACCACGAGCCATAACCCGGTGCAGATGCTCCTTGGAGTGGCCGCGGCCGTAATGGGGTTAGGGGCTATTCTCTTCGCCGCTACCGGGTGGTTCCCGCAAGCCATTGACCTAGGCAACTTCTCCTTCACCTAACCCGAACCCACACCCCAACAAGATGGTTGTGCCCTGCACTAAATGAGTGCAGGGGCACAACCATATAAAAACCTCATCCTTGCAGACAAAGGGCAAAACCCAAGAATACGTATATACTAGATGCATGACCTACTACCCGAACCACCGACAAATCATCGTCTCCAAGCCACCGGACGACCCCACCGAACCCGCCCCCTATACACCCGAGGAAGAAGAACCCGAACCGCCCCAGTACACCGAAGCCCAAACACGAGCAGGCTTCCGCTACTCCGCATACGCAGCCTCCTGCGCCGCCGCGCTCCTCATCCCCGGGCTCTCACTTCCAGCAATATTCCTCGGAACGTTCTTCATCCGCCGCGCTCGCCTCAACGGCAACCCGGCCATTGTAGGCACGATTGTGCGCTTTTTGAACATCGTCGAGACCATTATCTTGCTCATCGCACTTGTTATAGCCGTTATCGGGGGAGTCTTGTGGTATCAGGACCTGGAACGCTCCCAGCAACAGCAGCAGAGCTCCTACAGCACCATGACCCCCACGAATAGCTTCACGCCCGCTACTGAACCCGCTCCAGCAGGGCACTAAGAATAAAGGAAGAAAGGATCCACTCGTCGTGACCGTAAAAGACCCCCTGGGTAGTGACATCACCGGAGAAGACATCGCCACCGCCCTCATTAAGGACTTCGACCAGGGCAAGATCAGCCTCCTCGATGAGGACACCATTATGCTCCATGTCGGAGACGACATGGAACCCCTGGAGGTGCCCATCCATGAGTACGTCGAAACCTTCGAGAGGTTCAGCAAGACCGACCCCGCAGCTATCCAGGAAGCCAAGCAGCGATTCTATGGCCATGCCACCCAAACTTCAGAACCGTACCCCGAGCCTTCAGAACATCAGCACAGCCTGGCGCAGAGAACCTGACGTGTGCTCGCCGCCTTTTTGTCCTACATTTACGAATAGGACATATCAGCACAAATAGCAGAAAGAAGCGCGAATATATGGAATAATATAGTCATAAAAACACATGTCTAGCCTATGAAGGAGGCTTCCGACCCCTCGAAAATTCGACGGGCCAGCACGGGGAAGCGGGGTTCAACTCCCCAGCTAGGCACGCTCGCCGTTCTACGGCGAACAGCAAGAGACCATTTCAACAACTAGTGATTATGAGTTGCAAGCGTTGAAGATCTCTTCCGGGCAGAAGCCTGCGGCCCCTTAGCTGGGGCCGCAGGCATTACATACACCCGACACAAACCCATAACAACACGACAATACGAAAGATGGGACCATGCGAACCGAGACCCTGCGCATCCGCAAGCACACCGATAGCGCCGATACCACCGGCCACCTGTTCGTCGATGCCAACATCAGCTACGACCCGCACACCCCCGAATCCCGTACCGAAGCCATCACCAGGCTCTTCGCCTCCCTCATCGACAGCTTCACTCCCGACAGTCTGGATATCACAGCAGGCACCATCGCCTCCCCCGCACCCCACAATCCCGAAAGCCGATACACCCAGTACAGCTATAGTGTCGAACCAGTCCTCTAGCTGTGACTTCATAAGAGAAAGCACGGCACCCCCTGAACCCGAGGGGTGCCGTGCATTTTCTTCTCCAAAGGACGCTGCACAACAGGCAGCAAAAGAGCCTTCTGACCACCCATGATACCCCGACCGAGTATCACTCCAGCTCACTCGCCAGCGGGGGAGAGGCCCACCAGCACCGGGTGCCGACGCAACGCTTCTTCCAACTCTCCCGGCAGCTCGTCCAGATACGCACTCGTCACCGCCACCGAGGAGTGCCCCAAGATTTTCGAAACCACCTTCAAATCCCAGCCGGCCGCCAGCAAAAGCGTGGCCGCCGTATGTCGCAAAGCATGCGGAGTCAGCTCACGATACAGCCCTGAGACCTGCGGGTCATCCAGAACCCGGCGAGCGCACCTATCCACAATCCGGTTCACCGCAACGGTGCTTAGCTGATTGCCCCGAGTGGAAATAAACACCCACGAGATCATGGCGTCAAGCCCCCGCGCCCGAATGAAGGCATCTCGCACCCGCAGGTATTCAGCCCACATTCCCGTAAGCCCCTGGGGGAGAGGTACGGTCCGCTCGATATTGCCCTTACCGATTACCGAGATGCTTGTTCCCGCCTCGGATTCCTGGACGTCTACAATCCGCAGGCCGGTCAGCTCGCTTGCGCGTAGCCCTAACGTCACGAGCACATGAAGGATCAGCTGGTCCCGGTGATACATGAAGACCGCCCGGTCTTCCCCCTCTGGAGGGTACGGGCCCGGCCCTACCTCCAGGAGAGCTTGCGCTTGGGCCAGAGAAAGCGACTTCCGCTTACGATTCACCGGGGTACCCGCACGCACCGTGGTAGAGACCGTCATCTTCTTTGAAGGATCAGCAACCACCCAGTCCCGTTGGAAGGCGTACCCGAGGAATGACCGCACCGCGGCCATGAACCCTTGACGGGTGTAGACGCTGCGCGCAGAAGCTGCCTTCTGGCTCTGCGGGGCGCCGGCATACCGCCGGTCTGGCAGCTTCGCGTACTCGATGACTAGCTGGTCCAGGCGCTCGCCGGTGATGGAGGAGAGCCAGGTGTGGGGGCCGATAAGGTCTACCATGTCGGCGAGGTGCCGGCGGGTGGTGGTGAGGGAGCCCGGGGCGTATTGGTCGATGTGGGTAAGGTTCTCAAGGTGCTGCAGGTAGCGGTTGGTAGCTTCTTGGAGGGTTTGGGGGTGGGTTCGGTAGTCGAGGGGGCTAACCGAGGTGGGTTCGGGTAGGGGTTTGGTGGGGTTCACGGGGCACCTTTCTGCTCGTGTGGAGTAGTGGTAGTACTACCGGAAGGAATGTTATAAAATAGGTATTATATTACATTTTATCAGATGGAGGGGTGGACCCCCTCTTGAATAGACGGAAAGGTACCCTAGACCCATGACACCGATTTTCACCTTCTTGATCACCAGTGCACCGGCCCTACTGATCATCATCATCCCCATGGTGATGACCTGGCGCATCGTCGTACGCGCCAGCCGCAACCTGGAGGCCATCGACCGCACGGTCCGCATTGGCCGGTACATTCTCCCACGCTGGGCTGCCTGGCACATCCCCGGCGCCCTCTACCTCATCCTGGCAATCTTGAATATCATCGCCCTATTCTTCATCGACCCCAGGATCGGGTCAAGGTACTCCACCATGGGCCCCAAGTGGGAAACGGCCTGGAGCCTCTACACGCTGCTTATCGGCCTGCCCCTCATGCTCATCTCATACATTGCACTCCCCTGCTCTTTCTACATCTGGATTAAGGTGTGGCTGCTGGGCCGAAATACGGCCAAACATAAAGAGCATGATGTCCGCGGCGCCCTCTCACACCTACGCGAGCAGGTTCACCAAGCCGGGGATCAGCAGCGGCAAATTCGAGGCGGGAAGCAGTAGTAGAAGCCACCTAACCATACTGCCGTGTTCTTGTGTGCGTGTTCATATGACTAGACTCACCCTAAAGACTCCTGGACACTTGCACACCCCCGCAAAACCGCTATACTATAGACAGATTTTAACCACGCAACATATCCGCCACCGGGAACACCTTGCAGGGTGCCGGAGACGGACTCAAAAACAAGAAAGGAAAAGAAGAAAACCCCCTACTCGGGATTGCAGTCCCATATGAGTAGGAGGTTTCTCAAAAACAAAAAATGATTACCTCCATAGTACACACCCACATCCCCGAAAGCAACCCTGCACTCGAATGGGCAACCATCGGCGCCCACATCACCCAAACCAACCTCGCCCGAATCAGCGCAGACAACGGCAACACCTACCCCAAATCCACCGAAACCACCACCCCCACCACCCTGCCCGCCGCCCCCACCGCATCCCGCATCTATATCCAAACTCCCACTGGAGAATGGGCCACCCACTGCATCGTCTTCGACCTCGACGCAAAGAAGCACCACACCCCCGAAGACGTCACCAACGACGCCCACAAACTCACCACCGCACTCGCTACCGCCGGCATCGAAACCATCACCGACACCTCCCCCACCGGCGGCCGCCACGTCTACATCCCCTCCCACCACCGAATCCCCGGCCCCCTCGCACAAGACCTTGTAGACCGCCTCAAAGCCCATCTGAACCTCACCACCTGCGACATTACCCCCATGCGCGGCTACCGCTCCGGCATCATCCGCACCCCCGGCAGCCCCCACAAGAACGGCGGCCACCAGACCCTGATCACCCCCCTCTCCGAAGCACACCGCATCCTCGAGCAAGGCAACCGCACCATCAACTTTGCCCACTATGCCTGCACCCTGCCGGTAGCCATCAAGAACAACCCCATCGACCCCACTATCTACGAACCCAACACCGACACCTCCCCCGCCGCCGCCCTCCAGCACGGCTGGGACACCTACGCACGCACCGGCCGCTACACCCACCTCAAGACCGCCAAAGGACACCGCTACCCCTCAGCATCAGAAGCCCGCCTCGGGTTCCTCGCATACCTCTACCGCACCGGCTACGACTACCCCACCCTCCACAAACACATCCAGAACAACACCTGGCCCGCACTCACCGACGCCTACACCAAGTACAGCCCCGAAGAACGCACACGCTTGATAACCCGCGAATGGGCACTCGCCACCACCGAACACAGCACCCGCCGCGCACGCACCCCGAAGACCCCCGCGAACCCCATCCACTACCTACTGCGCACCACCACCGCCCCCTGGGCAACTAAAGCCAGCAACAGCCGAAAGCGTGACCGCCAAACCGCCATCCGCCAGTGGGCCACCCTCACCGAAACCCACGGCACCGCCCTCTACGGAGGCTCCGAAGCAGCCCTATCGCTACGCCTTGTCCTCAAAGCGCTCGCCACCCAGGCATACCGAGCCGGCTCCACGGTCTTCACCTGCTCCTACAGGACCATCCGCCTCTACACCGGCCTCTCCCTCGGCACCATCCGCAACGTCCTCACCCGCCTACTCAACGAAGAAACCCCCCTACTCAAACTGGCCTACCAAGGATCCATGAACCGCCCCAACACCTACCGCCTACTCATCCCAGACACCCACGCACAACTGGCCACGACCTCCTACATCAAAGGCATCATTAGCCCTCTCCCCCAGGCCTTCTACGCCCTCGACAAAGCAGCCTGGTTCATCTTCAACACCTTCACCCGCCGCAACAAGCACACCCTGGCAGAGCTCGCCTGCATCACTGGCATTAGCGCTCGCCGGGTGGCTCGGGTGGCTCGGGTGCTGGTTGCAGAAGGGTTCTTGGCTGAGACGGTCAAGGCTGGTGCGAAGGCCTGGCGTATGGACCGGTGGTGTGACCTGGAGGAGCTAGCGTTCTGGACTGATGGGTCTGTTGCGTATGCGGAGCTGAACGACCAGGTGACTGCGCAGCAGAGGCAGTGGAGGAAGAGTTGCTTTCGTTACCGTGCTTTGCAAGATTGCGTATATACTAAATATCGTACAGAGACCATGTTTTTACGCGGTTCTTCGTTGAAATTGTCTGGTATTTTCCGTTGCACGGATTTGAACAGCAAGGTACAGCGTACACGCCGCGGGGTAGAAGAAAGGTACCGCCCATGCTCCGACGCAAGCGATCCACCCAGCCGGACGAGCCCGAGCCCACCGGTGACCCCTATCACGACGTCGGCACCGACCCCGCCTTCAAGCAGCGGCGCCTTCGCGGGTGGGTCTTGGCCGGAGCCCTTGCCGTAACCGTCCCTACCCTGTGGGTGCTTGCCATGAGCCAGGGATTCAAGATGAACCGTCAGGCTCCCCCTTCAGAAGACTTGGTCCGGCAGGGCGCCAGCGACTACGGGTGCGGGCTCTCGCGGGTCTGGTACACCTGGGACTCTGATAACCCTGATACTCGCGGTACTGCCCTGAAGCTGTACAACCCGGCTTGGGACTCCAGGAAGGGCTGGAACGGCCAGGGGAAGCAGAGCGCCGTCTACACAACCTCACCGATTACGAAGAAGGTCGAGGGCAAGGATCGTGAGTATGATGTCACCTGTGGTGTTTTCTTCAGCGATCCGGCTATCGCCCCGGTCTTCGACACGGTGCGGGTTCTCGCAGGAGAAAACTACGGGGAGTACTCGGTGCTTTCTGTTCCGGCTCCCGTATCGAACCCGGCGGTTCCTGTCCCAGGGCAGGAATACAAGGACGAAGCAACCGTCCGCGATATCCAGGCCCAGCCGAATGTCTCAACCCCGGTAACCGCCCAGATCCGCGCGTACATGGACGCGTGGGGTAAGGGCGACCGCACGGTTCTTCAGGCATTGGTCACCGGAGACATGACCACGGCCCCGCTCTCGGGCGGGCTGGTCCTGGCGTCCCCTAACGACGCATCGGATATCAAAATCTACCAGACCAAGGACGGGTCACGAACCTACGCTGATGTGAAGGTCCGCTGGTCCAACACATCCGGGGCAGCCGTTGAGGCAAATTACCGCCTCGACTTCGTACAGAAAGACGGGAGGTGGCTAGTCTCTAAGGTCGATTCCATCCCACTAGACCAGAAAGCCTACGTCTCTCAAAGCACGTAGCACACCGCGCTCTTTGAAGCGTCTACCCATACGAAAACCCTTCGACAAGGAAAGTCAATGCAGTTTTTTCAGAACATCGTCAATAGCGGCGACACCATGGTCGCAGCAGGCATCTCAGTTGCCTGCGCCATCGCCTTCTTCGCCAACCTGGCCAACGGCGGCAAGAAGATCCTGATCACCCTCGCGTTGCTCGCTGTGGCATTTGGCATCTACACACAGCGTGTAGCGATATCTAACGGCATCGGCAACCTCATCAGCGGGCTGTTCACCTAAGACACCGCACTAGAAATAAGGCGCTACAGAACAGCCTCACCCGAGAGGTATTCTGTAGCGCCTTCCGCTACCACAACAAAACGGGAAGGAGTGTAAAAACCTTTGGCGCGGCAAGTCAAAAACCACACCGACATCTACGAGTACAAGGACCGGTACTTCCGAGGAACCGAAGAAATCAACTTCACCAAATACATCCCGGAGAAGTACCTGAACTGGGTCCTGTGGGCCTACATCGCCATTATCGGCACCCCCATCTGGGCGATCCTCATCTACCTGAAATTCTGGCCCCTGGATTTCGTCCCAGTTAGCTCCATCGCATGGTTCCTCCCCTGCATCCTCGGGTACATGGCCTACGAAAAGGACCGGTACTCATCCGTCCCCACCACCCTCCGGGCAAAACTCCTCTGGAGGTACTACACCCGCATGGCGCACCTGCAAGTGAACGGCAAACCCTACCACGGGTCAAAGCGCATCGTGCAGGTCAAACTCATACACCCCCCTAACCAGAAGCAACACGACAACCAGTAACCAACCCCCAAGGAAAAACCCATGAGCATGAAAACCTCCATCGGAAACACCCTCAACAAGCTCGGCGTCCTCAGCAGCGTAGACCTACTCGACGTCACCCACTGCGACGACGTCATCCTCTGCTCAAACACCGAAGTCTGGACCTACCTCGTCGTCGCTGGAGAGAACTTTGGCATCACCACCCTCAACAAGCTCGAAAAGCACGCCGAAGACATCGACACAATCTTCGAAGGCATCACCGACGTACCCATCCACATGCGCCTCACTACCATGCCCTTCGATTCCGAAGCGTGGCTGAACATGATGCTCGAACACCAAGCCAAAGAAACCGCCGCCACCGGCGTCCCCGTCGCCCCCATCTACAATACTTTCATGCGAGCGCAGGCAGACACTCTGCGTCTGCAGGGCGCGAAGTCGTTCCGCCGGTATATTGGCGTGTATCTGGGCCGCCGCTACCCGAAGAGCTCGCAGCGGTGGGGTGAGGGCAACCCCATTTCGTGGGCTTCGAAGCAGTGGGATAAGGTCTTCGGCTCTTCTGATGATGAGCTGACGGCTCAGGAGCTGGAGCATTACCATGCTCAGGCTAAGCAGGTGCGTGACCGGTTCATCGCAAGCTCGCGTCTTCGTGCCCGAGGAGCTACCGCACAGGATATGTGGGATTTGTACTTCCACTGCTTGAATCTGGGCATTAATCGTCCTGCCCCGGTTCTGTACGGTAAGCAGTGGGGAGCCAACGAGGCGTCTTCAATGACTAGTGTCGTGGATACTACCGACCCGGCAGCCATGAAGATTACGATGCGGAACCCGCAGATCCGTCAGGACCGTCAGGCGTGGGCGCAGCTCACCCAGCAGGGGGTCGAGGTGCCCGAGCCGTCGCCCATTCTGGAATCCTATGTGGTGGGCATGGCCGTTGAGCTGCCGAAGAAGGGCATCCCTCACATGTGGGTTGAGCAGCTGAAGGAAACCGGCATCCCGGTAGATATCTCCTTCCGCTTTACCGTCAAGTCGAGCCAGAAGGCCTCCGACGACGCGGAGAAGGCAAACCGGAAGATCAACCAGGAGTCAAACTACCAGGCATCCACCAGCGGCACCCAGAGCAACGAGCTTACCCGCATTAAGCAGGAATCCGAGCAGCACAGCTACCTGGTCTCCAACGACCAGACTCCCCCGCTGATCACCCTCACCACCCGCGTATTCGCCCACGCCCCCACGAAGGACAAGGCTATCGAGTACTCCGAGGAAATCATCAACCTCATGCGCGAGGCCATGAAGACGAACCTCAACCCGCTCTTTGGCGCCTCCTACGACTACTGGCGTGAGTCCTTCCCTGCCCAGAAAGTCATCCGAGACGGAAAAATCACCGACCACCACATGACCCACACTGACATCGGCGCACTCACCATGAGCGGGGTCTTCACTACCGTGGAGGTTGGCCACAAGTACGGATTCTTCATCGGCTTCTACGGGGCCACCCCCGTCTTCTTCGACCCGACTCTGCTCGGGAAGAAAGGTCACGCCCCGGCCACTTTCTTCAACGGGTCACTCGGCTCCGGCAAGACCGTCGCATCCTTGCAGCTGCTCGACCTATGCCGCATCCGCAACTACTTCACCATCATCATCGACCCCAAACGCGACCAGCTCGCCAACCTCGCCCTCCACGGCCGCGGCCACGTCAAGCTCTGGTCCCTGAACACCGAAGGCAAGCCGGGCATGCTCGACCCCTTCACCCTCATCTCCCGAGAACCCAACCCCGAAGACCCCGACCGAGACACCCCCGAAAAAGCCTACGACCTGTGGCGCTCCGAAACGTTCTCCCTCGTCGAAATGGCCATCACCGAGATGCTAGAGACCGGTATGAACGATAACCAGCGCGCTCGCCTTCACGACCTCATCCGTCTAGAACTGGCTGAGTCCGCGCCCTCCATGCACTCGCTCATGGAACGCATGCGCCGCGGCGAATTGGGCAAGACCGAGGAAGAGCTCTACGCCGCCGCCGGCAGTGAAATCTACCAGAGCATGCGCCGAGAGATGTCCAACCTGCACTCCAACCTGCAAAGCGCAGCAGAAGACAGCATCGGCCGTCTCGTCTTCGGCAAAAAGACCGAGAACGTCCAGCTTCACTTCCACGGCGTAAACACCATCCTGATCAACACCAACGGGCTCACTCTCCCCGCCGAAGGACAAGCCCCCTCCGGCTACCGCGAGCGCGCCTCCAGCATGGTCTACGGCCTGCTGGCAACCTACGTTGGGCAGATGCTCATCAACTCCAAGTCCATCAAGGGCTTCAAGGTTCTGGTCGTGGACGAGTTCAACGTGGCCCGAGATAACGTGGCCTTCCAGTCCCAGATCAAACGCATCGTCTCCATGGGCCGTTCGCTGATGATTACCCCCTTCCTGCTGGATCAGTCCACTGCCAGCGCCAACGATGAGAAGCTCTTCGGGAACAAGCTCGGCGGCCGCTGGGTGGGTCGTTCTGATGAGCGCTCGCGTAAGGCGGTGGCGTCGGCGTTGGGTTATGAGGATCATCCGGACGAGTTTGAGGCTTTGGTGGCTGCTATGCCTGATGTGAAGCGGGACCGGCCGGGTCGTGCGTTGATTTCGTTGCCGCCTGATGATGATACGGGCAACATCAATAACGTGAAGGTGGTCCAGTTCGATATTGGGTGGAACCCCGAGTATCGGGCGTTCCTGTCGAATAATGATGGGCAGAGCCGTGATGAGCGGGCCTCGATGCAGCAGTACGTGACGGACGCCAACGGGATTTGGCGTGACCCGTATTCTCCTCCGCTGGAGAGTACTGCGGTTGTGGAAGAGCCCGCGGCCCCGGTCCTGGATCAGGAAGATGCGTGGGTGTAGCACCCCGCAGGTGATAGCAGTGAAGAACGTTTTGAAGGGAAGTATTGTGAAGGAATTGCTCGGGCGTACCATCCCTGCATGGGTATGCCGGATTCTGCTTGCGGTCGTGGCCGCCAGCTTTATCAGCTACCTCTCGGCGCTGATGCAGACCCAGGCGGCGGCCGCGTGGGCGCCGTTCGGGCTGGATAAGATTTGCGACATCCAGTACACGATGGATGCGCCGGTGTACTCTACCTCTACGGTAGACGCCGGGCACACCGTCGATAACCGGAACGTCACCCCCACGAAGGTTTCCTACACGAACATCAGCGACTTCTGGGGTGCCTACGGGTCCGCCGGCTACGCATGGGGAATCTACGAAGTTGCCCCGTGCCAGCCGGTAGACACCGCAGTAAGCGCCTCCGGGACGGTCATGGCGAACCTACCCTTCGGGTGGGTCATCTCCCTTATCCAGCTGCTGCGCGCCTTCATCAACGTGCCTTTCAGCAACGACTTCGTCTCTCCCTTCCTCTCCTCCGACATCGTCACCAGTATTTTCCGCCACTTCAACGAGACTCTCGTCAAGGGCGGCATGCTTGCGGCCATCACCTCCCTCGGTGGAGCCTGGCTGATTTTCATGTGGCACAAGAACGGCGCGAAGATCTCCCTCGCCCGCATCTTCGGGTCCATCGCAGCCGCCGGAGTAGCGAGCGCCCTGGTAACTAGTACCATCACTCATGGCGTGTACACCACCTTAAACACCGGAGCGACGCAGGTCAGCCTCGCCACGGCCGCGGCTGTGTCCAGCTCCTGCTCTGGCAACGCCAACGCCTCCGACGCGCAAACCACCGTGGATTGCATCTCGGGGTCCTTCATCTCCCGCCTGATCAACCCGGTCTATGCCTCCGGCGCAATCGGCAATAACCTAGGCGACCAGAAGGCCAAGTTCATCCCCGGTATCGAAAAGACCCCTGAAGAGCTGGCCCCCGGCTCCGAAGTCATCTACAACAAGAAGTCGAACTCCTACATCTCCGACAAGAAGGCCTTCTTCGTCTTCGACGCCGGCGGGCAGGGAGACGCCGTTAAAGTCAAGCTCCCCAAGGCAGGGGTGGTGCCCACCGTGAACTCTGACAACCCCACCTGGAGCGAGTATATGCACTGGACTTACGCATACACCGAAGCTGAGCGTGAGGCCATCACCGCCGGCTCCATCCGAGGCTGCAACCTGACCGCAATGCCCGGACTCGAAAAACTCCACGAACAGGCCGAAAAGAACCCCGACCTGTGCACCTACAAATGGATGGTCCGCGCGGCCCTCCTCTACTCCGCAGCAAACGGCGGAGGCGGCTACGAAACCGCAGCCGGCAAGACCCCCTTCGCAGACCGCGTCCCGGCCGCCTTCACCTCGTTCTACGCCGTCTCCCCCGTCACCGACCTCATGGGATTCATCGGCCTACACCGCATGATGCTTAACCTCGACATCATCTTCCTGGCCCTCACCCTCTGGTTCCGCTTCGCCCTCATCGCAGGCACCGGCAACTGGAAATCCCTAAACATCATCGTCGGAGAACACGCCATCATCGCCACAAAAATCGTCTGCGTCGGCCTCGTCCTCTCCGGCACCGCCCTCACCCAAAGCATCGGCTACGAAGCATTCGAGAAGGCACTACCCGGAATCCCCCTCTTTATCCGAAGCATCCTCCTCGCAGCCATCACGCTCCTGGGAGGCATCGTCTGCTACATCCTCTACTTCCGAGGCCTCAAGAAACTCACCCAGAAGTCCGCACTCCTCGCCTCCGCCCAAACCAAAACCATCGGCGGCCGCCTCCAAGCAGGCACCGTTAAAACCCTCAACGCCGGCGCAGCCGTAGCCGGCGCAGCCCTCACCGGCGGCGCCTCCGCAGCCCTCACCATGGCCGCAATGCAAGCCATCAAGAACGTCAAGAAGGACGAAAAAGAACAACTCGACCTCGAAAAGAAATTCACCCAAGGCCAAGTCCGCGGCAACGAACGACAGCGCTCGCGTGAAGCCAAGAAGCAGGAAGAAACCCGCCGTAACAACGCCCGACTCCTCATCCAGGACACCGAGCCCCGCTTCAACGAAGCACTCGAATCCACCCTCCACACCGGCCAAGAATACGCCGCCATCAACACCCGCGTTGGAGAAGCACAAACCCAACACACCACCAAGGCCGCAGCCCTGACCGGAACCATCAAACAGAAGAACACCGAAGCCCAGAACGCCGCCGCAGAGAAGAACACCATCAGCGAACAGAAGGCCGCCCATGACGCCAAGATGCGCGAGCGCGTCCATCTGCTCCTGGGTGCCCAGCAACTCTACACCGACGAGAACGGAGAACCCGTCCTTAACGACGTTGGAGAGCCCACCACCTACGCCGACAAGATCAGCGAAGCATCCAATGCGCTCGCGCAGGCTCAGCAGGATCAGGCTAAGGCGCAGGCTGAGTTGGAGAAGTACTTGTCGGAGCATGGGCATAGTGTTCTGCATGAGATGAACTATGACGAGAACGGAGAGCCGGTGGACATCACGATTACCGACCTGGCTACCGGGCAGGCTCGTAGTGCTGATCTTGCCGAGTATGACCACGATTTCTCCCGCAGTAATGTCTTCCCCACCAGCGAAGACTACACCGCCTACCAGGACCTCAAGTCCGCCTTGGACGCTGCTACCAGCAGTGCTCAGGAGGCTACGAGCAGCTATGAGAGCATCACGAGCAAGATGCGTGAATCTTCAGATCGCTTCAGTCAGGACATGTACACCACCTCGGTGCCGACCGAGGATATCGCCGGCAAGTACGAGTTGCCGGCCGAGGCTGTCGCCGAGCTGCGTGTGTCCTTCGAAGAGTCCGCGAGCTTGCGTGACCTCCATCAGGCCGCTATGTCTGCGGAGAATATTGCCCGCAGGGCAGCTCTTACCGCACAGAAGGACCTTGACCGCGCCAATAAGGCACACGCGCGGCAGATGAAGGACCTTACCACGGCTCTTCATCAGAAGGGGCAGGAGTTCAACGCTAACGCTGATCGGGCACGTACCCTTGCCTCCAACATGGACAAGGCCTACAACGACGGCGGTCTGGAGAACGTCATGAAGAAGGTGAACGACAAAAACCCCTACACCATCATGACCAACAGCGGGGATATCAACCTCCGCGGCGACAACCTGCGTGAGGCCGCGGACAACGCCATCAACGAAGTCCGTAACCGGATCAACCTCAATACCCCTCCCACCCCCCGCCGCCTCGACCCCTAACCCCCTGAGAGGAAAACCCATCAGGGCCCCAGATACATGATGTATCTGGGGCCCTGCTACTTCCGCCACCCTCACCGCCACCAACCCAAATACGCAACACCCCTCACCCGCACCACAAAGGGGCAACCCATACCACACCTGAGCAAACACATATATACTAAAACTAAGACACAACCCATATTTTCAGAGGATCCCCAGAGGAATTAATGGCAAAAACGAAGCACTCGCTCGCCCTCAGCTGCGCATCAATCATGCTCCTCACCGGCTGCACCATCACCACAGGGTTCAGCAACATCGCCGGCGGCGGGCAAAAGCAACACGCCTCAGCCCAAAAGAACGCCGCAGCGAACTGTATCAAGAAAGCCGGCACCTCCGGCGGAACCGGTAACCTCGGCGACCAGAACCACCTCACCGGCACCAGCGACAAGCTCTCCGGCGACCAGAACAAAGTCGCCCAAACCATCGTCTCCGTAGGCCAGAACCGAGGCCTGCCCGAAAAAGCCCAAGCCATCGCCGTCGCCACCGGCCTCGTCGAATCCGACCTGACGAACATCAACTACGGCGACGACATGCACGGCGTCACCAACCCCGACGGCACCCCCACCTCCTCGCTAGGCGTCTTCCAGCAGCAGAAATGGTGGGGAACCGAAGAAGAACGCATGAACGTCTCCCGATCAGCCGAAATCTTCTACGAACACCTCGAAGGCATCGACTGGGAATCCATGAGCGAAGGCGCCGCCGCCCAAAGGGTCCAAGGCTCCGCATACCCCGGTAAATACAGCCAACGAATGAGCGAAGCCTACGACATCGTGCGCGCCGTATCCTCATCCTCCAACAACACAGAAAAACACGACAACAAGAAAGAAGACAGCAAAAAAGACGGAGGCAACGTCTCCGCCCGCAAAGCCAACTGCAACACCGCCAACCACGGCACAGCCCAACACGTAGACACCAAAGGAGAAGACACCTACCCCGTCAAATTCACACCCACCGACGCCGAAAAATCAGCCTTCTTCCGAGACGAAGTAGACCCCTGGGGATCCTACAAAGGCCAATGCGTCTCCTACATCCTCTGGAAACTCAACGAAGCCCACGGCGCCACCCTCGACAACCCCATCAACAAAGCCTCCTTCGGTATGGGCGGCGACGCCAACGCCCGCAACTGGGACAACATCGACCGGAACTTCGCCACCGTCGATAAAAACCCCACTCCCGGCTCCATCGCCCAATTCGAACCAGGAGCCATGGACGGCATCGGAGAATACGGTCACGTCGCCTGGGTCGAAGAAGTAGACGAAGCCCAAGGCCGCGTCCGCATCTCCCAATACAACTGGGTACCCCTCCAATACAACGAAATCTGGATCAACAAAGACTCCGTATCCAACTACATCCACGTCAAATAACGAAAGGAAACACCCATGACCACCCCAAACCCCCAAACCCCCAAAAAACCCACACCCAACCAGAAACTCATCCCCGCGCTCGCCATTGCCGCCGGAATCGTTGTCCTCATCATCGTCTACATGATCATCGCCCGGCCCGGAACACCCACGAGCGAACCAAGCCCTACCGGCAGCGTCATCTACAACCAGCCCACCAACCCCACACCCAGCGCGAGCGCCCCAGCCCCCACCAGTAGCGTTATCGGTGGGACTAACGTAAACGGCCAGCCGCTCTACAAGGCTCCTGCCGAGTCTGTTGCCAAGTTCTGCAAGGCCTGGGCGACCGCAGGTGAGGGGAAAGACGCCTTCATCAAGAACATTACCCCTTACGTTACTGATGAGGTCCTGGAAGGTCTGAAGTATACTGACCCGCGTAATCTCACGACGGACAATCCGGCACTGACCGATATTGTCATCAATCCCGTTGCTGGGACTGATCGGACCTACAACGCTTACTGCGTCTACAACCGGGAGTCCTACCCTCGGTATGGTGGAACCTTCACCAGCACCGACGGGTCTACCTGGGTGCTCTCCGAGCCCAATGATCCTGTGACTGACCCCCAGGTTATTCCCGATAACCGCCCTACTCCTGAACGGACCAGCAGCTACAAGCTCAACTAACCCGCGCATAGGGAGAGCCCCCGAACGGGTAGTCCGTTCGGGGGCTCTCCCCTTTACTGGCTGGTAATGCTACCCGCGCTGCACGCTGAACAGCTCGACGCTACTGTCTTCGCTCACACGGCGCACCCGAAAGCCAGCACCTCCACGCACTGCGTTCCGTGCCCGGAAGCGGGCCCACCAGAACCCGGCAGGGACACCATACAGCAGCAGACCGGCTACCTTCACCACGTCACCGGCCGCGGCAAACCCCGAGTTTACCAGCGTGTCCCCTATCGGGAGCATGATCGCAAACACCAGCACCGGCAGCACAAATAGCCACAGGGTCAGCCGTCGAACCCAGCGTCCCCACGACACTACAGCTCGTGCTCCCTCGTACGCTACCCCAAAGGCCGCGCCTGCCACGTCCGGGCCAGCATTGGCGGCCATGATGCCCTCATGCCCTGCACCCTCCCCTGCAGCAGCCGCAGGTTCCAGGTCCGAGTTCGGCTTGACTGCCACGATACGCCGCGGCCGGGCAGCGAGCGCGGCATCATACTCGGCACGCTGCCGCTTATCGAGCAACACTCGGTACACCTCGTTTAAGAGCTGTGCCTGTTGTTCGGTGCCACCCATATCTGGGTGTGCTCGACGCATTGCCTGAGTGTATGCCTCTTTGATATCCGCGTCGCTGGCCGATACGGGTACCCCCAGCAGTTCGTAGTAGTTCGTGGCCATAAGCCTTATCCTCCAATCCAATGGGTGGGTATTTTTGTTCCCTTAGTTAGTACACATCATACCCCGAAACAAACAACAGAACCATAAAAACACGGCAACAAAATAAATAAACACCCACAAAAGAAAAGGGGCCCCGCAAAAACGAGACCCCCAACACACTACCTACACCCAATCACCCCCCATCCCAGACGAAAACTCCTCAACACCAACACTCCGAACCACACCAGAACCAACCACCGACAACTCACTCATACGACTCAACTCACGCACCTCAGCTTCAGCCGCCTCACGACCCGCAACCACAACATCCTCCCCTAACATCGCACGATCACGCACCGTCAAAACACGAGACACCAGCATCGGCCGAGACACCCTCACACCACGCACAATATCCCACCACGACGACACAAAATCACCACGACGAGCACGCCACACAAAATTACCCACACACGCAAACTCACCACGCCCCAACTCAGTAAACGCAGCAGCAGACAAAGCCGGAACCTTCACCCACCGACCGAACGCCTGGTCAGCCAACGCACCCGAATCAGAATCCAACAAACTATTCTTCTTATGCGACGTATCCGTCTCCTCACGAGACCACCGCAACGGAACACGCCCCTCAACCCACGCCGCCGTATCATCATCCACCTGATGCACAATCAACATAGACCCCTGACCCGTCAGCTGCGACGCAAAAACAGAATTACCCGAGCGCTCGCCCATGGCCACAATATCGGCGTAGCTCTGGGTTGAAATCATGATGCGCGCGCCAGAGCTGCGGGACTGCTGCAACATTGCGTCCAGGCCAGTAGTGCCAGCATGCGTGAACTCATCGACGGCAAGCAGCCAGGGCGTTTCAGAATTGCCGCCGAGTGAACCAGCGAGCTTCTGCACATCGTTCATAATCAGTGCCGACAGCAGGCGTGCCAGAGACTGCTGCTTCAGCGAGTTCAGAGAGATAATGACGAAAGCTTTCTCCTCAAATACCTGTCGCAAGGTGAAAGAATTGGAACCTTCCGGGCGCATACCGCGGCCAGCTGCAGTCTCCACGAGAGGCTTCAGCTGAGCAATGATGCCCGAGTATGAGCGCGGGTCTCGCTTCATCTTCGCACCGAGCGCAAGAGCATCATTCTGAAGGTTCTGATGTTCTGCTCCCTGCAGATTTTCCAGAACGTACCTCTCCAAAGTCGCAATATCCATGAGGTGATAAACCGACTCCAGATAAGAGCACGTCACGGCCTTGCCGTCCTCCGTAACAGTCAGCGGACCAGTAACGTTAAGAACCTCAAACAAGGTCTTCAGCGCATCCTCAGCAATATTGCGGTAGTAATCCTCACCCCAGCTCAACGAATTAACCACGAGCTCCATCTGAGAGTGAGCATCCACGCCTGACGCCAACGGATCATAGTGGCCTAGCTCTTCAGCCAAAGACCATTCGTAGACCTTCACATTGCTCTCTTCGCCAAGCTTACGGATTGCCGCACGGTACTGCGGATCACCCTTCATGTCGATAATGATTCCGGGGAGATTCGAACGCATGTAAGCAAGAATTACGCGCAGCATTGTTTGAGATTTACCTGATCCAGTCTTGCCAAAAACGATCGTGTGAAGAACATCCTCCATGCGCTGAAAAACCGGCAAGCCACGAGAGTACTTATCGGATTCCACACCGTAAACGATGCAGTCTTCCGGCGAGAAAGCACCAGATTCAATACGGCGCTGAAACCAGAACTTCGAGATCAGCGACTGAGTAAAAGTGCGCGTGTACGCAGTCGGACGCATACGCGCATACGCCGGCTGATTAAGGTAAGTACGTAGCCACCACAGCACACCTGCAAATACACCAAACCCGACTCCACCAAGAACCTGCAGAGCCACATTCTGATACCACAGCTGTACAAAATTCTCAGACTGAATCAATCGAGGAACCGTAGCCCAAAGACCAGCAGCAGCACTCAAAAAACCAAGGGCACCAACCACACAAACTACGATCTTCCACAAAGAGCTCCACAGCTTCTTCTGGAATCCACGACTTACCCAGAAGCTCACGACAAAAGCCAGCGGAAAAATAGCAGAAACCAGAATCCCAAGAAGCAACATCACAGCAGAAACCTGCGGAGAAACACGAAGCAAAGAATGTGATCGTCCCATATTCTCCCGGTCATTACTGACATCTCGCATCAAATAGCGAGCCATTGATTTTCCTTTCACAAAAGATGCGGGCGGCGCGCCCTTCCGCAGTATTGCCAGAAGGGCACACCGCCCGCATCAGAGATAAATTCAGAGACTATTCTCCAGAGGAGTAGCCGTATTCATCAGAGGTAGATGCCTCTTCTTCCGCAGCGTTCTCTACCTCAACATCAGAAGCCTCAACCGATTCTTCTTCAGTCTCGAAATCCTGCTGATCTTCTGCCTTCTCAGAGATAGCCAGCAGACCACCAGTGAGAACCCACTGGTCAGCAACAGCCTTCTCAAGCTTCTTATCCGACACCTCAACTGCGCTGAGGTATCCTGCATCATCCAGAGACCATTCGCCAATAATTGCAGAAGAATTATCAACAATCGCCGGCTCATTTCCAATGAAATTTAGGAAACGATCAAGGGTGTTGTTCTTGTATCCTGCACTGGTGGAGAAGCCAAGGAAATTAGAAGCTTGCTTGGACGTCAGGCCTGCATCCTCAACGTAGATGCGGTGTACATTCTGCAGCTGCTGCGAAAATGCTTCGTATGCCTCGATAGCCTGGTTGCGTGCCTGCATCAGGTCTTCTACTGCATCTGCAGAATCAACCTTGATGGCTACGGTAGCGGTACGTGCGCCCATGCGCAGGGCCGTAACTACAAGGTGGCAAGCATCTTCGAACTTGCCAAGGATCATCTTTACAGATTCTCCGGTAGAGTACTGCCCTTCGGCTTCATATGCGTCGCCGGGGAACTTAGAAATCGTAATATTGCACTGAGTATTCATAACTTTAGTATAGTCGAACTCTTAATTTTTGCGTTTGTTCCAGGTCTTTGCGCGGTCAATTGGAGAGGCAGGTGGAAAGCCTATAGGAGGCTTATGTCCTAGTGGCAATCTCCACACGCTGCCCTTTTCGTTTTGGCTGATGCACTCTACCGGGAGTCCCGCTGCAACATCCCAAAAAATCCGCCTCCGGTCAGTGCAATCTTGGTATGCAGCAGGCATGGGAGTTACTACTCCACCACGATAGACAGAGATACGGATAAGACCGTCTGAGGATACCCACACGTTGCCGTACTCAAATTCGTATTCAGTCATTGTGATGCCTCGCTTTTCACAAGCGCGAAGGATTGCTCGAGCGATTGCCGGGCGCTGGCAAAACCACAGCTGACCCATTCCCGAATTGGTAAAGCGGTTAATGATGACTTCGTAAGATTCTGTTTCTTTCTGGCGACGTTCAATCTCCACTCCCCATTTGCGGCCGTCTTTAGGATTGACGATTCCCAGGTCTGGAGTGTGGGTTCCGTTGCCGACGATCCAGACTTTACTCAGCCTCTTGCTACGCGCATAGCCTACGCCGTCAAGCTGCTTAATATCTTTCTCGAAGGCAATTTCGAAACCGTATCGAGCAAAGATAATAGCGATGTCGTTAATGCAAAGGCGGTGGTCAATCTGGCTAAGGTTATTGATTGATCCAGGGGTTGCTGTGCATAGTTCATCCTCGCCGTATCCTGCAACTCTCCAGCTTCCAATGATCTCTTCATGCATTGCGCGAGAGGTGATTGACCAGACTGTTACCTGGCGTTCGCTGAAATTATCGCTATCGAAGTCTCGCAGCTTAGCGTAGGTCTTCTCAGATTTGACGAGCTTAGCCTTTTTCAAATAGGTAAGAGCTTTGGTGACAGTTGTGTATGAGGCGCCTAGCCACCCGGCTATCTGTATATCTCGAGCCCATCCGGTACGAGCAATGAACTGCAGGACTTGAACATGAAGTTCCGTAAAGTTAATTTGCGTGAGCTTGCCGTTGGCGCGCTTCTCGATAGCAAGGATATTAGGGCGGTCAGTATTTTCCATAAATATATATTACATAGAAATGTTCATATTCTCTGTAGATTTCTCCATATCTTCCGTGATACCGGGCTAGAAGGGGGAATGAACCCAACAGTTCGGAATCTAAGAAAGATTTCGCGCAAAGAAGAGAAAGGAGAGGATTTAGGGTGGTTTGATTGGAGGTTTTATTGTCGTGTTCTTGTGTGTGGATGTCAGAAAAAAGGGGCGGAATCTAGGGGTGGAGTTAGGGCAGAGTAAGAGATTGAGGAGGTTTGTTGAGGCGAGTGAAGGGAGCGTATTTAGGGTAGGTTGAAGGCTGGTAGAGGGTGAGCGGAGAAGTTGGCGTGAGCAGGGGTTTGTAGGGGGTGTGAGTGTGGAGGGTGGTTTGAGGTGAAGGGGGTGTTGCAGAAGGAGGGTGAGGTATAGATGGTGTGGTGTGAAGGGGATTGTTTTTGAGGTGGTGGTGTGCGGGGTTTGGTGGGCTGGGTGGATTTGCGGGTTCTGGGAATGTCTGGGATGTGCTTGAGTAGCACACTTTGCAAATGGGACATTATGGAACTTTGAGAGGCTAAGGGTTTCTAGATGGGGAATAATTAATCGCAGGAACATCTGGAGCGGGTTTTGCGGTTTCTAAATCGGGTTCTGGGCATAACAAAATTTGGAAGTCTGGGACTCCGGGGCTAGGCAGGAGTGTGGTCATTCCTTCAACCGGTTCTGACCGGCAAGGAATGATAAATAACGTCATGGAAATTCGTTCTGCATTCGGTGTTGATTTGCGCCGCTTGTAGGCTGGTTCTACGGAGAGGGGGCACCCTTCCCCTACGAGGCGCCGGTGACTGGTTTCTGGCCCTGATGCCGTGACGGTTTACGATGGCGAGGCATTACGCGTTGCTCTTGATGTTTCCGGTGTGGTTCTGCACAAGGCGAGCGCCTGACTGAGCCGTCGTGTGGAATGTGGAGGCTGTGCTCGCTTGTTGGCGGGTGGGGTTTTGGTTTGTGATTGGAGGATGGTTTTATGGTGGCTGATTCTGGGCTGTACCGTGCCAGGGCTGAGGTGTATGACGTTGGTTTGGGTGACTGCTGAGGCGGTTGATACTTTGGAGGTTTTGGTCTCGTGGGCTTCGCTGGGTGTGGGGGTAAGGGGTGGTCTACCACCCCCGGGATGCTATTTTTCGTTCCATGCTCTCGGTGACTGGCAAAGGTGAAGACGCACCCTTCCTGCTACTGGGAGATACACCGCCTAGCCCTGACCTTTTCTTAGCAAAGCTGGTTCCTGCTGATACTGCCCCGGCTGAACCGTGGCAGAAGATGTTCCACGGTCTCACAGCTGAAGGCATGAATTTTGGTGAAGTGATGCAGGAATACCGCTTCGATGTGACCTTAGATGCGCTCCTGTCAGCAGAGGTCATGGGTACCTCAAACATGGGCCATTACCGCATCACCGAATGCGCTAATGTCTCCAACGGAACCGCCTATCTGCTCGGTGGCACCACGGCTCCAAGCCGTCTACCCGATGGCTCATACGTACTGCTGGAAAAGGTCTCCGACCGCATTCTCTAAAGGAGGCTAACCATGGAAACGATGTTGAAGACTGAGACTGACCTCTACAGCCCCGAAACCCGCGCCGCCTACCGTGAGGCCTACCGGAAGCTCATTGACGAGCACCCCGCCGCTTACCCCTGGTTTGCGGTCGATACCAACGAGGTTAATAGCCAGTGCGAGGAACCCGACATGGCGGAGCTAAGGTGCACGATGCGAGTCATGAGCGATGAGGACTCCGTGTGGATGTACGAGCACCCCTTCCCCACCTGGACGATGACCTCCGAGGAGTTCAATAACGGCGACGATGAAGGCGAAGGCTACCCGTGCCGATGCCAGCCAGGGGTGAACATGTACCTTGCACACGTCGTCTTCCCCTTCGCCCGCTCCCATTTCGGTATCGAGAATCCCGAAGATGTAGGCGGCACCTGGTACATGCGCTCACACGGCGAACTCACTCACCAGGTGGATTTCACCGATAACTAGCGAGCGCCCCGCATCACTCTACAGGGGGAGCCGGGGCGCGGCGCGGGTACCTACAGGAGCTATTGCCAGCACCCCCCCCCGGTTCCCCCGGCGCTCGCTTTGATTGGCTGCGTCTTGCCCTGAGACGGAAGCTGCTACCCCCTCCCTTCTCTCACTTTTGAAAGGACTGATTACTGATGGCTGTTTGCCCTAATGTTTTGCCGAATGAGGTACTTGATTTTCCTGGTTCGAATATCACGGTTGCTCAGGTGCTCAATGCGTGTATCCGTAAGACTGAGGCTGATGAAGGCTACTGCGAGCAGGTCTCCATTGCAGAGCATGGTGAGCTGAATATTTTCCGAGCGGCGGTCGAGTTCGATACCCCCGGTCACCTGCGCTTGGTTCGAAAGGAGCAGGTGACCGATGATAATTTCCTTGTCCCTCTTTCGTGGGTTCAGGACGAGAAGAGCATTTCTGAGCTGGTAGGTCTGCATGGAGCGGATAATACACGCCGTATCCTCTACGCTTCCGCTCGAGGTTTTGGCGGGCTGTATCTCATCACGGGCTCCGTCCCGGATAACGAATCGGAGCATGACCAGCGGATGCAGGAAATCTACGCCGCTACCGCGCATCTTGTCTAAAGGGCGAGCGCGGCGGCGGGGTTGCCGTTTTAGGGAATGGATAAGTCGCCAGCGCATCATTTGATGAGCACCTACACTCAGAAGAAATACTCACGTCAGAAGGAGGCATTGTGGAGGAAAAATCCCAGCAAGAGAATCAGGGCTTTGTGGCCACTGTGGAAGAGAAGCAGCAGGACGGCGAATGGGTTGTTACTGCGCAGGCTGTTGGCACCCTTAAGGAGCTGACGGAATGGGCGGCAAATGGTGTGGGTGTGGGTACCTCATGCGCATTTGATGGTCTCGATCATTTCACGCTCGGCTCTGCAATGTGGGTGGATGAGACATTCTCACTGGTCACCGATGAGCACGGCGATGTGGTGGAGCCTACCGAGGATGTGCACGCCCCTTACGGCTACCTTCACTGGGGAGAGAGCGAGGAATCGGAGGAGAAGCTTGTCGCTAAGGCTAAGAAGCTTAGCGGGTTTGGCATTCATCTGCTGCGCACTTATGCGGAGATAAATTCTCCGGTAAAGCGTCTGAGTGAGGACGATGTTCAGGAGATGATTGAGGATGGGGAAAGCCGCCTAGTTTTGGCGCACTCTGAACCGCTGGAATATTCCCTGGAGAATGTGAGCGCGTATATCCGCTACGCATTTGGGCTGGGCGAGCAGCAGCGGCTGAGCCTGGCGCCTGCTGTCGATGACCAGGACGCAACCTTGAATGTCTTTGCGAACTATGTGCACGCCGATGATTCCGGTCTGCTGACCAAGGAGGAAGCCGAAAACTGGGAGCGCGTGTATGGCCTGTACTGCTGCCACCCGTATGCCCGAACCACCCCCTGATATAGAGAGCCACGGCGAGCGCCTCTCACCCACTTCAATAGGTGGGTGGGAGGCGCTCGCTTTTTGGGGTTTTGGTGGGGTGGGACATTGAATCTGTGGTATGTGTGTTAGATTTTCATATTTGGGATGATTAGGTCATAACAACACGACAGATAGCCGGATTCTCCGGCGTCTCAATCTCGTTCTAAAGGACAAATGATGGCTCAAGAAAATATCTATCCGTTCACTGTTGCTGGGGAGGATATTCAGCGGCTGCTTCCAGAAAGTATTGGCGCTGCGTTCAAGATGGTTTGGGATGCCCCGGCAGACTCTCCCGAAGTCCTGAAGCAGGCAGGTGAGAAGCTTTTCTGCGCTCGTGGCGCCTTGGAGAAGAACGCCTCTAATCAGGATGCGGTGTGCGACAGTCTCCGTTACCTTCAGCTAACCCGCGCCCTGAACCTTATCTACCGCAGCAGGGCCCAGTTTCACGATGCATACCAGGTGCACTGCCTCGCCTCTCTTCTCAAGGCAGGGATGAGCACAGGAGACGCCCGCAGAAGCTACCTTCAAGACGCAATCACTGAGCTTATGCTGTGGTGGGCTCAGACTATCACCACGGCTAGGAAGGAAAGCCAGTGACCAAAAAGCTAAGCAAGCGAGCAATAGCTACCCGCCGGAAATTCAATGAGGCGCACAGGTTCACCTTTACCCACATGATCCCTGGCCTCTTCCGGCACATGTTTCTTGGCGTGTGGAAACTATCGCCCATGGAAGGCTCAAGGTTGATGATGGCCTTGAATAACCTCGACCCTAACTTTCCATATCCGGATTACGCGGTGGATGACCTGACCGTTTCCTGGCTCTCCACCAGTGCTGGATACCTCTACGCGCACCCTGAACTTTTCCTCTCGGAGCACCAGTGCAAGAGCGCAGTGAGTATCATCATGGCGCTTCTGGCAAAAGGTGATGACCGCGCAGCACTCATTACTCAGGCAAGGAAACATGTCATTGCCTGGGCGAGAGAGTGCGGGCAGGAAGACTCGTTGCGTCTCTTCCTCAGCAAGGAAGAGATCATTGAGAACAACCTTTAGGGCACAGAACCGTAGCGAGCGCTGCTTACTCACCCGTTGAGGTGAGTGGGCGGCGCTCGCATATTGTATTTTTAGTGGGTTGGGACATTACATGTGTGGTGTGTGTATGGGTTTTTCAGGTTTGGGATGATTAGGTCATAACAACACGACATTTCGGCTTCTATGATCGGACTCGCTATGACCTTCGGGATTGACTGCTTTATGGGCATTGATGACCACTGGAAGAACCCTGGTGTGCAGCTGTGGCACCCTACCGCCGGCACGTTGGCACGTGTGCCGTTGCCTCAGTTCTCTCTAGATGCGATGTCGGCTGCAGACGAAGAAGCACAGGAGTACCGCCGCCGGTTTGGGTTCAAGTACGGGAATTACGATGTTGAGCGCCTATGCCGCCCGTTTGATTCCGCCGATAGCCGGGCACATGATGCCTATATTGAGCTGACTGATGCGCGGTATGAGCTGATGCGCTCGTGGGTCTGCATGTATGAGCCGCTGCCTTTCGGTGAGTATGGAACAAGCGCGCTGGAGGATGGACTGGAGGAGCGGCTCACTGAGGAGGCTAACCGCCATATTGCAGGCAATTCTGGGCTGCAGGGCGCACTCTCTGGACATCAATTTATGCGTGTGTTGTGGGTGGATGGGGTAGACCTTGGCGGTGAGGCTGAGTACTCCCCGGAGGGGGTTTTCTCTTATCCAGCGCGGATTCAGGTCACCAGTCGGGTTTACGGCTCCCGCTAGATGCCCTCTGGTTTCCGGGGTGGTGCTCTAGGTGGTCTCCATAAGGTGCACGGTTGGGACATTATATGTACCATGCAGGCGTTAGTTCTTTAAATTTGACATGATTAAGACATAACAACACGACACTACATTTTCTCTTGATTGGAGATACCCCATGACTCGCCCCGCCTTCACCCCTGAACTTTTCACCCGCCCCCGCCCCGGTCTGACCCTTAACGAAGTCTTCGCCACCGGAACCTACGAGGGCAAAAACTACCGCGTGGTGGCATACCCTGCAATCACCGATGACATGGACCTTGCCGATAACCCCCACGAACCACAGTGCAACGTAGCAGCCACCGGAACCCTGGAAGGCTGGCCAGATACAAAGTACGACATTGAGCAGGTCGCCCTAGTGCGCAAGCTCATCAGCGAGCGCGGCTTAGAGTTTGCGCTGCGGTTTACCCGCGCGTTCATTGATGCCGATGCGGTAGCAGTGAAGACTGATGCAAGCTACCCGTGGGGTGAAACGGAGTGTATCGGCTTTGGAGCTGGACGTGATAGCGAGAATCGCATGGGTCCGCTGGATTGGCTGGAGTTTGTCGCTGGGTGGTGGGTTGATCTCGTGCTGGAGGTTCAGACGGCTTCGTATAACCACGACGGTTTCGAGTGGGTTTCTGCTCAGTACACCTCTATGCCAAACTCCCAGTGTTCGGGTGATTCTGATGAGGTGTTGCACGCTTTGGAGTTTTTTGAGGAGGCGGTCGCCGGGGTGTGTGGAGAGTTCGAGTTGGTGGAGGTGAAGGGTAAGCAGCTGGTAGCGGCTTAGCTGCTGGTGGTTTCCGTGGAGTGTTCCGCAGTGGAGCGCTTCACGGAAACCACTATCTTTGATTTTGGGACATACTATTATAGTTCGTAGTTATATTTTTTTAAGCCGATATACAATAGACATAACAACACGACAAGAACAGGGGGTATCCCCTGTTATCCGACAGGGAGGAAACTTCACAATGGCCACTCTTCACGACCACAAGGTAGACACCGAAAAGGTCTCCATCGCCCCCGGCTCATATATCGCCCTCTGATCAGAGGAGCTTGACGATACGATGCCCGAGAATGAGCAGAGAATCTTTGGGCGCGGCGGCTTTCACCCCACCCGACAGTCGCCCCCTGTCCTGCTCTACACCCCCGACGGTGTAACCCTGCGGAGCCGCTGGAACCACGCAGCATATGGAACCCTCACACAGTACGAGCGATTCGAGGGAGAATATCAGTGGCTATACACAAGCTGCAGCAACCCCCAAATCGTCGTTATGCGTCCCCGCGTGTGGATTATCGACCCCATGCCTGAAGCCGACGCGCTCGCATTAGCGCGCGCCGCCTACAAAGCAGAAACCGCAGCAGGACGTTTCAATGCATGGCAGGCGTTCCGGTACTCATCCCCGCTCTTGCAGGTGATTGCTAATGCGAGCGCAGAGGTGAGGGAATCGGTAGAGGCTGCAGTGAAGGAGCTGTTCGTTAACGCGCATGTGCACCATGCCTACGGTCCCGAGCGTGAGGGGGTCTGGTCTGACTATTGCGCAGCTGTCGCACCGGTACAGGCGTTGCTCGAAGGGAGCGTAGACCGAGAATATGCCAGGGCAATTAGTGCAATTGATGCCATCCCCCCGATGAATAAGCCAGACTATGTTGCAGAGGTCCAGCAGATACTACGCACTGAAGCGCCGATGCTCAGCCAGTATTTCACGGTGACCGTCCGGAGCAACGTTAAGCGTCTACTACGCCGGGCAGCCGACGAGGTAAAGCACGCCCCGGGCTCCATGGCCATTCTTTTGTGCAAGACCGCGCCGACTCTCTGGTAGTCCATGCAGTCGAATATTTGAACTGGCTATCCCGACCCGCACTGATCGTGTGGGTCGGGATAAATTTTTTGACTATAAGGACATTAGATGTTTGCAGATTCTTTATTCCTAACGAACAAGAAATAATAGAGACATGACAACACGGCAATACCTCAGCACTCAAGGAGAATCAATGAATAACGGCTACGACCTCAGCGGCGCGCTCGCAGCCCTCGAAAAGCAGGGGTTTACCCTGAACCTGCTCATGGTAGAGCGCCTATTCCGCTACCCCGGCTCTCAGTCCACCCAGAACGACCACCTGGGCTACTTCCTGCGTATCGTTTGGGAGCGTGATGGCATGGTCTACGAGCCTCAGCACCTCGAGAAATTCCTTAGCCGCTCCGAGTGGCGGCAGGTCCTCGAAGCCCAAGCAAGCCGCGCCCTCGAAATGGAATCCATTGGCAAGATCCCGGAAATCCCCGAAGGGTTCGACCTGTACGACCTGCGCACCGCAGTCATTCAGCAGGTGCTCACCCCAGAGGTAATTCGCTGGACTGAGGCGATACTCGGGTACGCTCTCACCCGCCAGTCCTCCGCATCCTGCTACCAGGTCATGAACAAATACGGAGACTATGAATGCCACTGCAAAAAGGCAGCCTAGCCCCCTTGAGTTCCTGAATGGATAACCAGCAAGGAACCCACCATGAAGGCTATCCCTTAGCTGATGCAGAGCCCCTGCATCAGCTAAGGGATAGCCTTCATGCACCGCTAAAGGACATAACACACACCACATCAGAAAAACATCAAAAAATAAAATACTATATACACATAACAACACGGCAAAACCGGATAAACACCCTATACCCCAACGAAAGAAAAACCACCATGGCAGCACTGCACCAGTACGGGGCAACCACCGAAAAGATCCACATCACCCCCGGCTCATATATCGCCCTCTGGGCACCAGCCTTCACCGGCTGGATGACCGAACCCAACCAGAACATTTTCGGAGGAGCCAACCCCTACCCCACCCGTGAAGTATTCGCCCCCGTCCTGCTCTACACCCCCGACGGCGTAACCCTGCAGGACCGCACCACCGGCAAACCCCGCGGCACCCTCACCCAATACAAATACGCACACAACTACCTCTGGGAATACACCACCCACACCAAACCCCACCACTGCACCTACATCCTGCGTGTATGGATTATCGACCCCATGCCTGAAGCCGACGCGCTCGCATTGGCGCGCGCCATCTGCAACGCAGAGACTGCAGCAAAGCGTTTCGCTGATTTTTGTGCAGGTTGGGGCGTTAGGAAGCTTGACGAGATGAGCGCTGGCACTGGTGAAGAATCGGGCCCCTGTTTCAGCGAGAGTCTGCGCGTGGTCTTTGAGAACACTCACCAGCACCATATCTACGGTTCGGATCACGGCGCGGCAATCCGCGCATTCGAGGAAGCTGCAGATGTTGCGGTGAAGGCTCTAGAGAGTCGCCTCAGTGAGGAGCTCGACAGGGTATCTAAGGCCCTTGAGTCTATCCCGCCTATGGGGGACCCGTCCTATGATCTCGCACTGGGCGCCTATCTTCCATGGAGAGCGGCAGTGAGTAAGGCAATTGACGCTCAGGCCCCGACGCTCCGCCGATACATCGCCTGTCGCCTAGTGGATACTGCCACCCAGGAGCTGCAGAAGGGCTACAGCCGCGCAGTAGACGCAGTAAAGGAGGCTGCTGGTAGCGCCATGGAGCACGCCGGCTATTGCCTCGCCCCTGCCCCCACAATTCGCTAATCACCTCGAAGAGGCCAGGTAAGACCAGCCGCCCCGATCTACGCAGTTTATGCAGATCGGGGCGGCCTTCCTGTATATAAGGACACTATATATAAGAAAAAATTTTGGCATTAGATTTTATGACATACTTAAGACATAGCAACACGGCAATACCCGATAGCCTTAAGGAGGCACCCCATGAGTTCCATGATTTATACCCAGGTGGAATACGGCTACACTCTGCAGGAGGACGGCTACCACTTGGAGGTTAAGGGCATTGAGTCGAATGCGTTCCCTGGCTTCTGATATTGCCAAGCTGAACGAGAGGCTCAAGGAGTACTTGAAGGGCTCTGACGACACCTCAGAGTTCGCCCCTGAACGCCATCTAGAGGCATTTACCCAAATGGCACAGAAAGCCGGTTATCCCGTCCCGCTCATTCACACAAGGAGCGTAGGCACCAAGAGCGGCGACCTCATTAAGGACCAGTGGACCCTACAGTTCACCTTCTAGCCACCCAATCCAAAGTGGCGGCGGTCAGTGTGACCGCCGCCACTTTGGGGTTTTTAGGCTGCCTACTTCCTTCAAGCATAGAAGGACATTATAGAACTGGAACCTGAACTGTATTGATATTGAGGCTAACATATAGGCATATGAACACCACTGAAAGGGCCGTGTTGGCTATTGGGCCTATTGCGAGGTAGGCCTGTAATAAGAGGCTGGTGGTGGCGTTCATTTCTACCCAAGAAGGGGCTGCAGATTCTCCCATCTGCAGCCCCTTCTTTCTTTACCTATTTATTCCTTCTGCCCCCTACAATAGAGGCAAGTTCGCCCGCGCCTTCGCAGGGTGCATACAGGAAGGAATACCCATATGGGATACAGCATTCACTGCACGAACCTTACCAGCGGTGGACCGGATCAGACCTTCAGTATCACTGATCCCGCCGATGGTATTGATTTTGCGGATCAGCCTTCGACTATTTGCGCGTTCAGTGCCTCGGTGGGCGATATCCCCGAGCTTGAGCATGAGACCTACTTCAGTGTGGCTACAGGGGTTCCCGTTGTTGGGTACCGGTGGTTCAGCGATGACCCGCAGATGATCGCTCACGCTGGGTATACGAAGCCCAGTAGCGTCCCGGAGTATGGTGATGCGAGCGCGGTGGAGGTGGTTACGGCCTATAATCACCGCCGGCTTGAGCGGGGAGAAGTGACTCTAGAGGGCCTTCGGGTGGAGGGTCGGGTGTATCGGCTGCACCCTGAGCCGTTGGTGCCGACGTATGAGAATTTGGCTGATTATTTGGTGTATCTAAATGCTCAGCAGTACCCGCATAATCAGATGACTCTGATTAGGGTTCCGTAGGTGCGTGTGGTTGTTTGGGCCCGTCCTTCACCTTTAGGGGTGTTGGGCGGGCTTTTGTATGTGGCGCGGGGTCCATGGTGAGAGGAGAGCGGCGACATTATCGACCGCTTGATCCCGCGTGACCAAGTGCGTCTCCGGGATGATCTAGCCGCCGGCGAGGCTGCCAAGCTTGAGGTCCATACCGTCAAGACGCGTAAGGCCACGTATGAGGATATTCAGAGGAACCCATCCCTGTGCAACGAAAGCTATGAATGACTTCCTGGATAACCATCTAGGAATCAAACGTAGCCCATTGACTGCCGAGAAATGTGGCAGGTTCGCCAGTGATACGCCTGAAGACTGGACCCTGGACCGTGAGGACCTGGTGGTGCACGTGCCGAAGGACTCGATTATCGTCACAATCAGCCCCAACGTGGTTCCTGAAGGGGCCAAGAAGGCACAGTCCTAACCCTGACCTTCGCCACGGGGGTAGTGCCGATATTAAGGGGGTGCTCGCTGACAATGCAGGGGGAGACTCGTTTACGAGTCTCCCCCTGCATTGGGCTTGAGCGGCATTTTCCAAGTTGGGACATAAGGATATTTAGGTTTATCTTAGCTTTTTACTTCTGCCATACTTAAGGCATAACAACACATAAACAATAGATAGCATGGTGTACCCGCCATGCATCCCACCCGGAACCTACTACACCGGCGAACACAGGAAGGCCCCCAATGAACCACCCCAACCCGGCGCAGCGCTCGCAGGGCACCCCTTTGATCGACTGCCGCTCATTCCTCTTGACCCAGCAGCAGCTACGACCCGGTGCAATAAACCCGCGCCTATGGTGGAGGCGCCTCAGCACCGCTCTCAAACAAACTAGCCTCGCTACCGAAGTGCTGAACGCCCTCGAAAGCCCTGCTACCCCTGACTGGTTCCGCTGGAGCGACGCCATAGAGACGCTCTTTGAATTCAACCCGGAACACGGCTTCCGATTCCGTGAAGGCATCACCTTCAACTCACTAGGCTGGCACGCACGAAAGTTTTTCACCACCGAAAAACCCGCCCGAGATTCATACCCCCTAGAGGGCCTCCCTAAGCTCCTCTCGCAGCTCACCCACGAAGATGAGCGAACAATACTCGATTACGACCCCTACGGCCTGGCCCTCGACCTCATCGTCCCTAACGGCCCCACCCTGGACCCCCACATCTTCAACGGTGCCGTAGAGACCTATAACCGACTCACTGCCGCCGATTTTCGAATCAAGTGGCACACCTACGGCTCAGATTCATGGCTAGAGCTCCAAGCACAGGCGCGCGCAGGAAACCGGCTGAACGCCAATCCGGGAACCTGGATCAACGCGGGGAAGCTACTCAAGACCTGCAGCCCCGACAAATGCATCATGAGCCTACGCGAAAGCCTCGAAGCGCTCACCCCCGAAGGCCAGCGCCACACCCCCGGCGAATATGCCTCCATCGTGCACGCAGCCGTATTCAACTCCTCACTCCAGCTGATCAAACGCGTAGATACATCCTTCACCGCGGATATCTGGGACCTTGTCGGGAACGTATGCGACTACTAGCCTTGCGTAAATCGAGCGCCTCTACCCGTCACGTCCAAGGAAGGGCGCTCGCTTCATAATGGGACATATTGGGATAATGTGCTTGTAGAAGTTTAGAAACATGGATAGTATACAGCCATAAGAACACGGTAAAACCAACTGTTTACCTCGGGCGCAAGCTTGCGCCCGCACCAGATAAGCCAGGTCAAAGGACAAGGGGAAGAGATGGCACGTAACACCAATTCCACCAGTGAGCACAAGATGTTGAAAAATCAAAGAAATATTACGAAATCGACTTACGATAATACGGGTGAATGGGCTACAATGAATATATAAAGTTCACAGAAAGGACGGCGTGAAATGACTACCGCAACAGCAGCACAGATCCGCTACATTGAAAAGCTCATCGCAGACTGGGGGCTTGACGCTCAGCAAGTTCAAATGGTTGTTGAACACATCGGGGGAACCTCGCTGGACATCCTCACCAAAGCAGACGCAAGCCAGATGATCGACACTCTCAAAGGCCCTATCGGACACATCATCCGTCCCGAAGACTACATCGGCAAAAACATCTACGGTGAACCTATCGACACGGAACCTGAAGAGGAGGAGGACATTGTAGAGCACGCAGAGGGATGCCTGGGGGAATGGGAAGGCGAAGAATGCATCTGCGGCGCATATGACGCTTACCTCAAGAGTCTTGAGGATAAGAAAGTAGAAGTAAATAACGCGGTAGATGCGAATGAAGCAGATAGCGACATCCCCGCCGTATACCGCGATGTGGCATATGCCGATTTTAGCTTCTCATGGCTCCGAACACTCGTTCAGGATGGGCACACTGATCCACTTCCAGCTAATGATGTGGCACTTATCATAGGAACTGACGGTAAAGCTCCCGAAGTGAAGGAATGGTGCAAAAAATATTCCGCGCCACGTTTAGCCTGGATGCTACGCCAAATCTACAATGTAGCACCACGACCATAAACATAATTTATCCACATGGTGCCTGATCTGCATAGAGCGGGCACCAATACTAAAACATCTTAGAAAGGATGAAAAATGCTAGAAATAGCTGCTGCTCGGGCAGGTGGGGTCGGTGAAGAAGGTGTCTAAGGCTGATGTGATGGCTGTGACTGGGCTTTCCCGTCCGGAGGCTGGCCGGTATGTGTCTGAGGTGGTGCGGATGCTGTCGATCGCCCGGTCAGTGGTCGAAACCGGCACCCTCGCTATTGCTGAAGAGGAAGCATAAATTATGTATGAGAATAAGGCTAAGAGGCAGCTAGGAACAGTTATTGGGGTTCTTGCACTTATTTTTATGGTTGTCCCCTCAATATTTATAGATGCGAATGCTCCCCGAGCAAAACTTGATGATCGTGTTGTTGAGAAGACGGTTCAGACTACAGATTTGCTTAGTCTTCAGTTGTCTAAAGAGCAGGTAGAGTCTAGCAGCTTTGAAGGTCGCACAGGCGGAAGCATTCTTGGAAATGTTGGCTATGTCCAGGGAAGTAGTGAAGGAAAGCCTGTGACATATATCTATCTTCGATACCGGGCTGAGAATGGTGACATTATTGATCGGCTGATCCCCAGGGATGATGTGCGTCTACGTGATGATTTGGAGCCTAATGCAGCGGCAACAGTTGAGATCGAGACTACTAAACATCGTAAGCCGACGTATGAAGACATTCAGAAAGACCCATCGTTATGCTACGACGTGAACTTATTTCATGGCCATAGTGAGTTGGATAAGAGGGAAAATCGTAAGGCTCTTCCCGCTGAGAAATGCGGTAAAAATCCCGGTGATACGCCTGGTCAATGGCAATTCGACCGTGAGACTCCAGCAGTGGTGCATATCCCTAAGAACTCCGTCATTGTCACGATTAATCCCAATATGGTTCCTGATGGGGCTAAAAAATAGTAACCCTACATTCTGAGAGGAGGAAACAATGGAAGATATTAATTACTTTTTAAAAATATCGCTAAGCATTTTTCCGGTTGTGATTTTTATTTTATTCACCGTAGTAGGTGTGAAAATGGAAAAAGAACGCCCTGTAAAGCGTATACCTTTTTATGGCGAAGGGTTTAGGGTGATTGGATACACGGAAGACAAGGAAGGTCCCCCGTGGCTCATAATTCATGCTTTTTTGGGTTTCCTTACAGCATCCCTTTTGGCATTTTCCAGGTTTATTCTTCAGTAAGAAAGGAATTCAGAAATGTTTAAACTCTTCAAGAAATAGGGCGTCCGTGTAAAAAACCGCGAACGGAGGACAAGCAATGAAAGTCATGATGATACTCAAGAGGATTTCCATCCAAATGCGGGTTAAGTATATGCTCATTCCAGTTTGTGTCATGATAATTACCTGTATTATTTCAGAACTTGTGTATGGAGTACCTGTCTTTGCCTATGCGATAGGAATTACTTTAGCACTGGTTTTATGCCATATCCTGTGGGTTTTAGCCTTTGTGGCCCCTATAAAGTTTCTTGATTGGGTGTGTCAGAAATTGAAATAATCGCCGCTAATTTTACTAAAACCATTTCTTATAAAGAATACTATGGAGGTTCTTTAAAATGTTTCTTGGGAAGATGGCTTGGTTAGCAGATTGGTCTCACCTGCGGGGTATTCCTCGGGTGTCAGCATGGGTAGGTTCACACCGGTGGGCATGACTCCTCGCATGGTGGGTGTTCCCGTTTGTATCCTGGGGTCTGCTCGTGCTAAGCCTTTCTTTATTAGCTATGGGGTTACTTCGTTTAGGGCTTCATCCAAACAATTCTACAGATCCTTTCTTAGAGATAATACTTCTTTATGCATATTTTATTATTTTTCCTGCTCTGTTCTTCAGCATAACTTGGGGGCTTCCAACTATTATGTATTCTTTTCTCCTTGAGCCTCAAAAAGAGCTCCCACCTGCTGGTTCATGGGTTGATTACCTAGATCCTGATTATGTCCTGAAGGTATCTTACGCGCACACGGTCGATAGTGACCCGAAGAAAGGACTGAATTATGTCAGACACAAATGAAGTTTGTAAATCCTAACGCTGATCTAACGAAAATCTCAAGCCCTTCTTGGAATAAATTGGGGATGGGGGTAAGGGGAAACATGAAAAACGATTACGACATTCGCACCATCTCACCTCAGATGACACACATCTACCTCGATGGTGAAATTATTGGCTACTGCGAAGCAGCTTACTATGAGTACAAGGCAAAGCCTGATCTGTGGTTCGGATTTTACGAATCTCTCTACGCTAACGCTCATAAACTGTCTATCGGCCCGATCGCAAGCGGGGCAACTCGTGAAAGCTGTGTAGAAGATTTCTTGCTCGTACATGAGCATGAATATAAACGTACAGAATAAAAGAATGCCCGCCAAAATACTAGAGATCAGAGAGTGAAACCATGTCAGAAGTAGAAATTATCCGTGGACTAAGCCGTGGCGGCGTTGCTAAACGCTACGGACTCACGCCGGGCACCATATCCCACCGCGAAAAGAACGGCCACCCACTCCCCGAACCTGACATTATCATCGGTGATGGGAAGGCGCGCTCCTCTGTAGGATGGTCACCCGCAAAATACCCAGAACTAGATCTCTGGAATCAGGGTGTGCAGAAAAGCGGGCCGAAACCTAAAAAATATTAGAAAATCAAAGAAATATTACGAAACCGACTTGCGATAATACGGTAATATCAGGCACACTTAATATATAAAGTTCACAAGAAAATGAGCTAAAAGCCAACTACGGAAAAACAGGTAAAGAGAGGAAGAGTCGAAATGACCTACAAGCCGCTGTACAAATGGGACTCCCCCGACGCACCCGACCACGAAAAGGTCAATCAACTAATCCCCTACGTGCGGGAATACCTGGATACCGGGGAATACATAAACGACGAATATTGGAATAAAGATGTCGGGTACTCGGTAGCCCACAGTCTAGCCGTATACCTAGCACTAGATGAAGAGGCGCAGGAGGAGCTAGGAAAATTTAACGGGCAGACGCTAGAAACTCTCACTCCAAAAATCGACCAGAAACTATGCGTGTGGGAAGCCTACGTGGATATCGAAGGTAACTCCTGGGAGAAGCTGACCGAAAGCCTAGAATCCATGCAGAAAGCCCTCGATCAATTCCAGGGATACGACCCAGACCCATACAACCCCTTCATAAGGGGCAAGAACGAGATTCGGACCGGAATCCGGGGCGGAGTTGCCATCTTCGCGGCCTAAACTACAGAAACACTAAACGAAGGAAGAGGCCAAATTTTAATGGCATCTTTGAAGATTCACTACATCACTGGTGGTTACCACCATATTGTGCTAGGTAATAAACGGGTGGGGACAATAGAACGCTGCCAAGGGGGTTACATACCCCCTCGGAATGGCACATGGTTTGCCTACGAATCACCGTCTACTACTGATGATCTAGAACCCCAATTCCATCGGTTTAATAATAGGATTGCAGTAGGTATGACAATGAGAGAATGCCTCAAAAAATTTGCAGAAAATGCTAGGAAGGATCCATAAAAATGAGCGACAAATACACCGTCACCGTATCAACCATCTCTGCCTACGATTCTGAAGTAGTCATTTCCTATACCGGGACTTTAGAAGAACTAGCTCAATGGGGTTATTTAGGAGACCCTTCGTGTCCTGTCATAGACCCGCGTCTTAACAGGTTTGATGATGATCTTTATATGGATGTTGAGAGCGCGGTAGATCCTATCACTGAAAAAATTGTTAACGGCTACCGGTGGTTCAATGATGGGCATGGTGATAATCCTGCGCATCCGGCTTTTGAAGATCCTCAAGCTGTTAAGGCTATTGATACCGAGCTCTTCAATGACATCAAAGCCGGGGAGTTGGAAATCGACGAGATCCCCGAGAGGGAATACATTATCTTGCACCCCAAACCTTTGGAACTCACTTATGAAAATGTATTAGCTTATCTTAAATATGCTTGTGAAGATACGCAGCATGTTGTGAAGCTAGAACCAGCTTCCTAAGCCCAGCATACAAGAGGCCCCCGCCTAGCGGGGCCTCTTGGCATCGGCATACAGCTAACAGTTAAACGCGAAACCCGAGCGCCACGTCCGTCCGGACGGGTCTCGGGTTCACTTCTAATAGCTATTGCCATTAGCGTTAACAGCACCATATCGGGTTTGGGATGCAGCGTCAAATGTTATGGGTGTCAAGCAGCCAGAACACACCTGCTTTAGCCGTGGGTGTGTAGAGGGTGTGAGTGCCCCCTGGGGGTCTCATAAGTAATGTGTTGGTGGGCGCGAAAAACGCAATGGATTCAGCGGAAAAGTTTTTTGCTGGCCTGTGTTTATGCCCCTCCCGCACCCGGAAAGTCACCATTACTGCTGTTCCTAGAGCGTACCCACCGGCCAACGCGATCCCCTAATTCTTTGGGGTCACCGATTACTGCTGTCAGAAATGCTTCCATGAATTTTTTCAGCCACGATGAGAGTGCACCAGTCACAACACCAAAGATAATTCCGAGAACGCCGCAGATACACTGAAGAAAAAAATATATATTTATAGTGGTCATGGGCTTCTAACTCGCCCCCCGGGTTTTGTGTCAAAAATTTTTGTGGTCTCCTCGCCCCCCCCGGTGGTCGCGGTTTCGGTTTCGCACAGTTGAAGCGCTCTGCCGGGACGCACTTTCCCACAGCACACCTCACACTTCTCTTCGTTCCTCATTCGAGAGGTGCACTGTGGAAAGAGTGCTCACGCCCGGCGGTGATGCAAAACCGCGACACCACTGTCGGACGCTATTCGCTTGAAATTTTGTCACCCCCTACCCCTGTTCCTCCGTCACAGCCACGGCACAAAATCACTGCGCTCTTTAACCGTCACTCTCTTGAGTCGGGGCGCTCGCTTCGGGGGTGGCTGCTGAATGTATGCCATGGATGGGACATGTATATATGTTAACTTGTAACGCCTTCTTCAATAGGGCATAATTAAGACACAACAACACGGCAATTACGCCTAGTTACCCGCCTGAAGGAGGCCCCCATGACTGTTTCGCTTACTGACTCTACCGCCCGCCTCGATATCCCCCGCGAGCGCGTGCAGGCCGCCCGGGCTGCCATCATGAAGGCCGTCCAGGATGCCGGTTCAGGCAAGGGCCTTTCCAGGCGGTCCCTGGAGGCCATCTATGACGGTTACTACATTCCCGGGTACTACGATGGGGAGGACCCTGTACGCGGGGCGGCGTGCCCGGCCTGTGTTGAAGAAGTGTGCAACTCTTATAACGCGCTTGCGCGTACGGGTCTGGGTTCGGATAACACGTTTACCTCGGATGTAGCGGTGCTGCTGGGTCTGGATGAGTCAGAGGTGGTTTTGGAAGGGTGGGATGATGCCCCGATGGTGTCGTTTACCGTTCCGGCCTGGGTTTGCCCTGAGACTGCCCTGGAGGCCATGCGGGCGGTCTTTGATGGTGAGGTGGAATCCGGCGGGCTCTCTGAAGATACTGCTTATCGGTGGGGGCTACTGGAGATGACTGATCGAGTGTGTGTTACGTGTGGGTACCAGGCGTAGGGCGTCGTTGAGGCCTCCGGGGGTGCCCATGCTGGACGCACCCCCGGGAATTTCCGTTTGTGGCGCGGATATTTTTACGTGGTAGCTGGTATTAGTCCGAAAAATACTATATGATTAAGGCATAACAACACGGCAATTATGCCTAGTTACTTACCTCAAGGAGGCACACCATGTCACACTTCACCCCCACGGCCACCTCTACCCCAGCACCGCCCGTGCCCCGGCTAACTCCCCCGGCCTGGAGACCCTGATTTCCCAGAACACAAGCAAGACGAACCCCACGCCCGCACCCACTTCAGAATGATGGCAGAGCCAGGCCTCCCCCTCGGTAATTCCCATTCACCCCACCACCGAGAGCCAGGCCGTAGAAGAGTCATCACAAGCAGAGGTCATCAAGGTAGCGCTGTCGAAGCATAAGGCAGTCCTCTGCATTGTCTGCCTCGCACAGGAAGGCTACACGGAGGCAGCCAGCATCTCGTGCGACTGGGAGCACGTGCACAACCGACAGGTAGCAAACTACTACGAGCCGTAAGATACAGTTGGGCAGGGCACACCCTAGGGTGTGACCTGCCCCATCCATTTACAAATGGGACACGCAATACATACACCTTCTAAAACCCCAGAAAATTCAAGATATAGTAAACCACAACAAAACTACCCCAAGGAGACAACCTCATGACGATCAACCCACACACCGGCGAATACACCCACGAAGACCTCACCACCTTGCGAACCCGATTCGAATCCCTCCTAGACTCCGGCCCGGTACACATTACCTGGCACCACATCACCACCAAGAACGCCCCCACAGCCACCGCAACACACCACCATACCCTCACAACAACCCACCCGACCCTAACCCACTTCTTCAACGCAGCCACACACCTCAGCAACGGCACCGACACCCCCATCTCACCCACCACCCTACTTACCGCAGCCACCTACACCCACCGAGAAAAAACAGGACACCCCTGCACCCAAAATCTAACCTCCATCCACAGCGCCAAACCCAGCTCTAAAACAGCCCACGCGCTCGCAGAAATACAGCAAGACCAGGCACTTCACGCGGTTGTATCCGACTGGCTCCACACCCTGTTCACTCTGGAACACCCCCTAGCCTGGAGTACCAGCGCATCCGCCATGATCCTAGCCGGACAAATCCGCCACAAGGCACACACACCCATCCAGGCAGCAGGAAACCCCCTCACTTCCCGAATCAACTGGATACAACAATGGTGCGAACAACACCTAATGACCTCCACCTGGGAGACCGGACAAGACGCCACATTGCGCCACCTCCAGGCCTCCAGCCTCAACGCCTACGCAGCAGCCCGCATACGCTGGAAGGCCCACCTAAAAATCTTCACCATAGACCCCGAAGGAACCCATCGGCACTAGCTCAAACCCAAAGCACTATATGCGCTCACTAACCGCTCCACCAGAAAGGACATACATGCATATTTAGCGTGTAATCCTTTTTATTTATGGATACAATAAAAACATAACAACACGATAAGTATTACTAAGGGGGACATTATGGGAGAACGCTCTCAGCTCATCATCGCCTCGAAGGCACACGAGGGTTCTGCACCCGATATCCAGAGTGTCTACTACCACTGGCTCAATTGCGAGGACATGATTTTGCAGGCTGCCCAGGTTGTTGAAATGATGGCCAAGTGGGACCGCCACCCTCAGGTTTCCAAATACGCCTTCCTGCGGGGCGGTAGCCGCAAGGATATTATGCGCCTTGTTGCTACCATCTTCGATCTTGACGTTACCTATGGGCACCCCATGGAAGGGGATAGCAGCGACAAGATGGTGCGTTACCACACTAACCACGGTGCTTTCGTTGTCTACCTGGGCCCCGAGACCTGGAAATTCGGGTTTGTCAGCAATGGTGCGCTTCAGGGAGTCGATACGCCCACGCCTCTTGGAGGCATTAGCTACCTCATGAGCGAGATGTACAGCGAGTTGAACAGGGCAGAAAAGCTGCAAGTGACCCATGATGCCGCCTTCCGCATCTTGGGGGACGCTGCGCCTAAGCATCTTCTGACCTGTAAGGAACTCTACGGCCTGAACATCCTGTAGTGTAATCCTCAAGCCCCGGGGCCCTTATGTAAGGGACCCCGGGGCTATTTGCCGTATCCCCTGGACGGTAAATCACTTATCATAAAGGGACATATACGCCCATATATCACACAAACATCTGAAAATAGAGATATAATAAAGGCATAGCAACACGACAGAAAGGAATTGACGGCATGAACTCACTAACTATCCTGGAATCACTAATTCTGACACTTTCAGTATTTTGCTTTCTGACAGTGTGTAGGCTAAATATTTCCCTTCTCGGAGCATATAAGCAGCAACAAGAGGAGGTATCCGCCTCCAACTATTCCGAGGAAACCAGCTAGGGAGATTGCAGAAATATGGAAAAGCAGCACGAAAGCGCCAAGCAACTAACAGTTCTGCAGAAACAAATAATTCAAATCGAACGTAAACGATGGCGCCATCAGGGCACTAAGGAGCGCGCCATTTATAGCATTGGGCTCAGGCCTATTGCTTACTACCAGATACTGAATGCCATGATTGATGATCCTAGCGTCGAATCGAAATATCCAGCAATTATACGACTTCTGCGCGCAAAGCGCGCAGAGAGTTAATGATTGGATTCGATCATCCTATCATCGAGGGCGTGCTGATGGCTTATGCTGCCAATCGTAAGCGCGCCCTCGAAAGTCATTGACAGAAAGGACATGACAGCATGGGCATAGAATAAAGCTTGAAAAATATGAAATAATTAAGACATGACAACACGACAATTCACAACAGAAGAGACGGTCATGAGCGAAAACCAGGAAAGAAGCCCCTTGAGCGTAAGGGTTGCTGAAATTCAAGAAATCTTTAACAGCTCGGTAAAGAATTTTAACGACAAGGAATTTTGGGAAAAGATGCTTAAGACTACTGCACGGTTCCATCGATATAGTTTCCAAAATAAAATTCTTATTCTCGTACAGAATCCAGACGCAACTTTGTGTGCCGGATATAACACCTGGAAAAAGAACGGATATCAGGTCCGTAAGGGTGAAAAGGGCATCAGGATTCTAGCGCCGCGCACAGTAAATGCTAAGGGAAAAGATGGGGGTAAAATTGTTGATGAAGATGGTAAGCCCGTAACTGTAACATATTTTGCTCCCGTCTCCGTATTTGACGTTTCCCAGGTTGAAGCAACTGAACATGCCAAACCACTTTCTAATTTAATTGATTATAAAGGCGACTCTGCATCTGAAGACCGAGGTCTATTCGAGGCATTGGAGTATTTCATTACAGCGCGTGGGTGGAGCATCGAAGTTAAGCCTCTCCACCCCGAATTGGGAGGATATGCAAGTCACCAGGATTCTAAAATCTGTATCAACTCTACGCTCTCCAAACTTGGGCAAGCCACTACACTGGCTCACGAAGTAGCGCATGCCCTTCTACATGCCGAAATTGATTCCGCTGAGTACGCGCACAATTTGGGTAGTGTCCGGTCCCTAGCAGAAACCGAGGCTGAGTCCGTAGCTTATGTAGTGGCTTACGCATGGGGCTTGGATGTATCGGATGGCTCGATTCCTTATGTATCCCATTGGTCTAGTCAGGATGCAAAAATTTTAGAGGCATCAGCAAGAGGGGTCCAACAGGCTGCGCATGAAATCTTAGAGGCTATCATGCCGGCGGCATAGATACAAATGCAGGGTGGGCCGGGGTTATCCCCGGCCCACCCTGATCCACGGGCCCCAATGGGACATGCTCATGTGTATCTCTTGAAACCCACCTATCTTACGTGTACTATAATAGGCATAAACACACGACAGTATATAGCTACTATCGGAAGGGAAACAGCTATGACAACCACGTTAGCTTTTGGATCGCTCAAGGGAGGGGTTGGCAAGACGATCGCTTCGACGAACATTGCGGCAAGCCTTGCCGCTCGGGGGTACAAGACCCTCTTCATCGATCTTGACCCCCAGGCCACCGCAACCTCTCATTTTGGCATTGATCCAGTGCCGGATGAGGGGAAGCGCCTCCCCACAGTTGGAGAGCTTCTGTACACCCCGGACAATTATCCTCGGGTGACTCTAGAAGAGACCATCGTTAAGCATGATCGGATTAAAAACCTTTGGGTTATCCCTTCGTATTATGCTCCGCTCGAAGCAGCCGAAGGCAACCTGAATGGGTTTGCGCGCGTAACTGCTGTCCAGATGAAGATTATCAACCGGCTTCAGGAAGTTAAGTCTCTGCCTGACTTGGATTTTGTCATCATCGATACCCGCCCGACTTTGGGTGTATTGACTGATAATGCTTTGGCGGCAGCGGACTACGCGGTTCCTGTTTGTGCCCCCTATGGCACCTCCTTCTCTGGAGCGATAGCACTGGTTGATCGTGTGAATGATCTTTGTGAATACGCTGATGGGATGCTGCGGGCCCAGGTGGCTCCGTGGGTTCTGGCTGACTGGAATGGAGGCAAGGACCCGGGGGAGGAGGCGCAAGACCTCATTGCGTATCTGGAGAACGAAGGAATCGAGCACTTTTCTGCAAAGCTCATCAGCTCCAGGGAGTCCTCCAAGGTGCCTATGAATGATGAGGTGCCTGCCGTAACAGGGAAGCCGAATATCCCGTTTTCTCAGGGGGTATCTGCCTTGGTGGATGAAATTTTGGAAAACTGGATTGGCAATAATTTTACGCTCAAGAAGACGGAGTAGAAGAGTAGGTATGGCTAGTAAGAAGAATGCCTTTGCAAAGGCAGCAACTCGGGTCAGGAAGACTACGCAGGACAAGGCGGCCTTGGACAAGGCGGCCTTTGCGGAGAACCCGTTGGCCATGGGCCAAGCAGAAGATAAGGTGGTGCACAAGAAAGCTAGCGTGCGTCACCGGACTTATCCTGAAGAGTACGCACACCTCGACACTCTTCCTAAGATCGTGCGTTGTCAGTGCAAGAAAATTCTTGACGATCAAGGGCATCTGGTCGATGTTCCGCGTTCTGAATGCAGCTGCGAAGCACGCAGCTGGAACCGCACCTGCCTGCATGTCGATGTAGATGCTCTACAGATGCTGGAAGATTTGCGAGACACTGAAGAGCAAGTAATCGGTGTCCGGAAGCCCCTTCAGTCATACATGCTCGCTGCTTTCATGGGGTACATGCCAACGAAGCAGGAAGGGCTTATGCATGCAGAAAAGCTCCAGAAACTCATGACGCCTGAGCAGAAACCTAAGACCCCTAAGACTCTCGGCCGAGAAATGAGGTGGCCGAAGAGTACGGCACAAGCCTGCCGGCATGAAGCAAAGCGCGTGTACGCTTCTGGGCGGGGTAAGGGACAGGTTCTGGTCCCGGCTTCATGGTATTACTCGGAGGCGATTCGCCAGTTTGTTTCTGCCCGCCTCAGCCTTCTGAGGGTGTGATAGCAACTGCCCGCGTTACAGTACGTGATCACGTACTGTAACGCGGGCAGTTGCTTGTAATCAGTAGGGTTTAGGGGAGATTTAGTATATACTGATGGTATAAATCTTGCTGTAATTTTACCCCCAGTTTGGAGTGTTTTTTTGATGGCTACAACCGAGCTTTTTGGGAGTGTCTCTGAAGTTGTGGTTACCACACAGGGGGGCCCTAGGTACGCTGGAGCTGGACGAACCTTTGTGTCGCAAAGGTTGAATCAGTCTTTGGCTGATAAGCTAGGGGCCCCCCGAGTTCTGCTTGCGGAGGTTTTCCTAAAGACTGAAGGAGACATGCAGAACGTTCGTGCTCGCGCAAAGGGTCTAAAAGATGTGGTGTTGCCTCCGCAGATTCTCAAGCCGGTTGTTTTTGCTGATGTGAAGCTTGAGGGCGGGGAAATTGTCAAAGTGGCGGGATATCCCCTAAACGGCGAGCTTCTTTCTGAGATTCCTGATCTTCCTGGCCGTTTTGGTGTACGCGCAGCCAACGCCTTGATGCTAAGCCTTGTAGAAAGTGTGGTAAGTCTTCCTGCTGAGCCTTCTGGATCTGCAGCTGGTTCTGTCCACGGTGGGGTTTCTCCTGAGAGGGTTATTATTCCAGCTTTAGGGAGTGATGCTGCTGTGCAGCTGGCTGGGTTGGGGACGGCCGAACTACCGGACTCTCCGTCCAAGATGCAGGAGCTTATGCAGAGGGATATTGAGGGCCTCCGGGCAGTCGGTAGGGTGCTTCCCGTCTCGGTAGCTTTTGCCGGAGAATGTGCGCCCTCCAAACCCGGGTCCAAGCCCTCATCCTTGCTGAGCGCCTTGGAGTCTGCACTGAAACGTGAGGGTGATAACCCTGTAGCGCAAACCCCTCCCCTTGAGATGTCTGACTTTGTCCCCCCGGCTCCCATGAATACCACAGACCTAGTTGCGCCGATTTCTGCGCCTGAGGTAATGAGCGATGCTCCTAACCCCCTGGAGCGTGAAGATGCGGACCCGGGAGAGACGTTTGTACCGGACCCGTCTGGCTATGGTCTTGTTGTCGCTGATGCTCCTTTGCCGGAAAGTACTGTAGTTAATGACCGCGGCCGTTCCGAGGACAAGGGCATGAAATCGCTTCTGACTCGCCGAAACCTGCTGATTGGAGGAGCCGGGGCAGGCATTATCTTGGTTGGTTCTCTTGCTGCTGGAGCGATGAGTGGCAAGAAATCTCAAGACGCTTCAGGTGGTACTGAGGTCCGGTCGGTATCTACTTTGACCGGGTATGCTGATTCGGGGTCATGGACCGTGCCTGTCGCCACAAGCGCTCAGGTTTTTGCTGCGGAGGCTGGAGTCTTGGTGGCCAACGGCCCTAAGGTCGAGGTCCATTCCTTCTCCGCGCCGGGCGGGAAAACTTTGGTGCGTTCAATTGATTTGGGCGGTGAGTTGGACTTAGCTTTCGATACGAAGATCGGAGATAAGGCTGCTCTGGTAATGCAGTCTGGACAGAAGCTTCTGGCCTATGTCGATGGTATGGGCGCCGACGGGAAGCTGATTGAAGCTTCTCTAAGCGAAGGAGCTCGGATATCGGGCTCGGGCTCTTCAGCTGCCGTCCTGTCGGGCTCTTCAGCTGCCGTTCTGCTGAGTGATGGTTTGGTGGAGTTCAAGCGGCCGGAGGAAGGTGCTTACGCCTCTTTGGCCGCTGATACCGAAGGGCTCATATCCGTAGCCTTCGATGCCCCTGTCATGGTTACGGACCGTGACGGCAAAAAAGTATCTTCAGCTACATTGAGTGCAGTCGCCGATGGGTGGGGAGTACACTCGTGGATTGGAGCTGGACATGGGAAAGTAGTGTCCTTATGGGCACAAGACGCATACACCCAAGACGGCTCTGCGGAGGTTATCCTGGCTGTCCATTCGGCCGCTAACGGTTCTTTGTTGGGCCAGAAGCAGATGCTTCTATCTGATGCTGCGGAGAAAAGTTCAAGCGGCCTGCTCGTCCGGCCTTTGCGTGTTGGTCAGGGCGGTCAGACTGCTGTGTTTGGTCGTTTTGTGATTCGTCTATCGGACGGGACGTTCCGTGACGATTTGCCGGCCGATGCGGTAGTGAAGAAGATCAAGGGCGAAGTGATCGTCGCTGAGGATACGAACGGGTCATCTCTTGTCTTCACGTCGTCTGAGACCCAGGGCGTGAAGTTCACCGGGGCGATTATGGCACAGGTCAGCTCAGGCCTGTTGGTTCAGCGTGGCAATGCGCTGGTTCTACTGCCTGGGAATCAGGCATAACAAGAAAGGTTTTATTATGAGCAATTCAGGTAAGAGCCATCAGCTTCGCGCTGTTGTCGCCGCGGCGACCTTGGTTCCGGTTGTAGGTATTCCGGCTGCGTTTGCTGCTGAGTCGCCGACGCCGTCCCCGTCTGTGAGCGCGTCCCCGTCTGTGAGCGCGTCCCCGTCTGTGAGCGC